>Ga0163153_10007170_pt1 | contig 12127 bp, 9 predicted proteins | sample OliLakLV19MP6IB1_FD_148629 | JGI IMG/M metagenome (GOLD analysis project Ga0163153, IMG submission 148629) | Freshwater microbial mat bacterial communities from Lake Vanda, McMurdo Dry Valleys, Antarctica - Oligotrophic Lake LV.19.MP6.IB-1 | ecosystem: Environmental > Aquatic > Freshwater > Lake... | reverse complement strand
CACTCCTCTTTTTGAAGCCGCTGCTTCTGCTACGGAAGAAGCGATCGTCAATGCGTTGATTGCCGGTGAAACGATGGAAGGTGTGAATGGAAATAAAGTCTATGCCATTCCACATGATCGTTTGATTTCGGTGATGAAGAAATACAATAGGATTAAATAGGAATTTGGATATTGGTTGGAGTTTTTATGCCCGATCAAAGTTCGTGCGAAGTGCGCCCTTGGAAACGTGAAGCCAGAAGAAGCTTGCAGTGGCGCACGATAACATTCATTGATTCTTGCGAGCTTGACGCTCGCAAGAATCAATGAATAAAAAAGTTTCCCCGATGGCTATCGTGGGAACTATTGTAAGTGCTCATTCGCGCCAGCAGTCACGTAATGAAAGGGATGCATTCGATTTGGCGCGAAACTCAGATGCGCATAGCTATGACCGGTGGGCTGCTCCACCTTCATCCAATGATAATCATCAACTAAACAGAATACTTTTATTAGTTCCCTCTTGGAATAACCGGCAATATGATTCGCGAGGCTTCTTTCTTTGTATGATAGAGTGTGTTCGTAGCCGGCACCAGGTTTTTTTCCGTGGCGATCTCTGTACCCGTATTTGGATTCGCATCGTAGTGAGGCGCTTTGCTGCTGGTAATATAGACGCGTATGCGATGACCTTTCTTAAATAAATTAGATGTGTACACCTGCCCGATCCGGATTTTATATACCTCACCCGGCTTCATCATCTCTTGCTTTTCATACCCATTGCGATAACGCATTCGCAAATAACCAGCATCCAAACCATGCAGGTTGATCGACTTGCCATCGGGAAGCACATCACATAATGTAAAAGAGAAGTCGGTGTCCTTCGCAGTTGAACTCACGAACAGTTCCGCTACAATTTCTCCGGTTACTTCCATATCACTTTCTAATGGAGCGGAGGTGTATACGACTACATCACTCCTCAATTCATTTTCGCGCTGATCATAAGGATATGATTTTTCATACGACTTATCCCAAAACGGATTGTTCGGATCAAACACATAACTCACACTTTTTTCAACTGGTGTACTGTGGGTTAGTAATACGCCTGCATTTTTGTTCTTTCCGGATTGCTGAAGATAATACGAGGTTGGCACTGCCCGTGTGAGCGGCCACTCGGTTTCCGCATGCCATTTGTTCTCCCCCATCGTGAAGATGCTTACTGCCGGCAATGGGTTTTTCTTCGCTACGTCTTTCAACAAAACATCAAACCACTGAAGCAAGGCCGCATCATAATCAATGCCCGCATTGGTGCCGAACTTCACTTCGCCAAAGGTGGTCTTACGTGTGTTTAGCGAAGTGTGATTCCACGGACCCAGCATGAGAACCGTTTCTTCTTTTGCCTGGGTGGTAGCCGCTTCATTCCTCATTTTGTTAAAAGCACGCGTTGCTCCTTCCGGACCATAGGCAGCATCGTACCAACCACTTTCCAGGAAAACAGGATTTCTGAATTTTGAAAAGTCCTTTTCCATGTTTACAAAATCCCACCATGGTGATAAGTCGGGATGCGTCAGCCATTCGTAATATTCAGGTGCATACTTTTTCAAGAGTGGCAAATCAATCAAAGGCCGATAGTTGTACCATTGTCTTCGGTCGCTCTTCTCCCACTCTTCCGTTGCAGGTTCGTCATCCCACGGTCCGGAGTTGTCGTTGGCTCGTTTCCGTTTGTCCGCCAGAATGTAGGGCGTGAACCAATCAATCCACGGATGTGAAAATGCACCACCATAATAAATGAAATGATGACTACCAATCGGTGTCATCTCCGGAGCGGCAGCCACCAGATGAGGCGGCACTTCAGCCATCGCTTGCCATTGCACAATGCCAGGATACGATCCTCCGTAGGTTCCTACTTTGCCAGTGCAATAGGTTTGTTGCGCCACCCATTCAATCACATCGTACCCATCTTTCTTTTCGTTGCGATAGGCTTCGAAATCGCCTTCGCTTCTTAATCTCCCGCGAACATCTACCAGAAATACAATGTAGCCTTGCTTCGCTGCCTTCAGCGGAAACTCTGCATACCCATCATAATCATCCACGCCATAAGGAGTTCGATAAACAATAGCCGGAAATTTTCCGGGTCGTTCGGGTCGATAAGCAATGGCACCCAGCTTCACTCCATCGCGCAGGGGAATCATTACTTCTTCACGCAGAATGTTGAGCGGATGTTGGGCAACAACATGAACACCAATGAAGCATAAAAGGCCAATAAGAATTAATTTATTCATCTCTCAATATTCTATTTAACCAGGTTTTGATAAAATGATTTTGCGTTTTGAATATCCTTGATGACCGATTGTTTCTCCGCATCATTGCGGAATATCAGTTCATTGATTTTACTTTCGATCCGGGTTATCCAGTTCAAAAAGTATTCAGCGGCTATCTTCTGTTGACTATTATTCACTACACTCTCAATATAAATGGGATTCGTACTGCCGTAAGGATATAGATCCGGAAGATCAGGATGCGCCTGATCACTCCATGCGCGAAGGAGTACCCAGCCCGAACCTTTCACCTTGATAGTTCCTTTGAAATCAACACTCTTCGTTGGGCCTTTAAATGAATGCGTAGCAACCACCTCACCATTCCAGATTACTTCTACATGATCCACCGGAACATTGCTTCTTAAAAAACCGGTATAAGAAAGAGGTTGACCTTTTGGATTAATGGTAATGCTTTCTCCCGGGTTCGCATTCCCTACTTTCAATCCAACGATCGGGCCATTGGTGACAAAGCTTTTCCCTGCTTTCAGTTTTGATTCAAACACGGTGGCATCCAGTATTTCTTCTGCTTGCACATATACACGATTCAATCCAACCGGTCCGCGTAAACTCGCATAGTTGGCCATGGCATCGGTGCCGGCTGCAGCAGGAATGCGCAATCCGCAGTTCAATAGTTTATACCACACGTGTTCGGATGCTTTGTGATCAGAGAATCCAATGAGTTCGTAGTAATCTACTTTTCCTAAGGCCGCATCCACCGGTAATTCATTCATCAGCGTTATCGACTGATCGGGGAAAACTTCGGATTGTTCGAACGGATGCACATAACCAACCAATCCTTGTTGTGCGTGGGCGCGATCGGCAATGAATGAATTATGAGGGAATAGACTTTCAGCAGCTGTCATTGGATAGCCCGAATAATCGGGAAGGATAAAATGATCTTTCAGGTTGAGCAAACCCAAATGTCCCCAGAAGCTGGTATGAAACTCCTGGCCATGAAGAAGCATGGTTTCGTTATCGGATACTTTATCGGGGGTGATAGAAAAATAGTTGAGATCCGGAATACGCTGCTCCTTATTAACGATGAGATTATAAACAAAATTCAAATCTTCTGCTTTTGCCTGTTGTAACAGTCGGTCGGGTTTGTTTTGGTATTGACCCGTGTAGTTCATGTGCACATGCACATCACCACTCCACCATTTACCGAAGTCAGTTGGAAGATTGAGTCGTTTTAAATTGATCACCAATGGATTAGTAATCGTGCTGGCATTTACCTCCAGCTTCTGAATTTCATATTGAGGACCATGTGATACTTGAATCACCAATTTACCTACCGGAACTTTTACATCATCACTCCCATCACTTTGAAAATAATGTGATTCAAATTTCTGAGTAGTAAGATTCCTTGAATCATCGGCATGAATCCAGGCACTCTCCGGAGCATAGAATTTTCCTTGACTATCGGTAACACTAACACGCGCTGAAATTTCTTTTCCTTCTTCATTGCGAATGAGGAGTTTCAATGAAGCATGTGGTTGCCGGTATTGATAGGAATTGGCAACGATTTGTTTTTGTCCACCGTCAAAGGCATTCACCATCCACAGAGAAGTATTGCCATCGCGATTGGAGATGAACGCAATCTTTTCACCATCCGGTGACCAACGTGGTGATGTGTTATCATATTCTCCATAGGTTAATTGCATGGGATATCCTCCATGGGTTGGTAACATCCAAAGCTGCTGCCAGTTGCGACCAAGATAACTGCTATATACCCATCTCGTTCCATCCGGTGATAAATCGGGTTTGGTACGCCATGCGGTTTCTTCATGATGTATTGTCGCCCGGTTGCCCGATTCTACATTGAGCTTCACCAAATCACCGGTGCCATGAGCTATTTCCTGATTGGAGATAAAATAAATCTCCTTTCCGTCTTTTGACCAAGCGGGATTGATCGCATGATCGTAAACGCTATAGTAATATCTCTTAACAACGCTCTTGCGATCGGCAGTCAGGCATTTGATCCCGGTAAGTTGATCGGCATTAATAGCGGCAACGTGCAATAAGAAATGTCCTGAGTTAAATGTCGAAACAAATACAACCTTGCTCCCATCCGGTGACCAGCGTGGTTCAAGATTAACAGCTTTGTTATCCGTCAGTGATTTTGTTTGCCTGCTGGCTAGATCCAACATCATTAGTTCAGCTGACACACCATTATAACGAACGAATATAATTTTCTTTCCGTCCGGAGAAACATCCGGTTGATAGTCATAGCCATCACCATCTGTCAATTGTTGTGATTCACTACTTTCAACATCCTGACTCCATAAACTTCCTGCCATCGAGTAAACTAATGACTTTCCATCCGGCATCCATGCTACCGAAGAGGGGCCGCTGGTTAGTTGAGGTAGATAAAGCTCACGGAAATAATAATTGTGAGGAAGATTGATCTGATTGAGAACGGGAACGCGTTGAGCGGAAAGATCAACCACCGACAAAAATATGATCGCTACAAGAATTACAAATTTTATATTATTCCTCATTGGTCTTAAACTATAATTCAGTATGATTTTTTTTTGGACTATGATTCTTCTTTTGTTGATTTACTACGATTGAGTTTGGGTTTCATTACTCTTTTAAATTACAAACTCGTATTTCCAAAATTGATTAAGAGGCCAATCTTCATCCCATATGCCTCCAGGTAATTGATGGCTTGCGCCAAATGAACATCCTCCAATTGCACAACCGCCTTGAGTTCAACCATGATTTTTCCCTCTACAAAGAAATCTACTCTCCTAAGTCCAACCTGCTCTCCCTTGTAATAAATCTCCATTTCATGCTCACGACTAAATGCAAGACCCTGCTTCTTCATTTCTATTGCCATCGATCTTTGATAAACAACTTCTTGAAATCCATTTCCTAAAAATTTGTGCACTTCCATCGCACAACCAATAATTTTACCGGTGAGCTCACTTTCAGGATAATTTGTGTTAATCATAGTTTTCAAAAAATCATTCTAATCATTACTACAGACTTAAGCTCACTTTCAGGATAATTTACACTAATCATAGTTTTCAAAAAATCATTCTAATCATAGTACAGACTTATACCACACATTCATATCTTCAATACCAGAATAGATCATGCAATTATTTATTAAACGACCACCATACGTGTAGCCCAGTTGGGCAAATGCCTTATTCATCGAAAAAGATTCAGCCCGTGCAAGCGTATAGCAACAGGTGATTCCATCAGCCCGCAATTTATGCTCAAGGAAGAAAAGTAACTTCTTCATATGACCTTTACCTTCTGCCTCTGGCAAGGTGGCACAGTCCGTAAGCTCTGCATTTTTAAATTTCACATTTATTTCCGCGGAAGCAGCGCTCACGATTTGATCATCTTTTTCAATATACACGTATACGGTTCCCTCCTGCATGGTTTTGATGATGTGGGCTTCTTCGCTGAGCGGAGTCGGATACACTTTAAATATCATTTTATATAACCGGGCCAGTTCTGCGGCCTGCGAAATGGTAGCTACTTTGATTCCTTCTGTGGATGGGGCTTCCGGTTTATTTTTATCTGCAACTAGTTTTTGAATGATGAATTGTTCTTCATGCCACTTTTCACTTCGCTCGCGGCCAGCCGAAAAATACATCGTAACAAAATGCATATCATCCCCGGCAAAATATCCTTTGATGAACGCCTCGCAGGAAAAGCCATGAGCGATGAAAAAGGGAACATCTTCCGCGCGCGATTTCACAATCAACTTTTCAACCCAATCTGAAATTTGTTGATTTATGTGTAGCAGTATTTCATTCAAGTCTCCCGCATAGTCATCAATACGAATGCGCTTATTGTATGGATCTGTATAAACAGAAACGGTGGCTTTATCGGTAGTTACTTCTTTTGTCACGTGGCTTTGATCGTATTCTTAAAAATTAATGGTCACTCTTTTTACTCCCTGCCTCCTGCTTACTGCCTACTTTTAAAAATAACACTATGCAGGTTCGCACCAGGATAAAATAGTATGAGCAAATAGTTTGGAGGCCTTAATTACTTCCTCTAAATCGATAAACTCGTTGGGATAGTGGGCTACTTTAGTTTCACCAGGGCCAATGATCAAGGTAGGGATTCCTCCAACTTTACCCAGCAATCCGCCATCCGTTCCCCATGGAGAAGCTTCGATGGTGATTTTTTTGCCATACAGCAATTCAAAATTTTTCACTAACACATTTACAAAAGGATGATCACGGTCAACAAAATTAGGTACCCACTGTCCACCGAAAAACTCAAGTCGCACAGGATGTGCACGCAGCCAATCATCCTGTTCACTAACTTCTTTCAGGCAAACAGCTAACTGATTTTTTACTTCCATCATTTCTTCATGCGGACCAACACCAATGCGTCCTTCCAATGTAACCAAATCTGGAACCGATGAAGGCCATGATCCTCCCTGAATTTTCCCTATGTTAATGGGTAATGGAATTGAGATGTGTTTATACAACGGATCGCTGATGGCATCATTGCGTTTCGTTTCTAATCTCATGATCGCATCATATACTTTCCATGTCTTTTCAATGGCTGATACGCCTTCGTAACGGGTACCTCCATGTGCTGAAAGACCTTCCACGGTAACCCTAAACCACATGGAGCCTTGTTGCTTTATGAAGAGTTTCATGTTGGTGGGCTCTGGAATAATAGCAGCATCGGCTTTATAGCCACGCATCAATGTTGCCAAAGTACCTACTCCACCGGTTTCTTCTTCAATCACCGATTCAAAGATCACATCGCCTTTCAATTTAATACCGCAATTGATAATCGCTTCCATGGCCAGTAACAGAGAAACATTTCCACCTTTCATATCGGTCGTTCCTCTTCCATACATTTTATTGTTCTCAATGTGCCCTGAAAATGGAGGCTGATTCCATTTGGTAATATCTCCTTCGGGCACCACATCGATATGACCATTTAGAATGATCGACTTGCCACCCCCCTGCCCGCGTAGCACCCCCACCACATTAGGACTTCCTTCATAACTTTTTCGCGAAGCAATAAAGTAGGGATGTTTTTCTAACTCTTCGAACTTCGGATCCCACACATCGACTTCCAGCTGAAGCTGTTTTAATTTTTCAATGACAATCGCTTGCACTCCCTTTTCATTTCCTTGAATACTGGGCTGCTGAATCATTCCCTGTAAAAAGGAAATGGCATCGTTAGCGTGGTGATCAATGTACGCATCGAGTTGCTTTTGTTTCTCATTCATGATGGAGATGTTTCTTTTAGTCGAGGTGAAACCTTAAAGTCAGCTTCCGTATGATTTTTAATATCCATGAGGGAAAAACCGGGCATGATTTCCTCCAATACCATAGCATCATCGTGGATGGCAAATACGGCCATCTCGGTGACGATCTTCTTTACACAGTTAAATGCGGTGATTGGAAGTGTACACTTCTTTACGATTTTTGGTCGGCCATCTTTTTCGCAGTGTGTCATCAGAGCAATCAGATTTTTTGCTCCATAGGCCAACTCCATAGCGCCACCAACTCCAGGCACTCGCTTTCCCGGTACAATCCAATTTGCCAGATCACCACGTTCACTGACTTGCAAGGCTCCTAAGATAGAAACGTCAATGCATCCTCTGCGAATCATTCCAAAAGCAATCGTGCTGTCGAAATAACTTCCACCGGAAAGAATCGTGACCGGTAATCCCGCTGCGTTGCTAAGATTACCATCAGGCTTGATAGTCGGTGTGGGCCCCATACCCAGGATTCCATTCTCGGCCTGAAAGAATACACGAATGGAAGAATCGAGATAATCGGGTACAAGGGAAGGAATTCCTATTCCCAGGTTCACGATCATTCCATCTTTTACTTCGTGTGCCGCTCGTTGCGCTATGATTTGTCGTTCATCTCCCATTTCCATTTCCAGTTATATCCTTTCGATTGCACAATGTGTGTTACATAAATTCCGGGTACAATAATTTCTTCCGGGTTCAGCGTGCCCATCGGAACAATTTCTTCAGCTTCCACCACAGTGATCTTACTGGCCATGGCCACATAAGGATTGGTGTTACGTGCTGTCTTATCGAAGATGAGGTTACCAAAGGTGTCGGCCTTCTTTGCAAAGACGATGGCCACATCACCGGTAATGGGAGCCTCATACAAATATTCCTGATCACCAATTTTTACGATAGGCTTCTCATAAGCGAGATTCGTTCCCATTCCAATCTGAGTAAGAAAACCATCTAAGCCTACACCACCCGCACGAATGCGTTCTATTAAAATTCCTTGAGGAGAAAATTCTACCTTCAATTTTCCTTGGTTCATTAAATCGCCTGCAACAGGATTAGAACCAATGTGTGAAGCCAGCAGTGACTGAGCGCGCTCCAGGCAAATGAACTTGCCTATGCCAATCCATGGAAAGCCGGCATCGTTGCCGATGAGCTTGATGTTTTTTACACCTGACTCAATCAGGCAGTCTACCAAACCGGGAGGAGTGCCTACACCACCAAATCCGCCAAAGAGTAAAGTCATGCCATCAAACAAAACAGACTTCACAGTTTCGTAATCGGTGACTTTGTTGAATAGGTTCATGGCTAACTTAGAATTCTGTTTTTAAAAACCTTAGGTACAACAATTAATTTTATTCGTAAAATTCAAACAGGTATTTTTCATCAAAATCCACCTCAAAGATTTTCAGCACTTCAAGATACTCTTCTTTGAAAGACTTGTTCTTATGATGTTCTTCCTACTGCATGATATAGTTTATTCATGTATATCTTTGACTTCGGGAATAGGAAAACCCTGCGTGTGCCTGTCTAGCACAGGCGGGCCTCCTGCCACTGAAATATACCTTTTACAAGATCGTTTTCATTTATAACTTTCGAACTATTGGTCTTTACCACTGTAGGTGTTTTCCATGGTAAAGTTTTTATTGCTAAGTTCAATATAGTTGCAAAAAATTTAAAAATGGGTGGTGGTTTATTCCTCACCAAAGGCCATCATCTACTATGTGAATAGATCCACCTAATTGGATTCTTGTTAAGAAAATGATTTTGTGGTTCCGGATTTTGAGATTTAATAAAATATAAAAGTCGTTGTATTGTATCACAGAATCTCCGTGTCATTCGTAAACCAAACTCATTCATTGATCGAAATTTGTTTAATCGATTTCCTCCTCTTCAGTAAACTTAGTAAAAGCATGAAAGTTGATTGGCTGTTGAAAGCCCTGCTCCTTCCGTCACAGTATAAAAAGAGATCAAGGCTCTGGAGAACTAACCCCTAATGGAACACTCCTTTCAATAAATACTCTTCGCTCCTGTATCTTTCCAACTTCTCGAAGTTGCTGAATCGATTACCGCTTCGCAAACCTTTTGAGTTTGGAGCGCATCGTTAAAGGTTGGCGCACAAGGCTCTCCGGTCTCCAGGCTTTTTAAGAAATCAGCGACCTGATGAACAAAGGTATGCTCGTATCCGATGATCAAACCGGGTACCCACCATTTTTTCATATAGGGCTGGTCTCCATCGGTTACCAATATAGAACGCCAACCTCGAACAATTGAATCGTCACTATGATCAAAAAATTCAAGTCGGTTGAGGTCATGTAAGTCCCAGCGTATGGAGGCGTGCTCACCATTTATCTCAAACGTATATAACGCCTTATGTCCACGCGCATATCGTGTTGACTCAAACAAACCCAATGATTCATTTTCAAAATGACAATGGAAAATGCAAGCATCGTCAATACCCACCTTCTGTACTTTGCCGCTCACCTGATGGACACGCTCTTTGATAAAGGTCTCCGTCATGGCGGATACATCTTTGATCGCTCCGTTGAGCCACATGGCGGTATCAATACAATGAGCCAGGAGGTCTCCCGTTACACCGGATCCTGCTGCATCAACGTCCAATCGCCAGAGACCCTCACCACCTTGTGGCAGCTCCGGGCTAATCGTCCAATCCTGTAGGAAGTTGGCCCGGTAGTGAAAAATTTTGCCAAGTTTTCCTGAATCAATAATCTGCTTTGCCAACGTAACGGCCGGCACTCTTCTATAGTTATACCAAACCGTATTTTTAACACCACTCTTTTCAATGGCATCTACCATTCGTTGCCCTTCTGCCAACGTACGCGAAAGAGGCTTTTCACACAAAATCATTTTACCTTTGGCAGCAGCGGCAATGGCAATCTCTGCGTGGAAGTCATTGGGTGTACAGATATCCACGGCATCAATATCATCGCGGGCAATGAGAACTTTCCAATCTGTCTCCGTAGACTCGTATCCCCATTGGTCAGCAAATGCTTTTACTTTTTCGGGATTGCGTGAACAAACCGCTTTCAATACGGGACGATAATTTAACTCAGGAAAAAAATCTCCTACACGCTTATATCCATTTGAATGCGTGCGGCCCATAAAGCCGGTTCCGATCAATCCTATTCGAAGTTGTTTCTTATTGCTCATTGTAAGTCATTTATTTTTCAATTATAAGTATTTAGTCCTGAGTCCATAGTCCTGAGTCCTTAGTCCTGAGTTTGATTAGACCAAGTACTAAATACTCACGACTAAGTACTAAGTACTATTTACTCAACCCATCCATGCAATTCACGAACTTTTATCATCGTGGCCAGAACGTCATTCCACGTCTGTTGTTTCATCATCACTTCATTGGGGAACATGCATCCATCCCAACAAATATGTTTAAAGGCTTTGGTGAGTTTTCCATTTTCATCGCGCAGCCAGAACCCGGCATCATTGGCAATGTCAAGTTTTCCTTTAGGATCAAGAGCCTGGCAATGACGACCTGTTTTATCATGTGAACCAGAACCGAATACGGTGCCATCATTTTGCGCCACATGGAAATCGATGGTCCATGGACGAAGTGCTTTGGTAACGGTTTTAAGTCCTTCGGTAAGCGTCTTTCGGTCGCTCCATTTAAAATCTTTAGGGAGTATTCTATCTTCAGGACGGTTGTCGCTCAAGAGATACAATAACGTGTGAGCCATGTCAGCCTGAAAACCAATGTTAGGTCGATCAACGGCCTGCAAGGTATCAATCATCGTCTTCCAGCTATGCATACCACCCCAGCAGATCTCTCCTTCTGCTGCCAATTTCTCATCATAATCAGCTGCAACATCGCAGGCTTCACGAAATGTTTGTGCAATCAATTTTGTATTGCCTACCGGATCAACTGCCCAGTTGGTAGGCGAACTTGCAGAATCGATGCGTACAACTCCATGCGGCCGCACGCCCAACTCACGTAAGCGTTTTCCGAAATGACAGGATTTGCGAACCATATCGACAAATACCGCGCGATCTTCTTTGCTGCCCATGGCAGGGCCGCCCCAGATGGGCGCAACAAGGCTGCCGACATTCAGCGATAAGCCTTTAAGTTTGTCAGCTAATTTTTTAATGTCATCATCGGTATAGTTCACAAGATCAATATGAGGACCGAACAGCCCTAGGTCAACACCATCGAATTTTATTCCATTGACTTCTGCAGCAGCGGTCATCTCAAGTAATGTGTCAAACGGAATAACGGGTTCCGAATCGGGGCCTTTTCCTACAATACCGGGCCACGTAGCATTGTGGAGTTTGGGGTAATTATTTTCTGGCATAATTGAAAATGATTAAAGTTTAAATGATGGATGAATTATAGTTTCATGTCTGGGTTCTCAGGGCCAAAGTGTTTGAGCATAACAATGGGATCCGTGGTCGATGGATTAGAAATCTTAACACCATCATGCGCTGCTTTTTCGGTTATGAAAAATTCATCGTTGGTCAATTGCCCGTAGCGAATCAAGGCAGGAGTTTCAATATTCCAAACGCCCATGGTGCCATGACCTTGCATTATGATGATGCCATAGGCTGCACTGTCTTTGATCGTCAC
>Ga0163153_10007169_pt1 | contig 12127 bp, 7 predicted proteins | sample OliLakLV19MP6IB1_FD_148629 | JGI IMG/M metagenome (GOLD analysis project Ga0163153, IMG submission 148629) | Freshwater microbial mat bacterial communities from Lake Vanda, McMurdo Dry Valleys, Antarctica - Oligotrophic Lake LV.19.MP6.IB-1 | ecosystem: Environmental > Aquatic > Freshwater > Lake... | reverse complement strand
TGCTTGAACTCCCGAGTAAACACACGTCTGGGTCGACCCATGATGACCACCTCCAGGGTGAGCATGCCCCACCCTTTTCGAGGTGTCCACTATTTCGGGGGAGGATCACAATGTTCCTTACAAGCTCGCTCGTTACTCCCTTTCAAGGATGACTTGGCTTGATCCCCAACTGACCGCGACCTTTTCCCAATCGACCACTGTTTCATCATTGGACCTCCCGCAGGATGCTCAAAAAGTCCGTTCAGCAAGGCCGCAGAGAGTGCCCAGCGAGGATTTTCCCATGTGCCCTCTCTTCTTATTCCACACATCAAGAGGGTCCGCGATCCCTTCGTTCTACCGCGCGCATTGAGCGAGCACCGCCCGAGGTGTAGAGGTTTGATGGGTCTTGTGTGCGCGCTCAGCGAGCGAGGAACGTGGGGGTCGTGGACCCTCAATCCGCCATTTGACCTTCCTGGAACAGCTGATTCAAAATCATGTTTCTCTTTTCGGGATCTTTGTAGTACTTCAGCGCCTTGGTGAAATTGTCCAGCGCGCTCTCGCGCTTTCCCTTTTGGGAATAGTACTCGGCAATGCCGTGGTAGGCGCGAGGGTCTTGATCGTTGGACTTGAGGGCTCGATTGAAGGCTTCGTAGGCGGCCTGCATGTGCTGTCTGCCCAGCGCTAACCAGCCGAGAGCTGAATGCGCCGGACCGAAGTTTGGATCGGCGACGAGAGCTGCGTCATATTCTTTTTGTGCCAGGTCCAGACGGCTCCTGGTTTCATAGAAATCTCCTAGAGCGAAATGCACGGCTGCATCCTTGGGGTTCAGGCGCAACGCCTCCTTGTAGGACTGCAAGGCCGGCTCGAACTTGCCCTGCTCGGCAAGCGCGCAAGCCAGGTTGGCGTGGGCGGTCGCATCGTGTGGCTTCAGCTTGATCACCTCACGATATTGCGGGATCGCCATCTCCAGACGGCCCTGTTCTTGATAGGCCACGCCCAGATTGGTCCGTCCCGGCACATGGGAAGGATCGAGTCGGACGGCTTCGCGGTATTCCTTGATGGCCATTTCCAGATGGTTGGCCCGCTCATGGATCTGCGCGAGAAAATAGTGGGGATGGGCGGATTGTGGCGCGAGTGCGATCGACTTCTTGTAGGCCAGGATTGACTGTTCTGATTGGCCCGATTGCGCCAGAAATAATCCCATCACAAGATGGGCATTGGCCTGTTCAGACTGTCGCGCCACAAATCCTTCGATCCATTCTTTGACCAGGGCAATATCTTCTGATTCTTCGAGGCACTTCGCATGTGCCTTCCAGGCCTCGTCAAATTCTCCCCGGAGCAGATAGATGATGTTCAGGGCGAAATGGGATCGAGGGTCTTGGTCTGTGCCGGTAGCAGGGTTGCGAGCCCAGGCCAGTGCGGCCTGCTGAGCCTGATCCCATTGGCCTTCTAACAGCCTCGCTTCACATTGGGCTTGGTAGTCGGTCATCGGGGGCAGTCTGACTATCTCGTGAGAGTATCTTCAATATCCGGTGAGGTGGCCTGAATGCGATCTCCCAGTGCAGGATAGCGCGCGGCAATTTTTTGCTTCATCAACCAGGCGATAGTCCGATATGACCAATGGCCTTTCACACCGGAACGAAGCCTGGCGATGTACTCCGCCTCGGCAAAGTCCATCTTAAAGAGGCACCGCACTTTGAATCCGAACGGCGTAGCATAGAGCGATCCCTCCGCGCTGGTTTTCTTGAGCGCCTCGATGTCCAAACGGACCGCGTCCATCGCCTGTCGGTATTCCTGGTCCAGCCCCGCCTGCACAAGCGGAGGTGGAACCTCGTACCCATGCACCGTCGTAAAGTTCTGCTGAATCTGTTGACAGCGCCGATGCCGATGCATGTCACGCCAGCCTCCGATATCCATCAGCACATCGAAGGTGAAGGCGTAACCGCTGCGGAACTCTTTGATCAGTTCGTCGTAGGGTCCTCGTGTGCTCATGGCCACGTCGATGGCCTCCTGCTTCTGTTTCTCGTTCCAAGTACGGACGACGGCGAGGAAGCTCCGATAGGGCGCATGGGAGACACGATACAATAAGGTGGTCACAAGCTCGTCCAACGGATCGTGGGGTTCGATAAGATCCACAGGCACTGGCTCACCCCAAGAGGCCGGTTGATCCAAGCCGGTTCCGCGGAGCGCGTCCTTGGCGTATCTGGCGAGATCTTGGTAGACCGAGGCTTGATAATCGTTGGACTTGGCATGGCGCGCGAGCGTCGGCGCGAGGGGTTCGTACGTGCCGCCTGCTTGACCGCACAGTTCGCCCCATAGGTTCACGGGTGACCGTTGGCAGGCATCCTTGAGTTCGTCTCCGATCGATCGCAATTCCGGGAGTTGCGACGACAACAGTCTGGTGATTTGCTTCTCCAGCGTCCTGATGCTGACGACTTGCCCAACGTTTGTCTTGGCCGCGAGGGGCAGAAGATACCGCGTCACATCGAACGCGCGCGCGGCGATGGTCCGTTGGTAATCGGCTGGTTTCATCGACTCAGGTCTCGGCTCACGTTCCGAAATAAATTGGGTCAACGGTTGGTGTAAGAGCCGATAGATTTCCGCGAGGCTGCGGAGAATGCCGTGATAGGTGCCCTCCGTTTCAGTTCCTCGAATAGAATCCGGCACGAACCATCCACCGGAGGCAAAGTTCTGATACCGGCTCGATTTCGCCTGGCCATCCCATAAGGGCTCGTCTTCGAGTCGAATGGCCGCGAGTTCTGAGATGTCCTCGAAGCAGATAATGACATGGCCGAGATCGGCAATCGAGGCATGGCCGTAGTCGAAATAGAATTGATCCCAGAACTTTTCAGAAGAATGGCCATGTACCCAACGGAGGCTATCCTCGATCGAGTCAGGCGAGCGGCTGTAGCGGGCCAGTGCGTAGGCTGATTTCTCGGGCGGCATCGGTGCAAGCGCGATGACCCGGCGAGTCGGTTGATCTATACTCATGAAACGTCCTCACGTGGCAGGTAGGCCGCGAACTATACGCCCGCGGGCTGGTCGGCGCAAGAAGGCATGGATTCCCTCGTCGTACGTCCCTCGTGAAGCGGCGGAATTTCATGACCGTGCGCTCTCACGAACGATTGCTCGGTCTGCGTTGACTTGCCTATAACCCGTCGCTATAGTCCCGAATCTTTCTTGGTGGACGTTGAATTAATTATGGATATGATCAAGGGGATTAAAGGCGTCAAAGATATCCTCCCTGAGGAGACACCTCGATGGCGTCTGATTGAGGATGCGGCAAGGCGCTGGTCGCTCTGTTACGGGTATCAGGAGATCCGTATCCCGATCTTCGAGCTCACGGCGCTCTTTGCCCGAAGCATCGGTGCGGCGACAGATATCGTTGAGAAGGAAATGTATACGTTTCCCGACCGGGACGGAACCTCGCTGACCTTGCGCCCGGAAGGAACGGCCGGAACAGTCCGCGCCTTCATTGAGCACAATCGGGCGGCCAATCCACTCCCACAGAAATATTTCTACATTGGTCCGATGTTTCGCCATGAGCGGCCGCAGGCGGGGCGACTCCGCCAGTTCCATCAATTCGGTGTCGAATCGTTCGGCACATCAGACCCCCGAGCAGATATCGAAGTCATCGCGCTACTGTGGCGTCTGCTGTCTGATTTAGCGCTACCGGACCTGACGCTGGAGATGAATAGCCTGGGAAGTTCGGGCGACCGCGCTGCGTATAGACCCATCTTGCTCTCGTTTCTCTCTCAGCGGGAATCACACCTCTGCGCAAACTGCCGGCGCCGTATGGAGACGAATCCCTTGCGCGTGCTGGATTGTAAGGTGCCTGAATGTCGAGCGGCGACTGATGAGGCTCCTCAACTGACCAACCATCTCTCTCCCGAGGCCCGTCTACATTTCGACCACGTCCTTGCAGGTCTCACGGCTGTCGGTGTGCCCTATCGACTCAATCCTCGTTTAGTGAGAGGGCTGGATTACTATTGCCTGACGAGTTTTGAAATTACCTCGACTCACTTAGGAGCCCAGAACGCCGTAGGTGCCGGTGGCCGCTACGACGGTCTCGTGGAAACACTCGGAGGTCCCTCTGTCCCAGCTGTGGGATTTGCGGTCGGGCTTGAACGCATATCGTTAATGCTTCCCGAAACATCGTCATCTAAACTGAATGAAGGTCTCTATTATGTCGCGGCTTTTGGAGAGAACGGGACCAGGCTTGGGCTTGTCCTGCTCGACGAATTCCGTCGAATAGGACTTTCATCCCTCTGTGATTATCGAGCCACCACGCTAAAAGCTCACCTCCGCCAAGCCGATCGATCACAGTGCCGTTACGCCATTATCCTGGGTGACGATGAAGCCGCACGCGGCTCCATTATTCTTCGTAACCTTGAGTCAAAAGCTCAAGAGGAACTCCCTCTGGCCGGTCTCTCCTCACTCCTAAAATCCCGTAGATCTTCTCTCTAAAACGCTCACTTTTTGATGTTGACTTTGTGCTGAAAAGCTCGTAACCTCACACGGGATTTTCATCATAAGAGATTGATTGTATTGGTATCTTTTATTTAAAAACCATGGCGAATAGAAAGTTAGGTATCCTGTTATCCACACCCCATTCGCATCCAAGTGTGGAGACTGTGGTGCAGTTGACTCAGGCCGCGCTACGAAAAGGAGTTGATGTCTATCTCTATCTCATCGATGAAGGGGTAAAGACCGTGACGGATCAACGCTATCTTCGTTTGATCGATGCCGGAGTCAAGATGTCTGTTTGTGCCTATGGCTGCCAGCAACATGGAGTTCAAACGGTTACAGTTGATTCGCGAGTGTCTTTGTCCGGGCTGGTGGTGCTGTCAGGAATAATTGATGGTTGTGACCGCTTTCTTGCTTTTACATAAGACGGTATTATCACTGCGGTTAGTTGTCTATGTCTAAATGTATCGCGGTGGTGATTTCTGAAGATCCTTATAAAACAGCACGCCCTGTTGAAGCGCTTCGTATAGCATTGGGGCTTTGCTCTGGGGATCATCAGACGACTGTCGTTCTCCTGGGACGCGCCACTACACTCCTTATGAAGGACACAGAAGATATTATTGATATCGATGTTCTTGAAAAATATCTTCCCTCCTTTAAACACTTGGCTGTTCCATTTCTTATCGAATCCGGGACGGCAACGAACGTATGGTCTGATGATTTTTCCGTGACGACTCGAACAACAGACGAAATTAGACAATTCATTCGCTCAGTTGACTGTAGTCTAGTTTTTTAAGAAAATTTACTTTGATCCTATGGGTGCCACACTTTATATCCTTCGACAACAGCATGATCGTAATTCCCCATCTCTTTTTCATATGACTGATACAGATATTGATATCGTCCATATTGAGCAGGTTACATCTCTAACCTCTTCTGGTGAAGAGGGAGCGAAAAGTAGTCAGGATGGTGCTGTGGTCTGTGGTTCTCCTTCAATTTTGACGTTTGATGATCTTATTGAGAAAATATTTTCATCAGAACATGTCGTTGTTATATAGAGGTATTGATCGCTCTTCTCCGAATATATTTTTTCTAAGAAATAAGATAGTCGTCGGAGTAGGAGTCGGAGTAGCAGAGTGGATACTGTGAAAAGAATATAGCTTTATGAATTTACAGTTAAAATATGAACATATCTCTGTGGAGTGAGTTGGGTATTGCCTCTGAATAACCCTTGTATGAATAGTCGATAATATGTGGTGATGTGATGGAAACAGTATCGTTGTTATTCTTTTAAGGTCTGATAATGATGTAAATAGTGTGAGAAGCTTACGCGAAAAACCAGGTTATCAACAGATGTGAATAAGTCTGTGCATGCAGGATAGTATGGGAAATATGGCTATCGAAAACGAATGGCAGGATGCCTTGGCGTATATCCAAGGAAGAGTGCCAAAACAGGTGTACGACACATGGTTTACGCCGATTTGCCTTGAACGGATAGAAGACTCCACTGCGCAACTGGGGGTCCCGAATAAGTTCTTTGGCGATTGGTTACACCAACACTACGGACCTCTCCTGTCTGAAGCCGTCTCTGCCGCCAGAGGTGGACTAGAGACTGCCATTACGTTTGTTATCTTCAAGCAGGCGAAAAAGCAGCCTGATGGTAGTGGTAGTACTGTTGTGACCGTTCGTCAAAACACCGGGACGCGGGCAAAACGAGGCATACAGCTCAACCCAAAGTATACGTTCAAGAATTTCGTTGTAGGCGCCGGAAACCAATTTGCTCATGCCGCCTGTATGGCGGTTGCCGAGCAGCCAGCAAAAGCATATAACCCACTGTTTATCTATGGGGATACAGGATTAGGGAAGACTCACCTCCTGAATGCTATTGGAAACTATGTGGCGGAACGGACCGACCTCCGGATTGCCTATTTGACAACCGAACAGTTTACAAATGAGGTAATCAACTCCATTCGATACGATAAGATGATGGATTTGAGGAAGCGGTATCGCCATATCGACATGTTAATGATCGATGACATTCAGTTTTTGGCGGGTAAGGAGCGCACGCAGGAGGAATTCTTCCATACATTTAACGCCCTTTATGAAGCGCATAAACAACTCGTCCTCTCGAGCGATCGCTTCCCCAAAGACATGCCCGATATCGAGGAACGACTGAGATCGCGGTTTGAATGGGGGCTGATCGCAGATCTTCAACCACCAGACGTTGAAACGCGGATTGCCATCTTACGGAAAAAGTCAGAGGACGAGGGCATTACTTTACCGGAAGACGTCATCCAGTTTCTTGCCACAACGATGAAGAGCAATATACGCGAGCTCGAGGGCTCATTGGTGCGTCTCGGCGCCTATGCCTCACTCACCGGCCAGACCATCACACTCGAGATGGCAAAGAACGTGCTCCGAGATCTCATCGGCACCAAGAAAAAGATTGTCTCGATGGATGATATTCAGGAAACGGTGGGGGCTCGCTTCCACGTGAAGATTGCCGATCTGAAGTCCCGTCGACGGAGCAAGACCCTGGTGCATCCTCGACAGATCGCCATGTATCTCTGTCGGGAGCTCACGGACTCCTCGTACCCCGAGATCGGACGGCAGTTCGGAGGCAAGGACCACACGACGATCATCCACGCCTGTAAGCAGATGATCAAAGCAAAAGACAGTGACAGTGAATTCAGTGCCACATTGGAGAGCTTGAAGGAGCAGATCCTGCGAGCGTGAGGGCTGCGCCAAGGGGAAGAGATCATGAAATTACGTATGGGGCGAGTGGAACTCTTGACGGGTCTTCAGCGGGTCCAAGGTGTCGTCGAGAAGCGCAACACGATGCCGATCCTCTCGAACATCTTAATTGAGGCCAAGCAGGAGGGGGTGGAAATCGTTGCCACCGATCTTGAAATCGGCATGCGCGGGCTCTACAAGGCGACCGTGGAGAAACCTGGAGGGATCACGGTCTCGGCTAGGAAGCTGTACGAGATCATCAAGGAACTGGCGGTCGGTGAACTCGAAATCACCTCGGGAGACAACAACTGGACGACAATTCATGCGGGCAAGAGCCAATTTAAGATCGTTGGCCTCCCCAGTACCGATTATCCCGCGTTGCCTACGATCGAACGGGATGGGCTCATTCCTCTCGCCGGAGCCGGCTTTCTGGAGCTAATTCGGAAGACCCTCTTCGCCGCCGGAGACAATGACGCGCGGTATATCCTCAACGGTCTGCTGGTGACCCTTATCACGTCGGAGAAGAAAACGATTTTACGACTGGTCGGCACCGATGGACATCGGTTGGCGGTTGCTGAGCAGGAGGTTGGACATGCCGAAGCCAAGGGTGCTCCGCAAGAAATCAAAGCCATCATTCCCAAAAAGGCGGCACATGAGATGCAGCGTCTTTTGGAAGAAGGCGGCGAGGGAGAACCCTTGATTGGGTTCACCAAAAACCTCATGATTTTCCGGAAGAGCGGACTGCTGCTGACCTCGCGGCTCATGGAAGGGAACTACCCAAATTATCAGCAAGTGATCCCGAAAGAGAGCGCAAGAAAAATTGGGGTCAATCGGAGCGATCTTGAGAGTGCGCTTCGGCGCGTTTCCGTATTGTCCCGCGATAAGGCGAGTGCGGTGAAGGTGTCGTTCGTCTCCGGACAGATGACGCTGTTTTCCAGTAATCCTGATTTTGGAGAGGCGACCGAAGAGCTTGCGGCACGGTACGAAGGAGAGGCCTTGAACACAGGGTTCAATGCCCGATACCTATTGGATGTTCTCGGGGTCATGGACGGAGAAACAATCTCTCTGCAAATGGATAATCCGCTGAGCCCCTGTTTGATCCAAGAGCCGGACAGCCCCGGGTTCAAGTGCGTAGTCATGCCGATCAAGGTCTGAGAGTCACGAGTCAATGGTCATCGTTCAATGGATGAGGCAATCGGCCCTTGGTTGCCCGTTGCGAATGACCGATGATCAAAGACGTGTTTGAAGTAGGAGACTGATGGCTAGTAACGTTACCGAGACCACACCGAAATCAGACAGCTACGGTGCGGATCAAATCAAAGTATTGGAAGGCCTGGACGCCGTGCGGAAGCGTCCGGCGATGTACATCGGCAGCACCGGTGTGGACGGCCTCCACCACCTCGTCTATGAAGTCGTCGACAACAGTGTCGATGAGCATATGGCGGGATTTGGTGAGACGATCGAAGTGATGATCCACATCGACAACAGCGTCACAGTCGTGGATAACGGCCGCGGCATTCCCACCGGGATGCATTCCACGCAAAAGAAGTCGGCCGCCGAAGTGGCGCTGACGGTTTTGCACGCGGGCGGCAAGTTCGAGCAGGGCGCCTATACGGTGTCCGGCGGGCTCCATGGCGTCGGGATCTCGGTGGTCAATGCTCTCTCTGAATGGCTCGAGTTGGAGATTTGGCAAGACGGTCAGGTGTTCGAGCAGCGCTACGAGCGCGGCAAGTCGACAGCCCCGCTCAAGATGACAGGTAAAACTAAGCGCCGTGGCACGATGGTCACGTTCAAGTCCGATGGCCAGATCTTCGAGACCCTCGACTTCAGCTTCGACGTGCTGGCACAGCGACTGCGCGAACTCGCCTTTTTGAACAAGGGACTCGAGATCACACTCAAGGATGAGCGGAAAGAACCGGTCAAGGAGCAAATATTCAAGTACAAGGGCGGGATCGTGTCGTTCGTCGAACATCTCAACGAAGCCAAGGTGCCGCTGCACAAGCCTATTTACGTGCAGGTTGAGAAATCGGAGATGGTGCTGGAGGTTGCGCTTCAATACAACGACAGCTACGCCGAGAACCTGTTTTCCTTTGCGAATAATATCAACACCAAGGAAGGCGGCACGCACTTGGTGGGCTTCAAGGCTGCGCTGACTCGAACGATTAACAGCTACGCCAACGCCAACGACCTGCTCAAGAAAGACACCGAATCGTTGACCGGTGACGACGTTCGCGAGGGGCTCACCGCCGTCGTCAGCGTCAAGGTCCGGAATCCTCAGTTCGAAGGACAGACGAAAGCCAAGCTGGGCAATAGTGAGGTGAAAGGCATCGTCGAGTCCGCGGTCAACGAAGCGCTCGGGACCTATTTCGAAGAGAACCCGACGGTGGCCCGAAAGGTCATCGGGAAAGCGATCGATGCGGCGCGTGCTCGTGAAGCGGCGCGAAAAGCGAAAGAGCTCATCCGACGAAAGAGCGCGCTTGATGGCGGCTCGCTTCCCGGCAAGCTGGCCGATTGTTCAGAGAAAGATCCAGCCTTGAGCGAGCTCTACATCGTCGAGGGCGATTCAGCCGGCGGGTCCGCGAAGCAGGGGCGCGACCGCAAGTTTCAGGCGATTCTACCGCTGAAGGGCAAGATCCTCAACGTCGAGAAGGCGCGTTTCGATAAAATGCTCTCGAGCGACGAGATCCGGACGTTGATCATGGCGCTCGGAACTGGCATCGGTCGCAAGCGCGAAGAGAGCGAAAAGGCTGACAAAGATTCGTTCGACATCAGCAAGGCTCGGTACCATAAGATCATCCTCATGACGGACGCCGACGTGGACGGCAGTCATATCCGGACTCTGCTCCTCACGTTCTTCTTTCGGCAGATGCCGGAGCTGCTCGAACGAGGCTACATCTATATCGCACAGCCGCCGCTTTTCAAAGTGAAGAAGGGCAAGATGGAACGGTATCTCAAAGATGAGATGGCATTGAATGAGCACCTGGCCGATATCGCCGTCGAGGATGTGGAAGTGTATGTGGAAGGGGTTCAGGGATATGTCACGGGACGGCGGCTCCTACCCATTCTGAAGAAGATGATCGCCTTCGAGACATTGCTCAGCCGGCTCAATAAGAAACCGCACGAGGCCAGCATGGTGCGGGCGTTTGTGGATGAGCCAGGGCTCGATCGCGAGCTCCTCAAGGATCTGGGGGCGCTCAAGAAGGTCGTGGCCAACGTAAAGAAAACTCTCGCGGTGGTGTACCCGAAGCTCACACCGACGTTGGATATCGTGGAGGATGAGGAACATCAATCGAACAAAGTCACTTGCCGCCTACTTGCCAACGGGGCCACCTATAGCTTTGATGTGACGCACGTGCTAGTCGGCTCTGCCGAATTCCGCGAGTTGCAGAAGCTCTCACCCTCGGCGATCGGCTTGGGCCGGGCGCCGTACAAGATCAAAGCCGACGGTCAGGAACAGCTCCAGCCCGCGACGGTTGAGTTGGTCAAGGCGATTCTCGATAAGGGCAAGCACGGACTCGGTATCCAACGTTACAAAGGTCTCGGCGAAATGAACCCGAATCAGCTCTGGGAAACGACGATGAACCCAGAAGTTCGAACGCTGTTGAAGGTCAAGTTGGAAGACGTGCCAGGCGTCGACGAAATCTTCACGATTTTGATGGGCGACGAGGTTGAGCCCCGACGAAACTTCATTCAAGCCCACGCGTTGGAAGTACGCAATCTCGATGTGTAATGCCGAACGCTGAGCGATGAACGGTAGTAGTAGAGCTGTCTTCGATTCGGTATGCCGATTGCCTTGTAGGGTGCTCAAAATGATCATCCAGCAAGGCCGCAGGGAACGGGACGACTGAGGCGTACCCTTGTGGTACGTCGCGGGGAGGCACGTGACTGAGAACGAAGCTGGGGACCATTTTCAGCATCCGCGGAGAATTAGATGCCACCTGATGAGAGACTAGGACAGATCGCCATCGAAGACGAGATGCGCTCGTCATACCTGAGTTATGCGATGAGCGTCATCGTGGGCCGGGCGCTTCCCGACGTGCGTGACGGTCTCAAGCCGGTCCATCGCCGTATTCTCCATGGCATGAACGAAATGGGTCTGGCGTCGAACCGGGCCTATCGCAAGTCCGCCAAGATTGTCGGTGAGATCATGGGGAACTACCATCCCCACGGGGACAGTGCGATCTACGACACGCTCGTTCGAATGGCGCAACCCTTCAACATGCGCTACATGCTTGTGGACGGTCAGGGCAATTATGGATCGGTCGACGGCGATCCGCCGGCAGCCATGCGGTATACCGAAGCCCGCCTGACCAAGGTCGCCGAGGACATGCTCGCCGATATCGACAAGGATACGGTCGATTTCGGGCCGAACTACGACGAGTCACTGGTCGAACCGCTGGTGCTGCCTTCTAAAATTCCGAATCTTCTTGTCAACGGCGCCGGTGGCATTGCAGTGGGCTATGCCACCAACATTCCGACCCATAATATCGGCGAAGTCATCGAGGCGCTCCTCCTGTTCTTGGAGAATACGGACGTCACGATTGCCCAGTTGATGAAAAAGATTCCAGGCCCCGACTTTCCGACGGCCGGATTCATCTATGGAACGGCCGGCATCAAGTCCGCCTACGAAAGTGGACGGGGTCTTCTCACGTTGCGCGCGAAAGTGAAGGTCGAGTCCGATGAACGCACGGATCGCGAACGGTTGATCGTCACGGAGCTGCCCTATCAGGTCAATAAGTCCAAGCTGATTGAAAAGATTGCCGAGCTGATTCGGGACGAACGGATCAAAGGGATTTCCGATCTGCGCGACGAATCCGATCGAGACGGTATCCGCGTCGTCATCGAGCTCAAGCGCGGAGAAATCCCGCTCATCACCTTGAACAATCTGTACAAGCTCACGCAACTCCAGACGACCTTCGGGGTCATCATGCTCGCGCTGGTGAACAAC
>Ga0163153_10007167_pt1 | contig 12134 bp, 5 predicted proteins | sample OliLakLV19MP6IB1_FD_148629 | JGI IMG/M metagenome (GOLD analysis project Ga0163153, IMG submission 148629) | Freshwater microbial mat bacterial communities from Lake Vanda, McMurdo Dry Valleys, Antarctica - Oligotrophic Lake LV.19.MP6.IB-1 | ecosystem: Environmental > Aquatic > Freshwater > Lake... | reverse complement strand
GCCCGAGTCGCCCGCCCCCTGGAAACACCACCATGCGAACCACCCTCCTCGCCACCATCCTGTCGCTCCTCCTCGCCCTCTTCGCCGTTCCAGCCCTCGCCGCGGAACCCGCCGAAGGTTTCGTCTCCCTCTTCAACGGCAAAGACTTCACCGGCTGGATCCTCCCTGAAGGCGACAACGGCCACTGGAAGATCGTCGACGGCGTGATCGATTACGACGGCTCGAGCGAAGCCCCTGGCAAAGATAAGAACGTCTGGACCGAGAAGGAGTACGGCGACTTCGTCCTCCGTTGCGACTGGCGAATCAAAGAAACGCCCTACTTGAATCCGAAGATTCCGGTTCTTCGCTTCGACGGTAGCCACAAACTGGGCCCTGACGGCAAGCCGATCAACATCACCATGCCCGATAGCGACTCCGGCATCTTCCTCCGCGCCACGCCGAAGGCTCAGGTCAACATCTGGTGCTGGCCCTGCGGTTCGGGCGAGGTGTACGGATATCGGATGGACCAGCAGATGCCGCCGGAAGTCCGTGCCGGCGTCACGCCGAAGCTCAACGCCGACAACGATGTCGGCCAGTGGAACACGTTCGAAATCACGCTCAAGGGCACGCGCCTGTCGGTCGTGCTCAACGGCAAGCAAGTGCTCGAAAACGCCGAGCTCCCCGGCATGCCCGAGCGAGGCAAGCTCGCCCTGCAGCACCACGGCGGCAAGAACGCGGCAGGCGAATGGACGAGCCCGCCGGCCTTGGTTCAGTTCCGCAACATCTCGATCAAAGAGCTGAAGTAGTGTAGTCATCATGCTCCGCATGATGAGCTTTCGCGGCCGCAGGCCGCGACTTCTCTCCGACTCTTACACTTTTCAACCTCCTAGTTTCCATCCATGTCCCGTCGCCGCGTACTATTGTGCCAGTTTCCGATCCCGCCGGTCGGGCCGGGGCCGGTGCGCGGCAACGTCCCCCTGGCCGGCGGCTATCTCAAAATGTACGCCGAACGGCGCGGCTTGGGCGACCGCTATGCGATTGATCTGCTGCCGACCGTCGACGCCAATACGCTGGGCGATGCGGCAATGGTCGAAGCCATCTTGGCCCGCGATCCGTGGCTCGTCGGTTTCACCTGTTACTTGTGGAACATCGACCGGACGCTCTGGATCGTCGAGCGGCTGAAGCAGCGCCGGCCCGACCTGATCGTGCTCGTCGGCGGTCCTGAGATCACGGCCGACAACGATTGGACGCTCCGCCACCCGGCGGTCGACTTTGCCGCCATCGGCGAAGGGGAGCAAACGTTCGTCGAGCTGCTCGAAGCGCTTGAGTGGGGCGCCCTACCCCATAAAGTCGGCTCGCGTGAGATCGCCTCACAAGCAATCGCCGGCCTGCACGTCCGCGGCATGCACCTCCTCGGAATACACGGTGCGCCGCCGTTCCGTAAGCCGCTCCCCAACCTCAACGAGATCTCCTCGCCGTACCTGGCGGGAATTCTCGACGCGGCCGACGAACAGATGCTACTGCTGGAAACGATCCGCGGCTGCATCTACAAGTGCAAATTCTGCTACTACCCCAAGAGCTACGACGACCTCTACTACTTGTCCGAAGACTTGGTCGTCGCCAACCTTCGCCACGCCCGCGAGCGCGGCGTACGCGAGGTGGTTCTCCTCGACCCCACGCTCAACCAAGGCCGCAATTTCGACCAGTTCGTCCAGCTCCTGGCTCGCGAGAACCCCGACCGCCAGTTCACTTACTTCGGTGAGTTGCGGGCCGAGGGAATCAAGGAATCGACGGCCAAGCTTCTGCGGCAGGCCAACTTCACCGAGGTCGAAATCGGTCTCCAGTCGATCGACCCGCTGGCGATGGACCTGATGGACCGCAAAAACAACCTCAAAGCCTTCGAGCGGGGCGTGCGGTCGCTGTTGGAAGTCGGCATCAACGTCAAGGTCGACCTGATCATCGGCCTGCCCGGCGACACGGAGGCCAGTATCCGCCGCGGTCTCGATTACCTGCACGACAACCGCTTCTTCAGCTCGATGCAGGTTTTCAACTTAGCGATCCTCCCCGGCACGGCCTTCCGCCACGAAGCGACCCAGCTCGGCCTGGAGTTCTCCCCCCGCACGCCCTACTACGTGATGCGGACCCCGACGCTCGACATGGGCACCATGTACGAGCTGATGGCCGAAGCCGAAGAGAAATTCGAAACGGAGTTCGACCCCTACGACGAACCGGTGCTCGCCTTCGCCCCCGAAGAATCCTGGCCCGAGCCCGATGCAACGGCCGGCGCGCGCCCCTCTCCCCGCGAAAAGGCTTCCACTTTGAAACAGTTGGATCGGGGAGAGGGTGGCCGAAGGCCGGGTGAGGGCGACTTGCTTGACGAAGAAAGGGCACGGGCCTCCGACGCCCTCATTCGCTGTTGGAACATCGATCTCGACGAGCCATCGACGACGGAAGAAATCCTAGCCGCCGCACCGCCGGCCGAGCGGATGGCGCAAGCCTTCACAATCAAGCTGCGAGGCGCCGATCTCGACGCCGCCCGCAACCAAGCGGCGGCCGTAGTCCGGCACGTGGTCGCGGCCAATCCGCACGGCACGTTCCAGATTATCGTCGAGCCGCTGGCCGAGCCGACAAGCGTGACGCCCCGCCTGCTCGACGCCTTGCTTGGAGCTGCCCTGGAAACCACGTCGTACCTCGACCGTTTCTACAGCGTAATGCCCGGCCGCCCGAAGGGTGCCAAGCGTCTGATCGTGGTCGTGCCGGCGGAATACACGGATCGTCTCGACGCAACGTGGATCGAAGAAATCGAATCTCTCTCGACGATCGTGCCGCTGGGCGCTACTGCGGCTTCGCCGCTTCCGCTGTAGGGTGGCGTCAAGCGAGTAGAGCGGCAACCATCGTTGGCGGCCAATCGAGCGCCGACCCGCCGTGGAGTTGAGCCGGCGGCAAAGTGTGGGAGTCGATCAATTAAATCCGCAAGGTCCGTGCAAGTCGTCTCACTCGGCGATCGGTACCGAGTGAGGACTGAGTCCCGGAAGCCTCCCCAGCATTGCAACCCACGCCCGCCTCGCGCTGCTCATCAACTCTCATGCGTTACAATCGGGTGCGCAAATCCCACGGCCGGAAAACGTCCCACGAAGCGGTTGCCGCCCTGGGAATGGGAAGACCGACATGTCCTTCCGATTTCAATTCAAACTCCGCACCGCGATCATTCTCATCGCCGGGGTCGCGATCTTGTTCGGGGTCGGCCGCCGCGTAGTTCAGTATATTCTTGCCGAGGAACGCCACGTAGCGACGCTCGACTGCGGCAGTGGCCGCCAAATCATCATTACCGCCGACGCCGAATGGGAGCGTTCCCAACCGCTCCGCTATCGCGTCGTGGTCGACGAGGTGACGGTCGTTTCCAAGAGGTACTTCGACAACCAGAACCCTCACGAAACTCTGCGGTTCAGTCTCGTCACTGCCGACGGCGGCCGCCTGGCGGGCATCGTCAACGACCGCCACGAATGGCCGACAGTCGTCGTCATTCACGATTTCGTAACCGGCGAGTCGTGGCCGGCCTCCGACAGCCACTATAAAAACCACGCCAAGATCGCACGGCTTTCCCAGGCCTTCCAGCGCTTGCAAGCCGAGAACCCAGGCCTCCACCAATCGGTAAGCGAATAGAGCCGGCTGCTGCCATCGCGCCGCGCCGTGCGTATTCGACGCTGCTGCTCCGAATTCGCCTGCGCTGAGCGAAAACCTCGCGGCGCCCGGCTGGTGAGCGAGGTCCCGGACTGAATCAGGCCGCCCGGCCCGACGACGCCCCCGCGACCGCGACGGCGCAAGCGGTAGTTCGGCACTCAATTGTCCGCTTAGCCCGGGAATCGCCCCGGTGCGATTCGAAAAGCACGGAGAGCCGGTCCGTCTCCGACTGGTTTCTCTCCCGGCACGGGAACTTCTGTGATCCCGAAATATCGCCCGTAGGGCGATCGTGTGTTGCCGGGCATTTCAGTCCTTGTCACCGCTGCCACCGGCGAGTTCCTCTTCTTCGGCCCCTCTCGCCGATCACGCGCTCCGAGAATAGTAGCCCCGTAACTCCTTGCGCCAAAAGCAAATACGGCATGTGTGTAGATTAGACAAAACAATCTTAAAAATGTTTGTAAAAAAGTATCTTGCTTTTAAAAGCGGTGGCTCCTACCATACGTGTACGGACGTCCACTCCGGTGCTTGGCCGTAATAACCCCGCAGCAGCAAGCGTAAACCTCCCATGCACGAGTTCATCGGTTTCGTCAGCTACACCGGCGCCTCCCTGGGCCTCACCGTCCTCCTGGCGTGGCCCGAAGAGGGCTTCTCGGCTCGGCTCCGGGAAGGCCTGCGAAGTCGGGTGCCCGCCGGAGTGCGAAAAGTATTCGATTGCTACGTCTGCCTCAGCCCCTGGTGTGCACTCGTTCTGTCCCCTTGGTACTGGCTAGTTTATCGCGAACTGTGGTGCCTCACCGGCGTACTCGTCGCGCCGTTCCTGTTCTGGTGTTTTCTTCGGGAAGCTTCCCAATGAGTTCCGCCCGCAAACCATCGACGCAGTCTGCCTCACCCCCCGCAATCCGTTACTCTCCCGCCGCGATGCGCCAAGCGACCAGTCGCGAGGCGTTGTTGCGGCAAACCGAGTCGCAAGCCCGCGTCGGCCTGCGTTCTGCGTCGCGACGCTGCGGCGGATGCAAGGGCCGCCCAATCAAGTTCTGACTGATCAACCGCTAACGGAAAACCACTTTTAAGGAGAATCGAACATGGCAAAGCATTCGCATCGGATTGACCGCCAGGTTTTCAAAGATCGGCGTTTCCGCACCCATATGCCGTTCTGCGACGGCACCGACCTGGTCTTTTGTCGCGCCGGCGAGCCGGTCCGCCGCGAAGTCCCCTGCAAGGGCAATCTTCACACCCGCCTCTCCCCGCGCTCGCCGCTGGCGAAGCATTTCGCCAACCTGCCGGCCGCCAAGACGGCGACCTTTCGAGCCTGGAAGATCTATCACAAATCGTGGCCCGACGGTCCGGCCTCTCGTCTCGATACCGGTTTTGCCGATCACGCGGTGGAATGCAGCCCGGCATTTTTTCGCCAGGACGCCGAGCTGCGGGTTTCGTTCATCGCCGGCACGCTCGGATCGTTTGGTTTCGACTACCGCTTGTACGAGATGGTCGGCCCGTCATTTGCCGATCTCGGACCCCCGGTGCCTGTGATCAAGCGGCCGACCAACGTCGGTTTCGTCAGCCCGCTGCACGTTTGCTACCGTAGCGGCCCGCACCTGGTTCTCCGCGGTCGGACCTCCGGCGACGAACAAAAGCTCGAGCTCCCGTTCACTCGGCTTCTCCGGGCAAGCTTCCAGCACGACCACCCCGAGCGACTCCTCATCACCGGCACGGTCGATGAGCGTCGTGTGACCGTGCTGTACGACCTTGCGGCCGGGCGAACGCAGGAATTGCGAGCCTCCGGCGATCTTTACAAGCCGACCATCTTCGGCGGTCGCGTCCTCCACGCCGAAGACGCGTCGTCCGAAACCTTCCGCTCCGCGTCCACGTCGGCTCCCCCATCTGATGCCCGTTCTTTCGCCGCAACTCCGGCCGACGCCGTTTTCGAGCGAGAGAACTTTCAGGTGGTGGAAGACCCGCTGGAACTCATCGACACCGATTGCATCGTGAAGCTCAAGTGTTCGCCGTAATCCAGGTTCCACACCGCTCGCCGTAATCGACGGCAACACAACCCAAGTTCGCCGTATCAGAGGCCGCCGCCGCCCACTACGGCATCAAGTGCCTATTTGTCCAACAGAACCCAACTGCATCAACGCAAATCAAAGGATTTCAACCCATGTCGTACGCAATCACCATTCATCAATTTTGGGTCGACGCTTTTGAAACCGTCGACCTGAGCAGCTTTTTCAACGTTCCTGGCGTCGCCGAGCCGTTTCGCAGAAACTTTCAGTGGCGGCTGAATTCGCTCGACAACGGCGATTCCTTCGGAGCGCCTCTGGTCTGGGGCGCGGGCGGTATCGGCGCTGATGGCTCACTACAGCCGGGTATTCCTGGGTATTTGGGCCTTTGGGACCCTTCCACACTCAAGTTTCAAAACGCCTTCGCCTACGGCGACTTGATGGCCCTTCAAGTCCTTTACGATCAGGAGCCGACCTGCGCCTGCAGCGATTGCAACGGGCCCTCGGCCTGTCGAACGGGCGTTAATAGTCCCGGCGGACACACCGTCGAGCTCTATTCCGGTCGCTTCACGCACGATATTCCGCTCCTCTCCACGGCCGGCGTTGGCGCAGGCGGTTGGTCCTTCGGCCTGAGTTACTTTCCCGGCGAAGGCATCGACGGATTCCTCGGCAAGAACTTCATGACCCCCGACATGGACTTTCTCGTCGAGTTGGGAGCCCGGCCCACGCAGCCGGGAGAGTGGATCCCGACGATGCACGATATCGAGTGGGTCACCGACGGTCATTTGCGGCTTCCTTTCAATGCTCAATACGACACGGTCGCCGATGAGCAGTCTCACTATTACGTGTCGGAGTTCAATAACTCGGCGTCCGTCATGTCCCGCTTCGGCGCAGGCGAAAACGAGGAGTTCTTCGTCAAAAAATCCGACGGCTCCGTTCTCACCTTTTTCGGCTTCGACGATGCCATCGTCACTCCCGGCCGCCTCAAAAGCCGCGGCGACCGCTACGGCAACACCACCACCTACACCTGGGAAGTGGTCGAAGGAGTCACGCAGCTCACGCGAGCCGTCGATTCCTACGGCCGCGCCATCGATTACCGCTATTACGGCGAGGCCTTCGACTACAAACTTCGCGAGGTCGAAGACTTCTTGGGCCGCAAGCTCTCCTTCCAGTACGACGCGTTCGGCCACCTCACGGCCGCGGTCATGCCGTCGATCATGCGCGCCGCACCCGGCAACACGTTCCCCGGCGGCACGGCCTACGTTTTCCAGTACGACGTCGACAACGTCCGCCCCGAACGCCGCGACGACCTGCTTCGCATCTGGTATCCCAACGAAACCTTGCCCTATCTCGACGAAGCCACTCGCACCGTCGACGTCGATGCCGTCGTCGCCTCCGCCACTCCACGCTTCGAGATTGAATACGGCCAGGATCCGATGAATCCGTATCGATTCGGAAGCGTTGTCGCCGAAACCGTCGGCGATCCGGCCGGCGGCGTCGGCGGCACCATCACCTACGACTACGAACCGCTCGACCCGCCGGTGGCCAACGTCGTCGATCTGGGCAAGCCGCTTGTCTTTCGCACGACAATGACCGATCGCAACGGTAACATCACCCGGTACGACTTCAACAACCAGGAAATGCCCGCCCGCGTCGAGGTGATGCGGAACCGCCTGAAGCTCGACATCCCCGACGATTCAAGCTTCGTCACCTGGACTCGCTATAACGCCCAGCGCCAGCCCGATGTTGTCGTGCTCCCCGAGGGCAACAGCATTGAATACACCTACGACGACGGCCTCGTCCCCGTCACGCTTCCTACTCCGACGCTCTTCGTCAAGCGCCGCGGACTCTTGCGTCAAAAAACCGTTAAGCCCGGCAATATTTGGCTTATTCCTTACCGCGAGGGGAGCGGCGAACAGGAAGAGCTCACCGAAACGTATTTCTACGAGCCGCTCTTCAACCAGCTCTGCGCCACGGTCGAGCGCCGCGGCAACCGCATCTATTCCGGTTTCCCGAATCGCTACTTCACCCCGCAAAACGGCGGCGATACTCCCTACTTCGACGACCGCAGCCGTTACGCCACCATCACCTATTTCGACTACCAAAAGGATGAAGCGATCACCGTCCGCACCGACGCCGACTTGCAGGCCCGCCTGAACCTCACGCCGACCTCGATCCAAGCCCTGCTCGACAAAGCCGCCGGCCAAATGATCGCCGGCGGCGTGCCCGCCGGCTTCCCAATGGGCCTGGGCGATATCAACGGCGACGGCACCGGCGACGGCGATTCCTCCGAACTCCCCGCCGCCACCCACTTGGGCGCCGTCGTCAAGGTCAAGCATCCCTCGGTCCGACTGATCGGCGCCACGGCCATCACCACTCAGGAGCGGGCCGAGCTCTTCACCAACAACCTCCGCGGCCAGCTCACCACTCAAACCAACCCCGAAGGCAACCTCACCGTCTTCGTCCGCTACCCCATCAGCGATCCCGAGGGCGACGGCCGTTTCGTCGCGCCGCAACTCGGCGGCAAGCAATACGGCCAGGTCAAAGAAATCCACGTCGACGCCGATCCCGACGACGTCCTCACGCTCGTCGGCGCCGACGGCGACCTCCGCGACTTCATCCCCGGCCTCATCACCCGCACCAACACGCCGGGCATCTACCAGAACCTCACCACTCGCTACGAAGGGGGCGGTGCCGGAGGCTGCTCTTCCTGCGCCTACGATTCGCTCGGCAACCCGCTGGCGGTCACCGACCCCCGCGGCTTCACCACCCGCTTTGAGCGCAACGAGCTCGGCGAACTCTTTCGCTCGATCGCGCCGGCTCCCTACGAGTTCCAGGTCGAAACCTACTACGACGCCAACCGCAACGTCATCCGCGTCGACACCGAAGATCAAACCGTCCAGTTCGATTCCGACGATCCCACCGATGCCTGCTACGCCCAGTTCACGCCCACCGGCAGCGGCACCACCGCCCACGTCCCCATGAAGGCAGGCCCTGGCGGCACCCTGCGTCCCGGTTGGTTCACAAATCTCTCCGAGTTCGACTTGCTCGATAACAAAATCAAGGACGATATTGACGCCACCGGCTCGCACCCGGCGAACCTGGTCACTCGCTTTGCCTACGATCTCAACGAGAACCTGGTCAAAGTGACCAAGCCCGAAGGGAACACCGTCGAATTCGATTACGACGAGCGGAATCTCCGCATCGCCGAGCGCGTGGGCTACGTCCCCGGCCCGGGCGGCGTCGCCGGCGCGGTCACCGTCTCGGTCTTTGACGGCAACGGCAATCTCCTACAGGTCGTCGGTCCCGCGCTCCGCGGCGCGTACGACGGCCCCAGCAATCCCGGCAACGGCCAGGCCGTCACCATCCACGATTTCTTTCGCTCCGGCACCCCTGTCGAGCACATCGGCGACGTCGTGCTGGAAAACACCTACGATGGCTTCGATCGCGTCATCACGGCCCGCGACGCCGTCGGCAATGTCGTTAACACGCTGCATGACCCGGACGGCCGCGCGATCTTGATTACACGCGAAGGCCCAATCGGCGGCCCCACCCCCGAAAATCGCGATGGCGACGACAACGTCCCGCTCTCGATCGTCACACAGCGCTTCGACGAAGCCGGCCGCAACTACGAGCTACAGCAAGAGGTTTTCGTCGCCGAGGGAACCACTCTCCCGTCGGAACGCACGGTAACCCATACCGGCGGCGGCCTCGCCGCCAATTCCATCGCGAACGGCCACACCCAGCAAGTCATCATGCTCCAGGACGGCGGCATAGTCGACTACTATGTCGACTCCACCTATGTCCTAACGCGAACTGTGTTTGATCGGATCGGCCGCGCCGCATCCGTCATTGCGGACAACACTTCCGCCTGGATGAATGAGTACGATGGAGCCGATCGCCGCATGCGAGTCATCGACCCGCTCGGGAATCTCGTACAATTCGTCTACGACGGCAACGCAAATGTCACCCACATCACCCGAACAGAACAATGCACAATCACTACACCTACCATAACAGACGAAGCATTTCGCTCGGGGGTCTTATACGATGCGCTCGATCGTCCCGTCGTCGCGGCGCGACAAGGTGCGGACGGATCGTTCGAATCGCATCTGCTATCTTGCATGAGTTTGGCCCTTTGGACCGCGCCGAATACGACGATGGTCACTCGCATCGGCTACGACTCGCGAGGGAACCGACTCCTCGAAGTTGACCCCAAGGGTAATACCTGTATTTCCACCTTTGATGGCGCTAGCAGGGAAACTCAGTTTTCTGAACACATGCGAGTAAATGGACAAGGTTCAGACCAGCCCGAATGCGGCACCTTCTTACCGACTGGCGGGGCGTCGGTAACTTCGGCCTCGTTATTTGACGCCAATGGCCGTACACTGCAACTGGTGGACGCTCGCGGGAGCGTGACGAAGTTTGAGTACGATAGCGCAGATCGCCGGAAACAAGTTTCCTATCACGATGGTTCAACCTGTGTCTGCACCTACAATTTGGCAGGCGATCTCGCCACCTATACAGACGCGAACGGAACGATCGGCAACCGGACGTTTGACGCCCTCGGACGTTTGACTGCGATCTCGTTAGAGAAGGCAGTAGGCGTGATCGGCACGAATGGTCACTCTTTCGAGTACGACGGTCTTTCGCGTCTGACATTGGCTCGAGACTTTGTCACGCCATCGGTTGATGTGTCATTGCGATATGACTCCCTCAGCCGAGTCATCGAGGATGCGCAGCAGCACATGTCGCTCGGCTGCGTGACGAATACACGCTTTTCATCCCACTCACCGTCCGCACTTGCCTTTCCTCAAGGGCGACAAATCCATTCCTCGTTCGATGCGCTATATCGTCGCACCTCGATTACCGAAATCGCCGGCGACGTTAGTATCGCCGCCTGGGATTTCTACGGACCGGATCGAGTTGCAGAACTGAGGCTCGGCAACGGTTTGGTTCAGACTATGCTAAACAATGCCCGTACACATTCCGCCGTCTCTGCAACAGTTGGCGGTATGCCATGGGGAAATCGCGCCAGTGATCAATTGGGTTATGACGGCACCGGCAGAATGATAACGAAGCGATACCTGGCCTCGGACACTCATCCGACGACACACGTCTATGAAAACACAAACGCCCTCATTGGCTTCACCACGTCGTATGACCGCGTTGGCAATAAACTGTACGAACGGCACTTACATGCCGAGAGCCGTAGTTATCTTTACGAGCCGTTTATCGATGGAGACGCCCAAGGTGGATATGACTCGCTCGACAGGCTGAGGAAAGTCCAGCGTGGCTCCCTTTCAGAAACCGGAGGCGCCGACAGCCTCGGTGGCGGCGCGATTGTCATGCACCTTTCCCTTCCAAATGCTATATATAGTCGCACAACGGGACTTGATCATCTCGGCAATTGGCGTCGAAATGCGTCCATTTCGGCGGAAGGGACTGTTTCAAACGAGGTGCGGCAGCACGATGCACTGAATCGAATCACTCGTACGACCGCAGGCGCACAAACAATTGCCTTCACTTACGACGGCGCCGTCGGTCGATCTAACGGCAACCTTCAAAGCGATGGTGAATGCGAGTATGAGTGGGATGCCTTAAATCGATTGGTGCGCGTGCAAAAGGTCACCGGCTCGCCGGCGTTGATTGCCGAATACACCTACGATGCATTAAACCGCCGAACCCGAAAGGTAGTTAGCAATGGAGGGCTTAGCGGAGAGCAAGCGAACGAGACCGTCTATTACTACTACCATGGTTTGAGGTGTATTGAAGAGCATAATAGTCTACATGAGCCGACTAAACAATATGTATGGGGCGATTACATCGATGAACTATTGCAACAAACATTGCTCGTGCCACTAAATGGCTTCTCAAGTGGATCCTCTCTATATCCTATCCAGGATATCCACTATCGGACGATAGCATTAGCGGATGCGTCTGGCACAATTCGCGAAGCGTATGATTTCGACGTCCACGGATCGACCATCATCTTTCGCGACGCCGGTTCGCCGCCTCCGCCTGTAGCCTTCGAGTCCACCGACACTCAAGTATCGGCTGCTACTTGTGATTTTCTATTCACAGGACAACGGTTCGACGCTGAAACCGGATTGTATTACTTCAAATGCCGGTTCTATAGTCCCATTTGGGCCAGATTCCTCTCGAAAGATCCGGCATCCTACGCTGCGCTATCGAACTCTTACGAATATGTCCGCGCCAATCCCGCCCGCCTGCTTGACCCGCTCGGGCTCTTTCAAATTCAGCGGCATCACTGGTTCTCCCAGCTTGGGGGCAAGGGCCAAGGTGTCGCCAATACGTTCTGTAACAATTTCGATATCGATGACTACGCGACGCCGATGCTAGGCCTGAACCAAGCGTATGCGGGGCCGCTTTTTTTGACGGGCGCATAAAAAAGCTCGAATTCTTTCGGTGATTGCGGTGTTTCATGTGTTGCTAAGGCAGCACGAAACGGCATTC
>Ga0163153_10007166_pt1 | contig 12138 bp, 11 predicted proteins | sample OliLakLV19MP6IB1_FD_148629 | JGI IMG/M metagenome (GOLD analysis project Ga0163153, IMG submission 148629) | Freshwater microbial mat bacterial communities from Lake Vanda, McMurdo Dry Valleys, Antarctica - Oligotrophic Lake LV.19.MP6.IB-1 | ecosystem: Environmental > Aquatic > Freshwater >... | reverse complement strand
ACGACCCTGCGCGGTGTTGCGGGCATATTCGCGGCTGACCGTGCTGGGAGCTCGTCCCAACACGCGGGCCATCATCCGCAGCGAATGGCCCTGGGCCACGCCCAAGCTCAATGTCTCACGGTCTTCTGCACTCATGTGTCGATAGAATCTCTTTGTCATGGCAACACCTTAGCCCATCAGGGCCGGTCGTGTTGCACTTGGAGTTAGAACTCAAGCTCCCTAAACTAACTGGGCAAGAAGCCCCCCGCGCGCGAACAAGGCTCCGCAATATTATATTACAAGACCCGACCCCTTATCATAAAAACGGCGGGAGCAGGAGGGGTTTGTCAACAACCTATTAGTGAACTTGCAGACCCATGCGTTCCCAGCGAGGCATCTTGGAAACCGTGTCGACCGACCAGTAGATGATCGTCACTTGACCGAGTACCTTCTCCCTCTTTACGACTCCCCAGTACCGGCTATCCAGACTACTATCCCGGTTGTCTCCAAGGGCGAAATAAGAGCCCGCAGGGACCGTTATCGGACTTAAATTATCCCTCGGATTAACTGACCCTTCAATAGTGTTCTGGTCAATGTGTTGAACATAAGAATCTTCCTCAAGAGGCTGACCATTTACATAGATCATCTTCTTGCGGATTTCCACGAGGTCTCCGGGGAGACCAATGACACGTTTCACAAAGAGTTTTGTTTCATCTTCTGGATACCTGAAGACAATCACATCGCCTCGTTTGGGTACGTGGTCAGTATAGGACAGCTTGTTCACGACAACATTATCGCCAGGGAGCAGTGTAGGAGCCATTCCTGGGTTAGGAATCTTGAAGGCCCGAGTCCAGGATTTAATCTCAGGGAGAAGGTCTGGTAGAGCAGCATCCCTAAAACTCTGGCGAAGAACCTTCAACTTTCTCCCTGCTGGAATATCACTGAGGTGGTCATAGTCATCCAGAATCGTTTGTACCTCTGGACCGGTTAGCGACGCAGCGTAGTAGTCAGCAAGATGGTTTTCCCAAAAATTCACTGGCGCAAGATCTTGCATCATGTATCGAGCGGACTCGATAAATGAGAGCTTTGCTCTCTCCTGGTCGGATGTCGAAAGCTGGTTGGCGAGCTCGTAATGCAGTTTTTCGTTAAAGCTTGGCAAATCGATGGGCTCAACAAAGGTTTTTACAAGGATGTCGCTCCGAAGTTCCAATCTGGCGAGGTCGCAGAAAACGGATTCGCAGCGCCGGTGGATGTTCTGATCAGGGACATCCGCATCGGTACGACTGATGGATAGGAAGGACAGAAACCCGACGATGATCAGGAAACGAATGAGTAGCTTCATGCAAGTCAGCTCTCGATGTACGCACACGCAGTCATGGGGTCACGTCTTGTAATTTAACATCAAGTCTGAGTTACTACCCTCTCTCTTCTAACTCACATTATACATGAGCACTTCTGCTGCAATTGCAATCCGCAACTACGGCGAACCTACGGCCAGGGATTTTGCGACGAACCGTCATGAATCATGCAGTCTAAAGGACCTCACCAACACACCAGGCTATCCTTTCTGGAATGCGAAATATTAGGCCGAGAGACCTGAAGGAGCGAGTTATGGGTTGACCGGATGGGTGCGCTCGTTTTCATGCGAACTTCAGGCTGCCGGATGAACCTTGACAGTCAGCCGCACTGTAGCCCCTAGCCTAGCCAGCATGTCGATGAGCGCGTCCGTACTGAACAAATCAATCCGTCCACGTAGGAGATCACTGACGCGAGGTTGGGTCACACCGAGTATCTTGGCCGCGTTTCTCTGTTTAAGGCGGCGGGAGGCGATGAGCTTCTGAATCTGGATCATCAGATCCGCTCGGACCAGCAGATGCTCGGCCTCTTCGTTCCGAAACCCAATGTCACGGAATACATTCCCTGTGGACGGCGTGATCTTCAGTTTCAAAGTATTCCTCCCCTCTCCCGCTCTCACTGCTCAGCGCTGTGCAATCAATGCCTGATACCGTTGTTTGGCAAGTTCTACATCGTGCTGCGATGTTTTTCTGGTTCGTTTTTCGAAGGCATGTAGTACATAGATCGCTTCCTCAAACTTGGCAACGTAGCAGACACGGTGTTCCACCGTGGTATGAATTCTAATCTCACGGACCCTGGCCCAATACTCGCCATCGGTTTCCAGTCCGACGGCTCCACTCCCTGCTGAATTAGCCGAAGCTGAAAACCCGTGAGCCGCCTGGCATCTTGCGGGAACGCCTGAACATCACTCCGCGAGGACCCAAGCCACAGAATCGTCTTCTCTGCCACGACGTGAATATGCAAGTTTTAGTATATTTCTGTCAAGAGACCACATTATCCAAAATATCCACTGCGCGCATCGAGCGATCACCGCTCTTCCGTCTGCTCCCTTGAGGGTAGGCTAGATTGGTCTCCCACTGCGCGCGACTTTCTCACCCGCCCACCCACTGGCACGCCGAGACGTGCCATTAGCCCAGGCGAGGGTCTTCTGAGACCGCGCGTTGCGCGAGCACAGAAGATCATCGGCTCCATCCTCTCCTCTGTTCCGGGAGCACAGGATCAACGTGGGTGTCCTTCCCCTCCTTTTCACCGTGCGCGTTCTGCGAGCAAGAAGGACGGCCTGGTTGCTGCCTATCGTCGCCAATTCAGACCGCGGTGATGTAGTTGTTGAGCAGCCGACAACCAGCGAAGAGTGTTGCCTCTTCATTCCGAATCCAACGACTAATGACACCCAGGTAGGTGAGTGTGTCCGCGACCGCCTTGATGTCCCGGATTCCGGTGTCGGATTGGGCCTTGAGGGGATTCACGGGTTTCCCGCGCTCGATCAGGTAGCACAGCAGCCGCCGCTCAGGGCCGTCGCCGATTTCGGCCGCCAGACGCTGCACGAATGGCTCCCACTGGCACCGACCAGCCGCAACGGCATCGTCCCCGTAATGGAGAAGCAGCTTCGTCAGGTAGGGATGGTTCCCCGTCCACGCGGCCAGGTGAGGACTCGTGTCTCTGCCGATCAGCCGTCGCGTCTCCCCATCGAGCAGGACTGACAGGGGAAACAGGCGAACGTTCGGACCGGCCTCTGTCCCGGAGTGGCCCAGCAGCGTCCGTAGTCGGCGGCCACCGGTCACGACGAGGCCGGCTGCTCCCGCCGCCGACAGGCGCGCGAGCAACGGTGCAATCGCCTGGCCGGCGACATCGTCAAGATTGTCCAGGACCATGATCGATCCGGGCAGCAAATCAAGCCGGGGTGACGGATCTGTGCCACAATCCACCTCGACCACAGTGCGGTCCGACAGTCCCTCCAAGGCGGTGCGAACCAGCGATGTCTTCCCTAGCTTCAGCCCGCCGATTACCGCCAGCGATTCGCCCCTCGCGATACGGCCACGCAGGTTCCTGACGAGCCCGTGGCGACCGATGAACGCATCTCCGGTGGCGGGACAAGGGATGAACGGCGGGATGGACATGGCCCACTGTACCACGGCTGGTTGATCCCCTACTGCGCGCGTCGGACAAGCACTTCCTGATCGTGCGCGTTCCGCGAGCAAGAAGGATGGTCTGGCTGTTCCCTATCCCCTCCTTCCAAGCTCGCTCGCTTCTCTCTCAAGGGGGTGGCCTAGGTTAGTCACCAACTGCGCACGTCGAACGATCACCGCTTTATCGTGGGGGTTCCGTGAGCACCGGGGACTAACCAGGCTACCCCGTCCACCCTGGGTGCCTGGAGGCGGCTGAGACAGTCTTGCCAGAGCGTGGCCGGGTCTTTGTCAAAGATGCTGAACGAATCCGGCGGCAAGATCGCCCACGCCCCCAGAAGCATCTCCGCTTCCAGCTGCCTCGGAACCCATGCGGCAAATCCGGCAAATGCCCGGAAAGTTTCGGTCGGCTTGGCCTGTGCGATGATGCGTTCTAGAGCCTTTGGTGTACGCCCCAGATAGACCCCATCGAAAACCGATCGTGCGTCTGCTGGAGGCTCCTTCAGTCGGAACAATCGGAGAAATCGGGTTGGCTCAACCGGCCCACCCCCAAACAGCTGGTGGTTGGTCCCTTTGAGCGAGGCGATGTCCGGCAATGCTTTGGACAGGAGGACGTTCGTGGAACGATTCAGAATAAGCCCGACGGTTCCCTCAGGCCCATGCTCCACGACAAGTACGACGGCTTGGCGGAAGTTTGGATCTTCCAGCGAGGGGCTGGCCACTAAAAGCACTCCCTTCCCGACCGACGACGGCGCTAATTCCACCTCGGCCAGAACAGGTGGCGCAGACAAGACGGCCAAGAACCCCACAATCAGGAAGCTCACCATAACTCTCTGTGTGCCAGGAAAAATTCGGGTCATGTCTTGCAATCAAATACTGGAGGTCAATCTTGACTCAGAGCTAATTCCCAACCTCTTTTGATGTGTCGCTTGCAGATAGGGGGCTATTCACGCCTCACGAACGGTGAGACGCGCAAAGCGCAGTTAGATCAGGTCATCCACAAGTACACATTCAATCTCTTTTACACGCCGCAAGCCACGATCGTTCCCGTAGAAACGCGTAGCGTTGTGCCCAATGGCTGTGGCCAACTGTATGGCATCAGGCGTACTGAGGCGATAGCGCGCACGTAACTCGGCCGCTCGATCTGCTATATTCATCGTCACCGATACCCATTCCAGCTTTGGGTATGTGCTGGCAAGGGCAAATATCTTCTGCGCCAATTCCTCTTTCTGGTCACGATAGGGTTGCACCAGCAATTCGAGGAGCGTGACAGTCGAGGTCACTGCTGAGTTCTGACCCCGCTCGATCCTATCAAACAAGGAGGCGCACCACGCCCCATACCGAGGATGGTATTCGAGAAAATAAATGAACACGTTGGTGTCGAGACCGATCCGTTCACGTTCTGCTGGAAAGCCTTGCGAGAGCGAGACCTCTACCACGATCGACGTTCCCGTTTCAGGTAGCCCGACGGGTACAAACCTTTGGCCAGCCCCTGTAAAGTCTTCGCATAGCGCTTAGGCTTGGGCATCACAATGGTGAGATCGTCCTTCACGACGACCAACAATTCATCCCCACCTTTCACACCCATTGCCTGCCGAGCTTCCTTTGGAATGACGATCTGGTTCTTGCTGCTGAGCTTTTGAACAGCCATGGCCGCACCTCCTTGTCAGGCTTTACTTTACCATGGAAAAGTAAAGCACCTCAATGTTTAGGATTCCCAGGGCGGCTCAATTGGTCTCCAACTGCGCGCGTCCAACGAGAGTCTTCTCAGACCGTGCGTTGCGCGAGAGAAGATCATCAGGCTCCATCCCCTCCTCTGCTCCGGGAGCAAGGGATCAGCACGAGTGTCGTTCCACCCCTTTCATCGTGCGACCACCGCAAGCAAGAAGGGATGTGTCAACGCGAAAAGATGAGTAGGCTATTTGCCGGAAGCACGAGGGCGGCTGAATGGCCGAAGCCATGCAGCGGGTGCGGGTCGGCGACAACCCGCTCGCCATTGCCGATCACACCGGGATTGACCCAGTTCTCGTACACGTCGCTGTTGAAGACCTCGCGCCACTCCCCGCCGCCGGGGAAGCCGATGCGATAGTCGAACCGGTTGAAGGGCGCCAGATGCACGACCACCATCACGTCGTGGCCTTCTCCCTCCACCCAGCGATGAAACGCCAGCACTCGGTTCTGATCGTGCGCGTGCAGGGCGCGAAATCCCTGGCCGCGCAAGCCGGGAGTATCCCGGCGCATCGCGAGCAATTCTCGCGTGAACCGAACATGGTCGAGCATCTGCTTGTCACCCCGGTCGAGACCCGCCCAGTTGAGCAGCAGATCGTGATGTGACACAAAATCGTCCGACCATTGCTTGTCCTCCAGAAATTCCTGTCCCATGAACAGCATGGGAATGCCCGGTGCGGTGAGACTGAGCCCGGTCGCCACACGGGCACGGCTGCGGGCGAACCAGGAGCGGGGATTCGCCGGATCCCCGAGACGAGCGATACGCTGCTCCCGGTCGCGGTAGACGATGTCGTGATTCTCCGGCCCCTGCACGAATCGCCACTGCTCCCGGAAACCCTCAGGCCAGAGGCTCCTGGCCAGGCCCGTCATGTTGAGGGGTCGCTCGTCGGAGGCACTCGCGTTGCCGATGACGTCGCGGATCGCCACGCGCAAGCCGTCGGTCAAGGTCGTGTCGAAGCCGGCCCCGTCTGGCGGTGCCTTCACCACGTACGGATTCACGTTCCAATACTCGGCATGGTGCAACACTCCAGGCTGGTGTGCATGCAACGTGGCGGTGAGATCCTGACAAAACCGCCATCCGTGCGGTGCACCATCGTGATCGATGACGCTCACCTGGTCGTAACGGAATCCGTCGACACGGTATTCATCGAGAAAGAATGTGGCGTTCTGGATGAGGAAATCCCGCACCTCCGGCTTGGCGAAGTCGAAGACGAGGCCTCCGGCATGGCCCTTGTCCGTGAAATAGAGGGAATTCCCCTGCCCGCCGGCGGGAGACTGGCGGTCGAAGAAGTGCAGGCTTTGGTCTCCGAACTCGCCGCCCGCGTGGTTGTAGACCACGTCGAGGATCACGGCCAGGCCGTGGAGATGACAGAGATCCACCAGCGCCTTGAGTTGATTCATTTCTCCGCGCAGATCCTCCGTCCGGTAGCGGAGCAGGCCCTTCGCGTCAAGGAGACCGTTCACCTTGGCGACGTATGGAGACAGGTCGTCATCCGCCACGGCGAAATCCATCTCGGGTGAAAAGTAATCGGTGCCGTTGTAGCCGAGGCTGAAGCTGGTTTGGAATTCCTGAATGGGCATGAGCTGCAGCGCCGTGACGCCCAACTCGGCCAGATACGGCAGCTTGCATGCGACATCGAGAAACGTGCCGCATTTGTGCGGCAGATTCGGTGTGAAGAAGGTGCCGACGTGGAGCTGATAGAGGACGAACTCATGAAAGAGCGGCGTGACGTACCCGCTCTCGTGCCAGGGAAAGTCGGTCTTGCGGATGATGCACTCGCTGGGAAAGGGCGCCTCAAGCTCACGGGCGTAGGGGTCGCGCTTCGGCCCCTCACTCCCTTCCCCGACCACGTAGAACATGTAGCGCGCGCGGTCCCGGACACCGGGAATGAAGCCCCGCCAATGGCCGAACTCGTCGCGCGTGAGCAAACTCGCGTGGTTGCGCACCCGATGGTTGAAATCGCCAATCGCATACACGACCTCGGCCTGCGGCGCCCAGACGCGGAAAGTCGCGCCGTCGGCGATCAGATTGGCCCCCATCGGGGTGCCGGGATGAATGTGGTCGAGAGACGCGGGCATGGCGGTCCCATCGGACAACGATCCTACGCGTTCATGCTAAACAACCAGCCGATCCTCGCGCCAAAAACCGGGGGCCTGGTCTTGTGAGATGATTGCGATGAGAATCGGCGACAGGCTACGACCCGGCGACAGTACGTGTCAACTCAGCGAAATCAGTTACGCGCTCCATAAAAACCAAGACCAGCAGAACTCTGGCCCTCACGCCTTCGTGTCATGGTGCCCTTCCAAGGGTTGGTTGATCTTCGGATGCGCGCGTCGAACGATATCAATGCTCCGTCCAAGCTTGCTCGTCATGTTCTCAGGAATGGGGGCTGATTGATCTTCTACTGCGCGCGTGGGACGAGCACATTCTGATCGTGCGCGTTCCGCGAGCACAGAAGATCAACAGCCTCCATCCCCTTCTTTTTTTGGGTTATAGTATCCCCATGCCCTCCCGTCCCAATCACCGCATTCCCAAGCGTCCTCGCCGCCGCAAGCGGCGCATGCGCAGGCTTAGCTTCAATACCCTCAGGCGTTTCGTACGCACGCGTTGGCGTACGTTCCGCGCAGCCAGGAAGGCCGTGCTCGCCTCGCCACCGACCGTACGTGCCGTCGTGATCGTATCGGGCATCCTGCTCCTCTGGTTCGGCGTCAACTGGGCCTATCACGCATTCAACAAACCGACCGAAGTTTTCTTTCCTTTAGACCACTCACTCAACAAAAACCCTTCCGAGACGTGGAAGCAGTACGGCTCGCTCTTCCGTACACATGCAACATCGGTCATCACGCCCGAGTTGCTGGCGGCGCTGGCGCAGGTTGAGAGCGGAGGGAATCCGGTGGCACGAACCTACTGGCGGTGGCATCTGACGTGGAACCCCTTGGAACTCTACCACCCGGCATCGAGCGCGGTGGGCATGTATCAGATTACGGATGGGACGTTCCAGGAAGCGACGCGCTACTGTATCCATAACCATCGTGTGGTCGAGGACGGCCCGTGGCACAACCCGGATTCCTGTTGGTTCAATAGCCTCTACAGCCGCGTCGTACCGAACCATGCCATCCAATTGACCTCGGCGCTGTTGGACCGAGGTGTCGCGAGTGCCGTAGGACCTCGACGGATTGGCACAGTCACACTCCGACAAAAGCAGAATCTGGCCGCCGTGATCCACCTGTGCGGAGCTGGAGCCGGCCACGCCTATGCCGCTCGCGGCTTCCGGCTGACCCACCGCCAACGGTGCGGCGACCACGAGGTGCGAGACTATCTCGGACGAGTCAACGCAATGACTTACCAGTTCATCCGCCTGGCGGCTGCCAGTTAGCAGGCGACTGAAAAAGCCCGCCAGAATCCATTTCCTACAGATAATCCAGTTACTGTCCCACTGATCGCAACAGATAGAAGATCGTGTCGGGCTTTGATATCCTCGCCTGCACGAGATACGAACTCTCAGCCTGGAGTACTATTCATGATTCACATCCGCCCTGCAACCGAAGCTGATTTCGCCGCTCTGCTTCATGTACAGCAGGCTGCCTTTGGAGAGTACGCCAACGTCTATACCGTGAGCGGATGGACCACGGAAACGCTCGACAGCCTCAGGGAAGATGCCAAGGAAAAACAGATCTTTGTGGCGGAGGCAGAGGGAGCGGTGGTGGGATCGGTGCGCTTTTGGACCGTGGCTGGGGTCTGCATCATCCGGCTCTTATCCGTGAGTCCTGCCCACCAGGGCCATGGGGTGGCCAAATCGTTGATACTTGAGATCGAACGGGTCGCAACCGATACCCATAAGTTCTTTGCCTGCACGATGTTGCGTACAGGCAGGAACATCCACCTGTTCATGAGCCTCGGCTACAAAGCCGAAACGATCCTCCCCGATCACTACGACCATCTGGATCTTATCTGTTTCGCCAAGTACCGCTGAACAGGCTGCTGAAAAAGCCCGCCAGCATAGGAAAGTCGTCAGGCGTGAGACGTAAAAAGTGAGAGGTGAAATGTAGAGCTGCCTAAGACTCTCCCTCTGAAACCTTTCACTTTTTACCTTTCACTTTTCACGAAATCCTGGGTTGTTACCGTCTATGGTTGCGCGGGCGGAAGATGTTCATGAACACGTGGTCGGCTAGGCGGTTTCCCTGCTTAATCCCCTCGGTCGAGTCGAACGCCCAATGGATGCCGAGGTAGATGCGGCTCCAGCCGGTTTCTCTCTCTGACTGCGACAGAGAGGAGAAGCTTTACGCGTCACGAGCCACCGGACATTCCCTCGATTATCGTTTGTCACGCCTCATGAGTGACCCGCGTTGCTCGCCAGGCAATTGCTATTCCCACAAACAATAAGAAAGACGCCAGAAGAAACGGCGCGCCAGGGAGATGCCAACCGGCTTGTGCGCCGATAAAGAACGCGAAGGCTTGGGTAAAGAGGCCTGGTCCAATGAGGCCGGCGACGCCGGAAAGCCCCGCAATAGCCCCTTGGAGCTGACCCTGTTCGGAGCTGCTCACGCGGCGGGACATAAACGCTTGCGCGGACGGACCGGCGAGACCCCAGAAGGCCATGACGGGAATCCCCGCACAATAGATCCATCCTTCGGTCGCCACGCCGTAGACCGCAAAGCCCAGCGCACCGCTGAGCAATCCGGTGAGGAGGGTCTTCCGCTCTCCAAAGCGGGCGATGAGCGGCCGCATGAGCAGCCCTTGCACAATCATGGCGGTGACCCCGGCGCCGGCCAGCATAAAGCCGACAGCCTTCGTGTCCCACCCGTAGCGATAGCCGACATAGAGCACGGCCACACTCGGCAAGACGGCATGCCCAAGGTACCCGAGAAACACCACCGCCGCGAGACTGAGGAGTTCGCGATGCGACCGTAACAGTCTGAACGAACCGATCGGATTGGCCCGTTTCCAGGAAAAGTTCATGCGCTTCTCGCGCGGGAGCGACTCCGGCAGAACGAAGAATCCGTAGCAGGCGTTCACGAGACTCGTCGCTGCCGCGCCCCAGAACGGAAGCCGTGGGTCGACCACGCCAAGCAGCCCTCCCAGCGCCGGGCCGAGTATGAAGCCTAAGCCGAACGCCGCGCCGATCATCCCAAAGCTGGCAGCCCGCTTCTCCGGCGGCGTGACATCGGCAATGTATGCCCCCGCCGTACTGAAGCTGGAGGCCGCGATGCCCGAGATAATTCGGCCCACGAAGAGCCACGTGATGCTGGGCGCAAGCGCCATGAAGATGTAGTCGAGGCCGAGGCCAAGATTGGATAGCAGCACGATCGGCCGCCGACCGAAGCGGTCCGACAGCGCGCCTTGAATAGGCGAACAGACAAACTGCATGAGTGCCCAGGCCATGCCCATGAAGCCATAGATTGACGCGGCCTGCGCCGTGTCGCCGGACATGAAGTCTTCGACGAGTTTCGGCAACACGGGGATAACGATGCCGAACGAGAGCACGTCGAGCACGACGGTTATGAAAATGAAACGGATCGCCGCTTGCCGCGGCTGAGTCGATGTAGACCCTGGATCGATCGTCACCAGTCTGCGCCCAATCGATCGATGACGATCTGATGCACCACTGAATATTTTCCGAGGGTCGCAAGATACACGGCGGTTTCCGCGACATCGAACGGATCGATCTTCTCGCTGCGGAGGATGTCTTCCGACGAGGCATCGACCAATTCATCTGCCACGGCTCCCGGACAGATGGCGGTTACTTTTATATGATGCGGGCGTCCTTCGTCGGCCAGTGATTTCGTCAACGCCATAATGCCATATTTCGACGCACTGTAGGCGCCCGTGCCTGCCCAGGCCTGTACGCCAGCCACGCTCGACATGTTCATGATCGTCCCGCCCCCTTGTTTCTTCATCTGTCTGAACCCCGCCCGGCAACAGAGGAACGTCCCTCGCACATTCACATTCATGACTTCGTCAAACGAGTGTGTCGTCGTCTCAGCAAGCCGCCCGCCTGCAACAATGCCTGCATTGTTTACGAGAATGTCCAGCCGCCCATACCGCTTGACCGTCTCCTCGATCAGTCGTTCCACCTGGCGCTCATCGGCCACATCAGTTTGAATGGCCCAGGCCTCGCCACCCGCTTTCACAATCTGTGCGACGGTCTGTTCACAGAGCGCCATCCGCCTAGCCGTGACAACGACGTGTGCGCCTTCAGCCCCAAACCGCAGCGCAATCGCCTTACCGATGCCGCTACTGCTCCCCGTCACAATCGCGACTTTATGTATAAGTCGTTGCATGGGATCAGTCTAATTGTCTGACGTGCTTGTGTCGTCGTAATACTTTTCGCGGTAGATAGGGCACAAGCCTTTTTTCTGAAGCAACGATGTGGCGTCAGCGATCATCGCGCTATTCCCGCAGAGATATACGGCTACATTCTTGACTGAGGTGATCCGCTCCTCAATGAGACGGAGCACGCGGCCCGACTCACCGGACCAACCTGGATCAGGGCGGGAAAGCGTGGTGACAGCCGTGAGGGTCGGCGTTCGTTTGGTCAATTCAGCCAGTTCCTCCTGATCATACAAATCCCGCTGGCTGCGCAAGCCCCAGAACAGCGTCGCCGGTCTCGGGTTGTGACGTTCCGCATTTGCCAACAGCATGGAACGAATCGGCGCAATGCCGGTGCCGCTGGCGACAAACAGCAGTTCTCGCTCCGGACCGTCTCGCAAATAGAAATGCCCCGCCGGTCCTTTAAAGTGCGTTTTCTCTCCTGTCTTGAGATGGAAGAGAAAGCCGGAGCCAGGACCACCCGATACCAGATTGAACAAGAGCGTGATGATGCCCGATCGGCTGGGTTGCGACGCGATGGAATAGGCTCGCGTGAGGAGGCGGCCGGTCTGCGGATCCGGCATCTCGAATGAGATAAACTGGCCGGGCTTGAACGTGATCGTCCTCGGCTCGATCAGACGT
>Ga0163153_10007163_pt1 | contig 12143 bp, 11 predicted proteins | sample OliLakLV19MP6IB1_FD_148629 | JGI IMG/M metagenome (GOLD analysis project Ga0163153, IMG submission 148629) | Freshwater microbial mat bacterial communities from Lake Vanda, McMurdo Dry Valleys, Antarctica - Oligotrophic Lake LV.19.MP6.IB-1 | ecosystem: Environmental > Aquatic > Freshwater >... | reverse complement strand
GATTGGGGACGCAAGCTCGCCGCGGCGGGCGTGATGTGTTCCACGTTTGGCGCCGTGAACGCCAACATGCTGGTCGGCCCGCGGATTTATTTCGCGATGGCCCGCGACGGCCTGATGCCGAAAGCCATCTGTAAGGTGCATCCCAAGTTCTTCACGCCAGCGAACGCCATTGCCCTGCAAGCCGCTTGGACCGTCGTGCTGCTATTCCTCGCGCATCGCTACCCGGCGGAGGGCGTGACGTTAGCGCAGCGCGCGTACTTCGTTTTCGATGCGCTCACCAACATGGTCATCTTCGGCGGCAGCGTGTTTTACGCGATGGCCGTGGCGGCCGTGTTCGTACTCCGCGCGCGCCATCCGGAATGGGAGCGCCCTTACCGCACCTGGGGCTATCCGGTCACGCCGATCTTGTATCTGCTGATGTTCGCGGCGGCCCTCACGGCCTTGTTCGTCAACACCTGGGAACGGTCCTGGCTGGGAGCGCTGTTAATCGCGTCGGGCGTGCCGGTTTACTTTTGGTGGACGCGCCGCGAGCTGGCATAGCATCGAGTCGGAAGCGTTCTGACGAAGGCATCAAAGTTGCTGCGTCAGAAGTCCTGCCCAGGGAGAGACATTCGCGACATATTCCCCTCGGCGGGCCATGAGCTTAGAATCTGGTCTTGCCCAGGCGTTCTCATTGCGCAGCGGACCGGACCATGTCAGAAGCGAAATCTCATGCGCGGCTCAGCCAGATTCAGACGCTTTGGACGGTCGTCGGATGGGCGCATGGCGATGGTTCCGCCGAGACGATTCGCATTGCCCAGGAGCAGTTGATCGAGCGGTACGGCAGCGTCGTGAGGCGCTATTTGCTGGGCGCGCTCCGCAACGCGGATGCGGCGGATGAACTGTCGCAGGAGTTTGCGCTGCGATTTGTGCGCGGCGACTTGAAACGCGTCGATCGCGAGCGCGGCCGGTTTCGTGACTACGTGAAGGGGACGCTCTTTCATTTGATCGGCGATTACCATCGCCGCAACAAGCGCCGAGCCACATCGCTGACGGACGGCTTGGAGCCGGCCACGGAGGACACGGGACTGGCTAGCCAGGACGAAGTCTTTCTGGAAGGCTGGCGAGCCGAGCTCATCAACCGCGCGTGGCAGGCACTGGAGCGGTTGGAGCAAGAATCGGGGCAACCATTTCACCGTGTGCTTCAGTTGCGGGCGACACAGCCGGAAATGCGCTCCGGCGAAATGGCCGTCGCGCTCGGCCCCCAGTTGGAACGCCAGGTCAGCGCCGATTGGGTCCGCCAGTCGCTGCATCGAGCGCGGGAACGTTTCGCGGGCTTTCTGCTCCACGAAGTCCGCGATACGCTCGACGACCCAACGTTGGAGCAGTTGGAAGAAGAACTCATCACGCTGGGACTACACGGCTATTGTCAGCCGGCGCTCGATGCCTGCCGCGCGACGCCCGGCGAGCAAAAAAAGTAGGGCTCGCTCAATACAGCCAGCGCAGTTCGAGTCGGAAGGTCTCGTCGTACCAGGCGTCGCCCGTCATGGGGCGTCCGTACCCCGCGTACACGTTCCAACGCTGCCCCAGGCTTGCGCGCACGCCAAGTTTGGCGTGTACTAAGGTCGCCCCTTGCGCGTCTTCAATGATGAATTGATCCGGTGCGGCGGCCCGGCTGGATTTGCCTCCGAGGATGGTCCAACCCACGACCTCCGCAACCGGCGAAATCCGCAAGGCGCCTTGCAGCGGCAGCAAATAGCTGGCGCCGATCCCATACCTCAAGGTATCGCCGGCGAAGTCGGTGCCATCGACGGGAATCCAGTAACGGAACTCGCCTTCCAGCCGAATTCGATCCGTGATCGCGGAATAACCCAGGAGCGCCGGCTCAATAGTTACGTGGTCCGTGCCCAATCCGTCGCGGGCATTTCCGGTCGGCACGTAAGTTCGCAACTGGAAGGTCGTGAAAAACTGCTGCGAGTACGTCAACGCGTATTTGAATCCGGCGTCGAGGTCTCCGAAACCGGCGTCATTGTCGTTGATCTCCGGATCAATGAATCGCACCGGCGCATTGATGAAACCGGAAAACAATTCGCTCCACGCCCGTTCGACGTACAGCGAAATCTCTTGATGGTCGACCGAGGTCTCCGAGAATTGGGGGCCTGGTCCCCTCGCTCCGGTGCGCGGGTAGAAGAACTCCGCCCGCGCCGCTTCGATGTTGTCGTAGGAGGCGTCCGCGCGCAGCCGCACGATATTGCCCGGAATCGCCGGATCGATATAGCCGACGCTGCTGTCGCGAATCACGGGCACGCCCGGCGGCTGCGCGTACAGCGCGCCATGATTGATGATTAGGTAGACCGCCACACAGGCAGCCAGCCGCACCGCGAACGAAAGTCGTGTACGATAAGCCATACTGGCGCCCAGGGATTGAGGGCGGGAACTTGTTGGAAGACGTCCCGACTTCACTCATATCGCACTTGCACCGTCGCAAGGTTTACGAAACCCGCGTCATTGCGATATCCAGATTCCAGGCAGCGCAACAGTGGGCAAACTAGGTGACGTTTGACGGCGCCTACGGGCCATTGGCCTTCACCTCGTCCGACGAGGTAGTGAGTAATGTCTGGGCTCGTTCGAGTGATGGATGGCGCTTCACGTTTTCAGCCAGTAAGTCGCTGGCGGATGACTTGAGGGCCGGCGTGGCGGAGTCGAGCGCGTTGATTTTCTCGATGATCAGCGACGCTTCCGCACAAAGCTCAGCGGACCTGACGGATTCCGCGGCGGCATCGTCCGGCGCCTGATCGAACATCGCGGCGGTTCGCACCAGCAAACACGCGGCGGCCAATTGGTCGTCGGCGCCGGCCGATTCCAGGCGTGCCAGCCGCCGCGCGGCGTCGATCGCGGCGGTTCCATCCTTCAATTCCAACGAAACCCCGCCGAGTGTGCAAAGATGACTTCGGAGACTGCGCGTGTAGTCAGGTTGGCGAGGGTTCATTTGCAGCGCGTGGACCAAGTGCTCAATGCCCTCGCGCAAATGCTCCCGAGCATCCGTGAATTGTTTTTGCTCGGCCTCGGCCCAGCCGAGATTGCCGATCGACATCCCCAGGTCCCCTTGGTACGAGGGCAACTCGGGAAAGTCCTCCATCAGCCCGCGCAACAATCGCACTGCCTCGGCCCAGTCTGATTCGGCGGCCTCCAGTTCGCCGACCGCGGTGCGGGCCGCCGCCATGCTATTGCATGTGTTCGCCATTTCCTGCCGCAACGTCGGTACGCTCGGATGATCGGCCATAAGTTTGCTGAGCAGCGAGGCGGCGCGCTCGTAGTCCATCAAGGCGTCCCTCGGGTTCGACAAACTCGCCCTGGCGTTGCCGCAATTCGCGAGGGCCACCGCCAATTCCAAGCGATACTCCGGGCGCTGTGGATCGGCGGCGACCAACTCGTCGAAAAGTCGTAGCGCTTCGGCATAGCGTTCGATCGCCTCGTCCGGCCGGCCCAGCACGCGATACACCGGCCCCAAGTTGAGTTGGGCGCGGGCGGTTTCCTGCTTGAGCGACGCGTCGTCCGCGTCCGCGGCGCTCAATCGATGCAATTCCGCCAGCGACGCTAACATCGCCGTCTCGGCTTCGCCGGCATGGCCCGTCTCGCGATGCAAGATGCCGAGATTATATTGCGCCCGCGCGAACTCCTGCGCGTAAGCGGTCACCTGAGGATGTTCCTTCGCGAGCGCTTGGCTCAGTTGGCTGGCCCGTTGATAGGCGCGTCGCGCCGCCTCGGTGTCACTCGACGCGCGGCATGCTTCACCTAAGTAGTTTTGGCAATACGCTTGCCAACGTCGATGTACGGCGCTGTTCGGCTGCGCCGCGTCGATTCGCTCGAACAGTTGCAGCGCGTTGGTATACGCAACGCGAGAATCGGGAAACTCGCCGAGCCATCGTTCAATGTCGCCGATCCGCCGGTACGCGTGCGCCGTCTCCCAGATCAGGCGGTCGTCGGCGCCGCGCTCCGCGAGGAATTCTTGGTAGAGTTCCAGAGCTCTGCGCAGCAACGCTCGCCGCCGCTCATCCATGCGAGGCTCGAACGCCAATGTTTCCGAGCCGACCTGCGTCAGCATCTCGTCGATGGCGCGGAGCGCCTGGCGGAAGTTCTGCTCCGCACGATCTCGCTCCATAGTGATTCGCATGTTCGACCACCAGCCGCCTGCGCTCAACATTACGGCGCACATCAGGCTGAGCCCGATCAGCGCAGCGGCCGCCGGCCGCCGCTTGCCCCATCGCCAGCCCCGCTGCAGGGGACCTACGGGCCGCGCCCGGATGGGCTCGCCGCGCAGAAACCGTTCCAGGTCGTCCGCCAATTGGGTCGCATCCGGATAGCGGGCGCGCGGGTCCTTTTCCAGGCAGCGCAGGCAAATCGTTTCCAAGTCCCGCGGCACGCGCGGCTGCAGTCGTCGCGGCGAAACGGGATCGACTTGCAACACTTGTTCCAGCGTGGCCAAGGCCGACTCGCCGACAAACGGAGGTCGTCCGCACAACAGTTCATAAAGAATCGCTCCCAACGCATAGATGTCGCTCGCCACGCCGATGTTGGTTCTGCCCCCCGCGGCTTGCTCAGGCGACATGTAACTCGGCGTTCCCATCACCATGCCGGTGCGCGTGCCGGAACTCTCATCATCGAGCCGTTTCGCGAGGCCGAAATCGGTGATCTTGGGCGTCAATCGCGTGAGGTCTTCGTCGTCCGCCGTACTTTCCGCCGCGCCCGGCGGTCGACTCAGCAGCACGTTCGCGGGAGTGAGATCGCGATGCACGATGCCACGCGCATGCACGAATACCATTGCTCGGGCCAGCGTCGCCACTAACCTTGCTGCGGACAAGGGCGGCTGTGGCTTCCCGCTGATGCGCCGCAACAGATTCGGCCCTGGAACGTATTCCAGCACCAAGTACATCCGCGCGTCGTGCTCGCCCAGGTCATAGATGCGCACGATATTCGGGTGTTCGAGCCGGGAGATCGCTTCCGCCTCGAGCCGGAAACGGCGAATCGCCTCGTTGCCAGCATGAGCGCCGGCATGAATCATTTTTAGCGCCACTTCGCGATCAAGATCATGTCGACGCGCGAGATAGACCACGCCCATGCCGCCCCGGGCAAGCTCGCGGACGATCTCGTAACTTCCGATGTTCGCAGGTTCCGCCGCCGGGACCTCATCGGTTTCGATCTCAGATCGCTGGATCAGAGTGGGGAGCGGTTCGACCCACGGCGGCACGAAGGTAGGCGCCAGCGTTTCCGGTTCCCGCACGATGGTTTCCACGCCGGGCGCGCGTCGCGGGAGAAGTTGCCCTGGCTCCCCACACTCCGGGCAATCGCTTGACGAAATTGCGTCCGCGGCGGTCTCGGCGTGCCAAACGTGTCCGGCCGGGCAGTGGAATTCGCGTCGCATCAGTTTTAGGGCTTCGAGGCGCCGGCCATCGGTCGCACCGGCAACGGGAAAAACGTCGCGGAGACCAAACGGCAAAGCGACGGCGCTTCATGTCGCTCGATTCTAAGCCCTGTTCCGTGGATTGGCCACTCGATCGGCCGGCGCGGCGTCCTGCGCTTCCCTTGCTTGTCGCCCCACCGCGCCCGCGCGATAATTTCTCTAGGAAATCGCCGGGACCCCGAATCATTACTGGAGATGCGACATGAGGAAGTTACTGAGCGGGCTGGGAATGATCGCGTTGGTGTTCGTGGCGACTTCGCTCGCATTTGCCCAAGCGCCACCGGCGCAGCCCGCGCCTCAGAAAGAACATGAGTGGCTGCATCAATTCGTCGGCGAATGGGAGACCGAGGGCGAAGGGACCGCGGGGCCGAGTCAACCGCCTGTGAAATGCGCCGGCACGATGTCCGCGCGGATGTTGGGCGGTTTCTGGATGGTCTCCGAATCGAAAAACAACATCGCGGGCGTGGAAATGCACGCCATTCAGACGCTGGGCTATGATGCGGAGAAGAAGCAGTACGTGGGCACGTGGGTGGATTCCATGATGAATCACCTGTGGCAATACAAAGGCGCCGTGGATTCGACGGGCAAAATCCTGACCCTCGAAGCCGACGGACCGAACTTCTCGCAGCCAGGCAAAACGGCCAAGTACCGCGACGTCTACGAGTTCAAATCGCCCGATTTGATCGTTACGACTTCGGGCATGCTCGGCGAGGATGGCAAATGGGTCGACTTCATGACCGGTCAGGCGAAGCGAAAGAAGTAAACGTCAGCGCCGTGCGAGCTGCTGGAGGCCGCGGGTTCAATTCCGGCAGCTTGCGCGTTCGAGGCGTCCGGTCGTCATCGCTGACTTTTCGCCTTTCATGGATGGGCGCAGGTGGGATACTACGGGGATCGATCGCGGCCATCTTCCGTCGTCTGCCATGACACAACGTCCGGTCAGCTATCACGACTTTCCCTATCCGCGCCTGACATTTCCGCGCACCCATCCGGCGCATCTGGGCGCCATCGCCCGGTTAATGGCTGTGAACGCGGCGCCGCCGGAGCGTTGCCGCGTGCTGGAATTGGGCTGCGCCAGCGGCGCCAATCTGATCCCGATGGCATTTGGGCTCCCGGAGAGTCAATTCCTCGGAGTCGATCTATCCGCTCATCAGATCGCCGAGGCGCAACGTGTGACTCAAGATCTGGGCCTGCGGAACGTCGCGTTCCAGGCGGCGAATTTGATGGACCTCGGCGCGGAATTGGGAACCTTTGATTACGTGATCGCGCATGGACTCTATTCCTGGGTTCCGGCCCCGGTGCGCGACAAGTTGCTGTCGCTATGCGGCGAAGTACTGAGTCCCCATGGCGTCGCTTATATCAGCTATAAGACGTACCCTGGCGGCCATGTGGCTGACATGGTCCGTCAGATGGGGCTGTACCACAATCATGCGGCGGAACCCAGTGAATGGCCGCGGCGGATGGGTGAATTGGTTCAATTGTTACGCACCGGCATTCCCGAGAAACGGACGGCCTATCGCGCCGCAGTGCTCGACCACACGAAACGGATGCTCGACGAGTCGCCTGGCGCCCTGTTGCATGACGACCTGGAGGCCGATAGCGAACCGGTCTACTTTCACCAATTCGCGGCCCATGCCGACCGGCACGGCCTGCAATATTTGGGCGAGGCCGAATTCCCCGCCATGCGCGGCGCCGGGATCGAACCCGAAGCGCTCGAACGCATCGGCGCTGGCGACGATTTGTTGGAGTTCGAGCAGTACCTCGATTTTCTTTACGGCCGCAGTTTTCGCGCCACGCTGCTGTGCCGCAAGGACGTGCCGCTCGATCGTGCCCTGCGGCCTGAGCGCATTGTGGATCTTTATGTGGTTCCGGAGATTCAGCCAGAATCGACGGACGGTCCAAATCAGGCAAGCGGTCAAACCGAAGTCGAAGCTCCGACATCGCAGCGCTACCGGACCGTTTATGGATTGCTCGAGGTAACCGAGCCTGCCGCCCAACTCGCGCTAGCTCAATTGGCTCGCAACCGATCCCAAGCGATGTCGCTGCCCGCGCTTCTTGACGCGATCCACGAGGGAGCGTCGGGCAGTGCTCCCATCGAGCTGAACCTCGGCCAACTTGCCGAATGGGTGCTCGACTGGCATGCGACCGGCGTGGTGGAGCTCTGCACCTGGGCGCCGAAGTTCGCCCGCCAGCCGACGACGCGACCAAAGGCGAGTGAGTTGGCGCGCTACGAGGCGCATCGCGGTTGGGATGTCAGCAGCTTGATTCACCGCCGCGTGCGCCTGACGGATCCACTCGCTCGTCGGACGTTGCAATTGCTCGATGGTCACCACAACCGCGAGCAGATTGTGCAAGAATTACTGCCTGCGGTGTCATCGGCGGAAGTCAACTTGAGTCACGACAAGCGGACGCTCACGGAGCGTTCCGACATTGCCGCGGCGCTGCGGCGGCAAATCGACGCGTACCTGCAGGATTTTGCCCGACAAGCGCTATTGATCGCCTAAGGAAGTTCGGGATGCAACCGACCGACATCGCGACGTTCTACGATCAGGTCCCCTATCCGCGGCTGGCGTATCACTACACGCATCCGGACCGGATGGCCGTGATCGGCCGCTTGTTCGGCATGCAACCGAAGTCGGTAGCACATTGCCGCGTCCTGGAGCTGGGTTGCGCCGCCGGCGCGAATCTTGTTCCGCTGGCCTATACGCTTCCGCGGTCCGAGTTCGTCGGAGTCGATCTATCAATACGGCAAATCGCCGAGGCCCGCGCGATGGCCGCCGCGCTGAATCTCGACAACGTGCGTCTCGAGCAGATGGATCTTTGCGAACTGAACGCCTCGTATGGCGAGTTCGACTATGTTGTCGCCCACGGACTCTACTCCTGGGTTCCGGAATGCGTGCAGTCGCAAGTGCTAGACGTCTGTGCCAGCGTATTAGCGCCGCACGGAATCGTGTACGTCAGCTACAACGCCTTCCCTGGCTGTCATCTGCGGCGTATGTTGCGCGGCATGGCCATGTACCATGTGCGAAGTGTGGAGCATCCGCGCGAAATCGCTCCCCAAGTGCGCGGCCTGATTGAATTCCTGGCCGCCATGGCGCGCCCTGCCGACAGCCCCTATGCTCTCGTGCTGCACGAGTTGAAGCAGACGGTCGCCCAGATGTCCGACAGCGGGCTGATTCACGAACTTCTCGAAGCCGACAATCATCCGGTTCTGTTTCACGACTTCATCCGCGCCGCCGAGGCCGCCGGATTGCAGTACCTGACCGAAGCGACCTTCGCCGACCGCGCCGACCTAGGCGTAAAGCCCGACGTGCTCGGGCGGCTCCGTGAGCAACACGGCGAGATCGGCAGCGAACAGTATCTCGATTTTTTCAACGGTCAGTCGTTTCGTCGCACGCTGCTGTGCCGTTGCGAAGTAACTCTAGATCGTTCGATTCGCAGCGAACAAGTCGACGATTTCCTCGTCGCGTCATCCGCCGAGACCGTGCTCGCCAACGCCGATTTGGCCGGCGATACGTCGGTGCGGTTCGTGACCATTCACGGCGTCGCCACATCGAGTCATCGACCGATCTTCAAGATAGCGCTGGTCTTGCTCGCGGCGCAATACCCGTTGGCGATTCCTTTCCCCGAACTGTGCCAGAAAATCGGTCTGCAACTCGGGCGAACCTTGCGCGACGACGAGATCGTCGCGCTACGAGGAGAACTGCTGAGCCGATTCATGATGGAGAAAGAGGTAATCGAACTGCGCCTGAGCCAGCCCTTGTTCACTTATCAGCCCGGCCCGCTGCCGCTGGCGAGCTCAGTGGCAATGTATCAAGCCGCGCAAGGATGGCCGCTGGTCACGCTGACGCACAAAATGACAGGGATTCCTGACTCGAACATGACGCACTTGCTGCCATTGCTGGATGGCGAACACAACTGGGAGCAATTGGTCGACTGCTTGGCGAATGCCAACGTCAGCGAAGCTCGTGCGTCAACATCGTCTTCGTGCGAGCCGCATCAAGAGGTTCTTCGCAAGGCGCTGGCTTATTTCGCCCGCCATGGCCTGCTGGTGCAGTGAGCAGCTGCCGGTCGCGGCCGTTCGACGAGCACATCAGCACAGGCGGGCTGCGAAGTTCTTCCCGGCTGGTAAAATATTCGACGCTACAGCCTTATTTGGGAGCAACCTGCGTGGTCTACTGTTGCCTGGGCGCCATGCTGATCCTGCTGGTGTTGTTGGACGGCTTCGAAAGCACCGTGCTGCCGCGACGGATCACGCGCCGCTGGCGACCCACGCGACTGTATTTTCAATCGACCTGGCGCCTCTGGCGGCGCGCAGCGGCGCTGCTTCCGGCCGGACGTTATCGCGAGAATGCGCTGGGCGTCTTCGGTCCGCTGGCTCTGCTGGGCCTGTTCGGCGTTTGGATTTTCACGCTGATCCTGGGCTTCGCGTCGATTCACCGAGGCCTGGCGACGCTCTCGGCGGGGAGCGACTTCCGCGACTACCTTTACATGAGCGGCGAAACCATCTTCACGCTCGGCTATGGCGATGTGACGCCCGATTCGTTTTCCGGTAAGTTCCTGGCGGTCATCGAAGCCGGCCTCGGTTTCGGTTTCATGGCCGTGATCATTGGCTACTTGCCTGTGCTCTATCAGTCGTTTTCGCGCCGCGAGCAGACGATCGCGCTCCTCGACGGGCGGGCAGGCTCTCCGCCGACCGCGGCGGAATTTGTGCGGCGCTTGGGCGTCAAAGGGGCGTGCGGCGAACTGGAACGCATTCTTCCGGAATGGGAACTTTGGTGCGCCGAGCTGCTGGAAAGCCATCTTTCGTTTCCCGTGTTGGGCTTCTATCGCTCGCAGCACGACAATCAGTCCTGGCTGGCGACTTTGGCGACGATTCTCGACGTCTCCGCGCTGCTGGTCATTACCGGCGGCGACGAGTATCGAAGGCGCGCCGAGCTCACCTTTGCGATGGCGCGCCATGCCAGCGTCGACCTTTGCCTGGTGCTCTGGCTGCCGCCGGGCAACGACCCAGCGGAGCGTTTGACCGCGACCGAAGCGCAACAACTCTTCGCGTTACGATCGCAGGGCGATCTCTCGCCCGAGCATCTCGAGCGATTGAACGAGCTGCGTGCGCTGTACGAGCCGTTTCTCCAAGCGCTGGCGGACTTCTTCCGTTTTCGCTTGCCCGGCTTTGTCCCGGATCGCGCTATGCCTGACAACTGGCAGACCAGCCCGTGGTCGCGGCGGGCGCCCGGCATCACGGACCTGGCAAACATCGGCGCCGACGAAGCCAGTCATTTCGGCTAGCTCCGCGTCTCAATGCGGCGCTTTCGCGAGCCTTTCCAACGGCCCAGTTGTTGGCACTCGGGACAGGTCGCCTCTACGGCGAAGTCGCCCGAATCGGTGGTCGCCGGCAACTCCCGCTCGGTCACTGTCCGAGCCAATGCATCGCCCAACAGAACTCCCCAGTCTACCGCGGCTTCCATCAAACAGGCCTCGCCATCTATACCGCCAGCGGCCCCAATTCTTCCTGAAGCTCGCGGGCAAACGCCTGCATGCGCGCCCGCATCGGATCGTTAATTCTCATCCCTGATCTCCTCACTTCGCCAGCTTCCTGCCGGCAAAAAAAACCCATCCAACCAAAATTCCCTCAACCAATCATGATCAATCCACTCCCACCCGAAAAGTACAGGATGCACCTCCGTTCCCGGGCGGTCAGGCATTACGACTTGCGGGCGAGGCGAACTCCCGTATACTACGCGTTTCGACCAAACGACCGATTTCGACTGACCAGGACGGCCCGAAGGGGTTTGAACAGCGATGGCTCGCCAATGTGATATCTGCGGACGGGGTCCCCAAACCGGCAACCAAGTGACGATTCGCGGTAAGGCGAAGTACTTGGGGGGCGTCGGTACCAAGGTCACCGGCATTAGCCGCCGCCAGTTCAAGCCGAACCTGCAACGGGTGAAAATCACTGTCGGCGGCGGGAATCGGACCGTGATCTGCTGCACGCGTTGCCTGCGCAGCGGGACCGTACGGAAGGCCGTCAAAGCGGCTCCGTTCCGGCTGCCGGGCGAGGCTGGCGGCGCGAAGGTCGCGGCCGCGGCCAAGTAGCGCGAACCGACTCGCCGGACGGCATGTCTTTCTTGGTTAAGTGCTCCACCGGTCGCTTATGGGTCTCACGCGCCAAGATGTCGAAAAAGTCGCCCTATTAGCGCGGCTGCGCCTGTCTGCGGAAGAATTAGACGCCCTGACGGAGCAGCTTTCCAAGGTCGTCGGCTATGTCGAGCAACTTGGCGAGTTGGACACCGAGGGGGTCGCCCCGATGGCCCACGCGGTGGAAGTGACGAACGTCTTTCGCGATGACGCCGTTCAACCGTCGCTGGCGCGCGAACAGGCTTTGGCTTCGGCCCCGCATCATGACGGCGCGTGTTTTCTCGTCCCCGCAGTGCTAGGGGATTGAGCCGGTGTCGCTGACGGAATTATCCGCCGCCGAACTGCTCCAGCAACTCAGGAGCGGCGAAGTCTCCGCGACCGACGCCGCCCAAGCCTGCCTCGCGCGCATTGACCAGGTGAACGAGCGCGTCAACGCGATGATCCGCGTGGATCACGCCAAAGTGCTGGCGGACGCGGGTAAGGTCGACGAAAAGCGCGCCGCGGGAAAATCGATCGGCGCCTTGGCCGGCCTGCCGGTTGTGGTCAAGGATTTGCTCTGCACCCAGGG
>Ga0163153_10007160_pt1 | contig 12154 bp, 14 predicted proteins | sample OliLakLV19MP6IB1_FD_148629 | JGI IMG/M metagenome (GOLD analysis project Ga0163153, IMG submission 148629) | Freshwater microbial mat bacterial communities from Lake Vanda, McMurdo Dry Valleys, Antarctica - Oligotrophic Lake LV.19.MP6.IB-1 | ecosystem: Environmental > Aquatic > Freshwater >... | reverse complement strand
GATGCCATCTCGCGGCCAGGTATCCATAGCCGCGATGAAGGCATCCTGCAAAGCGTCTTCAGCGAGGTCGAAATCGCCGATTGCCCGAATCAGGGAAGCGAGTATGCGTCCATGGCGCTCCCGGAATGTCGCCTCGATTGTTGCCGTGGTGTCCATGGGGAATACTCGCTTGTCCTCGCCCGCCCGGTCTTAGTGCATATCCATGATAGGTCGCACCTCGACCGATCCAAAGGCCGCCGAGGGGATCTTCCCGGCGAGTTCCTGGGCTTCCGCCAGCGTCGCAACATCGACAAGGAAGTATCCGGACATCCATTCCTTTGTCTCCGCGAAGGGGCCATCCGTGATGATGGCCTTCCCGCCCTTGGTGCGGACCGTGGTCGCCGTCATCGGCGGCTGGAGCGGGTCACCCAAGAATGCGAGACCCTTCTTGGTGAGGCCCTCCGTGAACGCGCCGTAGTTGGCCATGAGCTGGTCCCAGCCAGCCCCGCCGGGCTGCGGGTGCGTCTCGTGGTCGTTGTGGATGATAAGCATGTACTTCAAGGGGATTCTCTTTCTGGCCGGGGGCCACTGCTGTCCGTGAAACTGTTCACGTCGATGAACTTCCAGTTCGCTTGCGCGGCGGTCTAGCCCATGTCGAGGACAGGGCGCACTTCAATGGAGCCATGAAGCGCTCCAGGGATCTTGGCGGCATACGCCACCGCCTCATCGATGTTCTTGCATTCGAGGATGTAGTAGCCGCCGAGCTGTTCCTTCGTTTCCGCGAACGGCCCGTCGGACATGAGCGTCTTGCCGCCCCGCACGCGAACCGTGGTCGCCGTCGCAATCGGTTGGAGCGGATCACCCGCCAGGAAGGCGCCGTTGGACTGAATTTCCTGGGTAAAGGCGCCGTAGCCAGCCATCATTTCGTCGAACCCGGCCTGTCCGGGGGCGGGATCGGTCGCTTCGTTGGTGTAAATCAGGAGCATGTAACGCATGGGGATGGGCCTTTCTGGAGTGTCGAAGTATCGAAGTGTCGAAGTGTCGGAGCGTCGGAGTGTTTGCCGTTGCGCCTCCTCGGGCGTCGTGTTGCATTGAAGACGAACCAGCCCGCGTCGGATCGACAGGTATGTTCCGAGATTTTTCGGCGCTTCGAACTCCACAATCAGTAGCGCGCGTAAGCAAGCAGCTGGGATGGTCAGATCAGTGACCCCCGTCGGGGTCTGCGCCCGCTTTCCTGTGGCACGTGTTTGCGAACGCTGGACGCCCCATTTATCCTGAATTCGCGCCCCACGGCGTACCAAAAAGGGAGACAACGAATCATGGCGGATATCAAGGAGACGTGGGCCCGGCACGCGGGCGATATCATCAGCAACAACATGGCGGGCCTCATGGGCGATTTCACGCCAGCAGGCATGACCAAGGCGATGGCGATCGCCGCCAACCCGCTGACCGCGACCTCGTTCGAAGTGAACGACCTCGGCCGTGGCGAAGTCGAAATCAGCTACATCGGCGCGACCACCCGCAAGATCTGGAGCAAATGGGAAGAAACAAGCCCCGGTAAGTGGCAGATCTCCGACCTGGCGGAGCGCTAACCCTTATGGCACAACCCACGCCCGGTATGGGCACCGCACGGGAGGCGGCCGAACTAAACGCCGAGGCCGTGATGGCGGGTAACCTCTCCCAGATCATGGCCGATATCACCCCTGAAGTCCTGATGCAGATGATGCAGCTGGGCGCCGGAGGCGGCCTCACGCCCCAATCGATGCCCAGCATCACGGGATATGAGCTCAAGCCAATCAGCGCCGCTGAAGATTCCGAACTCTTCCACGTCACGTTCCTCTCCGCCATCGGCACGGCCACACTTTCGGCGCAGTGGAAGCTCGTCCTTGGCCAGTGGAAGATCGTCGAGATTGGTCTCGTGGGCTACGAACGGATAGAAGGGTAACGATATGGAGCTCTGCCTCGTTCGCCATGGCCTCGCGGGGGCGGCCGGTCCGGAGTGGCCCGATGACCGGCTCCGACCGCTCACGAAGAAGGGGGTGCGGGAGATGGGCGCCGTGGCCACGGGTTTGCGCATGCTCTTCCTCCCGGATGTCGTACTGACGAGTCCGATGCTCCGCGCCATTCAGACCGCGGAAGTCCTCTGCGACGCGTTTGGGATAGATGGCCTCCACATCAGCGAGGCGCTCGCTTCGGACGACTACGAGCGCCTGTTCGCGGGTATAGCGGCGACGCGGAGCGAACGCGTCCTGGCGGTGGGCCACCTGCCGTGGATGTGCGAAACCATCTCTTATGCATTCACCGGCGATCCTCACGAAATGCACTGTCTCTGCGAAAAGGGCGGGGCGGCGCTTCTGAAGTTTCCCGCGGGACCTTCCGCTGGCAAGGCGAGCCTGCAGTGGTTGCTGCAACCCGACGCGCTCAAGCTCATGGCGGACGGCGCGGCAAGCCGGCGCTGAACCGCAACGGCAGCTTGAACACTGCTTCGAATCGTTTCTGTTGGCTGCCAAGGGCGTGCAACTCGGGTTCGAGTCCACCATCCCCGCGCAATTCCACGGCGAACTCAGCTTTTCGAACGAACGCGGAGACGCTGGTCACGGGCGTCGGGCTGCGCCGATGGATGGCGCGGGCCAGCCCCAGCAGCGTGCTCAACACCGTTGCCCGCCGGGTGTCGTCCGCTTCGACAACACGGGAGTAAGCGGTGAGATCTGGAGTCCCGGAGGCTGCCCAGCGTACGAGCACCGCCAGTAACACTATCTCTCGATGGGTGAATCCGTGCAGGTCGCCGCTGTGGACGAGGTATTCCGCGTGGCGTTCGCGGTTGTAAAACTCGACGTGCATACCGACGTTCGCGAGCGTCGCGGCTGAACGCAGGAGGTCCAGGTCTGCAGCAGCGAGGCCGTGCACTGGCTGACTGGCTTCGAACAGCCTTGCGGCGGTCTCGGCAGTCCGGGCGCCGTCGATGGCGTCGCCGCCGTTCGCTGCCGCGAGGCCGGCGATGGAGGCAGCGCGAACATCTGGAACGATGCTGTTCGTGCGCCGGAGCTGCTGCCAAAGGATGCCTTCGCGCAGGCCTTGCCCGGAAACAGTGAGTGTTGTGGCGCCCGTGAGCTCCATGATCTCGTCGATCACAACCGCGGCCGCGGGCAGGATATCGATACGGTTCGCGCTCATCCCGGGGAGTCTGCGGCGCTCTTCGGGCGAAGTGGTCACCAGCGTTCGGGCCAACCTGGACATTTCGCCCCGCCGGATAACGAATTCATGGAGTCGGCGTAACGGATACTGGCGCCGCGTGCGCACCATTCGTGCAAGGTTTCGAACCGAACCGCCCGCGCCGAAGAGCTCGGGGAGGGGACCCTCCACGGGGAAATGCTGGCGGACCGCCTTGCGGAGGGCCCGAACATCGCGGTTGGAGGGCGGATCGGTGCGGAAGTAGCGCTCCGTTGCGTAGATCGCGCCCATGGGGGCCGAGGTGATAGCAACCAACGTGCGCGCCTGCACGCGCATTAATTCCAATGAACCTCCGCCGATATCGAGCAGGTGCCCCTCGGAAAGGGAGGTGCTGTTGACCACCCCCAGGAAGCCCGCCCGTGCCTCCTCTTCGCCCGAGAGGATGCGAACGGCGAGGCCCGTCCGTCGCCGCGCTTCCGTCACGAATGCACTCGCGTTGCCGGCGCGGCGCAACGCTTCCGTGCCCACCGCCACTATCTGCGTCGGATTGTGTGAGCGCGCTACTTGAGCCATCACCGTGAGTGCGTGGAGTCCACGTTCGATGCTCTCCTCCGAGAGGTCACCCTGGGATTGGTCCGCGCCCATGCGCGCGTCATAGCGCTCTTCATCGATGACTTCGAAGGCAGAATCGGTAATCGGGCGGGCAACGAGCAAGCGCACGGAGTTCGATCCGACATCGATGATTGCGATTCTTCCGCTGTCGTCCATCTCGGGAAGGGTAACAGCCGGAGGACATCAAGCGCCCCGGCCGGGCCCGACCCGGGAACATTGCCTATGCAGCCGCTTTGCGCGGTGTGCTATGATGTGCAGGTTCGGAGGTGCACCGTGCGAATTCGTGCGCTCGTTGCCGCCCTGGTTTTGCCGCTCCCGTTTGCGGCCCTGCCTATCTTGAGCTTGTGGGTTGGTGGCTTCGGCGACCATTCAGGCCAAGACGACGCCCTCACCTTCCGTCTCGCCACGGGTCCGGAGTTCGTTCTGACGGATTGGGGGACGCTCTCGGATTCCTCCACAAGCGGAGATCCGCTACAACACATTTCGTATACGTCCGATGGGAACGTAATGTCCCTCGAAGGCGGCTGTAGCGGCGAACGGCTAGTCGAGGGGTAGCCGACGTTTCGACAGAGACCTCGGCAATGGGAAGGTCAGGATTTGAGCGTATTGGAATTCACGTTCCCACGATTTCCCCAGTCCGTTGCGCGAACATCGCGCAGGTTGCCGCTGCTGTGACCACGCGCGCCCGGAAGCCCCGCTCGCACGACACCGTGTCTGATTACCTCCTCAACGAGCAGCAGCTCGAAGACATGTACTACCACATGATCTTGGCGCGCCGATTGAACGAGCGCATGCTCGCCCTCAACCGCCAGGGCCGGGCACCGTTCGTGATCGCCGGCGCGGGACAAGAAGCGGCGCAGGTCGGCGCCGCCATGGCGCTCACAAAGGGCGTTGATTACGTCGCCCCCTATTACCGCGACCTCGGGATGAACCTCGTCCTCGGCATGACCCCACGGGAAGCGATGCTCAACCTGCTCGGCAAGCGCGATGACCCGAACAGCCACGGTCGTCAGATGCCCTCCCACTGGGGAAACACCGCCCGCAAGGTCGTCACGCAATCCAGTGTCGTCACAACGCAGTTCCTGCATGCGGCGGGCATCGGACTGGCGGCGAAACTGCGCAACGACCCGATTGTGGTGCTCACCTCCTGCGGCGAAGGGAGCACGGCCAAGGGCGACTTTCACGAGGCGCTGAACTTCGCCGCAATCCACAAGCTGCCCGTGATCTTCTTCGTGGAGAACAACGGCTACGCGATCTCTGAATCAACCGAAAAGGAGATGCCCGTCCCCCATGTGGCCGATCGCGGCCGAGGCTACGGGCTGCGGGGTCAGGTGGTCGATGGCATGGATGCCATCGCCGTCTACCAGACTGTGAAGCCAGCAGCCGACCAGGCGCGCCGCGGCGGTGGGCCGTTCCTCATCGAAGCGAAGTGCTACCGGCTTTGGCCGCACTCCTCCGATGATGACGACAGCCGCTACCGGCCGAAGAGCGAGCTTGAGGAGTGGGCCAAAAAGGACCCGATCAAGGTGTTTCGCGAACGGGTCGTATCGGACAGCATCTTCCCCCCGGAAGACCTCGACGAGATCGAACAGCGCGTCGATCAGGAAGTTCGAGATGCCGCCCAATGGGCGCTCATGCAGCCCGACCCGGAACCCGAAGACGCCCTCGGCTTCGTCTACAAGGAGTTGGGCTGATGGCTGAGACAACGGTGATTGAGGCGATCCGCTCCACGCTCGAAGAGGAGATGGCGCTTGACGACCGTATCTTCCTGATCGGCGAGGACGTGGAGGCCGGCGGCGTCTTTCGGGCCACGGATGGCCTTTCGAAGAAGTTCCCGGGACGCGTCATCGATTCACCTCTCGCCGAGTCGGGTATCGTCGGCATCAGCATTGGGGCCGCGCATTACGGCCTCCGTCCCATCGCCGAGATCCAATTCGCGGACTTCATCCACTCCGCGTTCGACCAGCTTTGCAGCGAAGCCTCCCGCTGGTGCTACCGCACGAGTGGCGATGCGCACCTGCCGATGGTCGTGCGCACCCCGTGGGGCGGTGGCGTGCATGGTGGCCAACATCATTCCCAGAGCATCGAGGCGTATTACGCCCATATGCCGGGCATCAAAGTGGTCGCGCCCTCGTTTCCGGCTGACTACCGCTCGCTTTTGAAGGCGGCCATCGCCGACCCCAATCCCGTCCTCTTCCTCGAACACAAACGAACCTACCGGCTGATCAAGCAGGATCTCGCCGAAAATCGGGGTGAGGCGCGGATTGGCAAGGCACGGGTCACACGGACGGGCAGCGATCTCACAATCGTCGCTTATGGGCTGATGCTCCACGAATCCCTAGCCGCCGCCGAGGCGCTCGCGAGCGAAGGGATCGAGTGCACCGTTGTTGACCTGCTAACGCTCAACCCCCTCGACCATGAGACATTGCTTGAGGCGGCGAAGGCGACTGGCAAGGTCCTCATCGTCTACGAGGACACGCTCACTGGCGGTTTTGGCGCCGAATTGGCGGCCATCATCGCCGAACACGCCTTCGAATACCTCGACGCCCCTGTGCGCAGGTTGGCGGGGCCAGACATCCCCTCGATGCCCTACCACCACGCGATGGAAGACTTCTTCATGCCCAATCGGGAGAAGATCGCCGAAGCTGCCCGCAGCCTGGCGGCGTATTGAATGGAGACTGGGAGAGCATCGTGGCGACGGTAACCATGCCCCAGCTCGGCGAAAGCGTGACCGAGGGCACCATCCTCAAGTGGATGAAGCAACCGGGCGAGCCAGTCGCGCTCGACGATTCGCTCTGCGAGATCGAGACGGAGAAGGTGACGGCGGAGCTGCCATCACCATTCGAAGGGACGATGGGCGCAATCATCGTTCCTGAAGGAGACACAGTTGAAGTCGATCAACCGCTCTGCGAGGTGATCGAGGGGGCCGTGGGCGCGACTGGCGGTACTGCCCCTGCGGCACCGGCCGAGGGCAAATGGTCCGGGGGCCCGATGTCCATTCCGCCGGAGGAGTCCGCGGTAGCCGCCCCCGCTCCGCCGTCAACCCGCGTGCCAGCCAAATCAGCACCGAAGCCCACGGCAGCGACCCGCGGCCCAGAACCGCGGGGGCGCTTTTATTCGCCCGCCGTCCTGCGCCTCGCCAGCGAACACACAGTCGAGTTGGGCGAAATCATGGGCACCGGTATCGGTGGACGCGTCACCAGGAGGGACGTGGAGAAAGTGATCGCCGCCGGTCCCAAAGTGGTTCCATCGCTCGCCACGCCGCCCGCCACGTCGGTCGCCCGTGGAGAGGCGTCATCGCCCGGGATCGCTGCCTACGAGGTAGTCCCGTTTTCACCCACCCGCCGCTCGATCGCCGCGAACCTGCAACGCTCCAACAGTGAAGCGCCCCAGGCCTGGACAATGGTCGAAGCGGATGTCACCGGTCTTGTCGCATTGCGCGGACGCGAACGGGAACGCTTTCTCGCGGATGAAGGGGTAGACCTTACCCTCCTGCCGTACTTCACCATGGCCGTCTGCGAGACGCTTCGCGAATTCCCGGCGCTCAACGCACGCTGGGAAGGCGAAGAACTTCGCCGCTACCACGCGCTCAACATCGGCATCGCTATCGCTGCGGAGAGCGGGCTGGTCGTCCCCGTCGTTCATAACGCCGGAGACTTGAGCGTCGCCGGCCTTGCCAAGGCGATCGCTGGCCTGGTTGCCCGCGCGCAGACGCGAAAGCTGCGGCTGGAGGACATCGAAGGCGGCACGTTCACCGTCAACAACACGGGTTCTTTCGGATCCATCGTCTCGAAGCCGATCGTGAACTATCCGCAGGTGGCGATCGTCACGATGGAACGCGTGGTCAAGCGCGCGGTCGTCATGGAGGGTGACGCCATCGCCATCCGGTCGATGGTCAATGTCTGTCTTAGCTTTGATCACCGCGTCGCCGATGGCCTCGATGCCGGTGGTTTCCTTGCTGCCTTGAAGCGGCGGCTGGAAGCGTTCGCTTCGCGCTGAACAAACGGCCTGGCAAGACGCGTGCCAGTTTCAGGGTGATCTTGAAGGAAAGCGCCGCCATAGACCGGAGTGAAGCCTCGAAGCCCCTATAGGCCGATTCTTTTGTGAATTTACCGGTCGGTACACCCCTAAGGGACTGGCCCGAGAGCCAGCACGCGCGCATTATGCACGGATCGCGCCGGGGCGAGTTCCACATTGACTCGTGATTATGTGATGCAGATGACGGTTTCTTCACAATCCGGCCAAGCCAATTGTGTGGACATGGCCCGGTTGCGCTACCTAGAATGAGCGCCGCCGCAGCTTCGCTGCATTACCGTAATCCCCCCAAGGTGGCCACCCGTGGACGACTGCATCACCCAATTCCTGAACTTCCTCGCGGTGGAGAAAAACGCTTCCAACAACACCATCTCCGCCTACCGCAATGACCTTGCCCAGTTCACCGGCTTCATTTCCAAAAACGGCGCGAAGGCGAACGGGGAGACGTGGAAGGGCGTTTCGGGCGAAGGCATCGTCAGCTTCGTCGCCGATATGCGCGCCCGCGCCTACAAAGACGCGACCGTCGCGCGAAAGGTCGCGGCCGTGAAGTCGTTTTACGGCTTCCTCGCCGCCGAGGGAGTCGTCAGCGCTGACCCCACGGAACATCTCAAGTCGCCCCAGGTTGGGAAGAGCCTCCCCCGCGCGCTCACCGTGGCGGAAGTCGATGAGTTGCTCGAACAGCCGTCGCGGCGCTCCACGCCCGAGGCGCGGCGCGATAAGGCAATGCTCGAACTTCTCTATGCGACCGGCTTGCGCGTCTCCGAACTGGTCGCGCTCGACCTCAGCGACATCGCCCTCGAAAGCGATCCGGTCACGGTACGTTGTGTTGGCAAGGGTGACCGTGAGCGCATCCTTCCCCTCCATCAGCGCCCCGTCGAAGAAGTGCGCCAGTATATCTTCCACGTCCGCCCGCGGCTCGTGCGCAATCGGCGGGAGCCAGCACTGTTTGTGAACCGCAGGGGCGAACGCCTCACACGCCAGGGCTTCTGGTTAATCCTCAAGAACTACGCCCGCGCCGCGAACCTCGATAAGTCCGTCACCCCGCACACACTGCGCCACACCTATGCGACGCACATGCTCGAAGGGGGCATGCCGCTTCGCAACGTCCAGGACGCGCTCGGACACGCCAGCATCTCGACGACCCAGATTTACACCCACCTGACAGACGCCCAGAAGCGTTTGCAATACGACAAGGCTCACCCCCGCGCGTGACGCTCGCCCCAGAACTCGCCGAAGCGCTCGCCCGGGCCGATGGAGCGGTCGCGCTGCGCGACCTCGACCGCGAGGGTCGGTTATCCACGCTCATCCCGGAACTGGAAGCGGGCCGAGGCTTCGTCCAACCAGAGTTGCATTTCTACGATGTCCTCGACCACAACCTCGCGGCTGTCGCCGCCTTCGATGCCGTCGTCGCGGGAGGCGCCGACACAGCGGAATTTCACGAAGGCCTCGCATGGATCGACATTGACGATTCGCTGGAACGGGAAATCGAGGGCGAGTCCCTTCGTTCCCTCACGCGCCTCGCGTGCCTCGTCCATGATGTCGCCAAGCCCACGACCGCTGTCTACCTCGAAGGTCGCCTGCGTTTTCCTCGCCACGGCCCGCGCGGAAGCGACCTCCTCCGCGAACGCCTCCCTGTCCTTGGCCTCGGTCCGGACGCAACGGACTTCGTCGCGCGGCTGGTGCGATACCACCTTCGCCCGCGTGAACTCGTTCGCCCGTGGCCGCCAACGGACCACGCCGTTCGCCGCTTTGCCACCGACCTGAACGGCCACGTCCTTCCGCTCCTGCTCGTGAACCTCTGCGATGGGATGGCGACGCGGGGCCCGACCTACACGCGCGAGAACTTCCGCCGACACTGCGGCTTCGCCAGCTTTGTCCTCGCGCGCGCGATTTCGGTGTTCGATGAGCCCGAGTCTCCCCTCCTGAACGGGGAAGATCTGATGGCGGAACTCGGGCTGGAAAGTGGACGCACGCTAGGCGCTGTCCTAACATCGGTTCGCCGGGCTCAACTCGACGGCGCCGTTTCGGACCGCGAATCCGCGCTGGCGCTGGCGCGCAACATCCTCGCGGATGTCACGGCGCGGGGTGGCCAGGCGCCGGGCTAACCGGTTCGGCAGGGAGTTTCCGCGCATGGCCGTCATGTGGAGCGTCATCTTTTACACGGTCGCCGCGGTGGCGGCCTTCTACTTTATCCTTCTGCGGCCTGTCATCCAGGGGCAAAAGGCCCAACGCAAGGCCGTACAATCGCTGCGCATTGGCGATGAGGTGGTGACCACGGGCGGACTCATCGCCGAGGTCAAGGATGTCGTTTCGCCACCCGACGGTCCGACAGAGTTGATCCTCGAACTTGCTCCCGGCATCCGCGTGCGCGCGCTCACGGAGGCCGTCGCGCGGCGGCTCTCAACGCTTGAACCCTTCCCGGAGACTGAGAACCGGGCGACCCATTCCACCAGCGCAGCCGAGGAGGCCTCCTAGCCCGTGCGATCAAACACCACCTGGCTCCTGTTCATCGGGGTTCTCGCCCTTTTCGCCTTTTCGCTCTCCGCAGTCTGGCCGAGTGACCCCGGGCGCTACCTCCCCGGAGACTTCTGGCCGCACGGCAGGGGCATCAAGGTCGGCGATTTCGAACGTGAGACCATGCGCCTCGGGCTCGACTTGCGCGGCGGCTCGTTCCTCGTCCTCCAGGCGGACCCGCCTCCCGGATACGCGGGAAACATCGATGAAGCGCTCGATACGGCCAAGGACGTGGTTGAACGCCGCGTCAACGCCTTCGGAGTGAGCGAGGCGGAGATCACCAAGGCGAGCGGCAACCGCCTCCAGGTATCCGTGCCGGGCCTGGGCCTGACGGACGCGCAGAACCTGATTGGCAAGACAGCCGCGCTCCAGTTTCGCGTCGCTGACGAATCCGGCAACCTCGTCCCTGCGACGGGGCTGATCGACGGCGTCACCTACGTGATGACCGGCCAGTACATCAAGAACAACACCTTCCCTTCCCGCGTCGGCACGACCTATGCGGTGAGCTTTGAGACCACGGACATTGGCTCCAAGTTGCTCGGCCAGATCACCGGGCGGGCGCTCAACTACCCCGCGGGCGATCCGCGCCGTTTCTTGCTGATTTACCTGGACGACCTCGAAATCTCCCGCGCCACTGTCCAGAGCCAGATCACCGACCGCGGACAGATCACCGGCCAGGCCAGCTTCGGAGAATCGACCACGCTTTCGAAGCAGTTGAACGCTGGCGCGCTTCCCGTTCCCTTGAAGACGATCCAATCGAGCGAAGTGAGCGCCTCGCTCGGCGAAAGCTCGGTGCGAGATTCGGTCCATGCGGGCCAGGTCGGTCTCTTGGCCGTCGCGCTGTTCATGATTCTCTACTACCGCCTCCCGGGTGTGCTCGCGGCGTTGGCTCTCGGTGTCTATACGGCGACCACGCTGATGGTCTTCAAGCTCTGGCCGGTGACGCTGACGCTTTCGGGTATCGCCGCATTCGTGCTTTCCGTGGGCATGGCGGTGGATGCCAACATCCTCATCTTCGAACGGATGAAGGAAGAGCTGCGGCGCGGCCACACGCTCAACCGTGCTATCGATATCGGCTTTCGACGCGCCTGGTCTTCGATTCGCGATTCGAACGTTTCGACGTTCATCACGTGCCTCATCCTCTATTGGTTCGGCGACCAGTTCGGCGCCTCGCTCGTGAAGGGTTTCGCCCTCACGCTTGCCATCGGTGTCGCGATCAGCATGTTTTCCGCAATCACCATCACGAGGACGTTTCTCAAGATGGTCGTAGGCACGCCCCTTGCCAAGAACCACTGGCTGTTCAACGCCGAAGAGACCCGTCGAGCCACCACTCCAGCGGCCCGGCGCGCCACCGAAGTACAGGAAGGCTAGGCCATGCGTTCGAATGGACTGATCGATTTCGCGGGGAAACGCTGGTGGTATCTCAGCGTGTCCCTCGTGCTGTTTCTGGTGGCTGCGGTGGTCGTGGCTATCCCGCCGCACCTCAAGGCTGGCATCGAATTCACCTCCGGGACGACATTCACGCTTGAGTTCACTGAACAGGCCGTCTCCCAGGAGGCGCTGCGCACGGCCATCTCCGACGCCGGGCATCCCGAGGCTCGCGTCCAGGGCGCGGGCGAAAACACCTATCTCGTCCACACCGGCGAACTCCAGGGCGCGCCCGGCATTACCGACGCCCCCGGCCCACTTCAGCCCGGCGAGATAGATACAATCGAGCAGGCCCTGCAGACTCGCTTCGGCGCGCTCAACCGCAAGGACTTTTCGACGGTTTCCAGCACGGTCTCCACGGAAATCGCCCGCAACGCAACGCTCGCCGTGATCTTCGCTTCATTCGCGATCATGG
>Ga0163153_10007158_pt1 | contig 12156 bp, 9 predicted proteins | sample OliLakLV19MP6IB1_FD_148629 | JGI IMG/M metagenome (GOLD analysis project Ga0163153, IMG submission 148629) | Freshwater microbial mat bacterial communities from Lake Vanda, McMurdo Dry Valleys, Antarctica - Oligotrophic Lake LV.19.MP6.IB-1 | ecosystem: Environmental > Aquatic > Freshwater > Lake... | reverse complement strand
CGAGGAGCGGAATGGAGAATTCTGATTTTACATTTCGTCCGAGCGAAGACAAAACACAGGTTCAATACCTCGCGGCATTGCCTCGAGGAACCTTTATTTCTCTAAATTAAAGACTTTGTTTCTAATTCGGCGTTTACTGAACTAGTTGAAGTATTTTCGATTTTTTGGGGTTCTATCTTGAGAAGGGCTTGAGAGTCTGTTTCCGAGTTCATAACCATATCAGGATTTAAATTTAATAAACTAAAATCCTCTGGACCCAGAATCTCGATTTTTAATAATCCATCCTTATTAATTTCCCCATTACTTTCAAGGTCGGCAATTAATTTTGCCTGTTTGGCAAGACGTGAAGCTTTAGTAAAAAGCCTAAAGGCTTCGTTAAAATCCCTCCCCTCAAAATTAAGTTTACCTAAGGCCATATATTTTTTGGCTAAATCTAATCTGATAAGAGCTGAGATTTTTATATACTCATCAAGATCAGTTGTTCCATTATTAAGATACTTGTCAATTGCTATAATACTGTTCTCTGTTGATTTAAAAAGGGTTTCGGCTGATAGCTTAAGTTTTTCAAAATCTTCACTGGATAATTTTATTTGAGATTCTTTACGCATGGCAGTGGTTTCAGCCAAATTTCTTTTTACACTGTCAGCTAACTTTGTCACTTCACTTTTTACACCTCCCGTACCTGCTGTTTTAATAGGCATCTCATCGCTTGGAGCTCCTTTAGGGAGCGACCGAGCTAAATCCTCATTGGAAATCATCGTCATTGTTATTGCTTGATTTTCATTGGTAACAACATTTTCCCCGGATAATTGCACTAAAACAGCATAATGAGAGTTTAAGGAACTCTCTAGTTCGGAGCTTATTTCGGCCGCGCTGGCAAAGTCTCCTTTGGTTACTAAGGTGGCGATGCTTTTTGTGACCTCATTTATATTTTTGTCAAAATTAGTTTCTAGTTGAGCCTGAGCTCTGGGAGTTAACTTTTCTCTAACGGCCAATTTTTCAGCCTCTTCTAGTCGAGTGGAAACCATGGCTACCTTGTTTTGCGCTTTCGATTTTATTCCAATTGAGAGGGTTGAACTTAAGCGTTCATTAACCCCAACTTTAACTCCGTAAAGTAGGTCTCCCGGTAAGGAATTTTCCGCGGCCACAGAGGTACTGCCGGCTAATATAATAAGTAAGGTGGCTATAGCAGGGAATAGTCTCTTGCTAAACATAGAATTTAAAAACCTAGAAAATCTGCCGCGGACATTTGGCAGCGCAAAAGAAGGTAGTGGCGCATAATCAAGATAATCATTTAGCTGCTGAAAAAGCACTCCTTTTTCTTTTTCAGTCAGGGTAACTTTTCTGGCCTCACTTATTAATATGTTAAATCTTTCGTCATTCATGATCGTTATACAATTTTCTAGCTTTTTCTAGTCCGCGGTGAAGACGAACTGAAATATTATTTGGTGATTCATTTGTTAAAGAAGCAATTTCTTGAATGGTCAATTCCTCGACGTATTTCATAAAAATTACATCCCTATATTCAGTAGGAAGCTTATTTAGAAGTAGGAGAGCTTTTTCTCCGTCAATTTTATTGTAAAGCGCTTCCAGATTATTTTCCCCAAAATCTATGCCCTTATCATCATGGAGTAGGTCTAATGATTCTGGTTTTTTCTTCCTATACTCATCAATTATAAGATTGTTGTGAGTTCGATAAATAAAACTCTTCATATCGTTGATGGTGCCACCTTTTTTGATGTATTGCCAAGTTTTCATGAAGGTGTCTTGAAGAACGTCTTTAGCTAGATCGCGGCTACTTAATTTGAAAAACCCGCGTCTAAAAAGGCTGTCAGAGTACATTTCATACACCGACAAAAATTCATCTTTTAAGGCATTATTCTCGCTTTCAGCTCTTCTCATATATAAGACGTTTTAACCCCTTTTTATATTACAGCTAATCAGGCTTAGGCCTAAAGGCTATTTTACCCTCAATTATACATATAAACGATTAATATATTATTAAGTAAATTAATTGACGAAAGAGGCATTCATCTTTTGTTCATAGATTAATTTTATAATAAAATTAATCTTTTCCTGTAATTTATGAGAAATTTATGAGATTTCCTAATTATATAAATGATAAATATGAAAGCCAGAGAGCGACCCGTTTCTATATAGCTTCGGCGAGGCAAGGGTCTTCTGATAGGCTCGACAGAATTTTTCAGTAAAAAAATAACTGTGTGGCAAGTAGAAAAATCTGGAATGAACAGTGGAGAGAAGACTGAAGAGAGGACATGGAATCATTTTGCCACGATCGTGGTAAAATGATTCCATGAATTCTGATCTTCTACTTTGCTAGTCCGGATTGCGACAAGACTGGCTGGCTATTTTACTTTAGGGAAAATTTACCTCAAACGCATATTTAAAGTGAATGTTTTTGTTATAATAGGCGAAATGGATCTCCTTTAGGTTTAGGCATGGATAAATTAATTCTATAAATGACAATTCTCATTGGAATTTTAAAATCACTAATTAGAATTTCGCTTTTAGTAATTCTTGGAGTTTTGCTTTTATCTTTTTATATTCAACTTGAAACCAAGAAATATATTTACGAAGATATTAACTTAGTACCGCGATCAGCCGCCGCACTGGTACCGGGTACTTCTGTATTAAAAAATGGAGAACTTTCAGCGGTTTTAATGGACAGAGCGGACAGCGCTGCACTTCTTTATGAAAAGGGAGTGGTTGGTAAAATTTTAATAACAGGAGATAACAGTACCCTACTTTATAATGAGGTAAGTCCAGTAAAAAATTATTTGCTGGCAAAAAATGTAAATGAAAAAGATATTTTCCTTGACCATGCCGGCTTTGATACTTATAGCAGTATGTATAGAGCTAGAGATATTTTTCTTGTAGACTCAGTTATTGTTGTAACCCAATCTTTCCATCTCCGAAGGGCAATATTTATAGCAAGGCATCTAGGACTTGAGGCGGTTGGTTTTTCAGCCGATCGAGGTCACTACTTATTGAAAAACTCTCTGCGGGAATTACTGGCTAATGTTAAGGCTGTTATTAATCTTGTCACTGGGCGAGAGCCTAAGTTTTTGGGAGAAAAGATCCCCCTCGACGGAGAACAAATGTAAATTTTTAAGTTGATAACGTTTACACCTTTATTTGCTATAATATCTGGGTTAAAGAAACCGCCATCTCATGAATAATCAAAAATTACGGCCTTATTTTTTAATTGCCTTACTGGCGGGGGTTTTATTGCTCCTTTTTTTCATATTTAAACCTTTCCTTTCGCCGATATTGCTCGCCATAGTCTTTGCGGTTGTTTTTCAGCCTTTTTATAAAAAGGTGCTTTATTATGTTGGAAATAGACAAAGCTTGGCCGCTTTCTTAACTGCCTTGGTTATCATTGCCTGTATTTTTACTCCCATCAGTTTTTTGGGAGCTCAAATATTTAACGAAGCTAAGCAACTCTATTCTTCCTTAGAAGGGGCGGGGAGTCAGGCTAATTTTAATGCCCTGATTAATGTGTTTGCGAGAACAGTGGAAAGTTTTTTGCCAGGAATAAGTAATTATGATGTTAATATTTCGCAAACTTTTGATGAGTATGTAAAGCAAGGTCTGGAATGGATTACCGGCCACTTAGGTTCTGCCTTTTCAGGTATCACCTCTCTACTTCTAGACTTACTGGTTTTTTTTATGGCCCTTTACTATTTTCTTCGGGACGGGAAACAATTCAAGGAAACTCTGGTGGCTCTTAGCCCTTTTGCCGATCATGATGATGAGGGAATATTTAAGCGTCTTGAACTGGCTGTTAACTCGGTCATTAAAGGTAATCTTACGATCGCCATTATTCAAGGAATTTTAACGGCAATTGGTTTTACAATATTTGGAGTGCCAAATGGGGCTTTATGGGGAACTGTGGCGGCGGTTGCTGCTCTTATCCCAGCGGTTGGAACGGCCCTAGTTTTGGTGCCGGGGGTTTTGTTTTTAATTATCACCGGACATATATATCCCGCTATGGGACTTATTATATGGGGAGTTGTGGCGGTTGGCACAATCGATAATTTTTTGGGTCCAAAGCTCATAGGTAAAGGAATGCACTTACATCCTTTATTGGTACTTCTATCTGTTTTAGGCGGAATAGCCTTTTACGGCCCTATCGGGATTTTGATTGGACCTCTGACCCTCAGTTTATTGTTTGCTTTTCTTAGTATTTATTCATCCCGAGAATTTACGACTAGTTAACCTATAAAGGGTTTAAAGCTACTTAGTTAAATGCAATACATTTCCATTGTGCAAGTTTTAGGAGGTGCCATTCTAAGCATGATTGCGGGATTTCTTTGGTATTCGCCAGTATTTTTTGGCAAAAAATGGCAGGAAGAAATGGAACATCAAAACGGAGAGTTAGAAAAAAAGGATATTAATGAGAGTGGAAAAACTACCTCCTTTTTATCGCCAAATCTAACTTATACTTATACTTTTAGTTTTATCGGGGATTTGATAAGCGGAGCGGCCCTGCTTACACTTTCTGGATATTCCGGCCTTAGTCCTTACATTATTGCTATAATTTGTTGGTTCGGGTTTGTGGTGCCAGTAATTTTTGGTAATACCCTTTATGAGGGAAAATCGCTAATTTTGTTTATTTTAAGTGCAGGCTACCGGTTGGTCTCACTCTTACTTATGGCAACTATTTTTAGCATTTTTTAAAAAATATGAATTATAAGCGGGTATTAATAGTGACGATTATCTTAAGCCTAGTAGTTTACGTTTTTATGGCTTGGCAAAATCAGCCAGGGATTAAAAATATAAATTCTACAGGCACAAACATTATCGCTTTCGGGGATAGCTTGGTATACGGTACAGGATCAAGTGAGCGGGGGGTAACGGATATGTTTTCATTAGTTTCAAAGGAGGTGGGAGTACCGATAATAAATGTGGGCATACCTGGAAATACAACTAATGATGCATTGGTAAGGATTGATCACGATGTCTTAAGTAAAGATCCGCGAATTGTTTTCGTACTTCTTGGTGGAAATGATTATTTAAATAAAATACCTAAGGAGCAGACTTTTGTAAACTTAAGTCAGATAATTGAAAAAATACAGGAGAGCGGGGCGGCTGTTATTTTGATCGGCGTTCGCGGCGGTATTTTTGTCGATCGCTTTGAAGAAGACTATAAATTGTTAGCTAAGGAATATAAAACTGGCTTTGTGCCGAATATTTTAGATGGGCTTATTACTAAGCGTAATTTTATGGCAGACTCGGTTCATCCAAACGATAAGGGATATCGCATAGCCGCTACTCGAGTTTCTGCAGTACTGCGTCAGGCTCTTGAGAATTAAATATGTCTGCTATACTTAAAGAGACTTCTATTTCACTCAATATTAATGAAAGAAAATATAAAAAATTATATTGCTGTTTTTGTAGCTTTAGCCATCAGTGCAGTTTTTTATGAATTAAATCCTCCTTCCACTTTTGTTACAAACTCTGCTCAATCCGAAAAGTCTTTTACAAATATAAACTCCTCAATAGTAGGTAAGTCTAATTCGAATGTCACAGTTTCGGCGATTGAAGGCAGCGGTAGAACTATTAAAATTAATTCAGTTATATTAGAAAAACCCGGCTTTGTGGTCATACGAAAGATAGTTAGTAGAGGCGAAATGCCAATTGTTGGCGTTAGTCGGTATATTTTAAACGGTGTAGGCAATAACATAATTATTGTTTTGTCTAAAGATCCAGAGCCAAGAGAACTATTTATGGCCAATTTTTATTTAGACGATGGTAATCGTATTTTTTCGCCCGAGGATGATATTCCACTTTTGAATGAAGAGAACCAGTTTCAATCAACTTCTATTCAGTTTCAGTAAGTTTCAGGACTATAGTTAGGATAAACTCTATTTTTTTAAATTTGCAAAATTCGTTAATTATGGTAGAGTTCCTTTTTGATCTCTCGAGGAGATCATTTTAATTTACAAAAAAGAAATAGCCTTGTCTTAACTGTGCTATTTCCTCTAATAAAGTTTCAAAAAATCGGGCTGACTAAAAGTACTCCTGTTTAAATTAATACAAAAATATGGAAATCAGAAATATAGCTATTATCGCTCACGTTGACCACGGCAAAACTACTCTTACTGACATGCTAATGAAGCAGTCAGGTATGGGAGTTGAAGGCGTATCTATGGACTCAAACGCTCTTGAAAAAGAGCGGGGGATTACCATTTATTCAAAAAACACCTCCCTTTTTTATAAAGATACCAAGATAAACATTGTCGATACTCCAGGGCATGCCGATTTCGGTTCAGAAGTAGAGCGAGTTTTACGCTCTATTGATTGCGTGCTTTTACTGGTTGATGCTCAGGAGGGCCCCATGCCACAAACTCGGTTCGTACTTAAAAAATCTTTGGAATTAGGCTTAAAACCAATTGTCGTTATAAACAAGATTGATAAGCCGGCGGCTAATCCTCAAAGGGCGCTAGATGAGGTTTTTGAGTTATTTATAGAGTTAGGGGGAAATGATGAGCAGGCCGATTTTCCGGTTGTTTATGCCAACGGTAGAGCTGGTGTGGCTAAGATTAATTTAGGAGATGAGGCCACTGATTTAAACCCCCTTCTTGATACGATTTTGAAGCATGTAAGTTCGGCTCCCTCTGACATAGAATCACCTCTCCGAATGCAGGCATTTAATTTGGCCTATGATAATTTCTTGGGCCGTATGGCAATTGGCAGAATTTACGAAGGTGTAATTAGAAAGAATGATAATGTCTTTGTGAAGGATACTAATGGCCTAAAATCACAAGGCAAGATAACTAAAATATTTACATTCCGAGGACTGGCGAGAGTTGAGTCAGAAGAAGCTGTCGCGGGCGATATTGTCATAGTTGCCGGACTTCCAGATATTTATATTGGAGACACTATCTCGACTTATAAGGATGCGGTAGCACTACCAGCAATTGCCATTGATGAGCCAACCATAACTTTAAACTTTTTGGTTAATAGCTCCCCCTTTGCTGGCCGCGAGGGAAAATATGTCACCAGTCGTCAATTACGCGACAGACTTGAAAGAGAACTGGAAGTTAATGTGGGACTTAAAATTGATTTTGATAGCTTAGATTTTTTTAAAGTTTCCGGACGGGGCGAATTGCATATCGCTATTTTACTTGAAAATATGCGGCGTGAAGGATATGAAATTCAGGTCTCTCAACCACAAGTAATTATCAAAGAAGAAAATGGTAGAAAACACGAACCGTTCGAAGAAGTTACTGTTGATGTTAAAGAAGAATATCAGGGTGTAGTAATTGAAAAACTTGGCAGTCGCGCCTTTATAATTTCCGACATGAAAAAACACGAAGGCGGGGTCAGAATAATTCTTATTGGACCGACGCGCGGATTACTTGGATTTAGAAATCAATTTTTAATTGATACAAAAGGCGAAGGAATTTTATTCTCTCGCGTCATTGGTTTTAAAGAATATGCTGGAGAAATTAAAAAAAGGGCCGTTGGGTCAATGATCTCAATGGCCAGTGGCAAGGTTCTTGGTTTCTCTCTTTGGAACTTGCAAGAAAGAGGCGTTCTATATATTAGTCCAAACATTGAAGTTTATGAAGGAATGGTTATTGGTAATACCTCTAAAGGTGAAGAGATGTTGGTCAATCCAACCAAAGGTAAGCAGTTAAGCAATATGCGTTCCTCAGGTACCGATGAAAAGATTGAGCTTATTCCACCACTTCAACTAAGCATCGAAAGAGGCTTAGAAGTTATGGCTAATGACGAGTATCTTGAAATAACTCCTCAAAATGTAAGGCTTCGAAAAACATATTTAACAGACATTGATAGAGCTCGTGCCAAACGTTAGTCTGACCTCGAACAGCCGAGATACCTTGATAAATAAGGTATCTCGGCTGTTTTTGTATGTAATGAGTAGCTAGACAATTTGAGACTGAATTCGATATAAATTGACTCCGGATTAGATCATAGGAAATAAAATAAAGCATGTTTATATTTTCTTTAATTTCGATTGATAGTAATAATAAAAAAGATATTAGATAGAGAAGTAGGAGCAGAGTTTTTTAATTATACTTACCAATAAATGTTTTTTTGTTATATATACTAGGACACTTTTTCCTCGATTTAAAGAAATCGAAAAATACACTTTCGTGAAAACAGGGTGATAAATACAGGCTAAAAATTTAAATAAAATTTATCCGAGATTACGAAAAAACCTTGTAAAATATAATATCTCGGATAAACGATATGAACGAAAAGTAGTAAATGAATTTTCCACCAGTTTGGTAACTATTAGCAATGATTATCTGAATTTAGTCAGACGAATATTCATATAGAACAAGTATGAATTATTTACACCGATTTTTCTGTTTTTGAGGAGTTTTACAAAGGTAAATTAGTATAAGTTGATGACTCTTAAGGGCTAATTAAAATTATCCGTAAAAAATTGATTTTATTAAAAAACTTTTCTTTACAAACATGAAGAAATATTTTTTAAATATTATCCCCATATTTATCAGACTCTTTTATTATCTCTGCTAGCCGAGAGTGTATACTAATTGGTAATCTCGGAACAAATGTCATCTGATTTAATTTTACAAGGAAAGAAGCATATCTCGGCTCGTCGAGCACGCGAGATAACCGGATACACAACTGACTATATCGGACAGCTTTGCCGTTCAAAAAAAATTGACGGTCAGCTCGTTGGAAGGTCTTGGTATGTTGAAGAAGAATCACTAAAGCTACATGCCAATTCAGTCAGCGAAAAGGAGAATAATCAGCATCGTAAATTTAAGCCCAGATCTCTAAATATAAACAAAGTTGCTGCGACTGAAAAAATATCTGATCCGCTATTTTTAATACCAGCAGCAGTCCCGGAATTATCTAAAACAATCGAAGATTTACCAGCTCAAAAAGGAGTCTTAAAAAAGGAGGAAAATTCCAGCACTCAAAATAAGATTCTTTTTAATTATTCTAATGAAAATTTGCCCCTCATACCAGAACTTCGAAAGGGATTAAATATTCAAGAGGTAAAAAAAACGTTAACTGAAATCGATGAAGTTAACGCTGGTTTACGATTTCAGATAAGAAAAAATAGATTAATTCGATCACGACATTTAGGTAAACCAAATATTTTTTCAAATAAAAATCTTGGAGAATTTTCAGAAAAAGTAATTGCATTATCAATTGCTTTTATAATCATATTTGGTAGCGCTATAATGTCTGACGCAGAGAACGTCAATTATGCATTACAGGGATTTAAACAATTTGAGAAGAATGTTAGTGGTGAAATGAAATATGTTGCCTCTAAACTTCAATTAAATTATGGTTATACTTTGGCGCAAGTTAAGGAATCTAATCCTGGTATTTCAGAAACAATATCGCGTGGCTGGTCTGGATTAAAATCCTTAGTGTCTGACACTCTTTCTAAGTTTGCTAAAAAGCCGCAGGAAGGGGTCATTAGTGTCGCGCCACCAATAACTATAGTTACGCCTCCGTTGGCTTTGCCAGAAAAAACTGTGGTAGTTATTCCAACAGAAACAATCAATAATCCTCCAAAACAAATAATAAGAACGGTTAGTCCACCCTTAGTCGTTTCGGCTCCTCCTCGTATAATAGAGAGAATTACAACAGGGGGACTTACGGCTAGTGAAGTCGATACAAAAATTCAGCAACTAGCAAATGTAGTTTTCAATGAAATTTCTAAACTAACATCTCAAACAAGCGGGCAGTATTCAGCTCCGCCAAGTGTTTATAACGTAGCCTCTTTGGCTCATAATATTGATAAGTTAAGTAATACCGTTATTACAACTCCCACAATTACTGGTGGAAGTATCACTTCAGCCACAGTAAGTGGCACCCTTTCTGGGACATTCAGTGGGTCAATTTCTTCAAGTACCTTATCGGGAACGACTACTGCCACAAGTGGAATCGATTTAAGTGGCGGCTGTTTTGCGGTAAATGGTGTTTGTATTTCAAGCGGTGGAAGCGTAACCGGATCAGGGGCAAATGGCTTAGCGGCATTTTGGAGTGGCGCTGGCGCTTTAAGCAGTGATAGTAATTTTGCCTGGGACAATACTAATAAGAGATTAGGTATTGGAACAACCTCTCCTTATGCTCCACTCGCTGTTGCCGGGCAAGTTGTGGCTGACTATTTCACCGGCACCTCAACTGCCACCTCAACTTTGACTGGAGGCTTGCAGGCCAAGGCGCTAAACGTAACTTCAACGACCGCTTCTTCGACGTTTGCAAATGGACTGAATCTTTCAGCCGGCTGTTTCGCGGTCAATGGAACTTGTATTGGCGGTGGATCCGGTACGCCCGGCGGTTCCGATACCCAAATCCAATTCAACGATGGAGGTTCCTTTGGCGGCAGCAGTAATCTAACTTTCAATAAATTAAATGGTTTACTAACTTCTTCGAGCGCTCTCTTTACATACGCCACCACCACTAACTTCTTAGCCACTGGTTCAAGTACTCTGCAAAATTTCACCGCTCTTAATTCAACTTCAACTAATGCCACGTCAACCAACTTCTTTGCAGGAACTGCCTCCTCAACCAATCTCTTCGCCACTCTCTTTAATGTCGGTAACTTAACTTCAACTGGTCTTGGTACTTTCTCCAACCTCTACTCACTAGGTTCAACAACTGTTGGTAACTTAACTGCTCTTAACTCCACAACTACAAATTCAACCTCAACCGGAGCTTTGAATGTGGGGACGACGTTGACGGTGTCTGGCAGTGCCACCTCGACAATTAGTGGGGGACTTAATACTTCATACCTAAACATCACCGGTACCTCTGCCACCTCAACCTTTGCCAGAGGTATCGATATTGCCGGCGGTTGTTTTGCGGTGAATGGCACGTGTTTAAGTAGTGGTGGATCAGCCGGCGGCTCTGACACTCACATTCAATTTAACAATGGTGGTATTTTTGGCGGAAGTAGTAACCTGACCTTTAATAATGGCAGTGGCCTGTTTACCTCAACAAGTGCTCTCTTTACATACGCCACCACCACTAACTTCTTAGCCACTGGTTCAACGACCTTACAGAACTTCACTTTCATTAATGCCACGGGAACTTCTGCCACTTCAACTAACTTCTACTCAACGACAGCTTCAAGTACCAATATCTTCTCCACCACCGGCAACATCGGCACCTTAACTTCAGGCCCGATCACTTCAGGCTTAATCAACAGTCAAACTATTTCTTCAGCTGCCAACTTAACCGGCACACTTAATGTCACAGGTGGCTTAACCTCACTTTCTAATCTTCTATTATCAGGCTCTTCCACCTTACTGAACTTCACCGCATTACAATCAACTTCAACTAATGCCACTTCGACTAACTTCTTTGCGGGAACCGCCTCAAGTACTAATTTATTTACTTCCAATTTTTCTTTGGCCAATCTGACAGGTTTCTTAAAAGCAACAGCCGGAGCAGTAGGCACTTCTTTAATTAATTTGGCATCTGATGTTACAGGAAACTTACCGGTCGCAAATCTGAACTCAGGCTCGGGGGCCACCGCTTCGACTTTTTGGCGAGGCGATGGACAATGGGCGGCGCCCGCTAGTGGAAGCGGCGGCAATGATGTTAACTGGACATTCTTCAACACTTCCGGAATTTATCCTTCAACGACCACAAATCAGGTGGTTATTGGCGCAACAGCAACAACTACTTTGGCAAATTTAGAAGTAAGATTTCAATCTGCCGCAAACGGATCTTTGCTTACTACAGGCTCAACGACGTTGCAGAACTTCACTTTCATTAATGCGACTGGCACAAACGCAACTACCACAGGCGCCTTAAACGTTGGAACCACTCTTACTGTTTCGGGCGTTTCGACGTCCAGCATAGCTGGCGGTCTTACAATTACCGGAGCAAACGGTCGAGGATTAAACATCGCCACGACGACAAACGCGAACTCTTGGGTTTATTGGGCAGGCACTCCACTCTTAAATGCAACTGGTACCTCTCTTTATTTAGGTTTGGGGGCGGGCACTAGCACTAGAACAACTTTATTAAATAATACTGGTATTGGTTATCAAGCCTTACAGGCCAATACTACCGGAGCTTCGAACTCGGCTTTAGGATACTTTGCTCTCAAGTCTAACACTACTGGCTTAAATGTAACTGCTGTTGGTGCTTCTGCCTTGGCGG
>Ga0163153_10007157_pt1 | contig 12157 bp, 10 predicted proteins | sample OliLakLV19MP6IB1_FD_148629 | JGI IMG/M metagenome (GOLD analysis project Ga0163153, IMG submission 148629) | Freshwater microbial mat bacterial communities from Lake Vanda, McMurdo Dry Valleys, Antarctica - Oligotrophic Lake LV.19.MP6.IB-1 | ecosystem: Environmental > Aquatic > Freshwater >... | reverse complement strand
AGCGTGGCCTGTTTGGTGTTGTCGCGGAACGTAGTTGCCGGTGCCGTTTGGGCGGCGACCTTCTTCGGCTTCGCCACAATGGTCGACTTGATCGACGCGCGCGGGGCCTTGGCCGGTTTCTTGGCAGATTTGGGCATCTTTGCCTCCTGGGCAGTCGGCGCTCCGCCAATCGGAGCGCTTCCACTGACCCAAGCCCCACCGAATCAGCCGGTCGGGGCACGAGGTGGCACATGCGCCAACGCCCGACACTTCCCTCAGTGCCGCCCCGGCATCAAGCGAATAAGTCGATAATCTTCTGGCTTTGTGAGGGCCCGGCGGATCAGAATGTTGCTCGTTAAACAGTCCAAGTCGATTAGTTCAACGTTTTCAAAGGACGGTGACGTCACGGTATGACAAGGTCTTGCGTATGACGATCTAACGCTCGCCTCACCGAACACAGTCCTCTGCTTTTCCATCAAGGTGCCCCTGGCACGCAATGAGATTTCAGGCCACGCGATTGCCTCCATTTCGAAGAACCGAGATAATTTCTTCCTCGGTAACCTCAATGATGCGATCTGACGGAATCAAAACCATTCTTCCGGTGATGAGTTGCCAGTGTGAGGTTCCCCGCGGTACCAAAACACGAAACATTTTCTTCTGACCTGCTGCACTGGCCGCTAACTTTTCTGCTTCCTTTTTATAGTAGCCAAATACTCCGGATGTCGCGCCGTATTTCGTGCTCCACGCCAGCGCATAGACTGTTGAATCAACTTGATCGTCATGCTTCGCGTTTGGAAGAGTCACTAGCTCGAGCAGATAGGTGTCGAGCCAATGTGCTTCCATCGGGAAGTGAACAAAGCCGTCGTGGATCTTTGCGGTTTGCCCGCGCAGACGCATTATCTTGCCACCATCCACGTCGGGCGCGGGCTCTATCTTCGAAAAATTGTCGGCGCGTAATTCCTGAATCAACGATGTTCCCGAGGCTTTGTCTTCGACCAAGGCGACATCTGCACAATGAAGCCTCGCGAGCTCGCGAACGGCTCGTTTGAGGTCGGCGAAATTCATTTTTCGGCGATAGACATCCAGAAGAAATAAGTGCTGATCCTTCAAGCCCCACGTCGTGCAGACGCTAAAATTGGAAAGCTCGGTGCTTTTGTTCGCGGTATCCCAACTCTGGATGACCCGATCGAACCGCTCCGGCTTTTCCTCAGAGCGATAGAACTTCAGCCATTCATGTTTGAAGGATGATACCCGATGGCTGTGGCTACCGTTTATTCCATCCGCAGCATCTGGGGCAAATCATCCGAACAAAGGTTAGAATGAGCGGCCTGTACGCGTACAGGCATTTGAGTTGGTCGTAAGGCGAACCGCGGCTCTGCGTCAGCCGATTGAATTTGCGGCAGAGACAGTCCTCCAGGGCCTCGACTTACGCGAATGCCGCAACTACCTCGCCCGCGCTGGCTATCGCTACTCAAAATGAAAATGCTCTAGCAAGAATCGTCACGGAGTCAAACCAGCTGAAATATTTGGTACACGCAGGCAACCACGATCCGAGATATAGCGCTAGCTCAGGCGAGCTTGAGTTGGGTTCCGTAGCCCGCTGACTTTGCGCGACGAAGAATCTCGTGCGCGAGCGCGACGTCGGTGCTCGCGATGCCGCTGATGATTGCCAGAATGCGATCCTTTGCACTTTCGCGGCCGGCTACCTTGCCGGCGGCCAAATCCTGAAGGCTGCGACGAACCCGTGGAAGTCGAAACCCGGGACGCTTCTCATTGGCACGGCTCGATGCCTCGTACCGGTCAAGCGTGCCAAATCCATCGGCATAAAGCGAATCGCAGTTTCGATATGCATCGTCGTCCCACGCAAAAGGGTAATCGAATGGAATGGCCAATGCTCCTGGAGACCAAAATCGTTCGAACAGCCGCGGTTCGGTCTGCTGCGGCGTGGACGAAATTACGATATCCATGCCTTCAACGGCGTCCCGCACTTGGTCGACCGGCTCGATTTCGAAGTTGCCGTAACCTTTAAACCTTCTGCAGAACGCGCTTCGCGATTCGGGGCGACGCGACGAAACCTTGATCTGGCGGATTGACGGGAACAATTCAGTTAAAATCCGGAGGGACCACTCTCCCAGCCCACCACATCCGACGAGACCAAGACGCTTCGGATCGGCGACTGCGAGGAATTTCGCCGCCACTGCCGCGCAGGCGACCGTTCGTACAAAGGTGATCCACATCCCTTCCATGATCGCGAGCGGCTGACCGTTTTCAGGATCATAAAGTAGGATCACGGCTGTCGAATCTTGCAGGCCGATGTCGAAGTTACCAGGATAGTAGGTGACGATCTTTGCACCAATACAAGGGGGCCGTCCAACCCATGCCGGCATGGCGTGCAAAAAGCTGTTGGGTCGGCCCGAATGTGCACCGATCTTGACCGGAACGTCGGCCTCGCCCTCCGCTTCGGCACGATATGTGTTTTCAATAATCGTGATGATATCGCGTATCGACGGTGCCGCGCTCTCTATTTCATCGCGATTGAGAAGTAGAGGCGTGTAAGATCGGTACTGCATGAGTTGATGCTCTCGGCTTCGTTAATTCAACATCAGCGCGGGCAGCCAAAGCGCTAAATCGGGAATAATCATGACTGCGGCCATGGCGACTGCGTCACACAGGAGAAAGGGGAATGCCGCTCGGATGATTTGGCCAAGCGTGGTCCCCGGTGCCGACACACCCTTCATCACGTAGAGAAGAATACCGTAGGGCGGCGTCGTCTGGGCCATTTCAATGTTGATCAGAAGCAAAACGCAGAACCAAATCGGATCGTATCCAAGCTGCAGCACGATCGGCATGAACACCGGTAGCGTTATCATCATCAAGGGGACCCCCGAGATGAAGCCGCCCAGCAATAGCACGACGATTTGCATTGCTATGATCAATAGCATTGGCGCAAGCGGCAGGCCGGCCGCCCATGCGATCACGTTTTTGTTTGCGCCGGTGAATGCCAGAATTTGAGAGAATCCCTGCGCTGCGCCAAGGATCACCAGGACCATGATCGATATACGAAGGGTAGCCTCCAGCGCATCGCGGGCGATTCGCCAATTCATCTTTCCATAGCAAGCCGCAAGCACGAATGCCCCCGCTGTGCCTAGTGCTGCAGCTTCCGTTGGCGTCGCAACGCCAAGAAACATGAGGCCAACGACAAGAAAAATGATAAAGCTAAGTGGCAAGATATAAAGGATGGTCAGCTTTATTTTCAGTCGAAGTGAAGTCGGCACAACATCGTAGGCTGGGGTTAAACTTGGGTTCAGCCCGCAGCGCACGACGACATATGTAAAGTAAAGTGCCGCCATTACTAATCCCGGCAGGATTATCGCGATCAGGAACTTTCCCACCGAAACCTGTGCCAACACGGCCAGGATGACGCCCAAGCTGCTGGGCGGGATCATTATAGCCAGCCCGCCGCTTCCAATTATCGGACCAATGCTCATTGAGCGATGATAGCCGCGCTTCTCCATCTCCGGGCCGAGGGTCGCGCCCAACACTGCTGTCGTGCCGATGCTCGCTCCACTGAGCGCAGACATCACAGTTCCGGACGCGACCGCCAGCAGCGATAACCGGCCCGGCATGCGGCCAAGCCACTTATCGATCGCATCCACCATGTTTTGAGCGACGCCCGAGCGAAACATGACCTCGCCCATCAAAACGAACAACGTGATGGGCAGCAGGACAAACACTGTGAGGCTGTCGTAGACGCTGACCACGAGTTGTTCGAGGCCTGCCGTTCCCCCCATGAGGAAGTACATGCCCGCAATGTTTACTGCAAAGAACGCAAAAACTATGTGGCAGCCGAGGAACAGGAGGACAAGAAATCCACCCATCACAAGCGCCAGCGACCAATACCATTCCATCGTCCAAGCTCCACCCGGTCGCTCTGCGAGGATCAATCTGTGCCGGACCGACGCGGTGCCCTCAGGCGACAGTAGGCTTCACGCGCCAATTGGAGCAACCAGAGCGTGCTGCCAAAGGTCAGCACGGCGTAGAAAGGCCAAATCGCCACTTCGCGAAGCTTGAAAAAATCGTAGATGCCCTTTGCGTAACTCTCGGCGGCTAACTTGGCGCCAAAAACGATCAGGACGAAGCAGCACACAATCCCGACGGATATCGCGAAGATATCGGCTAGCCGCCCGAGCGGGCGCCCGGCTACGAACTGCGTGACGATATCCATGCGAACATGACCGCCCTCGCGCTGCAGCCAAGCTGCTCCTAAGAATGCAATAACAAGAAGACTCCACTCGTTAAATGCGACGACTCCGGGGATAGGAGAGTTGAACAAGAATCTAAGGCAAACGTCGAGACTTACGCTCACAACTTGCAGAAGCAATAGCGCACCCGCAATCCACGCCGCGAAATCGATCACACGATCAAGCACTCGCAATGCGGCTGCGACTGAACGCGACCGTCCGCTTCGCACGCGGTCAGGAAGAGGGTTGGGCGTTGTTGCGCCGCTCACGGCCATTGGCGCCCTGCGCCGTTCATTTGCACATCTCGGCTGCTTGTTCGACGAGCGAGTGAAGGCGCAACGAGCTAAGGGCGAAACGCGTGGCGCCCGCCGCGATCTCGGAACTACCGCCGGATCATCTTCGACAGCTTCTCGTAATCCGCGGCCGAGATCTTGCCTTTGAGATCTGCCCACTTCGAATCGAGTGATATTTTCAGAAACTTTGCGGCATCGCCTGGAGGCAAGGGCACAAACTGCATCCCCTTGCTCTTTAGAATTTCTTTCTCCTTCTTGCTACGGACGGCAGCAAGGGCCGACATTTCGCCCTCGAATGCGATTTGCTGATCCATAAGAATCTTTTTCGCGTTCTCGGACAAGCTCTCCCATTTTTTGCGGTTCATGTATGAAAGCGTCGTATGCGACGTCCAAAACTCGTCGGCGACGACGTATTTCACGATTTCATGCAAGCCGAGGTGAGAAACAAAAAGCGGATACGGAGCCGCCTGAACGACGCCACGCTCGAGACCAGGATAGATCTCCTTGATGTCCATGTGCACCGTCACCGACCCAAGTGCTTTGAAGAACGGGTCGTAACCGGCGTGAGAGCGAATCTTGAGCCCTTTGAAATCCTCCAACTTGTCGATCGGCTGCTTGGAGAAGACGAAGAAGCCGCTGTCGGTTGCGGTTCGTCCGATGACCGTGATGCCGATCTGCCGGTGATAATCGTCCATCGCCGCGATGAAGCCAACCTTGCGCTCCTCCTGCGGGCTGATTTCGGAGATGCCGACTGTCTCCACTTGCGGCACAAGAGCGGCATGAGCGGTGAATGTAACAACCCAGTCCGCCACGCCTTTCGACACAGCCGGCACTTGGCTCCGAATGGAAACAGCCTCCGGGCCGCCGACATGTTCGATTTTTACGACACCCTTTCCGGCCGCATTCACCTTCTCGACATAACGCATAAAGCCGACAAGGCCGATATCAACGGCGTTTGCGGGCGCGAACGTCAGCGCCTTAAGTACGACTTCTTGCGCGCGTGAGGCGCTTGTCCCGGCGCTCGCGGCTAATGCGACGCCCGTCAAGACGGCGAAAGTCGCGGCTATGCGTGTCATGGATTCCTCCCTCGTCTTTACGCTTTGTATTTAACCTTTTCTCTTCGCGAGTAGAACGCCGAAATGCCTGTCGAAGCATTTTCCGGCCCAGTGTGCTTCGAAGAGGTAATCTGCTCGCTTTGCCGACACATTATACTTGTAATCCGCGGCTGGCGAGTTCGTCGGCAGGACGCGGCGACCCATCGTTCGACGATGTTGCTGTAATGTTCGCCGCCGGATCACGGCATCACCGCCTTTGATCACCCAACACATTCGGGATTTGTCCCGAAGAGATCTCATATTAGCGAGCGGATCGCCGTCGCGAACTACCATGTCGGCGAGTTTGCCTCTTCGACGGAGCCCACCTTGAATGCCTTGCCGATGAATCGAACATGGTGCTCGACCGCCTCCTTCGCCTTGCGATGCACGTTCGGATGCGGTCCGTCCTCGACGCCATGCGATGCCACATTGCGGACGACGGCCGACGTCGCCACCAACACCGTGTCGTGGCGGAGCATGAGCTCTATCCCTTCCACGTCGAGGAAATAGCCATGTTCGAACGAGTCCACACCGGCGTATCACCGCTTTTTATCTCGGACAGTGCGTCTTGCTGTATTGGTCTCATTTCCCTGGATTACATTGTATCTGCCGAGCTTGATGAACTAAGCCGCGCGGTGGCGCTATAAAGAGACTTGGTGGAGTTCGCCAAAGACAGATCGCAGCGTGCGGCATTCGTCCCGATTGAAAAGCTGATCTGATCGCGTCAAATCGAGCATCGAGTTCGTTAATGTAGTTGCCTTGCTGCAGCGATTGGAGCGCCAGAGCGCCGGTTCCGTTGTTATCGCGTGCGCCTGTGATGCCGAAGGTCGGCTACCGGCCGATGGCGTAGGCATAGGCGGAGCGCGGTGATGCTCCGGCGCTCATGACGCCAGTGCTGACGTCGATCATGGTTGCGCAATGCCGGCCATTTGCCCAAGGATCCGCGACGGTCACCGCGTGTCCGCGGCGCCTCAACTCGGCGATCGTCTCGGCCGGCATTCGGCTTTCGACGTTCAGGCCGCCCGGCTCGTACTCCCGCGGATAGAATGAATTCGGAAAATGCGTCGTCTGGTATTCGGGCGCCTCGATCGCATTCTGCAGGTCCATGCCGAAATGGACGACGTTGAGGAAGCAATGGAGCGTCCATTGATCCTGCTGGTCACCGCCGGGAGAGCCGAACGCCATGAAAGGCTCGTCGCCGCGCGTGGCGAGGCTTGGCGTGAGCGTGGTGCGCGGGCGCTTGTTGGGCGCGAGCGCGTTGGGATGGCCGTCGATGAGCCAGAACATCTGGGCGCGCGTCCCCAATGGGAAGCCGAGCCCGGGAACGATCGGTAAGCTTTGTAGCCATCCGCCACTCGGCGTGGCGGCGACCATGTTGCCGTCCTTGTCGATCACGCTGACATGCACCGTATCGCCTGGTACGGCCCCGAGCTTTGCCGTCGCCGGCTCGCCGATGCCGGCCCCGTGCGGCGGCAGCGCCGCTCTGTTGAGGCGCGTGGCGTAGCGCATATGCTCAAGCGACGCCGCGAATCCTCCGATGCGCCCCGGGCGGATTTCGAGCGACGCGCGGCGCGGATCAATCTCGTGGCGGCGTTGGTCGGCATAAGCCTCGGAGAGCAGCGCTTCGGTGGGCACGCGCGAGAAATCTGGGTCGCCGTAATAGCAGTCGCGATCCGCAAAACCGAGCTTGGCCGATTCGATGATCGTATGCACGTAATCGGCCGAGTTTCGCCCCATCGCGACGAGATCGAAACCCTTCAGTACGTTGAGCTGCTCGAGAAAGCTCGGACCCTGGCTCCAGAATCCGCATTTATGCACAGTGATGCCGTGATAGTCGGTGCTCGCCGGCCGCTCGATCCGGCCGCGATAGCTGGCCATGTCGTCAGCGGTAAGGAGGCCGCGGTGCGCCTTTCCGGTGACGTCGCGGATTTCGTTTTCTCGGCAGAAGCGGTCTATGGTTTCGGCAACGAAGCCTTCGTAAAAAGCGCGGCGCGCGGCTTCGAGCCCGGCGTCGCGCCCGCGGGACCGGGCCGCACGCTCCTCGGCGATGATGCGCTTGAACGCAGCGGCCATTTCCGGATTTCCGAACGGGCGCCCCAGTGGAGGTGGAGCGCCGCCGGGGAGGTAGAGATTGGCCGAGCTCGGCCAATCGGCGCGATAGGTTTCTGCGACCGATTCGATGGCCTGCCTGATCGCGGGCAGCATCGGGACGCCGCGCTCGGCGAGCGCCGCCGCCGGTCCCAGCACGTCCTCGAGCGACAGCGTGCCGAATTGCTGAAGCGCCTGGAGCCACGCGTCGAACGCGGCCGGCACGGTTGCGGCAAGAAGGCCGGTGCCTGGCACGAGATCGAGCCCGTAGCCGTGATAGCGCTCGATCGTCGCCGCCGCTGGCGCGACGCCCTGTCCGTTGACGACCACGACGTCGCGGCTCGCGCGGCGATAGACGAGAATCGGTGCCTCGCCCGCCGGCCCGCAGAGATGCGGCTCGACCACCTGCATCGCGAAGCCCGCCGCGCAGGCGGCGTCGACGGCATTGCCGCCGCGCTCCAGGATACTCCATCCGATCGCGCTAGCGACATAGTGCGTCGAGGTAATAACACCGAACGTGCCTTGGATGAGCGGCCGGGTCTGCATGATCGTCGGTCTCCGGGGGCTCAGGCGGCCCTGGCCTTGTCTGCCGCCGCCATCCGCGCCTCGTGCAAGCGCCGCAGATTCGGCGCCGCGACCAGGCCCTTTTCGCACTCGCGCCAGAAATTGCCCCAGTGCGTGAGGTAGTTGTCGATGCACCAGAACATCTGTTCCTGCGATTCGGGGCCGGTGCAGAATTCGAGCACGGTCTTGAATCCGGTTTCGCTGTGATCTTCGTCGCCCTGGATGTGGACGATCCAGGATTCCTGGTCTTCGTCCTTCACCCCGTAGTGCTGGCGCAACCCATCGCTGATTAGGCGAACCATCTGAGGCGCGTGCGATTCGCTGGCGATGCCAGAATTCCCCAGCGCGATGACGTAATGCATGTCGCGCGCTACCTTGTAGCGATAGGCGCTCATATCGCGAATGCATTGCGGGACGCCGTGGTATTCCACTTCCTGCTCGCTCAGGCCGGCGTAGCAGGTGACAAAGTGCATCGCGAGCTGTGGGTGCGAGGCGCTGCCGCAGCGGAGCTCGGTGTCCTCGTCGATCAGCGTGTCCATAATGCGCCGGCGGATCTTGGGGTCCGGGCACCGCGAGTGGATCGTCGAGATCACTTGCGGCGTCTCTTTAGTGAAGTGGTAAAAGAGCACGCCGAGATAGGCGATCTGCTCGGGCGTCGCCTTCCCGGCCGCGATCAGATTCACCATCGGATAGTCCGCGTGGGTGCGGCCCTTGATGCGGTTCTCCATCGCCTTCCGGAATTGCACGGGCGAGAGTGCTTGCGCCATTTTAATTCTCCATTACGAGAGCCCGATCGGACGAACGCAGCGATAGTGCCGCATCTGCACGGCGATTTAAAGAGCGAGAAAGTGTGTCCCGCGCAGGCTTGTCCGCATCTTTATGCATTTGCATAGAAATCACCAGCGAACCGCTGTATAGTCGCCAGATGCGCGCGGATGGAGGACGGACGGTATGGCCGGTGACTACGACTTCATTATCGTCGGCGGTGGGTCCGCTGGCGCTGTGCTCGCGGGCCGCCTCTCGACGCATAGCCGCTTCTCGGTGCTGCTGCTCGAAGCCGGGCCCGACACGCCGCCCGGCGCCGAGCCCTGGGAGGTGCGCGACACTTATTACACGTCGTTCTTCCAGCCGAATCTGTTCTGGCCTGAACTTCGCGTTCACTTTCACCCTATTCCGCCGGGCGCCAACCGCGAGCCGGAGCCGCGTCGCTACGAGCAAGCCCGGATTCTCGGCGGCGGATCGAGCATCAATGCAATGATAGCGCTGCGCGGCATGCCCGGCGATTTTGCTGAATGGGTAGAAGCGGGCGCAGCCGGCTGGGACTGGGAGAGCGTGCTTCCGTACTACGTCAAGCTGGAGCGGGATCTCGATTTTGCCGGCCCGCCGCATGGTTGCGACGGTCCCATTCCGGTGCGGCGCCACCGCCGCGAAGACTGGCCGGGCTTTTGCAAGGCGGTCGCCGCCGCCCTCTCGAAACGCGGTTGGCAGTATGTCGACGACATGAACGGCGCGGTCGCCAACGGCCTTTGCTCGGTGCCGATCAGCAGCACACCTGGGCAGCGCGTCTCTACGGCAATGGGCTATCTCGGACCTGAGGTGCGGCGGCGCCCGAACCTGACGATCGCCACCGAGTCCACGGTTGAATCGCTGGTGTTCGAGGGGCGCCGCGCTGCCGGCGTGGTCGCTCGCCAAGGGAGTACGCAACGCGAATTGCGCGGTCGCACTATCATCATCGCCGCCGGGGCGCTGCAGAGCCCGGCGATGCTGATGCGCGCCGGAATCGGCCCGGCGCGCGATCTTGCGGCCCTCGGCATCGAGGTGCGCGCCGATCTTCCGGGCGTTGGCGCCAATCTCCAGGACCATCCTGCCGTTTCCGTCGCTTGTCACTTACGGCCGAGTGCACGGCAGCGGCCGGCGCTGCGCCCCGCGCCCAACCTCGCGTTGCGGTACGACTCGAAGCTCGAGGGCTGCGGACCCTCCGACATGTACATCTCGGTCACCAACAAGACCTCGTGGCACCCGCTGGGGCGGCGGCTAGGCGCGCTGGTCGTTTGCATTTACAAGCCCTATTCGCGCGGACGCGTAAGCATACAGAGCGAGGCGCCCAATGCCTCGCCGCGTGTCGAATTCAACCTGTTGTCTGACCGCCGCGACCTCAAGCGGCTCGCTGCGGGCGTGGCCTTCGCGGCCGAGATCTATCGCACGCCCGAGCTTCGCTCCGCGGTGGACGAAGTTTTTCCGACCAGTTACTCGGAGCGCGTGCGGAGCCTCAACCGGCTCTCGCGCGGCAATTGGCTGCGCGCAAGCCTCGGCGCGCTCTCGCTGGCTGGTCCTGCCGCGCTCCGCCGGTACATGCTGTTTAACGTCATCAGTCCCGGCGAGCGAATCGAGGCGCTGACCGCCGAGTCCGCTCGGCTTGAGAATTGGATCCGTCAGCGCGCTACGCCGTTCTATCACCCGGTTGGCACGTGCCGCATGGGCCACGCCGATGATCCCGGTACTGTAGTCGATCCGGAGTGCCGCGTTCGCGGCGTCGAAGGGCTGCGCGTCATCGACGCTTCAATCATGCCGACGCTGACCCGCGCCAACACCAATCTCACGACGATCATGATCGGCGAAAAGATGGCCGACCGTCTGGCGGCGTTTGACTAAGCGTCCGACGTGAGCACCCGATCCGACTCCGCCCCCGAGACGTGGGCGCCGATCGCATCGAGTACGGCGGGCACGTCGTCGGGGCCGACCTGCTGGAACCAGCTGTTGCTCGGCGCGAGCCGGATATTCGGGCCCTTCTCACACAGGCCGAGGCAACGAATTGTTGTGAACTGCGCGCGCAGTCCGCGGTCGGCGAGCCCCGTCTCGATCGCCCGCGCCAGCGCTTCTCCGCCGCGCGCACCGCACGAGGCCATGACAAGCCCGCCCGTGCTTTCGCGCCGGTTGACGCACACTGTGACGGTAACTACGCCGCCGAAGCCGGGTGGAAGGTGACGGAGGATGGCTCTCATCGGTTGCGGCTCTTTGCGGATGAAACGGAGGCGAACGACAGCCTTTGACGGGCTTCCCGCGTTGGGGCAGGTTTCGCGGTTCGTGAATGCCGAGACAATGCGCGAAGGGCGCCATCGATAGCCCGGCATGGCCAGCAGCGCAATCGGAGAGAACGCATGAGCCTGCCGCTGCTGATAGAGCAGCTGCTCAACGGTATCCAGCTCGGCATGATGTTGTTCCTCATGTCGGCTGGGCTCACGCTCGTGTTCGGGGTGATGAATTTCATCAACCTCGCCCATGGCTCGTTCTACATGCTCGGAGCCTTCTTCGCCGCGGAGCTCACGGGATGGACCGGCTCGTTCTTCGTCGCTGTGCCGTTGGCCGTCGCCGGCTGTATCGTGCTCGGCGCCCTAATCGAGGCCTTGGCGCTGCGCCGGCTCTACGACCGCGATCATCTCGATCAAGTCCTCGCGACTTTCAGTCTCATACTCTTCTTCAACGAGCTGGTGACCATCCTCTGGGGCACCGAGCCGCAATATATGCCGATGCCGTCGCTGCTGTCGGGGTCGATCCCGCTGTTCGAGGGCGTGCGCTATCCGGTCTACCGCCTCGCCATCACCGGGTCCGGAATTGCGATCGGCGCGCTGCTCTATCTCCTCGTAGTCCACTCGCGCGTCGGCATGCTGATCCGCGCGGGCGCCACGCATCGCGAGACCGTGCAGAGCCTTGGCGTCGACATCAAGCTGCTGTTCACGGTCATTTTCGGGATCGGCGTGGCATTCGCGGGCTTCGCCGGCATGGTGACCGGCCCGCTGCTCGCCGTGCAGGTCGGCATTGGCGAGCCGATGCTGATCGTCGCCTTCGTCGTGATCGTTATCGGCGGGATCGGCTCGATCCGTGGCGCGCTCGTGGGCTC
>Ga0163153_10007155_pt1 | contig 12161 bp, 12 predicted proteins | sample OliLakLV19MP6IB1_FD_148629 | JGI IMG/M metagenome (GOLD analysis project Ga0163153, IMG submission 148629) | Freshwater microbial mat bacterial communities from Lake Vanda, McMurdo Dry Valleys, Antarctica - Oligotrophic Lake LV.19.MP6.IB-1 | ecosystem: Environmental > Aquatic > Freshwater >... | reverse complement strand
GCAGGCGCGCTCCGTCCGCCCCGAGATCGAGCGGGACAACGCCGACCAGCGCTTCTTCGACCCGCACCGACAACCACACGGGCGCGGAGGCCTCACCGAAGTGCGTCATCCAGTCCTGGTACCAGGCAGGGTGGCTGAAGACCGTCGCGTCGGGAATGTGCGCATGCAGTGCCGACCACTCCGACGAGATTTTCGCGAAGTCGTCCGAGGTTACGAGCGGCACATCGCGGCGACGGTGCTTGCGACCGGAACGCGGGGCGTCCGCGTTGTCTTCGGTATCTTCTTCAACTGCCATGAAACTAGCGCGAACCATGGACGAGCGAAAGAAATTCGCCCCGCGTGACGCTGCTCTGCTTGAACTGCCCGCGCATCGCGCTTGTGATCATGCGGCTGCCCGGCTTCTTCACGCCGCGCATGGTCATGCAGAGGTGCTCGGCTTCGATCACCACCGCCACGCCATCGGGCTGGAGCGTGGACATAATCGCCTCCGCGACCTGGCTTGTGAGCTGCTCCTGGATCTGGGGGCGGCGGGCGAAACCTTCCACGACCCGCGCGAGCTTGCTGATGCCCACAACCCGTCCGTCCGGGACGTAGCCCACGTGCGCCTCCCCGTGGAAGGGGAGGAAGTGGTGTTCGCACATGCTATAAAAGGGGATGTTGCGCAGGATCACCATCTCGTCGTGCGCGACTTCGAAGCCGACCTTAAGGTAAGCCGTGGGGTCGAGCTGCATTCCGCCCAGGATCTCCTGGTACATATCGACGATGCGCCGAGGCGTGTCCAGCAACCCCTCGCGCTCGGGGTCTTCGCCGATCGCGAGCAACAGCTCAATGACCGCCGCTTTCGCCCGATCCTTGTCGATCCCCGACACGCCTGGTTCCGCTGACGCCATATCTCACTCCGCGCGACAGCGTGCCGCGTCCGTGGAAAGCGTATCAGGTGCGCGGCACGCTCCGCCAACCGGGTGAGGGCGTCGCATCCAGTCTCGGTCAGCCATCGGGGAGAAGGGCGAGGCCCGCGACTCTGAGGTCGTCGTCGAAACTGCAAGCTTGCCCAATCCGGAGCGTACGTCCGAGAACGACGAGGCTGGCATCGGCATAACTAAGCGGTACCCCGGCCAACCCGTCGATCACGGCCCAGATCTCCCGGTCGAACGCGGCGTCAACCTGGTGAAGGCGCGCGAAGCTCTCCTCGGCGATTCCATGCGCCACCTGGCGAGCTAATGCGTAACCGGCGCGATTACGCAACAGGGTGTAGGTCTCGCCCACAATGATCGAAGTGGTGTGCATCCGAAGGTTCGAAGTCCGCGCGAACCGGCGCGCTCGTTCATGCCACTGATCCCGCTGACTCGCGAGCGCGACCATAGCACTCGTATCAAGAAGGATGTCCACTCGGGTCCTTCTTCGGCCAACCGTACAGGTAGTGTTTCACGTTCTCCGAAAGGTCGGTCGGAAGGTCGGGATCGTCAATGAGTCCAACGATCGATGCGAAGCGGTCGTCACCCGAACCGCAGTTCGCCTTGACGAGCGGTTCGAGGGCGCGGCGGATAACCTCGCTGACTGACAGGCCCAGCCGTCGAGCCTCGGCCCGAACTGCTTCACGCTCCGACGGCCGCAGGAGTATCTGGACTCGTTCGAGTTCCATAGGCTCAGTATACACAACGTCCCATGGCGCTGTGTATACTGAGTCCAAAGGCGCCCCACGGCAGTCTTCGCTTCACCCGGTACTCCGACTCCGACACTCCCTACCCCGATACTCCGCGTGCAGCGCCAATCTGCGCGACATGTTCGTCATCGTGGTCGGCACGGATGCGAAGCAGGTCGGCAACCGTGATCACGCCGCGGGTTTCGTGCTGCGCCGTCCGCGCCCAGATCTCCCGGCCGCCCTCGCGCAGGAGTTCCGCGTTCGCGTACCGGGCTTGCTGAAATAGTGCGAGCGCGCCGTCCGGGTCGCGGAAGAGGTAGTTAAGGCGCTTCTTCCAGGCAGCTTCGTCGAAGCCGAACAGCGGCGGATCCTCAACTGTCAGCATGAGCCGGAATCGCACGGAGGCCACGAGTTCCGTGTCGGCCATGTGGATCACCACGTCGCGAATCGACCATCCCGCGAGGTCAGGCCGGTTCAACCCACCGGGGTCAAGACCCTCGATCGCCTTTCGGATGAGCTGCGGGCCGATAACAAAGCGTTCGAAGACAGGGACGATTTCGGGCGGGAGAGAAGGCATCCGCCGCATTCTACGGGAAGCCCACCTTTGTCGAGTGCGAGATGACAGTCGTTGGGATACGCTGATCTCGGATCTCGGATCTCGGATCTCGGATCTCGGATCTCGGATCTCGGATCTCGGATCTCGGATCTCGAAACTCGAAACTCGGAACTGGTGCCCCTTGGTAGATATCAACGACGACGCCCAACTCGATACTTCACAGATAGACGACCGGCGCGGCAGCAGCAAGGGCAAGGCGGGCCTCGCGATTGGCGGTGGCGGTGTCGGCATCGTCATCACGATCATCGCCCTGCTCCTTGGCGGCGGGAGCCTCGGTGGCGACGGGAGCGGCGGCGGCGGTCTCACCGACATACTTGGACAACTCCAAAATCTCCAGGGGGCGGAGACGGGCGGTGACACCCCGAGCACGCTCGCCCAGGATTGCAAGACGGGCGTCGATGCCAATACCCGTGAAGACTGCCGCATGGTGGCCTACGTCAACAGCATCCAGAAGTACTGGACGGACGAATACGCGCGCCGCGGTGACACGTACACCCCGTCGAAAACGACATTCTTCACGGGCCAGGTGCAGACCGCCTGTGGCGCCGCCAGCGCCACAACTGGCCCCTTCTATTGTCCGGGCGACAAGAAGGTGTACATCGACCTGAGCTTTTTCGAAGTATTGCGAACGAAGCTGGGCGCCCAGGGCGGCCCGTTCGCCCAGGCCTATATCCTCGCGCACGAATACGGCCACCATGTCCAGAACCTTGAGGGCACGCTCGCGAAGATCGGCAACGACCGCGACGGTCCGACGAGCAGGGCGGTGCGCACTGAACTGCAAGCCGATTGCCTCGCCGGGGTGTGGGCGAACAACGCCGTGCGCACCGGGATCATCAAGTCCATCACCGACGCGGACATCGCCGACGGCCTCGACGCCGCCTCGTCCGTCGGCGACGACCGTATCCAGAAAGAGTTCCAGGGCAAGGTAAACCCCGAGACCTGGACCCACGGCTCCTCCGCTCAGCGCCAGAAGTGGTTCCTCAACGGCTACAAGTCCGGGAACCTGGACGCCTGCGACACCTTCAGCGGCGGCATCTAAAGGCGAATCAGAGCCGCGCGCGTACGCAAGCGGGTCACTGCCAGGCAACGAACAACCCCCGGAGTCGCCCACACACCGCTCTGAAACAACACAGTCCGCTCGCACTGGGCGTGCCCGTGAGGATCCAATCCGAGCGGCGTCGGCCACAGAGCGTGCGGGCCCGTAGCATTACGAAGCAAGAGGAACGAAGGACGAAGGACACGAGAACTATGGCAGAGATACGGCACCACCAGGTCCAGGCAAACGGCATCAGCATGCACGTGGCGGAGGCGGGGAGCGGTGTGCCCGTCGTGTTCTGCCACGGCTGGCCAGAGCTCTGGTATTCGTGGCGGCACCAGTTGCAGGCGCTGGGCGACGCAGGCTTCCGCGCGATTGCGCCAGACATGCGCGGCTACGGACGCACTGATGCGCCCGCGGACCCCGCCGAATACCGCACGAGCGTTATCTGCGCGGACATCGCCGGGCTCCTCGACGCGCTGGAGATCGAGAAGGCGGTCATCGTTGGCCACGACTGGGGCGGCTACCACATCTGGCAGTTCGGCCTGCGCAATCCCGAACGCACCTTGAAGCTGGTCGGCCTGAACACACCCTATTCGCCGCCCGGCCCGGTTCGCACCACTGATGCGCTCCACGCAGCCTTCGGTGCGGGCGACCGCGGCTACTACATGCTCTACAACCAGGCGCCCGGCCAGCCCGAAGCCGAGTTCGAAGCAGATATCCGCGGCAACATCGCGAAAGTGATGCAGCCCTACACCCGAGCCGACGACCTCTGGACGATGGCGACGCTGGGCGGCGACGGCAGCGGCATGTACACGCGCATCCTTAACCCCGAACGCCTGCTGACGGACGAAGAACTTGACGTGTACACGGCGGAATTCGAGCGAACCGGATCCCGTGGCGCCTTTAACTGGTACCGCGCCATCGACCTCAACTGGGAGGACGCCCGCGCCATCGCCGACCCCACGATCCGCGTCCCCGCGATGATGATCACCGCCGAGCACGACCGCATCCTCCGTCCCGAAGCCGCCGAACCGATGCGCAAGCTGATCCCCGACCTGCGCATCGAACTGATCCGCAACTGCGCCCATTGGACCCAGCAAGAACGCCCCGCCGAAGTGAACGCCCTCCTCCTCGATTTCCTGGCGGATCTGCGCGATTAGACCGCTCGCGTAAGCACGGTACAGCCCACGCCCACCGCTCTGAATCTCTCAACATCGATTCCGCCGGGACCCGGGCCAATTCACGTGGGCTGCCGTCCGCGGTACAGGGCGTCATCCCGTGGCCTTGGCAACCGCCACCACCAGTCGTCCACCTTACGCTGCTATTCGCCTCCCGATTCCCTCGCCAAAGTGAACGCGTGCCCCCGCGCGCTACCACGTCGTCACGCATGTCGCCGACCGTCAACCGGTCGAAGCGCCGTATAGCCGTCGAGTTACCCAGCAGCGGTCCCCAATCCCCGTTCCAGGGGAGGGATGCGGCTGGGGGAAGACGGAGATGGCTGGATTCGGGCGGGCACAACGCGTCCCCATTGGCATCGGCGAATATGCGGACGAAAAGGCCGGTGGGATGCGGCTCCTGCCGCTCTACTTCGCGGCGGTGGCGATCGGTCTCGGGGCAGCACTTGGCATGTCGGGCAGCCTGGACTGGGGCTCCGGCGAAACCTTCCGCCCATCCTCCGTGGGGGTGATAGGCGTGGCGACGCTGCCAGCCGACCTCGCCCTTCCCTTCGGGCCAGGGCAACCGGCGCTCACCCACGGCGATGTTTTCGTCCCGGATTTTCAGGTCGTCATGACGCCAGGGGGGGAGGTCGCCCCGGCCCTGGAAGCTACGGTGGTGGAATTGACCGCACCGCCCGCAACCGTGCCGGTGCCCGCCGCGCCTGTTTCCGCCCCAGCCCCTTCCGCCCAGCCGAGCGCGCCACCCGTCCAGGCCCAACCGGCAGTCGTTTCGCAAACCGCGAAACCGAACTTCTACCTGCCAGAGGCGCGCGGCGGCCCGGCCACGGACCTCGAACAACGTCTCCTGAGCGGCATCAATGCGGAACGGACCGCGGCGGGTTTGGCGCCCTACACGCTCAACGCGGGCCTCACGAAGATCGCCCGCACGCGTTCGCAGCAGCTCCTGGACCAGGACTACTTCGGCCACGTCGACCCTTATGGCTATTCGATGTACACGGAGTTGCTCACCCATTTCGGCTTCCGCTACGCGTGGGCCGGGGAAAACCTCGCATTGAACAACTTCGCGCTTTCTGAATCGCCCGAGCGAGCGGTGGTCACGTTGATGAAGAGCCCAACGCACCGCGCAAACATCCTCGCGAACGACTTCTTCCAGGTCGGCATCGGCGAAGTGACTGCTGCCGATGGGCGGCACTTTTACGCGATCATCTTCATCGGGTGAGACTCCCAGGACTTGGAACCGAGGACCCAGGAGCGCCCAAAGCGGTTCGTATCTGAAATGCTGATGTTCTCCCCTCGCCCGCGAGGAACGAGTCGGGAGAGGGGCCGGGGGTGAGGGCGCGATGCCGGGCGATGCAAGAACCCGTTGCATCCAGATACCGTTCGTCGTGGAGCCGTGCTGCGTCTCACTCCACCGAAAAGTGTTCGACGAACCTCGGAAGCTCTGAAACAACAAATCCGGTTCGCCCTGAGCCTGCCGAAGGGTGCGCACGCCACTGATTTCCTCCCCTCGCCCGCGAGGAACGAGTCGGGAGAGGGGTTGGGGGTGAGGGCGCGATGCCGGGCGGATCTCGGATCTACTTCGTCGGGCCATCGATGTAGGGGTCGCCGGGGTCGGCGTTCGCGCTGCGTGTACGCGCGACAAGGACGCCAACCGCGCCCCCGATGACGCCCACGGCGCCGAGCACGAGCACGACTATCCCCCAGACCGGGAATCCGCCGTCATCGTTTCCGCTACCGGACGATCCGGGCGTTGCCGGTGTGTTCGTCCGCAGACCCCCGGCCAACGTCGCTGTTTTTGAAGCGTCGGCTGACGGCGAGCTGGAGGCCTGGCCAGGCGTCCCCGTAGCGGTCGCACCCGGCGTCCCCGGGATCTGCGTCGCGGCGGGAACGGTGGTGCCCCCAGCGGACGTCGAAGAAACTGATGGCGTGCGAGTCGGCGCCGGCGTAAATGTCGGGATGGGCGCGGGCGTGGCGTTCCCGAAAGTCAGGTCTAGCTGGACGGGTCCGGCCCGCCACTTGGTCGTTTGAGCCGCGAAACGCGCGCCAACCTTGATTCGAATGTCCAGGTTCTCGGCGCCGCATCCGACAGTCTGTTCACGCGAAACGACATCGGCGAAGTACACGGTGACGCGCGCGGCCCCATCGCCCGTGAACTGCGTCAGGCCCTTCCCACATACCTTGTCGCCGATATACGCCTCGATCGGCAATCCCTCGGCCACTTGGCCACTCGCATCGGATATGGAGCCGAAAACGGTCGATGGCGGCCCGAACTGGGCGAACGCTTTGCCCGCGCCTATCGAGCCGACGATGGCAAAGGCAAACATGAGCGCGGAGAAGACGGTGAAGGACATTCGATGCATCAGAAATCCGGTGGGAGAATCAGTCCTTTGAGGTTACGCAACTGGCCGCCTAAAGGCACACACGCTCGCATTTCCGCATACGGTCGCTTAACCCGGACAATTGGCCCCTGCCCGGACCTTCGCCGCAAGGGTCGCCCGCCCGTCTATACTGCCGCCAGATGACGACTGTAGCGGGTAGCGCAGGGTCGAGCGAAGAATCCGCGCTGTTGCTGCGCGCCCGGTCCGGCGACCAACGCGCGTACGCCACACTCTGTGCGGACATGCTCCCGGGTGTTTACGCCTTCGCCGCGGCGACAGTGGGAGAATCGCCAGGCGCCGAACGCGTCGCCGTCGAAGCCTTGCTCTATCCGCTCCGGGAACTCCAGGATCTTGAGCCCGGATCTTTGCGCCGGACCGTGCTGGCGCGTGCGGCCGTGCTCTTATCGCGGGAAGGGATAGACAACAGGGGACAGGGCGCGCTTCGCGCTCGCATGGCGACGCATCTCCTTGGCGCGGGGAGCCTCGACCCCGCGGCAACGGCGGCCATACTCGGCATCTCCTCGGCGAGCGCGCACATCCTCGCGCGTCGGCTGACCGTTGGCCCGAACGCCGTTTCGGACACAATAATTGCGCCGCGCCTGGAAACCCAACTTCGGCGGGCCATCTCCGAGGGCTGGCCCGACCGTCAGCCAACAGGTTCTCGCCGCCAATCCACGCCACCACGACGGGCGCGTGCAAACGCCGGGCTCGTCGCCCTCGCATGCATGGGCGCCTTGGGCCTGGGGGTAGCGATACTCCTCGGCTGGATCGTGTTCCGCGGTGGGGGCACAACCAATCGGTCACTCGGTATAGCTCCGATTGAGAACACGCCAACCGTGACGAACGGCGGTCTTTTCCCCGTCGAGGTTACGCGTACGCCTGCGACCGCGCGCCCGTCCCCGACGAGTACGTCTCGACCGGGCACGGCGACGCCGGCACCGTCGCCGGGCCGGACGGCCACGCCTGCGGTAGCCGCCACCGTACAGCCAACGACGCAGCCAACCGTAACGGCAACGAGCCTGGCATCGCCAACCACGACGGCATCCCCTACCGCTTCGCCCCAGGCCACATCGACACCGTTTCCAGCAGCAACCGCCACGCCAACAGCGCAACCCTGCGCGCCCCGCATCGCAACCAACGTCGCCTCAATCGCCCTCATTCCCGGTCAAAGCTCCTTTTTCTACGCGCTCAACCAGGCGCTGTGCGGCACGCTCCCGTTCACAGTTGCTTCTGGGGCGTCGTGGCTATCGGCGATTGCGGCCAGTGGGAGCATCGGCACGGGGGCGCTTGTCGCGGTCAACGTGCTTACCGATGGCGGCAACTTGCCGGGCACTGGTGAAGGGACTTTTTCCACGACGGTGACGCTCACTCCGGCCGATGGCGGACCCTCGGCCTCGGTGCAGGTGTCCGTGTTTCAGGCGGGTTCCCCTCCGACAATCTCAGCCGCCAGCGGCAGTTGCAATGGCGGCCAGGCGTCGTTCAACGTGGCCGCGAACGATGACTACGGAGTGGTTTCCGTGAGCCTCCGGTACTCGCTGACGACCGGTCCGGTGACCATTTCGATGGTGCTCACCTCTGGCACGGCTCGTTTAGGGACCTGGTCGGTGAACCTTGCCAAGCCGGCGGGCGTCCAGGGCTGGGCGGTGACCGCCACGGATGGCGCCGGACTGGCGCGCTCCCTCGTCGTCTCCCCCACGGGCTGCGATTGACTTCGCGTCTTCCGACTGGACGGCCACGCCGTGATCCTGTTGACTGCGCTCACCGAACAATCTGGAGAGAGTCCCATGGGCTACCACGATCTGACCCTTGAAATCGACGATATGATCGCGACAATCACGCTCAACCGCCCGGAGAAGCTGAATGCCCTGAGCGGCGGGCTGCAACGAGAGATGCTCGCCGTGTGCGACGAATTGAAGAACGACGACAACGTGCGCGCCGTCATCTGGACAGGCGCCGGGCGCGGGTTCTGTTCCGGCGCGGACCTCACCGGGCCGCGCCCCGCCGACGCCCCGGAGCCGGGCTGGCAGCAGATGTTGGACGAGGATGGCTGGGTGGGCCGCCAGGCCAAGGCCGTGTTCGGCATTCGCAAGCCATCGATCGCAGCCGTCAACGGCGTCGCCGCGGGGGCGGGCATGTCGCTCGCCCTGGCCTGTGATTTCCGCATCGGCAGCGAGAATGCCCGCTTCAAGACGGTCTTCGTCGAACGCGCCCTCTCACCGGACGCCGGGATGTCGTATTTCCTCCCGCGCATCGTCGGCATCGGGCGCGCGATGGAGCTCGTGCTGACGAGCCGGGCCGTGGCCGCAGATGAAGCGCTGTCAATGGGCCTCCTTAACCGCATCGTCCCCTCCGAAGACCTCCTTACCGAGGCGAAAGCGATGGCGAAGATGATCGCGGTCCACCCGCCACTCGCCGTGCAGATGGCGAAGCGCGCCCTCCAACACAGCCTCGACAGCGATTTCGAGAGCCAACTACACTTCGAAACACGCGCGATCCAACTGGGCAGCGCCGCCAAGAACGACCGTATCGAGCAGGCCCTGGCCTTCCGCGAAAAGCGCCCAGGCGTCTATACCGGGCATTAGACTAAAACCAAGCGGGAGAGAATACCCATGACGAAGACACGAATCGAACCGAAGGATGTCCGCCTGGACGTGGGCGGGACAGGCATCCACTTCCTCGATTGGGGCACTGACGGCAAACCGCCGTTCGTCCTCCTGCACGGCTTCTCCAGCCAGGCCCACTACTGGGATGCCCTCTCCGTGCGTGTCCGCGAAGAGCGCCACGTCTACGCCATCGACCAGCGTGGCCACGGCGAAAGCGACTGGGCCACCGACTACGGTCCCGAATCGATGCCCAACGACCTCCTCGCCGTCGTCGACCACCTCGGGCTGGACACGTTCGCACTGCTGGGTCACTCCATGGGAGGCGGCGTTGCGATGCGCTTCGCAGCCCAGCACCCGGAGCGGGTGGAGCGGCTGATCATCGTCGACATCGGCCTGCCCGCAGCCAATCGCCCGATCAGCCGTGACAACTCCGTGACCCGCGCTCTCGCGAAGGACACCTTCGATAACGAAGCAGCCTTGATGGACCACTACCAGCAGTTGGCGCCCGCTCTCGATATCGAACGCGTTCGCAAAGCGATCATGTACAACTTCCGCACGCTCGACGACGGCCGAGTGACCTACCGCTTCGATCCCGACCTTCGCAACCGCTTGCTCTCCCCCGAAGGGATAGAGGCCAACCGCATCGCGGCCGAAGAACTCCGCGCCCGCATCCACAAGGTCACCTGCCCAACGCTCGTCATCCGGGGAGAGTTAAGTGACATCCTCCTGCCAGACGCGGCAAAGGCGACCGCCGCCGCGTTCCCGAATGGGAACCTGGTGGAGATACCCCGGACGACGCACATGATCCCCACCGACGACCCCGTGGCGTTCCGAACCGTCGTCCGCGAGTTTCTGGGCTTGCCCGCCTGATCCCTATCCGCCCGGCCGGATGTTGATCGCCGTGCCCCGATAGCAGCCGACGGTGTACGGGAACTCGTGCGTCGCGTGGTAGTGGTACATCGTCACCTTTTTTCCGTCCCACGTGATCTCGTGGGTGTGGCCATGGCACTCGTCGAGGTCCGCGTTCGCTAACTCCTTGCCGTCTTCGCCTCGGAAGCCGAAGATGCCGAATCCATCGAACACGTATCCAATTAGCGCCGAGTGGCCAGTCCCTGCATCAGACGCGCAGGCGCTGGCGCTATGGTAGTGGTAAATGCCCCGCTCCTGGGGATGGCCCGAGCAGCTGTCCTGGACTTCGTGCGCGACCGCATCGCGGTTCTGCCCGTCGATCGCGTTATTGATAGCGACGCCGCTCAGGGCGAAGCCGATTTCGCCGCCGGTGCACGACGGGGCGGCCGCGATGGCCGGGTTTGCGGGGATGGAATAGGAAGGCGTTTGTGCTTTAATCGTGTTCGGGTTGCGATCGTAGGCATACGCCGCATCGGTCGAGGCGATCGGGTAGACCCCCGTCGTGTGGCTCGGGAGTCCGTTGCCGCTGATGACCCGCTTGTCACCCTGGACCGCGATCGAAACATTCGCGGTCGGCCACGCGACTTCACCCGAGACCTTCGCCTTGGTGGTCGAATCCCAGGTGCCATCGGAGCGAATCCACGGGCCGTCCTTGCCTGCGCCACCGCCGCCGGTCAGCGCCCGGCAGCTCCAGAGCGATCCTTTCGCCGCGGCTGTCGTCGAGACTTTCGAATCCCCGATGGGCAGCCGCGTAAGGTCTATCTTGCTGGCTGAAGCCGCTGTTCCGACGGTGCTCGCGGCGGTCGTGCTCGTCGTTGCAAGTGTGGCCTTGGCAGCGATCGTCGTCGCCGAAGGAGAAGCATCATCCCCGCCACAAGCGACCGCGAGTCCGGCGAACAGGGCAGCGATGGCGGGAAAGAGCAGTGCGAATCTGGCAATCGTGTTCATGAGGAGGGATGGTACGAACGCCGTCCGTCACGAATGTCTCGGAAGTGTAACGAACTTGCTTCGGTCTCCGGGTCCGGTATCGTCCGCATTGAACCCCAATCGCCGTTCGATTCGGCTAGCCGGGCCAGAGGTGGAAATATGGCAGACGACTCCGACCTGTTGTTCGCGGGGCTGAAGGTGCTTGACGTCGGCACCTGGATCGCGGGGCCGGTCTCCGCCACCATCCTCGCGGACTTCGGCGCCAGCGTGATCAAGGTGGAGCAGCCCGGCGTGGGCGACGGCTATCGCCAGATGGTCGCCGCCGCGCCCATCAACTACGCCTGGCTGCTCGATGCGCGGAACAAGCGCGGCATCACCCTCAACCTCAAGAGCGACGAAGGCCGCGACATCCTCATGAGACTCGTGCGCGAATGCGATGTCTACGTCACGAACCAGCCGCCCCCAATGCGCCGCCAGCTGCGGCTGACGTATGAAGACCTCGCCCCCCTCAACGAGCGCATGATCTACGCCTCGCTCACCGCTTACGGCGAAGTCGGCCCCGAATCGGACCGTGAAGGCTTTGACGGCGTCGCCTATTGGGCGCGCTCCGGCCTCATGGATCTCGTGCGTTCCCCCGGCGCCGTCCCCGGCATGTCCACACCCGGCATGGGCGACCATCCCACCGCCGTTGCGCTCTATGCTGCCATCGTAACCGCTCTGCTGCGTCGCGAACGCACGGGCAAGGGTGGCAAGGTCCACACGAGCCTGCTCGCCAACGGCCTCTGGTCGAACTCCTGTGTCGCCCAGGGCGCCTTCACCGGCGCCGATATCATCGCTGCCCGCCGCAACCAGACGCCCATCATCAGCCC
>Ga0163153_10007153_pt1 | contig 12161 bp, 6 predicted proteins | sample OliLakLV19MP6IB1_FD_148629 | JGI IMG/M metagenome (GOLD analysis project Ga0163153, IMG submission 148629) | Freshwater microbial mat bacterial communities from Lake Vanda, McMurdo Dry Valleys, Antarctica - Oligotrophic Lake LV.19.MP6.IB-1 | ecosystem: Environmental > Aquatic > Freshwater > Lake... | reverse complement strand
GACGAGACCTACGAGACCGACGAGACCTACGACGGTGTTCCGATCGTCGGTTCCTCATCGCGGTATCGACGGGCCGTTGCACCTCGCCGACGAAATGAAGGCTCGAACCTCCTGTTCGTCATCGGGGGGCTGTCATTCCTCGTGTTGGTGGCCATCGTCGCGCTCGTTCTTCGAGATCGCTCACCGCCATCGCGAACCACGCAGCGCCCAGGAACCACGCAGCCTCCAGAAACGAAACCAACTTCCACCACACGGCCGACCTCTCACCCAGAAGCCCCCCGAGACCGGCCGCCGCCGCTGCCGCCCAGGTTCGAGAGCGGGCCGTTGCTCGACGAGATGACCAAGGCCACGGTCAAGTCAGTCCTGGAGAGCGAACCATCGGCCCAGCCGCGGTTCAGGGAGCTCTGGGAGACCCAGCTCCACACCCAGCTTGTGCAGGACACCAAACGAATGCGGGAAGAAGGAGAGATCCGCAGGGCCGTCAAATCCATCTGCGACGCATGGGTCGAGAAGACACGGGCGTTTCTCAATGCCCCTTCGGAGCCTGAGCGCGAACCGGAACTTGGGACCATGCCCGAGCCTCCCGATGGCGAGGCCGTGAAGCCCGCCGGCGGCGAGCCGATGCCGCCAGACAACGCCGAGCCTGTGGAGCCCGAATGACGGGCTGCCCCGTCGCTTCCGACGGTGCGATAACCATGCTTCCGGCCACCTACTCCCTTCGAACCGTTGTGGCCTCAGACTACGAGGCGATCATCGAGATCTGTCGGCTCGTCTATCCGACGGAGCGGCCCTACACGGTCGAGGAGCTCGAGGATCATCGGCGGGTGTTCCCGCAGGGGCAGTTCGCGGCGATTGAGACGGAGTCGGGCGTAGTCGCTGGCGTTCACTTCACGCTCAAGCTCCGGCTCGCGGATTTTCACCTCGATGACTCATGGGACGTGCTGACCGCGGGGGGCTCATTTCTCGACCATGACCCCGAGGGCCACACGCTCTATGGCGCCGACATCATGGTCCACCCCGGCCACTGGCATCATGGCATTGGCCATGCGCTCACCGACGCGGCCCGCGGCCTTGTCGAGATCGAGCAACTCTGGCGCATGGTGGGGGCCAGCCGGCTGCCCGGCTACAGCAAGCACGCCCAGTCGCAGGCCATCGAGGATTACGTCGCCGCGGTCCTGGCTGGAACGCTCTTCGATCCCGTGCTGAGCATTCACATGAAGGACGGCTGGACACCGGTCAAGCCGATCCACGGCTACCTCCAGCACGACGAAGAAAGCGCCGGCTGGGCCGAAGTGATCCAGTGGGTGAACCCGCAGTGCCCACCCCCATCCGACCTCGCCCTCACCCGCTGACGGCGGTGCTGTTCGCGCGGCCGTTCGCCAAGGGCCGCAGGTTGCCCCACCTCCCATGGCGGCTGGAAGTCTGGGCTGACTCTGCCGCCTTTTCTGGCTGCGGGAGGTCGCAGCCGCCGATACGAGCAAGGAATTGCTTCAGTGATTCTTCATCGATACGGCAACCTTCGAGCACCAAAGAGGTTTATTTCATGAGCAATCGTCGACGCGCGACACGTGAGGCAATGAGGCTCCGGGCTCCCGCGCGACGCATGCCGCTCCAGATGGAAACCCTGGAGTCGCGATGCATGCTCGCGGCCGATGCCGACGTCGCGATGGACGTGATCATTCCAGCCGACTGCTGCCTTCCGTGCCCCGAGGTCATGGTCGAGTGCATGCCGTACGAATGGATGAATCCGATGCCGATCGATGACATCAACGTGGTTCTGCCGATCGACGAGGCGGGCGTCATGGGCGAGCCAGATTTCACCGATCTCATGTTCTTCTCCATGGGCTCCGATGGGGGTGAAGGGATCCCCTTCGATGAAACCATGGCCATCGAGGACGTCATGGATTTCGTAAGCGACGGCTCCATCGACCCCATGATCTATTCGAGCTTCCCGCCGATGGGCGATGGCGAAGGCGAAGGCGAAGGTCAGCAGCCGGTAGATGAGCCCGTCATTGAGGTGACGATCGGCTGGGTTTCCGTGACCGACGATCTCGCCGCCATTCCCGAGGCTGATGGGGGCTTCGAGATCCCGGCCGAAGCGTTCTTCAGCTCCGGCCCATCGGAGGACGACTCGTCACCGGAGCCTACGCCGGCAGCCGTCGAGGCAACGCCGCGGGCTCGCGCCTTTGCCGCCTTCGCCAAGAGCCAGGGTTCCTTTACGAACCTGTTCCTCAGCGCCCAAGGCAGCTTCGGAACTGGCAACGACGGCGTTGCCGATGGTGGGTTTGCCGGCGGCCGCCGCCGCGCCCGACGCTAAGGATCACGCCCGGCGGAGGTCGAGGGTGCAGGCGTAGTCGGGATTGTGTGATTCCGGTGGCGGCTCAAACGGGCCGGGGGTGTGGCCCGTCGCAAAAAACCGAGCGACGCGGCGGCTCTCGGCTTCGAGCGCGTTGACCGGTCGCGTCTCGAACGAGCGGCCGCCCGGGTGCACCACATGCCACGTGCAGCCGCCGAGGCTTCGCGCGCTCCACAGATCGACGATGTCGAAGACGAGCGGCGAGTGGACTGGAATCAACGGATGGAGACATTCGGGCGGCTGCCAGGCCCGAAACCGCACTCCCGCTACGAACTCGCCGGGCACACCTGTCGGCACCAGCGGCACGCGCCGGCCGTTGCAGGCAATCGCATGCCGCCCCGGCACAAGCCCCGCCGCCTTCACCTCCACCCGTTCGAGCGAGCTATCCACCGGCCGCGACGCGGCTCCGCCCACCGACTGCTCACCCAGCACATGCCAGGGCTCGAGCGCGGTGCGCAGCCCGAGTCGCACGCCGTCGTGCGTCACCTCGCCGAGCCGCGGAAACCGAAACTCCGCAAAACTCTCGAACCACTCCCGCTCGAAACCAAAGCCGGCCCGGCGGAGTTCATCGACGACGACGCCAAAATCCTGCATCAGAAAATGCGGCAGCATGAACTGGTCGTGGAGCGCGGTGCCCCACCGGACAAGGCCGCCTCGATATGGTTCTTTCCAAAACCACGCGACAAGTGCCCGCACCACAAGACAGGCCAGCAGACTCATCCGCACGTGCGGCGCCATCTCAAAGCCACGGAGCTCAACCAGGCCACGGCGGCCACCGGCAGAATCGGGCGACCATAGCTTGTCGATGCAGAACTCGGCGCGGTGCGTGTTGCCCGTGAGGTCGGTGAGAACGTTGCGAAACACCCGGTCGGTGAGCCACGGAAGCACCTGGCCCGTGCTGTCGGGTTTGCGCGATGACGTGGCGGTCGATGTCGGCCCTTGCTGGGCCGCGGCCATGCCAAGCTGTTCGAGCGCGATCTCCAGCTCATAGACGCTCTCATGCCGGGCCTCGTCGATCCGCGGAGCCTGGCTCGTTGGCCCGATGAACCGGCCGGCGAAGAGATACGAGAGCGACGGATGGTTATTGAAGTAGGTCACCATGCTGCCGAGGAGCCACGGCCGCCTGAGGAACGGGCTCTCATTCGCGATGCTGCCACCTAGCACCACATGGTCGCCGCCGCCGGTGCCTGTATGCAGGCCGTCGATCTCAAATTTTTCCGCGGCTAACCGGCTCGCGCGGGCTTCCTCGGCGAGCGTCTCGCGAATCGTCACGAGCTCTCGCCACGACGATGCCGGTGGCACATTGACCTCGATCACGCCCGGGTCGGGCGTGACATGGAGCCGCACGAGCCGCGGGTCATGCGACGGCGGATAGCCTTCAAACACGACGGGGCTCGCGGTCGCCGATGCCACGCCTTCGATCGCCCGCACAAGGTCGAGCCAGTCGTCCACGGCGGGGCTTACCACCTGCGGATCGCGGGCCTCATCGGGCACGACGTCGAGCGGTGGCATAAACACATGCAGCCGTCCCTTTCGTGATTCGACGACGAGCGACGTGCGAACGATTCCCGTCCCCCGGCTGATCTCGCTCTCCGTCGCCCAGGGCAAGCTTCCCATCGGTAGCCGCAGGCCGGCTGGCGAGTCGCCAGGAATGAGCGGCACGCGACCGGCCGGCATCGGCCACGCGCTCGATCGCCACCGAATCTCAGAGCCTCGTCGGAAGCGAAGCAGCGGCAAGACAAAGGCCGATGGGGTCTCGGTGTCGACTGGAGTGTCGTCGAGCGGGTTCACCGGGGCGACCTCGTGGGCCGGGATCACCAATTCTGGATCGACGCCCAGCCCGGAAGCGAGCTGGCGCAGAAACGCCCCGTCTCGTGTCGCAGCAGCCTTCTTCGCTGTGATCTCCGTGGACTCCGTGAGCGCTCCTGCCGAATCCTCATCCGGAGAATCGCTCGCGAGAAGATCCCGACGGCTCCATACCGGCGAACCATCACCTCGCCACACGATATCGAGTGTCCACCGTGGCAGCGGCTCGCCCGGATACCACTTGCCCTGCCCTTCGAGAAGGATGCCGCCCGGCGCGAGCCGATCGAGGAGACGACGAGCCAGGATGCCACCCTGCCGGCGCTTCCGGGGCCCGAGCGCCGCGGTGTTCCACTCGGCCGCATCGCAATCTTCGATCGACACGTACGTCGGCTCACCTCCCATCGTGAGGCGAACATCGCCTGCCGCGAGCGCTGCTTCAACGCGATCACCCACCTCCACGATCCGATTCCATTGGGGCTCAGTGAACGGTCGGGTCGTCCGCGGGGCTTCCGCCAGCCGCGTGACCCGCATCGAAAACTGAAAATCGGTGTGGCAGGGATCGACGGCACCGGTGACCGGCGCCGCGCTCGCCGGATCGGGCGTGGCCGCCAGGGGGATATGGCCCTCGGCCGCAAGGAGCCCGCTCGTCGGATCAAAACCAACCCATCCTGCGCCCGGCAAAAAAACCTCGGCCCACGCGTGGAGGTCGGTGAAATCAGCGACCGGCCCGGCGGGGCCATCGAGCGGTTTCTCATCGGGAGCAAGCTGAACGAGATAGCCCGAGCAGAATCGAGCGGCGAGCCCCATGCGGCGGGCCACGGCAACAAAAAGCCAGGCCGAGTCGCGGCAGCTTCCCGTGCCGATCCTGAGCGACTCCTCCGGCGACTGCACGCCGGGCTCCATGCGGATCACATAGCCCACGCGGTCGTGGACCACCCCGTTGAGCGCGACGAGGACATCGATCGTGCGATTGTTGGCCGGCGTGATGCCCCGCAGAAACTGTTCCACCAGCGCATCGATGAGCGGGCCACCGATTGCCGTCGGGGTCGCGCGGTAGGGCGCGAGCTCGGCGGCCAGCATGGGATCGTAGGCAAACGGAAACTGCTCGACCTCTGGCTCGAGGAAGAAATCAAACGCGTTGATCGCCACGAGCTCGGCGACCAGATCGACCTCAAGAACAAGTCGCGTGGTGGGCTCCGGAAAAACGAGCCGTGCGGCATAGTTGCCCTGCGGGTCTTGCTGCCAGTTGAGGAAATGCTCACCCGGCTCGACCTTGAAGGAATAGCCGGTCACGCGGGTACGGCAGTGGGGCGCAGGCCGAAGCCGCACGGTATGCGGGGCGAGCCGCACGGCACGGTCGAAGCGATATTCCGTGCGATGGTGCAGCGCGATGCGAATGGCCATTGATGAGCGTGCGTTCGAGGTTTCCGACGCAACGCGACGGGTTTTGTGGGTAAAAAAAACGGTCAGTTGGTCATGCCAGCGTCAAGAGCATCACGAGGCCCCCACTCCGGCCTCGGCAGCTCGGCCAACGGGGCGGACTGCAAAGAACGTGTCGTGGATGGCGTCGCTGGCTCGGTTGAGCCGCTGCTGAAACCCGTCGATGAAGCTGTGAAGCCCGCCGGGGCCAGTGAGCACTTCGTCGATGGAACCGTAGTCGAGCTTGGAGCGAAGGCGACCGAGCCGCTGCTCGGCAAGATTCGTGTAGGCCCCCTTCGATCCACCGGTGATCGCAAGGAGCGATTCCTCGGCCTTGATGAGGCAGAAGTGGGCCGCTCGCGGGAAGAAGCGATCGAAGACGAGGAACTCGACCACGTTCCGTCGCGAAACGGCTCCGTATTGCTTGCGGTACATCTCGAGCGCGCTGGCGCTTTCGAGGACAGCCGACCACTGGACGGCGTCACCGCCTAGCGGCTCGACGGCGTGGCTGTTGGACTCAGCGACGAGCGCGACGGACCTCGGAATCGTGACCGAGTCGCCATCGGTCCAGTCTGCCACCGCCGCGAAGCTCGAAGCGTCGGTGCTCGACCCGGCACCGCTCGCCGCTTCGGGCCGCGCGACGCTCGAAGCGTCGGTGCTCGACCCGGCACCACTACTCCCTGCCGGCCGCGCGAAGCTCGAAGCGTCGGTGCTCGACCCGGCACCACTACTCCCTGCCGGCCGCGCGAAGCGTGAAGCGGCCGGCTTAAAATAGTGTTCGACGTCCAAGACCCGGCTGGTCTTGTCGGCCCGTTCGATGAGTCGCCCGAGCCGTCCGAAATGCCACGCCTCGCCGTGAGACATCGTCGCGTCACACACGCCGGTAATGAGCTGGCTGGCTCGCTTCACCTCGTCGAGAAACTCCCGTGGATGGAGCCAGCCGTTGTATCGCTGTGCTGCCGACTGCACCTCGAGGTGGCCCTTGTTGATCTCCTCCCACATGGCCGTGCTGATCATGTCGCGAACCGTGCGGGCGTTCTCTCGCGCGGCTCGGAAGCAGGTGGCGATCGAGTTGGGGTTTTCCAGATCAAACGCGAGGAACGAAATCACCCGGGCCTGGTCGGCCTGGCCGTGTCGCTCCTGAAAGTCGGCCTGGTCGCCGAAGGTGCAGACCAGCGCGTTCCAGAGCCGTCCGTGGCTGATCGTGCCTTCGAGCGCGAGGTCGAGCGTTGTCTCCATCGCGCGCGCGACGTTCTCGGCCCGCTCGATCTGGCGGTTCATCCAGTAGACACAGCTTGCCACCCGCGAGAGCATCGGCCGTCACCTTCCCGTGTGCACCACCCAGGTATCTTTGCTGCCACCACCCTGCGACGAATTCACGACGAGCGACCCCTTCACGAGCGCTACCCGCGTGAGCCCGCCGGGGAGCACATAAATCTCTTCGCCATAGAGGATGAAGGGCCGCAGATCGACATGCCGCCCCTCAAGCGTGTCGCCCACGACCGTCGGTACCCGGGAGAGCGCGAGCATCGGCTGGGCAATGAAGTTGCGTGGGTTGGCCTTAATCCGCTCACGGCAGGCCTCCAGTTCTTCCTTCGACGACCGAGGGCCCAGCACGATCCCGTAGCCCCCCGATTCGTTGGCCGGCTTCACCACCAGGTCGGCGATGTTCTCGAGCACATGCTGATACTGGGTCTGCTCGCCGCACACAAACGTTGGCACATTGGGAATGATCGGGTCTTCGCCGAGGTAGTACCGGATGATCTGCGGCACGTAGGCGTAGACGGCTTTGTCGTCGGCGATGCCGGTGCCGGGGGCGTTGACGAGCGCGACGTTGCCCTTGCGGTACGCCGCCATGAGCCCGGGCACGCCCACGAGCGAATCCTCTCGGAAGGCCAGCGGGTCGAGGAAATCGTCGTCGATGCGTCGGTAGATCACATCTACCCGTTCGAGCCCGTGGGTCGTCCGCATGGAGACGACGTCATCCACGACAACAAGGTCGGAGCCCTGCACGAGCTCCACCCCCATCTGCCGCGCCAGAAAGCTGTGCTCGAAGTAGGCCGAGTTGTAGATGCCCGGCGTGAGCACGACGACCGTCGGATCACGGACGTGCTTGGGCGCCACATACTCGAGCATCGCGAGGAGCTTCTCCGGATAGTCTTCGACCGGACTGATCCGCTGCCCCTCGAAGAGCTGCGGGAACGTCCGCTTCATGACCTCGCGGTTCTCGAGCACGTATGACACGCCCGACGGCGTGCGGAGGTTATCCTCGAGGACATACATCACACCATCGGCGCCGCGGACCAGATCGGTGCCGGTGATGTGGCACCAGATGCCCTTCGGCGGTGCGAGGCCCGCGCACGGCCCCCGAAAACATTTTCCGGAATCAACGAGCCACTCGGGCACGACTTTGTCGGCCACGATCTTTCGCGCGTTGTACACATCGTCGATAAAGAGATTGAGCGCCCTGATTCGCTGGACAAGACCCCGCTCGATCGTGGCCCATTCGGCGGCCTCGAGCACCCGCGGCACGATGTCGAACGGCCAGACCTTCTCCGTGCCGGCCTCGTGGCCGTAGACATTGAAGGTGATGCCCATCGTGAGAAGGGCCTTCTCGGCCGCCCGCTGCCGCTCGGCGAGATCCCCGCTGGAAAACCCGGCGAGCCGACGAGCGAGCAACTCGGCGCCTGCGCGTGGACAGAGCTGTTCATCGAACAACTCGTCGTGAAAGCCCTCGGTCTGGTAAGCCTCGAGGTCCATGGGCGGCACGCGATTCCTCAGCCGTGAGGCCGGGGCAAATCAGGGAACGGCAAGGCAGTGACCCCGCGGCATGAGTCCGCCATCCGTCTGCCGCCGGATGTCGCGAAGATACCCGACCGGGCATCGCGAGGGAATGCCCCGCGGCCTGACTGGTTCTGCGAAGCCCCATCTCGAAGCGAAAGCCGCCTGTTCCCCTCGATGCCACCGTTGGCGACGGCTTGGGGTTGCCCTCGCCGTGGAGTCGGCGTTGTTTGCAAGCGAAGCCAGGATGGCGAAGCGGAGGCGGGATAGCCCAGCGCAGGCGGGATAGCCAGCGCAGCAAACTCCGAGTGAGCGAAGGCCATGGATGGCTATCGTGTTCAGCACGGCGATTGCGTGGACGACACAAGCAAGCCGTATTGGTTCGCCGGCGGTGACATGCTCGCCGCCGGCGAACCAATGCGGTCGGATTCAACAGCCAATGCAACAGGGGTGCCGCAATCCATCCTTGAGCCGGGTTGGGCTATGCTCATCGACCGGATGATCCCGCGACAGGCCGCTGGGCATGTGCCGTGGACCATCCGCATCGGCGACCGGCTTTCCGGCCGGCAAGTCACGAGTCCATCCTCTTGGGTCAGCCATGAAAACGCTTTGCCTTGCCGTCGGTCTTTCTGCGTTCGTGCTCTCCACCGTTGCCCAGGCCGACAGTGAATGGAAGCATTCGGGCACCATCTGGATTCTGACGACGCCCGAGAGCGCGAACCTCCCGGCGCCAGCCTCCGTGGAAGGCTTTCCGATTCTCGTGCGGCTGCACAGAGACTTCTTTGATTTCTCCCAGGCCCGGCCCGACGGCGGGGACATCCGGTTCACCGCGGCCGACGGGAAAGCTCTCGCGTATCAGATCGAAGAATGGAACCCGGCGGAAGGCACGGCCAGCATGTGGGTCCGGATCCCGGTGATCAAAGGAAACGACCGCCAGCCAATCACGATTCGCTGGGGAAAGAGCGACGCGGCCAGCGAGTCGAATGGGGGCGAGGTCTTTAGCGCCTCCAACGGCTTCGCGACGGTGCTCCACATGGACGGCATCGCAAAGGATGTCGTGGGGACCATCGACGCGAAAGACACGGGGACGTCAGATACACCAGGCGTCATCGGACGGGCCAGGCGGTTCGACGGAAAGGGGGGCATCTTCGGCGGCAACAAAATCGTCGGGCTTCCCGAGGGCTCGTCCCCCCATTCGTCCGAGGCGTGGATCCGTGTGCGACGAGCGAACGGGAATATCGTTGCGTGGGGAAACGAGAAGGGCCAGGGCAAGGTGGTGATGCAGTTCCGCAGCCCGCCGCACCTTGGCACCGACTGCTACTTCTCGGAGGCATCCATCAAGGGCAACAGCACGCTGCCAATGGACGAGTGGCTGCACGTCGCTCACACCTACGCCGAGGGCGACGCCAAGCTCTACGTCAACGGCCAGCTCGACAGCAGCCCGATCCGCAAGGGCACGCCGATGGCGATCGCGTCTCCCGCACGCCTGTGGGTGGGCGGCTGGTACGACAACTACGGGTTTGTCGGCGACATCGACGAAGTCCGCATCTCCAAGGTCACCCGATCGGCCGAGTGGATCACACTCGCGTACGAAAACCAGAAGCCGGTGCAGACGCTCGTCGGCCCGGTCGTGCAGGCCGGCAATGAATTCTCGGTGACGCCGGATCGCGCGACGATTGACGAAGGAGCCGTCGCCACCTTCACGGCCCAGGCGGGTGGGGCGCAGAAGGTTTTCTGGCGGCTCAAGCGAAACGGTCAGGAAGAGACGATCGCGACGGATCGGTTCACCCTGCCCTGGAACGCCGGGCGGGTGTCCAGGGACGAAACGGCTTCGCTTGTCATCGAGGCGGTCTATCCGAATGAGACGAAGTCGATCCAGGTGCCGCTGACGATTCGAGAGACGATTCCCGATCCGGTCTTTACGATCAATGCCCCGGTCTCGTGGGACGGGCGGACGCCAATCGATGTCGTCGCCGAAGTGATGAACTCGGGCGCGATGGAAGCTGCCGGGGCAGGCGCGCTGCGCTACGACTTCGCATTCGACGGCGTGGGCGTGCGCTCGTCACAAAGCTCGGGCCGCGTCCATCTCTCCCGCGGCCACAAGAGCGGCAAGCTGGCAGTGACCGCAACGCTCGACAACGGCGGCGTGCCCGTCACCAAGACCGCGGTCATCGACGTCGCCCTGCCAGCCAAAGACCCGTGGGTGGCACGCACGCCAGTCAAAGACGAGCAGCCGCAGGACAACCAGTTTTATCCGCGCGGAGAAAACGATGAGGGCACGCTGTTCTATAGCGGCACGCTCGAGGCTCCAGCCGACTCCGTCTTCCTCTCGCTCTTCGCCGACGGCAAGGAATCGTCGAAGCAGGTGCAGAAAGTCGGTGCCGATCGCCGGTACGAATTTGCCGTGCCCCTGAAGGCCGGGCTCGTCCAATACAAGGTCGTCTTCGGCGCGATCATCGCCGGGAAGGAAACCGTCCTCCGCACGGTCAACAACATCGTCTGCGGTGACGCCTACCTGATCGACGGCCAGTCCAACGCCGAGGCCACCGCCTGGGGGAACGACGAATACTCGTTCACCAGCCCGTGGATTCGTAGCTACGGGAGCGTAGATGGCAATCCGCAGAATGCCAGGCTCGTGTTGTGGGGCGACGCTTCGGCGCGGGTCCCAGGCAGAAAACTCCAGATCGGTTACTGGGGCATGGAGCTCGGCCGCCGTCTGGTCGAGAGCCGGAAGATGCCGGTCTGCATCATCAACGGGGCGGTCGGCGGCACGCGGATCGATCAGCACCAGCGAAATCCTGCCGACCCGGAAGACGTCGCGACGATTTACGGCCGACTCCTGTGGCGTGTGCGAGAAGCCGGGCTCACGCACGGCATACGGGCCGTCTTCTGGCACCAGGGCGAAAGCGATCAGGGCGCCGACGGGCCCACGGGCAAGCTCGGCTGGGAAACCTACCGCCAGTTCTTCATCGATATGGCCGGCGGATGGAAAGAGGACTTCCCAAACATTCAACACATCTACGTGTTCCAGATCTGGCCGAAAGCCTGCGCCATGGGGATCGACGGTTCAGACAATCGTCTGCGCGAAGTCCAGCGGAATCTGCCGACGGCCTTCACTCATCTGAGCGTGATGTCCACCCTCGGCATCGATCCTCCCGGCGGCTGTCATTATCCACCGGCCGGCTACGCCGAGTTCGCGCGGCTCATCTATCCGCTTGTTGAGCGCGACATCGACGGCGTGTCACCGAAAGACTCGATCACTCCGCCGAACCTGAAGCGGGCCGTGTTCGCGGATGACCGGCGCGAGCAAGTCGTTCTCGAGTTCGATCAGCCCGTTGTGTGGACCGACACGCTCGTCAAGGAATTCTCATTCGACGGGCCGCCGGTCTCGGTCACGTCGGGGCATGTAGAAGGCAACACCTTGGTCCTTCGCTTGTCGTCGGGCACCACTGCGAAGACCGTGACCTACCTCGACAGCAAGTCCTGGAGCCAGAGCCGCCTCCTTCGCGGCGCAACCGGCATTGCCGCCCTGACGTTCTGCGAAGTGCCGATCGAGGGGAAGTAGGACCGCAACGGCGTCAATCGCCAAGGATAGGACGGTCAACGGCACCTCCGCAAGCATTTGACCGGTGACGAGTGGTCGATAGGGTGCAGTCCAGTGCCCTTCGCGGCACCGCCGGTTGTTTCGCCACCGCACAGCTCCCCCCACACTGCCGCCGTGCGAGCCGTTTTTCACCGTCGTCGCAGACCCTCTCCGCATCCGGGCATCAGCCGGCTGGTCACGTCGGCCATCACAGCG
>Ga0163153_10007152_pt1 | contig 12162 bp, 9 predicted proteins | sample OliLakLV19MP6IB1_FD_148629 | JGI IMG/M metagenome (GOLD analysis project Ga0163153, IMG submission 148629) | Freshwater microbial mat bacterial communities from Lake Vanda, McMurdo Dry Valleys, Antarctica - Oligotrophic Lake LV.19.MP6.IB-1 | ecosystem: Environmental > Aquatic > Freshwater > Lake... | reverse complement strand
GGCCGTGTTGAACCAGCGATCCGGAAACTCCTCCAGTTTTTCCACCACGCCGCCACCGGCAATATACATGCCGTATTGCTTGGCTTTCTTGCCGAGGATTTCGGTTTCCGGCCCGGGGATGGTAATAGCTTTTTTCATGAAGCCTTCAAGGCCGTCTTCGCCTTTGCCCGGCGTAGTCACGCCCTGCAGGAAGTATTCTGGCAGTACCGCCAGTTTTGCTGGTAACTCCCAGTAGTAGCCGACACCGAAATCGATCATGTTGCAGACCCGGTTCAGGTTCAACATGATGTCGTCCCGGTCTTGCGCTACTTTCACTGCAGGCTGGATTACCAGGCCTGTGTAGGTTTTGATTCTGCTAGCCATATCAAGTCTCATCCTTAGTGATGTTCAAAATTCCAGAAAACCAAGACGGGAAATCCAGGATGGATTTATTCAGAGCCATCCAATGTCGTCCAGTATCTCGTTGGCCGTGACCATGCCCATGGCGGAAATACCGCCGCCGGGATGACAGGACGCGCCCGTGAGGTAAAAGTTTTTCAGTGGCCCGCGATATTGCGAGTAGCCCGGCATGGGCCGGAAATAGCCGGACTGCGAAAGGGTGCGTTCACCCCCGGTGGTGGATCCGCCGATCAGACAGGGATTGGCACGTTCGATACTGATCGGTGTATCAACGTACTCGCAGAGAATATTCTCCGGCCCCATGTTGCTGGTGTATTCACGCAACTTGCTGAGCACCAATGCGGCGTAATCGTGCTTGATGTCTTCCCAGCTCTCCCCGCTTTGCAGCTTGTTCGGCACAAAGGTATCGATGATCAGCGTGTGCTTGCCATTCGGCGCGCGACTGGGGTCCTGCAAGGTCCAGCAGGCGGTCCAGATGAAAGGCTTGCGTGGCGGCACACCCAGCGCGATATCCGCGAAATGTTGCCGGGTATCGCCCACGGAGTAGAAGATGCGCTGGAAACTGGTCTGGCTCATGGCTTCGCCATTGAGGAATTGCGGTGCTTCGTTGATGGCGTAGTGCGCCCGGAACACGCCAATATTGCCAAAGGAAAATGACTTTGCCATACGGATTACAGATTCATCCAGATGCTCGCTGTCGATCAGCTTGAGGAAATTCTGCTTGGGATCCAGCGAGGTGACCACTGCTTTAGCCGCATACAGTTCACGGCCATCACTCAGCCGTACACCTTTAGCTGCACCATCCTCCACCAGGATTTTCTCCACGCCGCTGCCGGTCAGCACCTGGCCCTGACGATCACGCACATAGGCCGCCAGAGCTTCGGCCAGCATCTGGCTACCGCCTTTGGGTATGGCCTGGCCGTAAACATGAATGCCGGGGATCATGATGTAAAAGGTTTGTCCGACGGCTTCCTGATCGGGGCCGATCTGCGGCGCCAGTGCCCAGCCAAGTATCACGTTCTTGACTTCCGGGTGGGTGAAATTCTCTTCAACAAAAGCCCGCGCGCTGAGATTATAGTCACGCAGCATTTTCAGGCCTTCGGTACTGCGCTCCATGGCCATGGGCAGATAGCTCGGTGGCACCGGCGGTGAGAACATACCCTTGATGAAGCCATCTTTGATTTCAATAAAGCCATCGTAGATTTCGCGATATTTTTGTGCGTCTTCTTTGCTGTACCAAGCGATACTTTCGCAGGTTTTATCAACATCCTTGTAAATGATGATGCCTGGGCCTTTAGTGGTCGGATGACCGGTGATCTTGTCTTCCGCCCAGATATACTCCAGACCATAAGCTTTGAGGTCCGGCATGATCTCGCGGAAATAGGGGTTGGCGTGCAGCCAAACATGACTGGAGCCGTAAAGATCATGTTTGAATCCGGGCAAAGTAACTTCATGTGTTCCGGTAGCACCACCCAGCCAAGTGTTCTGTTCGACCACTATGGTGGTGAGCCCGGCCCTGGCCAAAGCAGCACTGCAGGCCAGACCATTGTGCCCGCCACCAATGATGATGACATCCGCATCTGCGCTCTTGCTCATGGGCGAGTCTCCACAACGATAGGGTGATTTACGAAAGCTCGTCGGGTTTGCAGAGTTGGGGTTCGGAAAAATGGGCTTGGCAAAAATGGCAGCGCCCGAACATAACAACTGAACCCAACAACACAACTCACCGCGCTGGCCCATCCTGCCGTCCGGCGCACAAAAGCGTCAAACCAAACTTTCTCATACAAAGCATGAAATAAGGTTGCTGCCGGGATTGAAACCAGGACCATCATTCAATTCGAGCCCGGCAAGCGATTGCTGCGTTCCAGGAAAGCGCTGTAACGGGACATGCCAAAGCAAAATACCCAGTAGATCAGCGCCACAAACAAATAGCCGGTAGCGCGGGCAGAAGACAAGTGCCATTCCGGATCGCCAGATACGGCCTGCACCATCCCCAGCAGATCAAACAAGCCGATGATAACCAGCAAGGATGTTTCCTTGAACAGGCCGATCACGATATTGGTGATGGCCGGTGTGGCGATATTCAGTGCTTGCGGCAGGATTACATGCAAATAAGCTGAGCGCCGCTTCATACCTAAAGCCCGAGTGGCATCAAACTGGCCGGCGGGTAAGGCCCGCAATGAGCCTCGCACGGCTTCTGCGATGTGGCAACTCATCAATATGGACAAGGCCACCAGCGCACGCAGCAACTTGTCGATTTCATACTCTTTGGGCAAGAACAGCGGCAGCATGATCACGGCCACAAACAACACCACCAGCGTCGGTACACTGCGCCAGATTTCCACCCAGGTTCCCGCCAGCAAGCGAATCACCGGAGTTCGCGACTCGCGCCCCAGGGCCAGCAGAATGCCAGTCGGCAGCGCAAAGACAAAGGCAAAAACGCCAATCACCAGAGTCAGGAACAATCCGCCCCAACTGCTGGTTGCGACCGGGCTCAAGCCCAACACACCACCGGCAAACAGGGCAACGGCGATAACAGGGTAAACCAGAATGAACAGGCTCACCCAGATGGCTTTTCCGGTTAGGCGGGGAATCATGATGGGTACCATCAGGATCAGCCCCAAACCCAGGCCCAGGTTAACCCGCCAGCGCTCGGCTGCGGGGTAGGCGCCATACATCAACTGGTCAAAACGCTCAGCAATAAATGGCCAGCAAGCTCCGGATTTATTCGGGCAGGCACTGCCGCCAGTTCCACTCCAGTAAGCGTCAATCACCGCCCATTGCAAAAATGGCCAGATCAACAGGACGATAAGCAGCAGGCCCACAGCACTGAGGGCGGGGCGCCAGAGCCGGCCTGCCAACGCACGGTGAGATACTGCTGGCAGCGCTTGTGACCTCTCTTTGTTTAACGGCATTGCCATAGCCCCGCCCTACAGCAGATCAAAGCGGTTGTAGTGACGGTTCACATGGCCCATCAGCCAGATGCCCACAAGCGATACCAGCGAGTAGACCGAGAAGGTGAGGAACATGATCTCCACCGGTCGGCCAACGATGTTGTTGGTGGTGCCCACCATCACCGACACGATTTCGGGATAACCCACCGCAGCACCCAGTGAAGTGGCTTTGAAGATATTCAGATAGACCGTGGTCATGGGCGGAATGATGATGCGCATGGCTTGCGGTACCACCACTCGACGCATGATGCTGGCCGATGACAACCCCAGCGATCGGGCTGCTTCCCATTGGCCTTTGGGCACGGCAATGAAACCCGCGCGGATGACTTCGGCCACCGAACTCGCGTTGTATAGCGACAGGCCCAGTATCAGCGCACCCAGTTCCGGCGTAATCACCCAGCCGGAAACGTAACCGAATTTCTGCAGCTCCGGGTTGGTCCATTGAGTGGTGCTCATTAACCAGGCCAACACGGCCAGCAACCAGGCAATGCCGGCCAAACGTTTCCACAGCAACGAACCAGATGATTTCGCAGAATGGCGGCGGCGGTAGAACTTCATTCCCACTGCCACTACCAGAACACTGAACAGCAACAGTCCCCAGACCAACTGTGTGGTGCTGATCACCCAGTTCAAGCCGGGCAGAAACAAACCGCGATTATTGAGAAAGACCCGCTCGCCCCACTGCCAGCTCTGCGCCGAAGTTGGCAACGACCTAAGCACCACGTAATACCAGAAGAACACTTGCAACAAGGCCGGGATGTTGCGAAAGGTCTCGATAAACATATGGCCGAGGGCATTAAAGAAGCGATCACCACTGATGCGGCACAGCGCCACCACCAATCCGATCAAGGTGGACAGCGCAATCGACAACAAGGCCAGCAGCAAGGTATTGCAGATGGCAATGGCGAAGGCCATATAAACCGGCGAATCGGACGAATACTCGAACAGGGTCTGGTTGATATCAAAACCAGCGCGCTTGTCGAGAAAATCGAAGCCCGACTGCACTCCAAGCCGGTCCAGGTTAACCAGTGTGGTACTGGCAATCCCCGCAATCAACCAGATGATGCCGGCCAATACCAGCAACTGCAGCAGCCAGGCGCGCAGCGTGCCCCAGTCGCGTGGTTGGCATGGTTTCATCGGACCACCAAGCCCGTTTTGTAAAATATTGCAGGAGCCAAAAGTTTCATCTGGCAGGTGGCAGTGATGCACGCAGGTGGTTCATGACCTGTTGCACGGAGTCGTGATTCAGCATGGTTGTCCACCACTCTGCCAGGCGCGCATGCTGCAAACGCCAGTCCGCTAGCTGATACCGATTGAAAAAGAAGTCCAGATAGAAACAGGCGGGAACCAGCGCGCAATCGGCCAGGGTCAGGTGCTGGTCACAAATATAAACATCGCTATCGAACAGTCGCTCCAGTCTGGCCAGCACTTGATGCAGCTCCGCCACCACATCGGGAATCGCCGGGTCGCCCGCTTTCAAGGCACGCAAGCGGAACAGTTGCGGAAACAGATACTGATCCAATGCAGCAATGAAGCCACGCATCCGGGCGGTGGCCCAGGGCGTGCTGCCCCGCAGGGAAGAATCGGGATGCAGGTCTTCCAGATACTCTGCAATCGCTGCTGATTCGATCAGGTAATCGGGTCCATTCAGCAGGATGGGTGAGCGGGCAAAAGGATTGATTGCCGCATGTTCGCTGGCACTGGTTTGGGCTGGTGGATATTCAAACTCCCAATCCAGGCCTTTCTCCAGCAATTGGATATGCAATCGGGCAGCAAACGGCGACCTTGGGAGGGCAATTAACTTCAGACGATTCATGCTGATCGAGGCACCTGCATGTGCGGTGCCTGCATGTCCGGTACCTGCATGTACTGCCTGATGCAATCCAGAAAAGCCTGGTTTTCATGCTCTGCGCCCACGGTTACCCGCAAGCAATCGCCCGGCCCGGAAACGCCAGTGGGGCGCAGCAAAATGCCGCGTTCTTTCAGAAACCGTGAGGCGTCCAGAGCATTATGGCCGCCTTCTTCAGGAATCTGCATCAACAGAAAATTGGTCACACTGGCTGGCACGATAATTCCCAGCGCCAGCAATTGCTCGCGCATCGTTTCGCGCCAAAGGATGGTGTGCTCACGCACCCTATCGGCAAACTCCGTATCCTGCAGTGCTGCTGCTGCTGCAGCCTGCGCCGGCGCATTGGTGTTGAAGGGTGTACGAATGCGCTGAATGGCAGCAACCACATTCGATGAGGTATAGGCCCAACCAATGCGCGTGCCCGCCAGGCCATACAGCTTGGAAAAGGTACGGGTCATGATGACGTTTTCTGAACTGCGTACCAACTTCATGCCGCTGTCAAAATCCGGCTCAACCACATAGTCCGCATAAGCACCATCCAACAGCAATAGCACGTTGGACGGTAAGCCCGCATGCAAGCGCCGAATCTCGCTGGCCGGGAGATAGGTGCCGGTGGGGTTATTGGGGTTGGCTATGGCGACAATGTGGGTTTTGTCCGTGATGCAGGCCAGAATATTGTCCACACTCTGATCCCAGCCTTGTTCTGCCGCCACCACAATGTTGGCGCCTTGTGCCAGAGCGTGGATGCGGGTCATCACAAAACCGTTCTCACTGACCAGCACTTCATCACCGGGATCAACAAAGGCGCGAATGGTCAGCAGAATCAGTTCTTCGCTGCCATTGCCACAGACGATGCGTTCTTGCTCGATACCGAAACGTTCGGCGATCACCTGTCGCAGCGCGCTCTGGCCACCGTCCGGATAACGATGCAGCTGGCCGACGGCCTGCTGGAAAGCGGCCTGCGCACGCGGGCTGGGGCCAAAGGGCGATTCATTGGAAGAAAGCTTGATGGGCTCCGCGACACCAACGATGGCACTTTGTCCCTGCACATATGGTGGACAGCGGTCCAGCGCCTTGCGAGGTATGGGTTGGTTCAACATCAGCACTCCAGATCAAAATTCATTGGTGAAAGCAGGCCAGTCCCGTCGTTTAGCGGAAGGGCAGCGCAAACATCAGGCCGTCATCCTTCCACAATCGGTTGGGGCCACGTTCCAGCCCGATGGGCGAGAGGTTACGCTGCCACACATCAGCATAGCTGCCCACCAGGCGAATGATGTCGTAGGCCCAGTCATTAGACAGGCCCATCACCGCGCCGAACTCGCCGTAAACTCCCAGCAAGCGCTGCACTTCGCGATTGCCGGACTCTTGTCGCACCTGTTCCACATTGGCCTGGCTGATGCCATGCAGTTCAGCCAGCAAGCGCGCATTGAAAGACCACCAGACAATATCGCGCCAGCGCGAATCGTTCTGCCGTACCAGCGGCCCCTGCGGTTCGCTGGAAATGGTTTCGTCCAGAATCTGGTGCAGGCTGCGGTCATGCATACCCGCCGAGCGGGCAGCCAGAGCGGCGCGCTGCATGGTCAGGGCATCACAGCGGTCGGCCTGATAGGCTTCCAGCGCCTTGTCGGTGTCGGTGAAAGTAATCAGTTGGTAAGTCAGCCCGGCAGTTTCAAAGAAGTCGGCCAGGTTTTGCTCCAGCGTGGTGCCCTGGGCCACGCAGATGGTGGCACCGGCCAGATCGGTAACCTGCTGGACGTTTTTGTCCTTGCGCACCATAAAGCCCTGGCCGTCATAGAAATAAATGCCGGCATAATCCAGGCCCAATGAGGTATCGCGCAGATAAGACCAGGTTGCCCCGGCGGGAAACAGATCAATGGCGCCGGACTGCAGCAGGGTAAAACCCGTTTGCGGCGTGGCCAGCACGTACTCCACTTTCATCTCGCCGAACACCGCAGCGGCTATGGTTTTGCAATGATCCACTTCAAAACCGGCCCGCTCGCCCTGCGCATTCAGGTAGCTGAAGCCGACGCCGGATTCGGTAATACCGCATTTCAGAAAACCACGCGCCTTGACTTCATCCAGAGTGTCGGCCAACAGCTTAGCTGGTGCTGTTGCAACAGCCAACAGCGCCATTGCCATCAGGCACAGACGGGCCAGACTTGATCCTGCGATGGGTTTAGCCAAATTCCTCGGTCCTTAGCAGTGCTGTTACTTTGCGAAGCGATCCCATTCAGAGCTCATGCAAGTTCTGGTGCCAACTGACAGGCCTGATCATTCTGGCTGAATGACTGGCTATTCAAGCTCTGAATTAATCAGAGATTCCTTAGAAGTCATCCTCCAACAGACCAAAGTCCTTGAGCATCTCATGCGCTGTGATAACGCCCATGCCACTGATGCCGCCGCCAGGATGACAGGAGGGGCCAGCGAGGTACATTTTCTCCAGCGGACCACGATACTGCGAGTATCCTGGAAATGGCCGGAAATAACCTAATTGGGCCATAGTGCGTTCGCCGCCCGATGGAACTCCGCCAACAAAACAGGGGTTATGTGCTTCCATGTCTTCCGGTGAGTGCGAGAAGGTGGCGATGATATTGTCATCGGACATATTGGTAGTGTACTTGCGTAGCGTTTTAACCAACTCCTGCGAATAATCGCCCTTGATGTCAGCCCAACTGCCGCTGGCCAGCTTGCTGGGTACGAATGTATCGATCATGAAAGTGTGTTTGCCTGCCGGTGCACGGGTCGGATCGCGCAGGCTCCAGCAGTGGCCGTGTATCGGCGGCATGGTGGATGGTTTACCCACGCTCAGCTCAGCAAAATGGCGGTCAATATCGCTCATGCTGGTGATAGTGCGCTGGAACGGTGCCTTGCTGATATTGTCGCTACCAATGTATTGCGGCGCCTCATGCAGGGCGAAATGCACGCGAAAGGACGCCACGTCACCAAAGGTAAAGTTCTCCACCTGTTTGCGGAAACCTGCGTCCAGATGTTCCGCGTCCATCAGTTTGAGGAAGGTCTGTTGCGGTTCCAGTGCACTGACCACGCCACGGCTGGCGGTAATTTCTGTGCCGTCTTCGAGGCGAATGCCATTGGCAACCCCACCCTCGACCAGGATCTTCGCCACCGGGCTGTTGGTTAACACTTTACCGCCATTCGCATTGACATACGCGGCCAGGGCGTTGGGCAGTGCAATGCTGCCGCCTTTGGGAATGGCCTGGCCATAGACGTGAATGGCCGGAATCATGATGTAGAAAATATTACCGGCACCCTGTTGTGTCGGCTTGATGTTCGGCCCAAGCGCCCAACTGGTCAGAAAAGCCTGGATGTGCGGGTTTACAAAGTTTTCCAGCACAAATGCGCGAGCACTGAGGCTGTAATTGCGCAACATCTTCAGACCTTCAGCACTTCTCTCCATTGCCGCAAGCATATAGCTGGGCGGATTGGGCGGCGTGAACATGTTCTTGGTGAAGCCGTCTTTGATCTCTACAAAACCATCGTAAATTTCGCGGTAGCGGGCGGCATCTTGCTTGGAGTATTCGGCGATGCTGTCGCAGGTTTTGTCCAGATCGCGATAAACGATCACACCCGGGCCTTCCTCCATCGGATGGCCCATGACTTCATTTTCACCCCACAAATATTCAAGTCCATATTTTGCCAGCTCCGGCATCAGATCCTGAATATAAGGATTGGCATGGATCCACACATGGTTGGAGCCAAACAGGTCGTGACGGAATCCTGGCTCAGTCAGCTCAAGCGTTACCGCCCCGCCACCTACCCAATCGTTGCGTTCGGCCACCAGCGTGCGGATTCCAGCACGGCAAAGGACTGCAGCACAGGCCAGCGCGTTATGGCCACCGCCGGCAATGACAACGTCGTAATCAGACATACCAGGCCTACCTATTCAGAAATCTGTGATTGAAGCATACGGTTGGAGCGGGTCTCGCCCAACAGCAGGTATTTCCAAGGGAAGTCGGTTTCGCCCAGCGGCATTTCGATAACCACCGGGCCGTCTTGTTCAAAACCTAGTTGGATTTTTTCGGCCAGTTCTTCAACCGAGCGGGCGGTATAGCCCGTCGCACCAAAACTCTCGGCCATGGCGGCAAAATTCGGATTGGTCAAATCAGTACCAATCACGCGGCCACCAAAACGCTTGGTCTGCGCCCTGGCTACATTGGTAAAGGCCCCATCGCTGAAGACGATAATCACCATATTGAGCTGGTAACGGACTGCGGTGGCCAGTTCGCCGCAATGGAACAGGAACCCGCCATCACCGCTCAGAGCTATAACTTTTTTGTCGGGGTTGGCTATTTTCACGCCGATGGCGGTGGGCAAACCGTAACCGAGGTTACCGGCATAACCACTGGTGATTAGCGTTCGTGGAGCATATACCGGATAACCATACCAGGAGGCATAGCCGACCTGAGTTATCTCGTCTACCAGAATGCCATCATCTGGAAGAGCTGCGCGGATCACCCCCAGTATCGACAACTGGGGCTGCACGTGGTCAGAGAACTCCTGGCGCATTTCCTGCTGGAAGGCTTCCATTTCCTGCTGGCGCGAGGCTCTCGGCGGCAGGTTTCGGGCAGTGAGATTGGCCAGCAAACTCGCCACCGAAGGTGCGGCATCACCGATGATGCCAACGTCAGGCTGCCCGATTCGGTTGATTTCCGTGGGGTCGATATCGATGTGGATGGTTTTCAGGTTGACGTCCATACCCCAGTGCATGCGCGGATACTTGAAGCGCGTACCGATGGCGATAGCCACATCCACCTTCGGCCACAAGCGATGACCGGCCGGAAAGGTATGTGCTAAATAGTGCCGGTCGCTGAGCACACCGCGCCCACCGCGTTGTGAAACCACCGGAGCTTGCAGCAGTTCAGCTAACTGGCGGATCTCTTCGCGAGCATTGATCGCACCGGTACCCACCAGAATCATGGGGTGTTTGGCACTCGCCAGCAGCGCCGCCGCTGTCTCAATCAGATCCGGGTTTGCCACCACGGTTTCCGGGTGAGTGACGGGTTCCAGCATTTCTACTTCGGCTTCCTCGGACATGATGTCCAAGGCCATTTCCAGCGACACCGGCCGACGTCGTCCGGTAGTGAGCTGTCGAAACGCTTCGCGCACCGCGCCGGGAGCATGCGCCGGATGTTCCACCCGCGTAGCCCATTTGGTCATGCGCTGCAGGATGCCCAGCTGATCTGGCACGTCATGCAGATAGCCAATGCCCTTGCCAATGCCATGCGAAGGCACCTGTCCGGTCAGGCACAAAACCGGTTCATTACCTGCATAGGCGGTGGTCAGCGCTGCGCCCGAGTTAAGCACACCCGGCCCTGGAACCACTGTATACACGCCCACTTTGCCGGTGGAACGCGCATAGCCAAACGCCATATAGGCTGCACCTTGTTCGCTGCGGGTGGTGATCAGATTGATGTCATCCCCTTTAGCATACAAGGCATCAAACAATTCATAGGTTTGGCCCCCGGGTATTCCAAATATCGTGTCCACGCCGTGATTCAACACGGAGTCCATCAGTGCCTTACCACCCTTCATTTTGACCATTTAGGAATTCTCCTCGTTCTGATGCGCGGTTTGCCTGCTTGCGCAGTCTGTTTGCCTGGTCAGTTTGCCCAGCTTGTTTGCCCAGCTTGTTTGCCCCGTTTGTTTGCCCCGTTTGTTTGCTTGGGCGGCGCAGATGATAAACTTGCCCCAGAAAACTGTATTGGCAAAACTTACTTGGCAGAAGTTAGTGAAGTTCGATTGGCATGACAAACGAAAGATATTGATGTTTGTCATTAGGCCCGGACACTCTTGCCTGCATCTTCGCCACTGATACCGCCTGGCTGGCGCGTCAATTGAACAGGACCCTGAGTGCAAAACCCACCTTCATCGCGACGATTACCTCCATTGAATGCCGTAAGGGCATTTGAAGCTGCTGCACGGCATTGCAGCTTTACACGTGCCGCAGATGAATTATTTGTGACACAAGGTGCTGTCAGCCATCAGGTCAAATTGCTCGAGGATTGGTTTGGGTTTTTGCTGTTTGACCGACACAAACGTGACCTGCAACTGACCCGCAAAGGCGAAGAGTATCTACCGGCTGTGCGAATAATGCTGAATAATTTGCATGTTGCCACCCGGTCACTGCTGGATGAAGATGATGAGCGGATACTGGTTGTCTCAGTTGCAGAGTCGTTTGCTGTCAATTGGCTGATCAACCGGTTAGGCCGCTTTGCCAAACAATACCCGGGTATCGACGTACGCTTGGCCTCACAAAATCAGATTGATGATTTGGGTAATGTGATAGGCGAAGAAGGCCCCAACTGGGTTGACCTCAGAATCCGCTATGGCCGGGGCAAGTGGCCTGGCCTGCACGTTACCAAGCTGTTTGATGAAGAGGTATTTCCCGTTTGCAGCCCGACCCTGATTGACCCTGATAAGTCGTTGAACGAACTGGAGGATTTAGCTGAATATGTTCTGATTCACGATGATATGCAGATGTCTTGGGAATCCTGGGTAAGATCAGTGGGTTATTCCAAAGCGATCAGTACCAAAGGGCCAAAATTCAGTCACTCCCATATGGCCTTGCAAGCCTCCCTCAATGGCGAGGGCATTGTGCTTGGTCGCAGTGTGCTGACATTGGACTATTTGAAGTCCGGGCAATTAATTCGGCCTCTGAACATTTCTGTTCCCGCAGAACACTCATACTTTTTACTTTGCCAGGAGCGCATGATTGGTGATGCCAAGGTCAAGGCTTTCACTGCATGGCTGCAAAAAGAAGCCAAAATTTTTAACGAAAAAAGTTAATACATCAGGCTGCGCAGTGAACAATGAAATGCTCAGGTCACCGCGTTACGGGTTTGATACTCCGGCGCAAGGTAAGACTGGGTAGACAGTATTTCTCTGAGCCCCCCTACACCCTTTGCAATATCTTCCGCCGACATGAACATGGGCGAGACGCCA
>Ga0163153_10007150_pt1 | contig 12163 bp, 14 predicted proteins | sample OliLakLV19MP6IB1_FD_148629 | JGI IMG/M metagenome (GOLD analysis project Ga0163153, IMG submission 148629) | Freshwater microbial mat bacterial communities from Lake Vanda, McMurdo Dry Valleys, Antarctica - Oligotrophic Lake LV.19.MP6.IB-1 | ecosystem: Environmental > Aquatic > Freshwater >... | reverse complement strand
GCCCATTCGCCCTCCACTTTCGAGCGGAACTTATTGTTCAATTTGCTCCATTTGGTAACGGCCTCACGCCATTCTTGAGGAACTTCTGAGAGCGCGGCCAGACGCATGCGCACGTCTTCGCTCCGTTTGGTGTCATGAGTCGAAGTGGCCAGCAGAGAATGCGGAATCAGCTCGCGGCGCTCACAGTTCAGCCGGTGAAACTCGGAGGGCTCGATCCCAAAGAGGCCGGGGTTGCCACCCACCTCGTTGAGAGCGGTCAATCGATTGTAAATATAGAAGGCGGTATCCTCCAGTCCTTTGGCTATCACGGGGCCACTGCATTGCTGGAATTTCATGACAAACCGGATATGCGCCTCCCGCTGTTCGTGGGTGGGATGATCAGGCAAGCGCAGCAAAAGGATGCCTCGCAAAAAGTCGAACACCGCTTTCTCAATGGAAGGGTTTCGGCGGCGGGCGGCGACAATCGCTCGCAACACGACTTTTTCATCCTGCTCGGAAGGGACACCATCCTCGGCAACATAAGTTCGGTAAACAGGAAAGCAGGCCATCACCTCGCGAACGGCCACTGTGAGCGTATGACGCGTAAAATCCCGGAAGTTGCGGTTCATTTCCGAGAGCTCGTCCAGCATTCGGCCCAAAGCGCTCACCTCACTGCGGAGGGAAATCTGCATGGTCAGATTCTTTTTATTGTAAACAAGATCGTCAAAGGCTCCGGTCATGCCAGAAAACCTCTCATAGGTTTTCGTCATTTTTTTAGCCGTGGAGGAATCCACGAACAAAAGAGCCGCCTGATTCGCAAACTCATAGCCGGTGGTGCCATGGACCGGCCAGTCTGCGGGAAGATGCTCGTGGAGAGGGTCCAGGATTTTTTCCACAATCAGATAAAGTTTTCCTCCGACGAGCTCCCGGTACCGTTCCTGGAGTCGATGCAGGTAAGCCCGAGGGTCCCATAACCCGTCAATATGATCGATGCGCAGGCCGGTAACGTCCCCTCGGGCCAGCAATTCAAAGACAAGTTTGTGCGCCGCCTCAAACACTTCAGGAATTTCCACGCGGATCGCGGCAAGGGTATTGATATCAAAAAAGCGACGGTAATTGATTTCTTCCGCAGCGACCCTCCAATAACTCAGACGGTAAACCTGCGCCTCCAGCACTTCGTGGAGCGAATCAAAACTTTCGGGGTGTCCCGCGTCGCCCTCGAGGGATCGTAACACCTTCCCGATTTGCTCTTTCAAACGCGGATTCTCGGCCACCAATCCGCGAAGAGCGTTTTTCGCAGGTTCCCCATCACCACGGGCAAACGACGTGATAATCGCACCCAATTTCTCTGTCAGCGGTTCATCCAAGCCTACAAGAGCCCTCTTCAAGATCAGGGGATAGCTCCGGGGATTGAGAGGGAGGATTGTCTCAAAATATCGGAGGAAAAATTTCCCTTCCTCCAAGCCGAGCTTAAACTCGCCATCTTCCAGGACCTTGCCATAACGATCACCCAGAATTGGAAGTAACACCCGGTTCGCCAGTTCCTCCTTGCCGGGGTGCCAGTCGATATCGAAGTAATTCGCATACGGCGATGCTGTTCCTTCTTCGAGAACGGACATCCACCAGGCATTCAACGACTGGCCGATGCCCATGTGGTTAGGCACAAAATCAAGGATATGTCCCATGCCTCGCTGCTTCAGACCAGCAACAAAGGCACGAAAATCCGAGTCGTCCCCGATTGCAGGGTTTAGGCGATTATGATTTGAGACATCATATCCATGAGTGCTCCCGGGTGCCGATTGAAAGTAGGGCGAGGCGTAAACATCTGACACGCCAAGATCAGCAAGATAATCCAAAATGGCCAACGCGTCGCGAAAGGTGAAGCCAGCGTGGAATTGCAGGCGGTAGGTTGCTGACGGAATATGCGCCCGCCCCTCCTTCATGGGGACTTTCGCTGTGCGCCCAGGCCATGACGCAAGACAACTAACGAGCGGCCGGAAATGGTAATTTCTTCGGCGGCTTCGTGGTGGGTCTTAGGATCAAGGAAACCGGCCTCCTGATTTGTGTCCAAAATCATCTCCCACCCGGCGCGGCTGGATTTGACGCGTGGCAGTTTGAAAGGAACCTCTTCATGGTGGGCGTTGAAGAAGATGATAAAAGTGTCGTCTGTCACAGGATTGCCACGGGTATCCCGCACGTCCATGGTCTGACCGTAAAGCAACACACCAACCGATCTGGCAAATCCGTTGGTCCACTCCTCATCCGTCATCTCACATCCCGTGGTGTTTAACCACATGATGTCTTTAGTGCCCGTGCCGCGGATGGGTCGGCCTTGAAAAAACTTGGGTCGGCGAAAAATCGGGTGGTCATGGCGGAACTCAATCATTTTTGCCGTGAAAGCACTAAGCGCTTTTTGTTCAGAACTCAGATCCCAGGAAAACCACGCGAGCTCATTGTCTTGGCAATAGACATTGTTGTTGCCATTCTGCGAGCGCGCAAATTCGTCCCCTCCAGAGAGCATAGGGACCCCTTGCGAGAGCATCAGGGTGGCTAGGAAATTCCTTATCTGACGGCGACGCAGCGCCTTGATGCCTTCGTCGTCGGTCGGCCCCTCGACCCCGCAATTCCACGAGCTGCCATTGTTGTCACCGTCGTTGTTGTCCTCGCCATTGGCATCGTTGTGCTTGTCATTGTAGCTGACCAAGTCATTGAGGGTGAAGCCATCGTGCGCGGTGATGAAATTGATGCTGGCGTAGGGGCGTTTGCCATCATGCTGATAAAGATCTGAACTGCCCGTAAGCCGCGCGGCAAATTCCCCAATGGCGCCTTCATCGCCTTTCCAGTATTTGCGAATGCAGTCACGGTATTTTCCGTTCCATTCGGTCCAAAGAACGGGGAAATTTCCGACCTGATAGCCGCCCTCGCCCACATCCCAGGGCTCTGCGATGAGTTTGACCTGCGAGAGAACAGGATCCTGATGAATGATGTCAAAAAATCCGGAAAGCCGGCTGACCTCATGCAGCTCGCGGGCAAGGGTAGAGGCCAGATCAAAACGGAAACCGTCGACATGCATTTCCAGCACCCAATACCGCAAGCTGTCCATGATGAGTTGGAGCACGTGCGGATGCATCATGTTGAGGGAATTTCCGCAGCCCGTATAGTCCATGTAGTGGCGTTTGTCGTCGGCCAGCACGCGGTAATAGGCGGAGTTGTCCAACCCGCGGAAGCTAAGGGTGGGGCCCATGTGGTTCCCCTCGCCGGTGTGATTGTAAACCACATCGAGAATGACTTCGATTCCGGCTTCATGCAGATTTTTCACCATCTGTTTAAACTCATTCACCTGCTGGCCCGCTGCGCCGCTGCTGGAATAGGGCGAGTGAGGGGCAAAATACCCGATGGAATTATATCCCCAATAATTAGCCAGTCCTTTTTTTTCCAAATACTCATCATTGACGAAGTGATGAACGGGAAGCAACTCGACAGCGGTGATTCCCAGTTTGCGGAAGTAGTCGATGGCAAAGTCACTCCCGATGGCCGCGTAACTGCCGCGGATCTCCTCAGGAATATGGGGGCAAAGTTTGGAGAAGCCTTTCACATGAACCTCGTAAATCACAGATTCAGCGAGCGGCGTTTCAGGGTGGCTATCGTCGGTCCAGTCGAAACCACTATCAACCACGACAGATTTTGGCAAACCGGCAGCGTTGTCGCGATCATCCCTCGTGAGATCGGGATCGTCGCCGCCAAACTGATAGCCAAACATTTCGTCGCTCCATGTGATGAGCCCGGAGATGGCGCGCGCATAGGGATCCAAAAGCAATTTGGCGTCGTTGAAGCGATGGCCGGCCGCTGGCTCGTAGGGACCAGAAACCCGGTAACCATAAAATTGACCGTGCGCCACGCCGGGCAGGAAGCAATGCCAAACACCATCGGTGCGCTCGTGCAAAGTCACCCGTGCGGAAGGTTCCGCATCATCGGGGCCATCAAAGAGGCTTAACTCAACACCCGTGGCATTCTCGGAGAACAGGGCGAAGTTCACACCCTCCGGCGTGAGGGTCGCACCCAAAGGATAAGGCCTGCCAGGCCAGGTGGCGCTACCGGGAGGAAATGTCATGGTCTGTAGGATTTGAGGTAAGCATTTTTATAACCTTCCATCGCATCTCTCATGCGAATTGCGTGTGAAGCGTGAGATTTTATCGGGAAATTTCCCGTTGACGGTGACCAGGCGATTATCGATAGGAGAACATTGCCATAAAAAACGCGTCCAAAAGTTGAAAAAAACCCTCATCAAATTGCGCGCATCAAACATGGCAAGCTGTTCCTCGAAAAAGCAACCGTGGATGCCCACGGATTGATCGAGAATGTCGCCGCGATCTTCCAGTCGGATTGTGCGGCGCATGGCGTGCGGCTTTCATTTTCCCCGAAGGCAAAGGCTTCCTACATCGAGGCAGATCCCTCGCGCATACAGCAAGCTCTTTGGAACATCATATGCAATGCGGTGAAATTCACGTCCGCCGGTAATCATATCACCATCCCGATATCTGATCTTCCGGGGGACGAACTGGAAATTGCCATTGCTGTCGATGGAGCCGGCAGAATTTGGCGAACATCTCACGAAGCCCGTGGATTTTGAAAAGCTGGAGCAGGCTCTCCTTACCACTCGCAGGACACCCGCCGCTTAGGATGCGCCTCAGCGCCTGACCAAGCTTGCCACCACAGTCACCAACTCAGCCGCCTCAATGGGTTTGCTCAGGTGGATCTGAAATCCCGCACCAATCGCCCGCCGCCGGTCATCGGAACGGGTAAAAGCCGTTAGGGCAATAGCTGGCGTGAGGCCGCCAGCCTTTTGATCAAGGATACGGATGCTACGAATCAATGCGTAACCATCTTCGCCGGGCATCCCAATATCGCTCACCAAAACGTCTGGACGCCGCATCTCAAATTCTTTGACTGCTTCCGAAGCTGAGCCGGCCGTCCGAACACTGGCACCATTTTGAGCGAGAATCGACCGAAGAACTTCCCGGGCATCGGAATCATCATCAACCACCAAGATCTTCGTGCGCAATAGCGAGGGGAGGGTTTCCCCGATCGAATCGGTCTCAAGACGGGCAGCCGGTTTCCCGGCAGGTTTCTCCTTGCCTGCAGCCATGAGTGGCAAGCTCACCACGAATGTGGCCCCCTTGTCGGGACCCTGACTTTCCGCCCGCACCGAGCCACCGTGCAATTCGACCAGTTGCTTAGCGGTGGACAATCCAAGGCCAAGCCCCGGATGCTTCCTAATCGTCGAAGCATCCTGCTGACGAAAACGGTCGAAGACATGGGGCAAAAATTCCGGTTTGATTCCCTCCCCGGTATCACTAACCGATATCTCAACTTCATTCTCAAAATGACTCACGCAAACGGTGACTTGGCCTCCAGATGGCGTGAATTTGATGGCGTTGCTGAGGAGATTCAAAACAATCTGCTGCAGGCGGCCGGGATCGCCGGACACCATACCTCCCTTCGAATCAAGACGGCTGGTCAGGTGAATGTTTTTGGCGGCGGCGGATGGTTCGGCGGCCGCGATGGCAGCTTCCACCGTTACCGAGGGGCTAACGGGATGGACATCTAGCCTAAGACGTCCAGAAAGAACGCGACTCATATCGAGCAAGTCATCAATGAGTTTGGCCTGGGCACGGGCATTTCGCTCAATGGTTTCCAGTGCCTGGGGCACGGTGGCGGGCGGAAGGCTTCCATTGCGCAGCAGTTGCACCCATCCCAATATCGCCGTGAGCGGCGTTCGCATTTCGTGACTGACAATGGCCAGGAATTCGTCCTTGAGCATCGCTGTTCGTTCGGCTTCAAATCGCGCGGTCTGCTCGATTTGCAATAACTCCGCGCGGTTGTCTTCAGCTTGTTTGCGCTCGTTGATATCGACTGCACTGCCAATATAGCCGAGAAATTCCCCTTCAGCGCCAGAGAGCGGAATTCCACGAGCCATCATCCATCGATAAACGTCATCATGCCTTTTTAGTCGGTAGTCCATTTCGAAGGGCTGCCGGGCGTGGAAGCTTTTTGCATAGGTTTTCGAGCAGTGTTCACGGTCCTCGGGATGCACTCCTTCCAGCCAGCGATGCCCCGTTTCCTGCTCCATCAAGCGACCGGTAAATCCCAGCCACGACCGGTTAAACCAAACACATTCCCCGAGCACATCCCACATCCAAATCAGAACAGGTGCGGAGTCGGCCAACTGTCGGAAGCGGTCCTCGCTTTCACGAAGCTTCAATTGACCGATTTCGACTTCCTCCCGGGCGGCCTCAGCTTTCCTCCGGCTTTGGCGCAGGGAACCGCAAACCAGACTGATCAGGCAGCCATTGATCAAAAAAATCGCCAGAATCATTGTGTGCGCAGGCGTGAATGTGTAAGGGGCAATAAACAATAAGGATCCTATCGCCATGGAAAGTGCCGTCGCAAAAAGGCCGGGCAGCAATCCTCCCATCCAGGCTGAGAGAAGGATTGCCATGGTGAATAGCCCAAGAGGCGCTTGATCTCCCATCCAGGAACCGAGCATCGAAGCGCGAAATAATGCGGCCAACAAAACCGCGGCTACCGCAATCAGATAAGGATAAAATATTTGGCGGCGCATGGCCTGATCTGTGGTCATCCCTTAATTCGCGGGATTGGTCAAGTGATTGGGAATGGTGTCAGGAACCCTCATTCTTCGTGGGTCGACCACAGCATCCTTGAGGACGCTGCGGCCATTAAGAATTACCAGGGGCGGGGCACGGCTGTGTATCCACCACGGGGATGGGAGCGATAGACGACATCTCCAGCATAATAATACGAGGAACCGCGATAAACACGCGTGCGAGAGCCGATCGGCAAGGTGGTGACCACCGTCTCGCGGACAACCGGAGTCGATTCCGTCACAACAACGGATCGCGATGGCGTCCGACGTTCATAAGAGAAGCACCCCGAGACGGTGAATGCCACCAGGGTGAATAGGAGGGATGAAGATATTGTTTTCATAGGTTGATTGGTTTCTCGTGTGAATCGATTGGCCTTCTTGAACTGCGTTTGTTTTTTGTGGGGTATGCGGCTTGTATGGGGACTTTGATACTCAAGAGTTTTTATGACACAAGTTGCTCCCGCCGAACAATCTTCCATGTGCTTTCCTCGGCCACCGCGCAAAGGTCCGCGTCGTCCCAAAGACGTTCAGCCCCGACATACGCGGACGTGTTATTGACGAGGCGACAGTTTTCGGGCATGGGCTCGATGAGCTTGGCATTGCCGCCACCGAGAACAATTTCGTCCGGATGAAAAACATCACGCAATAAATCAACGGCTTCATGAACGGCCTCAAGCCAGACTTTTATCCCGTCCTTTTTTATGGACTCTTTGGAAAGCCGATCCATGAACCTTTCTGTTTTGCTGAATTTGATTTTACCAATCTCAATCGGGATCACCACATCGTCGGCAATGATGCAGGTGCCGATGCTGGTTCCAAAACCAAGGAACAACAACCGACCGTGGACGTAATTAGCGAGGGCCTGCATTGCTGCGTCGTTAATCATGCGCACCGGCTTCCCTAAGGACTTCTCAAAATCATAATTTAGCCAACCCCCACCTAAGTTGACAGGATCTCGGGCGGGCCGGCCTTTGCGCAGGAGGCTGGGGTAACCGATAGAAACGGTATCAAAGGTCCAATCCGAAGTCGCGGCGATCACAGCCTCTGCCATTTGCGAAGCAGTCAAGTCGGGGCCTGACTTAAATTTACGCATCTCGCCTTCGCGGGCGTTCATCAGCTTCACGTGGCTGCCTCCCACATCAATCATCAAGACATTCATGCGGTTTCCGTTTCTGCGGTGGATTCAAGTTCTCCGCGCAAAAGGGAATCAATCAGCTCAGTCACGCCGGCGCCGGCATTTGAGCGGGTTACCAATGTCACCCGCTCCTTGAGGACAGGCAAGGCATTGGCAACAGCGACGGACAAACCGCAGGTCTCGAGGAAGACACTGTCATTTTCCGCATCCCCGACAGCGACCACTTCGGACAGAGCGATGCCATAATTATCAAGGGCCGCTTTCAGGCCGCTTGCCTTGTTGACCCCCGACGGAAGCACCATCACAGCTCCTTTGTTAAAAATCACCTGAAGCTCCAGCGCCATGTCTTTGATCAACTCAAGGACTGTAATTTCGTGCGGTTCGACCGTGGCGACGATGACCTGGCCTTCAGACACAGGAACCTCTCGATTTCTAAGTTCCGCTGCAAATTCCGGGGGTGGCGGCGGGGCGATCACTTGGGTCTCCTTGGTGACTGGTGAATATAAAACGCCCCCATTCTCAGCCACAACAGAATCAAAGAGGTCCAAGATCTCAGGGGCATGGTCAAAGTCTTTTAATTCCCGACCGGTAACCAAAACCATGGTGGCCCCTCCAGCGCGTAACCTCGCCAACGCCTCCCGCGTGGGCTCATCCACCATACCATCAGTTGCGATTGTTCCGTCAAAGTCCGTCGCGAAGGCCAGCCATTTCATTGCCAAGGTATCGCTTCACAACTCACTCAGGCGCGTGCCGCCCATGGCGTCTGTTTGAAGAGAGAAAAGATTAAGCACAAAACCGAACACGCTTGAGATGGCCGTGATCCTTGATTTTCACGCGTCCACTGCCCAAAAGATCGGTCAAGGCAGCCATTGTCTCACGTTCGCTTCCGGCGCATGAAGAGACGGCGGCTACGAGGTCTCCGAGGGAAAGATTTTTACGATTGATTTTGTTGTAAGGATTTTTCATGGGTCATTTTTAGTTTCAAGAGAGAATCGCTCCGCGATGTTGAGTCGAGTGCCTGCTGACACAAGCGTCAGGCAAAGCCCCCTTAAAAGCCGCCGGAATCACTGAGCAAAGAATCAGGGCATTCCCTGAGGTTGCCCAAGAGGTGTCAGTCGAAACCCCATATGAAAAATCCAGAAGACCAAAGTGAGTAAGAAGCTATTATCGCCTACCGGATTTATGAGTCGGAGGGCTACCCCGGGGGCCGCTCGAACGAGCATTGGGATCGTGCGGCTGAGATCGCTCATGGCCAAAGAACAGTTGCGGCAACAGACAGTAAGGGCGGCTGTCTTGTTGGTGCTCTAAAACCGCCACGCTCAATGGTGCCTTGACGAGCGAAGTGTTTGCTGCAGAAGCATCAAAACAGCAGCTTCATCTGAGCGAAGATGTTTTAATTCCCTCGTCAATTTTTTCTCCACAACTTTTTGGAGGCGATCGACCAAAGTGCCGTCAAGATAGGTTTCGAGAATGATAGGGTGAACGTAGCACCGCCGACAGATCGCTGGTGTGTTTCCCAACATCCCCGCCACCCGTTTAATGGCGGAGAGCATGTTACGTTTTGCTTCGGTTTCCGTCGCGAATTTTTCGAATTCGCGCAAAGCCTGCGCGGCGAGAACCGTTCCGGCCCATGTCCGAAAATCTTTTGCTGTGAACGGCTGCCCTGTGATCTCGTGCAAGTAGGCATTCACGTCGTCGGAGGTGACATCGACTGGCAGACCGGATTGGTCCACATACGCAAATAACTCATGGCCTGGAAGGTCACGGCAGCGGCGGACGATGCCCGCCAGTTTACGATTCTCCAAATCTATCACATGATGTTTCCCGGCTTTTCCCCGAAAGGAAAAGACCAGCTTTTTCCCGTTCACTTTGACGTGACGATTCCTCATGGTCGTAAGGCCATAGGAGCCATTCTGCCGGACATATTCCTCATTACCCACGCGGATCAGAGTTGTTTCCAATAAGCGTGTCACGGTGGCTAAGATCTTCTCGCGTGGCAATCCTTGGCGTGAAAGGTCACGCCGCACTCGGCGCCGCAGGCGAGGGAGGGCTTGTCCAAATTTAATCATCGCATGATATTTGGTTTCATCCCGAGTTTTGCGCCAATGCGCGTGATAGCGGTATTGCTTGCGACCGCGGGCATCCCGGCCAGTGGCCTGAATGTGTCCGTTCTCCAACGGACAAATCCAAACGTCTTTCCAAGCTGGCGGGATCGCCAGACGCGAAATGCGTTTAATCACGTCATAATTTTGGATCCTTTGCCCTTTGACATTAGAGTAAACAAAACCATGGCCGTTCCGTTTCCGGACGATTCCAGGCATTCCATCGTGCACATGGCGCAGCCCGGCGGCATGTGCAGCCTCCGAGGTTTCAGAAATTCTCACGACTCGCGACACTAGGGATCTTTGGACCTACAACTCGGCGCAGGTCGTCGAAATCCACAGGTTTTAGGAGCCAGGCATCAAAGCCCGCTTTCTCGGACCGTTCCCGCAATCCTTCAGGATCATGACCCGTCACAGCCACCAGCCGAACCCCCTGGGCCCAAGGCTGAGCGCGAATAACGCCGCAGGTGTCATAACCATCCAGCTTGGGCATGCTGATATCCAATAAAAGCAGGTCCGGTTTGAAGGCTGCGGCTCGGCGCAAGGCATCGATCCCATCACCAGCGACGTCGGTTTCAAAACCCAAAGATCGTAGCATCATCTCCATCCCTCTCGCTGAATCTTCGTGATCGTCCACCACCAAGGCGCGGGGTGCCGTTTTTACTTTAGGGTCTTCGACGGGAGAGAGGGGGCTGGTCATATCGTCTTTATTCGCACGCGGCCTGGACAATGGTTGCATGGATCCACGTTTTTATTGCACCTCAAACCCCGGCACATCCACACCAGTATTGTAAAACGATCCTCTTTTGAACCAACCCCTACAAACATATGAATAAACTTGAAATCAAAGGAAACTGGAATGTCATCAAAGGAAAGTTGAAGCAAAAATACGGTCAGCTGACCGACGATGATTTGACCTTCGTGGACGGTAAAGAAGACGAATTGCTTGGGCGCGTGCAAACCCGGCTTGGCAAAACCAAGGAGGAAGTGCGCGACGAAATCGCAAACTTCGGAAACTAAACCCCACACGGTGCTACACTAATCACCACGACCCAACCGATTTTAGCAAACGCTTGGAAATCTTTCAACATTTATGCAGCCGCCAATTCGAATGGAAACGAAGTAGCATTCATGAACCCTGACATTTCCGATAATCGAATTGAAGACTTGGCAGCCACAGCCCAAGAAAAAGCCAAACACGCTTTGAGGGCCGGGCAAAGCTACGCCAAAGAAAACCCCCTTGTTCTTGCCGCCGGGGCTCTGGTATTTGGAATCGCGATTGGGGCACTCTTTGGAAACCGGGAGCCGAAGCGCAAGGAGACTGGCCAAGCTGCGCGAGAGCTTGTAGATGATATTGTCTCTCAATTTTCTCATCGGCTGAAAGATTTAAAGAAACAATCGTGTTCTTCTTCGTCAAACATCTTGGATCAGGTCCAAGGCGCAGGCAAGAAACTCAAATGGTGGTAATCGATGAAACGCAAACCTGATCAATCTCTGGATGCCGACGATATCCAGAAACCGACAGCACTGGCTTCCGATGCGACGCAAAGTTGCAAGGAAGCGGTTCGTAGTGCCCCCCTTCAAGCTATTTTTTCAGCTGCGCTGGTGGGTTTTGTTCTACTACTCTTGCCATTGGGCCAGATTTTCGCAGTGCTCTTTCGGATTCTCTTAGCTCTCGTCAAACCAGCTATCTTGACGTTTGGGGCAGTCAAACTTTTTTCATGGCTTGCCCGGCAGGCCAAGAACCCTGAGCCTCGTCATAGAACTTCCTAGGTTTAGACGTCCATGCGTGTTGACCTTCAATCGGCGCTTGAGAAACCCGAGGAGACCGCCTAGCTTGCAGTCACATGCCAGCAGACAACAAGAATTCCTCGCCTGCCAATTCTGCGGTTTTGGAATTGGATCGATTGCGTGCCCTCTTCCGCGAGGCGGTTGACCAATACGCGCTTCGTGTGGATTTGGACATCTCCCAAGTCCAAGAAAAAGTCGCCGTTCAAGCCGGAAAACCCAAGATTCCTGAGGCCAAAATGCGCGATCTGCGCGACATGCTCACCCTTCTTCGCAACACCCAAATCAAATCGGAAAAGGGCCGCCGCAAAGACATCAAGAAGATTGACGCGATGGTGAGCGATCTTCAATTGCTCACCGAAAACTGGTGACCTTGCACATTGGGTTTTCTGCGGCATATTAAGTCGTGAAACTCCTTGCTTTAGCTTTTATAATTATGACAGCACCCTTGCACGCCAACGAATCCGCAGTTTTTGGAGGGGGTTGCTTTTGGTG
>Ga0163153_10007149_pt1 | contig 12163 bp, 10 predicted proteins | sample OliLakLV19MP6IB1_FD_148629 | JGI IMG/M metagenome (GOLD analysis project Ga0163153, IMG submission 148629) | Freshwater microbial mat bacterial communities from Lake Vanda, McMurdo Dry Valleys, Antarctica - Oligotrophic Lake LV.19.MP6.IB-1 | ecosystem: Environmental > Aquatic > Freshwater >... | reverse complement strand
CAACGTCTGGGAAGCGGTGCGCTATATGGCGGCTGGCGTTATGGCCCATCAATCCGCCCTACGTGACGGCGAGTTGCTGTCTGTACCCGATTGGGGCGATCCCAAGTAACAATCAACAATCAACAATCAACAAGTAACAAGTAACAATTGTTAATAAAAGCTGTCTATAGCGAGTTATAATCCAAAATCTAAAATCCAAAATCTAAAATGTATTAAGGAGTCAGTATGCGTGCAACCCAGGTGATAGCCCCCGGCAAAGTGACGGTGGTGGATGTTCCCAAACCGGAAGTAGCGCCGGGCTATGCCCTTGTACGAACCAACCAAGTTTCGCTTTGTGGCAGTGATTATCATGCCATCTATTTTTCCGATCCCGCGTCTTATCCGCTCGCCCCTGGCGCGAGCGGTCATGAGGTGGTTGGCATCGTTGAGCAGATCGATGCGCCTGGATCGGGCATCAAGGTTGGCGACCAGGTGTTGACCCTGATTCGGACCAATCGCGGCATGGCCGACTATTGTTTGGTGGCGGCCAGTGATCTCTTGGTTTTGCCGCCGGGCAAACCCTTGGATCATCTGTTGCAAGCGCAGCAATTGGGGACGATTATCTATGCGTCAAAGCATTTGCCTACCAGTGTGATTGCCAAAACCGTGGCGGTGATTGGTCAAGGGTCGGCGGGCCTGTGGTGGAACTATATGATGCGCCGCTTGGGGGCGCGCCGGGTGATTGCGGTTGACTTGCAAGCCCATCGCCTGGCTGTCTCCAAGCACTATGGCGCCACCGATACTGTGCATAATGCGCAGCAAGATGCGATCCAAGCTGTGCGCGAGCTGACTGGCGGTGAGATGGTCGATATTGTGATTGAGGCGGCGGGTGAGGCGGAGACCATTCCGTTGGCTGTCGAGCTTGTCAAACGCAATGGCGCGATCCTCTTTTTTGGTGTGCCGCGCTTGGAAAGTCTCGAATTTCCCTTTTTCACCTTCTTTCGCAAGTGCATCCTGGCACGCGCCATCGTTGGCGCGCTCTCTGATCCCAACCATGAATGCACGCGTATGGCGTTAGATCTGATCGCCAATGGGGAGGCCGATGTGGGGCCGATGATCACACATCATTTCCCCTTTGCACAAGTGCTCGACGCCCTGGAATTACAGGTTACGCGCGATGAAGGCGCAATCAAAATTGTGGTGGATGTTTCGGAGTAGGGAGTAGGAAGTAGGGAGTAGGGAGTAAGATCACCTTCTCCTACTCCTTACTCCTTACTCCTTACTCCTTACTCCTTACTCCTTACTTCTATCAGATAGGAAAATAACTGATGAACAACAATGGACATACGATTGATCTCCGCAGTGATACGGTGACAAAGCCGACGGCGGCAATGCGTGAGGCGATGGCGGCAGCAGAAGTGGGTGATGATGTCTATGGCGAAGACCCAACGGTGAATCGGCTGGAGGCCATCGTTGCGAACATGTTGGGCAAAGAAGCCGCGGTCTTTGTCTCCAGCGGTACAATGGGCAATTTAACCTCTGTGCTGGCCCACTGTGGCCGTGGTGATGAGATGATCCTGGGGGATCGATCCCATATCTTTCGCTCGGAGCAGGGCGGGGCAGCGGCTTTAGGCGGTGTCCATCCCATGGTGATCCGTAATCAGGCCGATGGCACATTGGATATGGCAGAAATTCAAGCCAATATCCGCGGTGATAATGAACATTATCCTGTTAGCAAATTGATCTGTATTGAAAATACGCACAACTTCTGTGGTGGGCGGATCTTGCCGGTTACTTATATGGATGAAATTGGTGATCTGGCCCACGAACATGGCTTGAAATTGCATGTGGATGGGGCGCGCCTCTGGAATGCTGCTGTGGCTTTGGGCATTGCGCCGGCGCGTTTGGTGCAAAAGGCCGACAGTGTCAGTGTCTGTTTGAGCAAAGGGCTGGCGGCGCCGGTTGGCTCGGTTGTGGCCGGCGATCAAGCTTTTGTCAATCGCGCCCGGCGCATGCGCAAGGTGGTGGGCGGTGGTCTACGCCAGGCGGGTGTGCTGGCCGCGGCGGGCGTTGTCGCGGTGACCGAAATGGTCGAGCGGTTGACCGATGACCATGCCAATGCTCGACGGATGGCGGAAGGATTGGCGCAGATCGAGGGTATTGCGATTGACCCGGCTGGGGTTGAGACAAACCTGGTCTTCTTTGAAGTGACCCGTACCGATATAACGCCGGCCCAGTTAGTCACTGGCCTAGCGGAGCACGGGGTCAAGCTTAGTGCAACCGGTGGTCGTCGTTTGCGTGCGGTGCTGAATTATCACGTCACAGCTGAAGATGTCGATCAGGTGCTCGCCGCCGTCCACACAGTTTTCCGCCAGGGTGTTCAAAGCACTGGTCAAAAGGTGGTCGCCTACGGGTAGATCTGTTTGATTAGATAGGGTTTATATACTCACTCATGGTATAAAGTACAGAAGGATAACGACTGACGACCGACGACTGCTGTGGTCCGTGGTCAGTCGTCGGTCGTCTATCCAGACATAACTCAATGCCAAAGCGATATCATTCGTTGTTTTTCGGGTAGTGGTTGAATAGCGACTGGTGACAGAGCAAGGAGGTGCGTGCTTGGAGCCGCACATCGGCGTACATTGAAAAATGTGCGGCTCCAAGCACGCACCTACGACCAGTTGCTATTCAACCACTACCGTTTTTCGTTCCACTTGCGTTCGAGTTGTTGTAGGAAAGCTCTGTTTTCGGGCGTGATAGATTCATCGGCAGCGATATAACAATGGTTCGCCGTTAAGTAAGCGCACGATATTGGTATAATCCTCACTGCGCCCGCCAATATGGCCTTTGGGTAAAGCGCCGGCGGCTGTATGAGGTGTCAGCAAAATGTTCATGCTGGGATCATGGGCCAAACGCACCAAAGGATTCGTGGATGATACAGGCTCCCACTCATAAGTATCCAGAGCCGCGCCACCCAATTGCCCGGTTTGTAATGCGGCGGCTAAATCAACTTCATGGATGGTACTGCCACTGCCACAACTAACAAGCACGGCCGCGGGTTTCATGCGCATAAAAAGTGCCCTATTCAAGTATAGTTCTGTTTCGCGCGAGAAGGGTAGCAGGTTGCATAGAAAGTTACTTTGCGTAATGATCTCTTCCTTGCTGGCATAGGTGATACCGAGTTCAGTTTCGGTGACAATAGGCAGACGATGGCGTTTATAGTAAAGCACTTGCTGAGGGCGAAAGCCATGCAAGCGGCGCGCTACTTCAGCCCCAATTTCCCCAAACCCCAGAATGCCAACGGTCTGTCCATAGATCCCGCCAATGTCCGTGCGCCCAGACCAATTATAGGCAAAGGTATTTTCATCGGTACGGCGCGCCGGTCGATTCCACTCCCCTGCCCGTTCCACAAGCGCTTTGACTTCCGGCAACCGTTTTACCAGCGCCAACAGTTGCATGATCATATGTTCCGCCACCAAGATACAGCCTTCAATCGGCCAATAGCAGACCGGAATGCCCCGTTGTTGGGCGGCGGCTCCATCAATATCATAGGTTAGCGAGCCAAGCCGTTGGATCAACCGCAATCTTTTTCCAGCAGCAATCATCTCCGCGTCAATGATGCCGGCACGTTCGGTAATCAAAAAATCCATAGCGGGCAAAAGCTCTAAGATTTGGGCGCGTTCCGGGTTACGCAACAGCGTGACTGTGACCGCAACCGGCGCGGCTTCTACAGCCGCTTGTTGATGACGCGGACTGCGATCGGTCAGAAAGAGAAGATGATAAGGTTCGGCAGACATAAAATGATCTTCGTGATTTAACTTTATCGTTCGTAGGATATGCCGGTGGCGGAGGGGATAAGACAAGAAGACAGGAGAGGTGTAAATCCTCTTGTCCTCTTGTCTCCCTGTCTTCTTGTCTCCCTGTCTTCTTGTCTTCTGTCTACGCTTTGCCCAAGCGTTCCAGCAACATGCAATACGCCTTCTGGCCGCGCTCGAAGTTGTGGAGGCGGAAGAATTCGTTGGGTGAGTGTTGTTTTTCGTCATTGAGGGCAAAGGCAAAGTTGACGGTGTATACGCCCAATATCTTTTGGAAGAGGCTACAAAAGGGGATGCTGCCACCGGAGCGGACATAGAGCGGCTCTTCCTCATACAATTCCAGATGCACATCGCGCGCCGCTAGATTGCCGGGGTGATCGACGGGCATGAGGTAGGGATCCGCCTTATTGTTGCCAACCTGAACCGTGACCTCAACGCCCGGCGGTGTATGTTTGTAGATATGGGTGGTGAGCAGTTGGGCGATCTCTTCGGGCTTCTGGTCGGCCACCAAGCGACAGGTGATCTTGGCATGGGCCGCGCTGGGTAGCACTGTCTTGGTGCCGATCCCTTGGAAGCCACCCCAGATGCCATTTAGCTCAAGCGTTGGCCGCGCCCAGATGCGTTCCAACGTGCTAAAGCCTGGTTCGCCATAGATGTCATTCACATCAACCCTAGCCTTAAATGCTTCATCGTCATGCGGCACGGCGGCAATTTGCGCCCGATCTTCGGCTGACAAGGGCTGCACCCGATCATAGAAGCCTTCCACCAAAATTTTGCCATCGTCGGCGCGCATCGAATCCAGAATCTGCACCAGGGCGTGGATCGGGTTGGCGATCGCGCCGCCATACATGCCAGAGTGGACATCCACATTTGGCCCGCGCACATCGATTTGCAGGGCGGCCAACCCACGCAGCCCCACGGTTAGCTCGGGTTGGGTGTCGCTATATTGCCCGCCATCCGAACTGATAACCATGTCACAGGTGAATTTGGCCTGGTTGGCTTCCACAAAGGGGGGCAAGGTGGGGCTGCCGATCTCTTCCTGGCCTTCAAAGAAATATTTCACATTGAGCGGCAACGCACCCACGCTTGTCAGCAATGCCTCGGTTGCCAGAATGGGGGTGAGCATATTGCCCTTGTCATCGTTGGAACCGCGCGCATAGACACGGCCATCTCTGATCGTAGGTTCAAAGGGTGGACTTTCCCAGAGTTCAATTGGGTCAACCGGCTGCACATCAAAGTGACCATAGATCATCACGGTGGGTTTGCCTGGCGCATGAAGCCAATCGCCATAGACAACCGGATGGCCGTCGGTTTCCATGATCGCAACGTTTTCGATGCCGGCGGTGCGCATCCGCTTAGCCACCCATTCGCCTGCCTTACGCACATCCGCCGCATTTTCCGGCAAGCTGGAGATGCTGGGGATGCGCAGGAAGTCTAGTAGTTCATCCAAAAAGCGCGCTTTATTCTCTGTAAGATAATTTTGCCAGGTCATTCGGGCTGATTCTCCTTATGTGATAATCAAATCATCAATCACCTAATTACCAATCACCTAATGGCCCATTAGGTGATTGGGTCTAGTTATGGCATGCACAGCCGCCGCCGCAACAGCCACCGCCCATGGGCATTTGTGCCATCGATTGGGGCATTGATTGTAAAGTGTTCATACCGCCTTCACTCTTGGCCGTGTTGGCAAAGAGCGAAAGCACCCGTTGCGTCGATGGCTGCCGGCAATCAGGACAGTCGGTGGCTTCATCGGCTTTGAGGACCGGACGAAGCTGCTCAAAGGTATCGTTGCAGGTAGGGCAGAAATATTCGTATAGTGGCATAGTGTTCTTTCCTTTTAACAGATAAGTAGTAGTCGGCAGTCCGGAGTCTCGGCTTAGTCATCGTCAAGAAATAAGTTTCGCTTACACCTGTCAGGTCTTTGAGACCTGACAGGTGTCCAATCTATAAGTTATTTTTGGACGATGACTCTGGACCGCGGACCCAGGACTACGGACAATGATCACTGCTGAATCACAGGTAAAAAGAGGGCAAAGGCCGTGCGAAATTGACCGATGGCCGATGTTTCACCAGCGCCGCACCCATTGCGCGGTTGGACGCGCCAATAATAACGCTGATTATAGGCCAGAGGCGTGCTCAAGGTCAATGTCGCACGGCTAACAATAGTAGTATGGACGATGGCTGTAAAGTCGGCGTCGGCGGCAATCTCCACCAAATAGTCAGCTACATGGGTCGCACCCGACCAGGTAAAGTGTATAGTGGCAAGTCCGTCGGCGATGATTTGTGGCTCTTGTAGGGTGGGGGCTGCGCCCGGCGCGCTGGCCAGATGTAAATTGACGGTTGTACGATCCAAACCCACATCTCCTTCGCCCACTGTTTCCACCGTAAAGGTATAGGCGTTGCTGTTGACAGCGGCATCAGCGATGGTCAAGGTGCTGGTGGCGTGCGTACGGGCTTGCATATTCAGTTGCGCTGGGCTAAAGGTCGCCGTTGTCGGCGGCGGTAATTGGCTTGTGCGCAAACCAACCGTTCCGCTATAGCGATTGCGCACCAACAGGTCGATTGGAATAGCAAATGGCTCTGGGGAGGGATCGGCTGTGCAGAACGCCGCCTCTAGGGTACGATTGGCAAAGATCACGTCGGGGCGCAACCGGGGCTTTACGAGAAAGAGGCCCCGGTCAAGGGTGCTGATCGCTACGACGCCACTTTTATAGAAGGGAAATGCGGTCCAGGCGCTAGTCATCACGGCTTCATCATTTTCCGGATAGGTGTCAAAAAAGCCGGCTTCGGCCAGTTGCCCTTGGGCCACGTTTTTTATGTCGAGAATGCGCAGGCCAGTTGTGTAATTGGCCTCATAGGCATAGGTGCCGGAGATGTAGAGGTTGTGATCAACCGAGGGCAGTTGCCCGGTGTAGGCGTTGACAAAACGCGGCGCATCCAGGTCGCTGACATCAAAGATATAGGTGCGGGCGTTATGATTACCAAACCATTCATCCATCTCATCATCGAGCAGGAAATAGCGCTCATCCGGTGTCAGCCAACCCTGGTGCATATAGTAGTTGCCCTCTACGGCGACCGTTGAAATCCGGGTGGGTTTGGTTTTGTCGGTGACATCGACAATCGAGAGTTCTTCGATACTCGAATTAAAACAAAGCTCGCGCCCCTGATAGGCTTGATCGGGACCGCGGTAGATGATGCACTGTGTATCATGGATATAGCCATCGGCTGTGTAACAACCAGCGTCGGTTGGCAAGTTGACATCCTGAATGTTGAGCATGTGCAGCCCGCTCTCACAAGTCTCGCCGCCAACCGCATAGGCATAGCCTGTTTCTTCGTTGATCGCGATGTTGTGGGCGTCGCTAAAGCCATCATAGTGCGCGGTTTCGCTAAAAAGGCGGGGATTTGTTATGGTGCTGGTGGTGGTGAGGGCGCGCAACTGAGTCAGGTCAAAAACTTGCATGCCATGACGGCGGTTGCGATCGGCCACAATAAAGGCATGATCGTGGTAGACTTTCATATCACGCCAGGTGCTACGGGTGGCATGGGTTGGCAGCTTGCCCAGATAGCGTGGCGCCGTGGGTGTGCTGATATCGACAAAAGCCGTGCCATCGCGCGCCCCAACCAGGGCGTACTCTTGGCCGGTCACCGGATCGGTCCAACCCCACATCGTATTATTGGTGTCGCCGCCGATTTCGGTATAAGGCAGAAAGGCCAACAGATCGACTTGGGCACAAGGAAAAATATCGGCAAAACCATTGACACAGGGGATGTCAAAGAGTGCGCGGCGGTTAGCCGCACGGATTTCACCGTCGCTAACCAAAAGGTCGGGATGGGGCAGCCAGCCTTTGCCGTCCAGTGGCCGTGATGTGGCAAGCGTTTCTGTCAGTGAAGTCCCGTGGGTTAAATCGTTCTGCCCCGCCGTCATGGCAGATAACTTGGCGGCTGATGGGGGCCTGGTTGTTTCACAGGTGGTGGCTGCTACATAACAGGCAGCCGAAGGCGGCGCTGTGAGCGGTTGAAATTCGTGTGCAAAGGTCGATTGGGTCATGAAGTAGAGTGCCAGGCTCAGGGTGCTACCAACAAGTAGGAGCCATACAATGGGGGAAATTGGTTGATGTTTTTTCATAAGCTTGATCATTATGGTTTCTAGAGTAGAACCTACAACAGGTAAGTTCTTTACAAAGTGAGCGACACACTCCCATTATACACGGAAACCGAATGATTGTAACAACCAATGACCGAACTATAGTTTCCCAGAAAAGTTTTGTACCCCATCCTCAAGGGCCAGGATGGGACAAAACTTTTCTGGACATCTATACCATTGCATCGCGCCCAGCGGGCACCCGCCCGCTGGGCGCGATGCAATCCCAAAACGATTTGCGCAACGTTGCTGCTCGACGTACGTATGATTACGATAGCTCATGTTATACTGGCTTTGATTCTCTCCGTAATGAAAAGGACGAAATTTAATGACAACCGAAACTCACTATGATTTATATGGTACGGCGTTTAAGCAAGATCCTTACCCCATCTATGCCGCGATGCGTGCCAAGACGCCGCTTTATCAAAATCCTGGGCTTACGACTGAAGGGATGATCTGGTTTGTCACCGGCTATGCCGAAGCCGAGGCTATTTTGCGCGACCACAAGCGCTTTGTCAAAAATTATCGCAATACCTTGACGCCCGAACAGCTTGCCCAGCAGCCACCCATGTCACGGCTGACCCAACTGCTGGATAATCATATGCTCAATCTGGATGGCAAGGATCACATGCGCCAACGCACATTGGTCAACAAAGCCTTTACCACACGTATGGTGAATGGAATGCAAGAGCGTGTACAGTGCATTGCCGATGAACTGCTGGATCAGGTGCAAGACAAAGGCGCGATGGATCTGATCGATGAGTATGCCTTTCCCCTGCCCATTATTGTGATTGCGGAAATGTTGGGCGTGCCGGCCGCAGACCGCGATCGCTTCCGCGCCTGGTCAGATGCTTTTGTTACGCCGGCGCGCAATGAGGAAGAGTGGCAGAAATCCGAGCGCCTATTAAACGAATTCATTGCTTATCTCGGTGAAATATTTGACGCGCGCCGCCGCCAACCACGCAGTGATCTGATCACGGCGCTGATCCAGGCCGAAGAGGGGGGTGATAAGCTGCGTGAAGAAGAACTTTACGGGATGGTGGTGCTACTGATTGTTGCCGGCCATGAAACGACCGTTAACTTGATTGGCAATGGCACGCTGGCCTTGTTGCGCAACCCCGCACAGCTTGCCCAACTCAAAGAAAATCCGGCGCTCATGCCTGAAGCGATTGAAGAGCTTCTGCGCTATGATGGGCCGGTAGAACGGGCCACCATGCGTTTTGCTGCCGAGGATGTGACAATCGCTGGGCAGTTGATTCGTCGTGGCGAACCGGTGGTGGCGGTGTTGGCTGGGGCCGACCGTGATCCTGCTGCCTTCAACCAACCGGACCAGCTTGATCTTACGCGTGACAACAGCCGGCATCTGGCCTTTGGCTATGGTGTCCACTACTGTGTCGGCGCCCCTTTGGCGCGCATGGAGGGCCGCATTGCCCTCAACACCCTGCTCCGCCGTCTGCCCAATCTACACCTGACCACGCCCGTTGCCGAACTAACTTGGCGCTTTAATCCGATTCTGCGCGGGATGCAGCATCTGCCGGTGGCATGGGAAAGCTAGTATTTTGTCAATGTAACCTGGTTGCTAGCAGAAGAAAAACCACACAGGTCTCTGTGGAATTTTAGCATAAACATAGGCCACCGGCAGATCATGAGAGTATAATGAGAGATAGTTGATAGAGTATGTGCTGTCAATTTCTGGTAAACTATAAATGTAACTACGTAATGCCATCATCAACTATCGAATCTCTATGTTGCACTTATCTTTGCTGGGTGAGTTTCGTATCTTCTATGCAGGTGAGCCGGTAGCACAAATGACCGGCGACCGGCAGCGCGCTTCTGGCCTATCTGGTGCTCCATCGTGGCGTCCCGCAGAAACGACGCGCTATTGCGGCCCAATTCTGGCCGGACAGTATCGAAAAGCAAGGGCGCACCAAGCTGCGCAAAGAGTTATACAATCTCCGCAAGAACTTCCCTGCCATTGCTGACTATCTGACCAGTGACCGTTATACGTTGCTGTGGCGGGCGGATGTCAACGCTACTATTGATGTGGTCGAATTTGAGCGCGCCCTACTCCAGGCGCGCCAAGCTGGCGATGAAGCTACGGTTGAAGCAGCACTCCAACGCGCCATCACCCTGTATAAAGGTGACCTGATCCTCCTGGATTATAGTGACTGGAATTTGGCCGAACAAGATCGACTGCGTAATGCCTGTATGGATGCGTTGGAACAGTTGACCGCGCTGGCTGAAGGGCAGCGCAACTATGTGGACGCGATCGACTATATCCAGCGCTTGCTGCGTATTGATCCGCTGCGCGAGGAAAGTTATCGTCGCTTGATGCGGATGCATGCCTTGAACGGGGATCTGACCAGCGTCAAGCGCGTCTATCGGGATTGTGTCGATATTCTTTTGCGCGAACTCCATACCGCCCCCAACCAACCGACCGATCAACTCTATACCGAACTGATCAATACCGATATCGTTTTCGTGGCACAATCCGCCCAACCGACGGGTGCAGTGGTGCGTCTGGTAAATCGTCGGCAAGAGTGGCAGCAACTAGAGACGGCCTGGCAAGCGGTCCAACGGGGGCAAGCGCAAGTGCTCTTACTTAGCGGCGAATCGGGCATTGGCAAGAGTCGATTGGTCGAGGAACTGGTAATAACCCTCCGGCGCCGTGGCGAGCGTGCGTTCCATGCCCAAACGCAACCCCTGCGCCAGACCGTTGCCTATGCCCCCGTGATTGAATGGCTGCGTTCGCCTCTGCTGGCAACCCAGGTGCGTACGCTGGACACCCTATGGCAGCATGAGCTAACTCGCTTGTTGCCTGAAGTAGCGCTTGAACACCCAGAATTTGCGCCTTTGTCGCCCCAGTTGGAACGTTGGCAACAGTCACGCTTGCATGAGGCGCTGCGCCAGACGTTCTTTGCCGGTGGTAAACCGTTGCTGCTTGTCCTGGATGATCTGCAATGGTGTGACCAGGAGACGTTGGATTGGTTGTATCTGCTTGTGACCCAAAAGGCCCACACCCCGCTGCTGGTTGTGGCCACGGCGCGGCGTGAAGACCTATTTCAACACCCAACGCTTCAGCCATGGCAACTGCACTTGCGCGAGGCGCAACGTCTGCATGAATTACCCTTGGCGCCATTGACAGCCGAAGAGACAGCTACGCTCGGTTCACTCTTGTGGGGTGAGACTTTATCGGCGGCCTTGGCAGCAGACCTTTATCAGGCCAGCGAAGGCAACCCCTTGTTTATTGTCGAGACCATGCGCGCCGCCCAGGCGGATTCTGGTTTTCTGATCTTGCCGGCCGGCACAGTCGCTACCATCGCGACCACCATTGCTGTGCGCCTGGCCCATTGTTCACTCCATGCACAACAGGTGATCGGGCTGGCCGCGGCCATTGGTCGTCAGTTCAGCGTAGAAGTGCTTACGGCCATTCTACGTGATGAAAACGCGCTCATTGATGCGCTCGACGAGTTGCTCCAACGTGGTCTTATCCGCGAAACTAGCGAAGCCGACTATGAATTCACCCAGGAAAGGGTACGCACAGTGGTCTATAGCGGCCTGACGGCAGCGCGACAGCGGCTCTACCAGAAACAGATCCTTCAGGCAGTAGCTACACACGTAAGTACACAATCGCCTTTGTACACAGATTTGAAGGATAAACACGGATAAAAGCGTGGTAAAATCCGTGTTTATCCTTCGGGAACCCTTTGGGTGCTGTGTACAAAATTTTTTGTGATTTCTTCGCGACCTTCGTGTGCTTTGCGGTTAGATATGCGAAAACTCTACATGCTCGCTGTCGGTAGGTGGGAAGGTAGTTGGTGTGGTGCGTCTTTGGCGTAAGGACTTTTGTAAGCTGTGATAGGGATTGGAACGCTATTCCTAAAAATTGAGCCGATATTGCAACGTTTTTTCTAGAAAATAGTATCATTCAGGAACGCTTTTGGAACGATCATTGTGGTAAAGTAAAGATTGCTGGTTCATGTCAAATCCGTAAACCATCTGAATCATTGACGAAAGCGGAAATAGGGCGTTTTGGGAACGCGCTATAGTGCTCCTAAATGAGTTGTGGACACCTGACAGGTTTGCGAAACCTGTCAGGTGTATATATTTCAAATAGGCGCACTATAGCAATCCCACGTGAATTCCGAAATGGATAACCTGCTGCAAGGTGGTAATCAATTGCAAGTATTTCGTGTCTCTGGTCGGATTGCTATATATACCTGTG
>Ga0163153_10007148_pt1 | contig 12163 bp, 10 predicted proteins | sample OliLakLV19MP6IB1_FD_148629 | JGI IMG/M metagenome (GOLD analysis project Ga0163153, IMG submission 148629) | Freshwater microbial mat bacterial communities from Lake Vanda, McMurdo Dry Valleys, Antarctica - Oligotrophic Lake LV.19.MP6.IB-1 | ecosystem: Environmental > Aquatic > Freshwater >... | reverse complement strand
GGCGCGCACATCGATGCCGCGCTCGGCCAGGCGCCGAGCCACGTCGGCGGGATTCACACCTTTGAACGTCACGCGCGCAAGGTTGGTGCCATTCGGAATACGCTCGATCCCCATCCGTGGATGTTTGGCGATCGCCGAATACCACGTCTCCGACGTCTGGACGGCCGCCTTGAGCCGGCCCTCGAACCCATCCATGTAATGCCGAGCGACAAGGGCGGCATTCCAGCCCACGGCGAGGTTGCCGCCGAACATACGCCGTACGTGGAACATCCCGTCGAGCAGGCGCTTCGGGCCGGCCAGGATGGCTCCGATGCCGGAGTTGAAGTACTTCCACAGAGACACATAGACCGTATCGAAGTGCGCCGAGTACTCCGCGGGAGAGATGCCTGTGTAGGCCGAGGCAATGAACAGGCGCGCGCCATCGAGGTGCATTCCGATCCCGCGACCGCGGGCCAGGGCTGAGATTGCCTTGACCTCGTCCCAGTCGAACATCTGACCCGAGAGCCGCCGGATCGGGCTCTCGATCGCGATCGCGCCCACCTCGGTGGCCACACGGCCCGAAGCCGTGCGCGCCAGCACCGCTTCGACGTCAGCCCGGGTAAACGTGGCCCGGCCCTGTGCCAGTGGCAGCAGCGTGAGCCCCGACAGCGTCTGGCACGCGTCGCCGGTGTCGTTGTAGATGTGGCTCATCTCAGGCACGATCACGCGCGTCTTTGATCCCGCCAGCGCCCGAAGCGCCAGCTGGTTCGCGAGCGTACCTGATGGAAAGAACACGGCCGTCTCTTTGCCGAGCAACTGCGCCCAGTGGCGCTCGAACTGATCCACTTCACCACCGAGCAGGTAGTTGTCTTCTGCAACGTCCTTGCCCTGGCACAGGCGACCGAGCAGCGCCGCGTATTCACGGGGGTTACTGCCAAGGCCATCGCCAGACAGGCGCACAACGCGATCACTCTGAATCGTCGTATGAGCGAACGTCGTCGTGTGGAGAAGGCCACCGAGACCGGCGGTCGCGCCGAGGGTGCTGACAAAGTCGCGTCGGGTGATGGGGTCCATGAATCCTCCGGCTGAATGGTATGCTCCGCCTGCCGCGCAGCGATATATGGTCGACGTACTGGCTCATGTTACGGCGTTCGCCGGCCAAACCGACTGGTCGATGGCCCGCCCGCTCCCCCTCATGACCGCCAGCGTCATGCTGCTGGCGCTGAGCGTTGACTCGGCCGGCCCCGGCGTGTCAGCTGGATCGGCATCGCGGCCACGACTACGTGTTGCGCTGGGGCGGCGATGAGTTCCTGGTGCTGCTGTCAGCCGACGAGGCCACTGCCCGAACGAAGGCGCGCGACATTCGCCAGGCCTTTCGCGAGTCGGCAGTCTGCCGCGAGCTGCCCGGCGACGTCGACTTGAGCATCGGCTGCGTCGGCGTGCCGCCCATTCGGACGCCGCCGCCTCCAGCTGAGGTATGATGCGGCCCCTCGCCGCACGGTCGTCGGTGATCTCACATGAAGGGTGGTGCCATGGCCGGCAAAACGATACCAGTTCTCATCTACGCCCCGGGACTCGGCAGGTTCAGCCACAACACCGCGGACGGTGTGGCCGACGTTCTGGCTCGTACGATCGACCGCCTGGGGCCCGAAGAGTACAGCACCAGAACGGATGCGGCGGTCACGGCGCCCAAGGGCCTGCGCGTCGGCAAGACCATCATCGACGGCAAAGACCAGCCGGTGCTTCAGCTCTTCGAACTCGACTATCTGGGTCTGCTGGAACCCGACTCCGGCGTGGTCGGTCGGCCGGTCGTGCCTGGGCTCATCCGAACCGTCTACTTCGCATTGTTCGGGCTGCTGAAACTTATTGGTGCCTTTGGGCGACCCGCAAAAACCTGGGTCGTCAAGGCGCAGCTATTGCTGGGGTTTATCCTGACGCTCGTGCTGATCTTCGGCGCCACGGTCGCCGTCTACTCGGCCGTCTTTGCCAACGGTGGCACCCTGCCCTGGGCCGGAGTGTTCGGCCCCGAAGCGGGGCCATGGATGTTCGGCATGTCGTCTATCGGAGTCCTGGTGATCTGGTCGGCGGCCCGCAAGAAGGTCCTGGCCCTGGCGGGGTCGATGGAATGGCTGATGCGTTTTGTGACCAACGAAAGCGCCATCGCCGATACGGTGGCTCTTGTTGTGGACGAAGCGGTGGATGGTCTGCGTCAGAATGGGTGGACCGGCAGCATCCACCTCCTCGGCTTCAGCTTCGGCAGCCTCGTGCTCTTTGAGTCCCTCTTCCCCCGGCCAGGCGCGCTCCGGTCCGCCTCCCCGATCGCTTCGGTCGCTTCACTCACGACGATCGGCTGCCCGATCGACATCGTCCGCCTCTACCAGCCATCGTTCGTGATCGGTCGAACCGAGCGGCGCCCCTCGCTGCCCTGGACCAACGTGTTCAACCCGGCAGACTTGTTCTCGTCGAACCTGCGGGACGCCGACGACGGGAGTGCAGGCGTGGCTGATGCGCTTCCTTTCGTCTCCGTCCCTCCCCACTCAATTCGCTACCTCAACCAGAACCTCGGTCCGACGCAAATCTTCTCGGGCGGCAAGACCCATGCAGGGTACTGGGGCACGCCTTCGCGGGCGAGCTGTTTCGAACCGCTCGTCTTGAACTGGCTGAAATAGTCGCCCCTGGGATCAGCCGACGAAGACGTCGCGAATCGATTCGTCCTTGCGGAACTGCCCGAGCGCGTACGGGCACGTGGCGGTCACCTTCGTGCCCGTCTCGCGCGCCCAGGCCACGAGCGCGTCGAGCAGTTGCCGGCCCATCCCCTGCCCCTTGAGCACCTCGGACACCTCGGTGTGGTCGATGATGATGAGCGTGGGCGTCGTGCGCGAGTAGGTCATCGCGGCCAGGCGATCGCCATCGCGCTCGTAGAAACACGCTCCGTGATTACCGGTTTCTTCGTGTGTGATCATGACAGCTGTCCTCAGGGTATCTTGACCCGAACCACCCGCGCCACGCGACGCCGTACGCCTCACGAATCGCGGGCGGCAGTGTTCCAAGGGTGAGCAGCTGCATCACACGAAATGCCGGCCAGGCCACGCGCCACTTCGGTGGATACAGTACCGCGTGCGCGAGCGCACGACTGGTGTCGGTCACGACAATGCGCCCACCGGCGAGCATCTCGGCCATGCACGAGTCGAGCTGCGCTTGGTCACGCGGCAGCCATCCAGCCGGCATCCCCATCAGCGGTTCCATGATCGTGGCCTCCGCGCAATACCGATCCCGCTCGACATGAGTCAACGGGCCCACAAGCCGCCCGTAGGTCAACGGGATTGATTCCAGCAGCGTGGCGTGCGCCCACCGCTGCAGGTCGGGGTCGTGAAGCGGAGTACGGCACGTGTTCCCCAAGCGACCCCTGCCCGCAGGTGCGCCGAAGGCCTGGCGCCGGCGGACGCACGCGATCGTGAAGCACATTGATGCGAGCAGCGGTCGCGATCACCTGCTCCGTGTCGCCGAAGGTCAGCGACAACATCGCGCCCACGGTCGAGTGCAGTCGGCGAAGGCCGGCGAGCAGGCTGCCGCGAAAACCACTGTGGCCATGCACGCCCGCAGCCACCGACGGATGTGCCAGCTGGAGCAGAATGGCCCGACCCGAAGGTGACCGGCGTGCCGCAGGCGCCCGCGCACCGCTGCGAGATGCCGCTCAAGTGCATCAGTCATCGATTGCCATCCCTCACCGCCTGAACGGTCGTCCGAAGACTGTGCAGCCTCGGTTCACTCTGTCGCATCGGTGCGCCGTTCGTTCTGACGTACCACAACAGCCTCGCGAAGCCGCGCGGCACCACCAACTGACGCAGCAGCTCATCAAGCACCATGACCTCGCGGTATTCCTTGATGAACGCGGTTGCGGGTTGACTCCATCGGTCATCGGGCAGCCCGGTCAGTTCAGCAAGCACGACCATCACATCTTCACAGTGACGAGGGGTTGGGCCAAGGCCGAATTTGTGCCGGATGTCGAGGCACGCGCCCAGGCCGGCGTCCACCAGCCGATGACGGATGTAGCAGCATTCCGCGCGGTGCGAGGCCTTCTGGTCCAATGCCGCGTTTGCACATCCGTCGAAGTCCAGAAACATGGCCAGCTCCGTGATTCTCCTGCCCGACATTGGCCGCGAGTGGCGAAGCACATGGAGTGTGTCGAGCGCGACAACACCCGGGACCCGCAGCGGCGTCCGGGGCGAGGCGCGAAAGAAGAGCGGCAGCCCTCGCACAGCACCACTTCCCGGAGACACATCCAACGGGTTGGAAGAAGATCGCTCACCCCGCGGCTGACAACGAGCCGAGTCGAACCGCGCTGATGACTCAAGAAGCAGTAGGGATAAAAAAGGGCGCCGGGAAACAGGCGGTCTCGAAACACGCCGGCCATGCCTGAGATGAATGTCGCTCACATGCAGAAGGCGGCATGCGTCGTGCCGGGTGGACAAGCGCTCTTCGCGGATGCGCAGTGCCTGGGTCAGCCCGATCTCCAGCAGGCCGCCAGGGACGACGCTCGCCGTGTTCATGCTGCCATAGACGGCCGCACGCACGCGCACGCCGTCAGCAGGACGTGAGTATTGGGTGAGATGGGCGGAGTCCTGGGGTCAGGGGTGGCGGCGGAGGCCGTAGGCGAGGCCGAGGCCGAAGGCGGCGGCTTCGCCGAACGCCAGAACAGCTCGCGACACCGGACCAAGATCCGGCTCGCCTATGAGCCTCCCGAGCGGCGCCAGGGTCGCGCGCGATCCTTCGACAGCGTCTGCGATCACATGGATGCTGCCGCCGACGAGCGGGGATCCCGCAAGCGTGAGAGCCAGACCGGCCACCCCACAAAGGACGGCCATCATGAGGGCCATGGGCCCTCGGTGGCTCGTTGCGAGGGCGTATCCCGCTCCCGCAGCGCCCCCGATCACCACACCTTCAAGGCCGCCACCGACTTCGACATCCACGCCCACCAGGGCGGCGAGGCCCCAGCGGGCCAACCACTGGACCGCCACTCCGGCGATTCCGCCTCCAAGCGCGGCGCCAGCGACGAGAGCCAGGACGCGCTGTGTTCGCGCGTGAGGTTCGGCGAGTGACAACCCCGCGCCAACGCCGCCGCCACCCACCGCGCCGCAGATGCCGCCAATGACAGCAAGGACAGGTGCGATCGCGAATGTGGCCGCGCTGCCCGGAGCCGCGGCGAGGATCAGGCCGCCAAGTCCCCCGGCCGCGAGACCGGCCAGCCCGCCACCGGTCGCTCCGCCGCTCCAGAGCGGGTCGGCCACTCGCGCTTCGATTCGGGCCCTGCCGGTCGCCTCGACATCGGCAGCGCCAACCGGTGTGTCTATGTGCGCGGCGTCGTCGTGCTCTTCAGTCACGTCGAGAACGAACTGGTAGCCGTGACGCGAGACCGTCCGGACAAAGCGTGGCTCGTTCGAGTCGTCACCCAGTGTGCGGCGGATGGTGCGAACCGCCTGGCTGAGCGCGCTCTCGGACACACTCACGTCGCCCCACACGCGTTCGAAGATCTCGCGACGATGGATCGCCTCGTGTCGACGCTCGATCAGGAGGACCAGGAGGTCGAAATACCGTGGGATCAGCGGCACCTCGCGGCCGTCGCGGACGAGGAGCCGCCGCTGTGGCGAGAGCGTGAAATCTCCGAACCGATATCGAATCACGAGGGGAGACTACGCGAGGTCGTACCGATCGAGTTCCATCACCTTGGTCCAGGCCGCCACGAAGTCCCTGACAAACGCGTCCTTCGCGTCATCACACGCATACACCTCGGCCAGAGCCCGGAGCACCGAGTTGGACCCAAAGACCAGGTCGGCACGCGTGCCCGTCCAGGTGATGCCACCGGTCGCGCGGTCGCGTCCTTCGTAGATGCCGTTGCCAGCGTCGGAGTCGGTTGCGGTCGCGGGCTTCCACTGAGTCTTCATGTCGAGCAGGTTGACGAAGAAGTCGTTGGTCAGGGTCCCTGGTCGCTTCGTGAACACACCATGCGGTGACTGCCCCACGTTCGCATCCAGCGCGCGCAGGCCCCCGACAAGCACCGTCATCTCAGGAGCCGTGAGCGTCAGCAACTGTGCCCGGTCCACCAGCAGTTCCTCAGCCGACATCCCATGGCCATTCCGCAGATAGTTGCGGAAGCCGTCGGCGGTCGGTTCCAGGGGCGCAAACGCTTCCACGTCGGTCTGCTCCTGCGACGCATCCATGCGTCCAGGCGTGAAGGGCACGGTCACGTGGTGGCCGGCGTCTTTGGCCGCCTTCTCCACAGCCGCGCAGCCGCCCAGCACGATCAGGTCAGCCAGCGACACCTTCTTCCCAGCGGTTTGCGCCGCATTGAAGTCCTTCTGGATCGCTTCGAGCGCGTCGAGGACCGTCCCGAGCTGCGCCGGCTGATTGGCTTCCCAGTACTTCTGCGGCGCCAGCCGGATGCGCGCGCCGTTTGCCCCGCCGCGCTTGTCGCCGCCCCGGAACGTTGACGCTGATGCCCACGCGGTTGCCACCAACTGCGAGACCGACGGGCCGGAGGCCAGTATCGTGGCCTTCAGCGCGGCCACGTCCTCCTCACCGACGAGGGGATGATCCACACCCGGAATCGGGTCCTGCCACAGCAACCTTTCTGCGGGCACGAGGGCGCCGAGATACCGCGTGGTGGGTCCCAAGTCGCGGTGCGTCAGCTTGTACCAGGCGCGCGCGAACGCATCGGCGAACTCCTGCGGGTTGTCGAAGAAGCGGCGTGAGATTTTTGCGTAGGCCGGGTCGAGCCTGAGCGCCATGTCGGCGGTGGTCATCATCGGCGCGTGCCGAATCGAGGCGTCGTGCGCATCAGGGACGGTGTTCGCGGCCGCGGCGTCCTTTGGTGTCCACTGCTGGGCGCCCGCCGGGCTCTTTGTCAGCTGCCACTCGTACTTGAAGAGGGTCTCGAAGTAGCTGTTGTCCCAGGTGATTGGCGTCGGCGTCCACGCGCCCTCAATGCCGCTGGTGGTCGTGTGGACTCCCCTGCCGCTCCCAAACTTGTTCGTCCAGCCGCAGCCCTGCTCCTCAATGGGCGCCGCCTCAGGTTCAGGGCCGACTCGCGCCGGATCGCCCGCACCGTGAGCCTTGCCGAAGGTGTGCCCGCCGGCCACAAGGGCCACGGTCTCTTCATCGTTCATCGCCATGCGCTTGAACGTCTCGCGAATATCCCGCGCCGAGGCGATGGGATCCGGATTGCCGTTGGGCCCTTCCGGGTTCACGTAGATCAATCCCATCTGGACGGCGGCCAGCGGATTCGACAGTTGTCGATCGCCGCTATAGCGCTCGTCGGCCAGCCACTTCCCCTCGGGGCCCCAGAAAATATCCTCTGGCGGCTCCCACACATCCGCACGCCCGCCCGCAAAGCCGAACGTCTTGAAGCCCATCGAATCGAGGGCCACGTTGCCGGTCAGCACAATCAGGTCGGCCCAGGAGATCTTCCGCCCGTACTTCTGTTTGATCGGCCAGAGCAGCCGGCGCGCCTTGTCAAGATTGCCGTTGTCGGGCCAGCTGTTGAGGGGTGCGAAGCGCTGAGTACCGGATCCGGCTCCGCCGCGGCCATCACCGACTCGGTAGGTGCCCGCGCTGTGCCACGCCATCCGGATGAAGAACGGCCCATAGTGGCCGTAGTCTGCGGGCCACCAGTCCTGCGACGACGTCATCAGGGCGTGGAGATCTGTGACCACAGCGTCCAGATCGAGGCTCTTGAATTCGCTGGCGTAGTCAAACGCCTCTCCCATCGGGTCGGACAGCGAGGAATTCTGATGCAGGATCGTCAGGTTCAATTGATTCGGCCACCAACTCGCATTGGCGGAGGCCCCAGCGGTGTGCCGTGCGCCACTCGACACCGGACACTTGGATTCGTTGGACATGGTGTTGGGATCCTATCGCAGTCGCGCAGGTGGTGGACAGTCGGAAGCAGTTGTCGGCCGAATAGAATAGCGAAGTGAACGCGCCCGCCGCACGGTACGAAGGCCTGGATCTGTTTCGCGGCCTGAGCATGTTCTCGGTCGTCCTGCTCCACGTCCACGTGCTCAGCGGCGGTGATCCGAGCGACGTCATCCTGCTCGTCCGGGATTTCGCCTTTCCCGGGTTGATCATGGGCAGCTTCTTCGTGATGGCGGTGGCGTTCGATCGGAACCCGGCGCGATCGTTTGGCGCGATCGTGCGCGCCAGGATCACGCGCCTGCTCGTACCTTCGCTGGTGTGGTCGTATCTCTATTGGATCGGCTGGTGGGTGGTGCGCCCCTGGTTGCAGGGCGAACCGGCTGTCCTTCCTCCCCTCAGCCTGGTGCTCACCGCGTACATGCACCTGTGGTTCCTGCACCTGGTGTTCGGGGTGACGGTCATGTTGGCGCCTGTACTGGGCTGGGTGGCGCGCGGACAACTCGCGCGATGGCCGGCGCCGAGCTTGCTGCAATGCATTGAGCGCATCGCCCCGTTCCTCGCGTACATCCCGGCCGGCCTGGCGATCGGGCTCGCACACCGAACGATTCAGCGATGGTTTCTGGCCGACACATTCAGAATCGGCACCCTGGTCGCGGCGGTGGTGGCCCTGGCCGTACATGTGTCTCCCGCAGCCGTGCCATTTTCGGGCGAGGCCTACGCGATCGCCGTGCTCATAACTATTCTCCGGCCCCTCTCGTCACTAGGGCCGTTGACGTGGGCGCGCGCGCTGGCGCGCTGGTCGTTTGTCGTCTACATTCTGTACTTCGCTGGCGCCGTCGTCTTCGCCATTGCCCTAAAGCGGGCGGACATTCCCCACACCACTGTCACCTCGATCGGCGGCGCGCTGATGGTCGTGGTGGCAAGCATGGCGGTGGGCAGCGCGTTGCGACGCGGCTTGCCGTTCGACTGGCTGCTGCCGCTTGTGCCGGTTGCATCGGAGCCGGTTTCTGTGGGGCCGTTGCCTCGATGAGTACCCCCACATGCCAGCGCCTGGTGTTCCGGCGCACCGGGGCACATGGCGACGTTCTCGCACTGACGCCGTTCACACCCACGCCGCCAGAAGCCGGAGAGGTCCTGGTGCGCATTGTGGCCGCTCCGCACCTCTGGCACACAGCCGGCGCTTCCCGCTGTACCCGGCCCTGATCAACGAGCCGCTAGTCGAATCCCGACGAAGTCGCGATGCGCACAATGCTCACGGCCAGGTCCCTGGTGTCGGTAGACACACCCAGCACGCTCGGCTTCCACGTGTGGTCGTACTCGAGCCTGATGGTGGCCAGCAGGCCGCCCGACTGCGGGATCGCAATCCTGTGAGGCTGGTGCGAAGCCGCATTGAGCACCTCGATCTCCCCCGCCGACTGGCCATTCACCGACACACGGATCCGCGTGCGGCGCTCCGGGCTCGCAATGGCATTGAGCCAGAGCGTGACCTCGGTGTCGCGATCGGTCGGCACCGGCAGGTAGATGTTTGAGGCGGCTGCCGACGACCAGACCTCGGCCGGTCCCGGCGCGGGTGGCACGGCCCACCCTTCACCCAGCCATCGGGAGAAGTCCGCATCCGTGTTCTCGATGGACTCGCGACCAAACCGGGCGACGACATCAGCGTTGTGCTCAAGCGCCCGCGACATGGTGAAGCGGCGCCCTTCCGGATCTTCGCCCGAGAGTGTCACGTCTTCGTACAACAAGCCACTTCCCGGTCCCATGAGCCAGGGCTGCTTCCACCACGTTCGGCCAAAGAAGAACCCGGCCATGCCGCGCGCCCGGATGTAGTCGAGCATTCGGCCGTTTGTGATCGCGGGTAGCACCTCGGAATTGGCCAGTCCATCGAGATTGACGGTCGTAAATGGCGCAAACCAACCCCACATGCCAGCATCGGAGTTGCCGACCACGGCGTCTGCAGGCAGGTTCGCTGCCACCACACGGAGCCGGGCCGGTTCCGCGGACTGATCGGGCCACGGTCCGCGACGGACTACGTCGCGGCCCTCAACGGACAGAACCACACCGATGAAGAGCGCTGCACCGTACATCAACGACCGCCGAGGCAGCAGCGACACCGAAAGGGCCACGAGCAACATCGCGAGCGCGACGATCGGGGCCAGGTACCATTCACGGATGACCAGGCGCCACGCACCAGCCAGCAGGATGGCGGCTGCATACGCAAGCAGGGTTGTCACAAACCCCACCCGGGCAAGCGTCGCGCCCCGGCGCCTGAACGCGATCGCGCCAAGGATGCCTGCCAACACCAGCCCCGCTTGATGCACGAGGCCCAGCCGATCGCCCAACGCACCCAGACCGGATGTGAGGACCGCAGCGGACCTGGTCGCGAGTACGTCCAGTGAGCCATGAAACGAGTGGTAACGCTGCTCCATGACGACGAACGCTCGCCCGGAGTCCTGCACGACGCTGCCGAACACAACGGCGTTGTAGATGAACCAGGGGGCCATGATGAGTGCGGCCACCAGACCGGCACGTACCAAGAGCCGGAAAGCGTCCACGGGCTGATGGCGCTGACCGATCAGGCCCCCCAGCCAGACGAGCGCGGCAAGAAACGCGGCGTCGGTGCGACTGAGGCACACGGCAGCTGTGATCACACCGAAACCGACCGCGTCCCTGGGCGAGCGCACGCCACGGACATACGCCATCCACAACAACAGGCTCGTCGTCAACAGGAGCACGCCCGTCTCCAAACCGTTGACGGCGTGGGCGAACACCACCGGATTGAGGGCCATTAGCGCGCTGAACGCGACCGCTGTGCGTGTATCCCACAGGTGCTCGACGCAACGCGCCAGCACGGCGATGGCGAATGCCGTCAGCACCGCGCCAACTATCAGGACATAGACAAACTGGTGCCCCGCCACGGCCAGCACCGGCGTGATGACCAGTACCCAGAGCGGATGAAAGCCGTTTGTGCGCGTGAGACCGTCGAACGAGAACCACCAGCCCTCGCGGATGTGTTCCGCCACACCGAAGTAGTAAAACGCATCGTCGGGCACGAAGCCGAGCAGGCGATCAGGATCGGTCGCCGAGAGATAGAACACCCAAAGAGAAGATGCCACGGCGAAGGCAAGCGGCCACAGCCACAGGAGGCTCACCTCAAGTCGTTGCAATTCACGCGCGCTCATAGGTTTCCGGGCGCGATCATACAGCCCGGGACGATCGGCATGGGCTGAAGCCCATGCCCTCCGGTCGATCCAGCCCTCCGGCCGATCCAGGCCACCCATTCGTTCACCCCAGAGCGGTGGCGGAATCGCACATAATCTGTCCTATGACCCGTCTGTTGCTTCCGCTGTTTCTGGCCGTCTCCACGATCGCGGCCGTTGTCGCTCAACAGGGAGTCCTGACGGGGCAGACTGCCGGCCAGGGAGGTGATCAATTTCTCGACGGCATCGGCGAAACGAGTCTGGTGGCACGCTACGTGTTCAACGGCAACACCGAAGACTCGTCGCGGAACCAGCTTCACGCCACAATGCGGGGCACCGGTGCGGTGTTCGTCGACGATGGCGAGCGCCGCGTGCTGCTGCTGACCGGCGCCGGCAGCCATGTGCAATTGCCCTCCGACGTTCTGGAGGGCGAAGACGCCATCGCGGTGGTCGGCTGGCTGTACCTTCCCACTCGTGCGACGGGTCCGGTCTTTGATTTCGGTCAGAACATCGACACGCGCCTGTTTGCGTTCGTTGATGCCCAGGGGTTCCGCGCGTCCGTGGTGGTGGGTGGCAAGACCCAGGGAGAAGCCCCGGCCAAACCGGTGGTCGAAAACCAGTGGATTCACTTCGCGGTGGTCCTCAACCCCGCGAGCCGAGTACTGACGACGTTCATCGATGGCGTGCGGGCGGGTCAGGCCACCGGTGTGGCCGTCACGCCAGACCAGCTGGTTCCGCAGGCGCTGTCAACCAACCGGCTGTTCCTCGGGCGATCGCAGGACAACGATGCCCCGACGCTTCATGGACGATTCCGCGACGTCCGTCTCTATCGGATCGCCCTGGGCGACGAACCCATCGCCACCATCCGGCGCAACGCGCTTGCGGCGACGCAGTCGGCGCAGGGCCGCGGCGCGGCGCCGCCGCAGATCTCGACGGCCAACATTCCGCGCGAATCACCGTTCGCGGCGCGGCTGACAGTGGTTCCGGACATCACCGTGGAAACGGTCGTCGGCATGTTGCCGCGCCTGCCCGCCTCCCTCCCCGCCACCTACGCGGGGGGCGTCGCCGGTGAAGCC
>Ga0163153_10007145_pt1 | contig 12166 bp, 10 predicted proteins | sample OliLakLV19MP6IB1_FD_148629 | JGI IMG/M metagenome (GOLD analysis project Ga0163153, IMG submission 148629) | Freshwater microbial mat bacterial communities from Lake Vanda, McMurdo Dry Valleys, Antarctica - Oligotrophic Lake LV.19.MP6.IB-1 | ecosystem: Environmental > Aquatic > Freshwater >... | reverse complement strand
GTTCTGCAGCATCAGCGTTTGGGCCCGCCCGAGGCTGAAGCGGCCTTCGATGCCGACGACCCGCGGGTCTTGCTTGCCGCCGAACCATTCCGTTTCAAAAATCTTCTTGCGATCTTCCGCCAGTCGGCGGTAGTCGTGCCCGAGCACGATGACGATGTAGTCGCCCGGCTTGATCGTCACCTCGGGAATGTCGCACACTTCCGCCGCGTTGTCGGTGAGCTGGAATCCCTTCAGGTCGACCGGTTCCTTGCCGAAGTTGTAGAGTTCGACCCATTCGCGGCCGTCTTGCTCGCCGATCGGCTGGTTCATGAACTCGGTGATCGCGATCGACTCGATCTTGCTGAAACCGAACTGAGCTTGGGCGTCGTCGACCGAAAACAGTAGGGCGAGGGCCGCGAACAAGACGATGCGCTTCATGGCAAGGAGACTCCGACGATGAGTAAGGCGGTTACGGACCGGAGGGGGGCGCGTCCGATCATTAAAGCACAAGCCCCGGCTATTGCGAACTTAATTTTGCGTTAATGGCGGAGGGTGCGACTCGAAACGAGGCTGGCGGGATAACCGTTGATCGCTGCGAAACAAGCTCGGATTTCATGGTCCAGCCCGCCCAGACGGTCCGCATCGTCCAGAGCGTTCCTGTGATGGCGGCCGTCTTGGTCGTTCACCACGCGCAATCGCCTAGGCTCTGGGACGTGCCACCCAGCCGGAGCGTCCGCAGCGTCCGCAGCGTCCGCGGAGCGTCCGATCACGGGTGGTTTCCGTGCTTCCCAACGTTTCGTCCGAAATGCGGCGTGGGGAAGTCTATCCGCAATGCGACTCGCGACACGCCACTAAGGGCGGCAATTTCGCCGGTCGGCCGCCTACTCCCCAAGCGCCCCCAGATCCATCAAGAGCGCGCCCATTTCGGAGGCGGCATGGCCGTTGTCTTGGCGGCGGGCCTCTTCGATGCCGTCCCTTAGAAATTGCCTCGCGTCGTCGATCCGTCCGAGGCGGGCCAGCTGCTGGGCGGCCATGAAGTAGGAGGGGACGTGCGGCTTCGAGCGGTCGTAGGCCAACTCCTTGAGCATGCCGAGGCTCCGCTCGTTTTCGCCGGCCTTTTCGAGTTCCTGCGAGAGAGCGTAGCGGAGGAACTGGTCGTTCGGCTCCGCGACCAACATGGCCTCGATTTTTTCGCGTCGCGTCGTCATCGGCGAGAACTCTCACGGGGCCACGGGCGGAAAGGAACGCGGTCGGAAACGAAACCGGAGGGCGAAAACCCGTGCGGGCCGCAACGCGGGCCACGCGAGATTTTCGCCCTCCGGGTGGAGATCCAATTCAACCGAACCAGTCGGCTTACAGGTCGCCTTCAATCATCACGAGCCGGCCCGGTCGATCTTTCGACCCTTCCGGTTGCGTGCCGAACTCGGCGATGTAGAGCTTGCCGTCGTTGCCGAAGGCCATGGCCGCAGGCTTGTCGAGCGTGCAGAGCTTCTCGGTCTTCACCGTGGCGTCCTTCGTTTCGCCGCTCAGCTCGATGCGGTACAGGCCGCCCTTCGTCGGGTCGACCCACGAGAAGTCGATGCCGTAGAGCTTGCCCGACTTCGAATAGGCCAGGCCCACCAGATCGCTCAGGCCGGTCTTCACGCTGGTGACGAGCTTGCCCGTCTTGGTGTCGTAGATCGCCAGCAGGCTGTCGCCGGCCACGTTCACTTCACCCATTTGGCCGACGACCAAATGTCCGTGCGAGTCGACGACGAGGGCCGTCGGAGCGTCGACGTTTAAATCCGGCTTTGTGGCGATGAACGTCTTCAACTCGCCGTACTTGCCGTCTTTGCCTTCGGCCTTGAGGATCCACCCCTTGGTGTCGTCGCCGTTGCTGCTGATGTAGATCGCGTCCGACGCGACGGCGACATTGAAGAAGTTCCCTTCACCCTTGGGCGAATCCTTGTGGCCCACGGGAATCGGGCCGAGGGTCGTCCCCTTGTCGGCCGTAATCGTCTGGCCGTGCGGCGGCATCTTGAAGACGTAAACGACTTCCTCACCGTCCTTCTTGTCGCCGCCGCCGACGACGAGGGTTCCCTTGCCGGCGAACGCCAGGCCTAGCGGGCCGATGTCGTACATCGGACCCTTGCCGTAGATGTCCTTGGAGAATTTGGTGATGACCTTCTCGTAGTCCCAGCCGTCGGTGTGGAAGCAGAGGATCCGCCCCGCGCCGCTGTCGGAAACGAGCAGGTGCGTAGTGCCCGGTTCGGCCGCCAGGCCGCTCGGGTTCAACAGGCCGGTGAGCACCGGCACGACTTTCACTTTGTCTTGGGCGGTCGCTTGCCCGGCCACGAGGGCCGCCAGCGCCAGCGCCGCGATTCCGTACCGTTTCATGACGTCTCTCTCCTAAGGTCTAAAAAGTATCAATCCTTGAACGAAACCGTCTGACTCAAATCGATTGCCGCCTTGCCCGACTTGGGGGCGCCCATGCGGGACAAGCACGGCACATGCCGTGCCGTACCCGGCTACTCCGGTAGTTTCGGCGGCTTGATGAGCGGATAATTCTTCGCCGCCAGTCCTACTTTCATAAAGGTCACGAGGTCGGTTTTTTCCTCGGCCGAAAGTTCCAGCGGGAAAATCTCTTCGTCGAGCTGCGGGTTGGCGATGCCCCCTTTGTTGTAGTGTTCGACGACTTCCTCGAGCGTTTTCAGGCTCCCGTCGTGCATGTAGGGAGGGCTCTTTTCGATATCACGGAGGCCCGCCGTCTTGAACGCCCCGCGGTCTCCTTCGAGCTTGCTGATGACCTTCCGCCCTTCGTCCGGTTCCTTTTTGTCCATGCCGACGCCGATGTTGTGGAACGCGGCGTCGCTGAAGTTCGGCCCGGTGTGGCAGGCGCTGCAACGAGCCTTGCCGAAGAATAGTTCCATGCCGTGCTCGGCAGCTTTGGAAAGGGCTTTCTTATCTCCTTCGACGTAGCGGTCGTACGGGGCGTCTCCCGAGAGCACTGTCCGTTCGAAGGCCGAGATGGCCTTGGCGACCGTGTCGGGAGTAGCATCGGACTTGAACACCGCCTGGAATTGCTTCTTGTAGCCGGCGATGCCGTTCAGCTTCTTGACGCAGTCTTCGAGCTTGTGGTCCATCTCGACCGGGTTGGCGATCGGCCCCAGCGCCTGCCCTTCGAGCAGTTCGCTGCGACCGTCCCAGAACTGCAAGGGGAAGTAGGCCGCGTTGATGATCGTCGGCGCGTTGCGGCCTCCCTTTTGGCCGCGGACCCCCGTAGCGAAGTTCGCCCCGTTGCTCCAACCCTTGGCCGGGTCGTGGCAATCGGCGCAGCTCACCGTGTCGTCGCACGACAACCGGCGGTCGAAGTACAATTGCTTGCCCAGTTCGATCTTCGCGGCGCTCGACGGGTTGTCGAGCGGCACCGGCACCGGCGGCAAGCCGCGCGGGACCATCGGCACGTCGGCCGGCGAGGAACCGGCCCGGCCCGCCGGCGAGGCACCAACACTGTCGGCCGGGGCTTGTGCGGAAACGCTAGCAACGAAACTGCCCGTCAGAAGTGAGAACATAACGAAGCCGATCGCGGCCGGGGCGATGGCGCCCGCCGCAAGCGTACGATGCATGGAAGAATCCTTCGGCAAGAGTCAAGGCCGGTCGTGCGATGCGCGAAAGGGGGTATTCGCGTCCGGCGTATTGTTGCCGAAGGTCCGGCGAGCGGCAAGCGGGCGAACATGTCCCTGGCGGCCGCGAAAATGTGCGGCGCCGTTCACATGTTCGGTGGTCGGTGCGTGGCGTTTAAGATCGATGCACCGCGGCCGAATGCCTAGACCCTGCGCGGGGCGGACCTCTCGCAATCGCCACGCTCTGGGACGAGCCGACTCGAGACGGCCACGCCGGGGCGTCCCACGATAGTAACGCGACTGCGTTACACGCCGTTTCTCGGGCTACGCTGTTTCTCGGGCTACGCTGTTTCTCGGGCTACGCTGTTTCTCGGGCTACGCTGTTTCTCGGGCTACGCTGTGGCGTGGGCCGCTTCGTAGGCCGAAATCTTGTCGGCGTGCGCCAGTGTCAGGCCGATGTCGTCCAGGCCGTTCAATAGGCAGTGGCGGCGGAACGGTTCGACATCGAAAGGAATCGAGAGGCCGAACTCGTCGGTGATCGTCTGCGTTTCGAGGTCGACCGTCAGCCTATAGCCGGGGTGCTTGGCCACCCGGGCGAACAGATCGTCGACCTGCTCTTCCGTGAGACGAATCGGCAACATGCCGTTCTTAAAACAGTTGTTGTAGAAAATGTCGGCGAAGCTCGGGGCCAGCACCGAGCGGAAGCCGTAGTCCTCAAGCGCCCAGGGGGCGTGTTCGCGGCTGCTGCCGCAGCCGAAATTGCGCTTCGCGAGGAGCACGGTCGCCCCTTTAGTTGCGGGCTGATTCAACTCGAAATGGGGGTCGTCCTTGCCGTCGGCCGTGCGTCGCCAGTCCCAGAACAGGAATTCGCCGAAGCCGGTCCGTTCGATCCGCTTGAGGAACTGCTTGGGGATGATCTGGTCGGTATCGACGTTGGCCCGATCCATCGCGGCGACCAGGCCGGTGAGCTTTGTGAAGGCCTTCATGATTTTGATACGCCTATGTCAATTTAACGATACCTGATAATTGGCAAGACTTGTACTCGACCCCTCAAAGTTCCAAAACTTCGGACTAAACGCGTCTTCAGAATGTAATGGATCAAACGCTTCGATTGTTTCGGCTTTTAGGCTCGGATTGAGCAAGCGTCGCAATAGCGCACGTACTTGGGACGCTGCAGGATGGTGCGGATCCAATGCCAGCACATAATCAGCGGCCGTAAGTGCATCGTGCGGCTGATCCAGCTGGTCATATGCCAGGCAACGCCACATATTGGCTGCCACCGCATCTTTGAGAAAGGCCGGGCGCGCTAAAGAGGATTTCGAATTAGCTCGTTCCACTGCCTTAATAACAGTCCAATAAAGATCTTTTTGCTGTTCTGGAACAAGCGACAAGGCCTTTTGAAACAGAATGCCGGATGCGGCATACAAGAGCATCGGTGGCGAATTCGAGTTCACGATTGCCATCGACCGCTGAACAGCATCATCAATTTGCTTGGCAAACAATTGCGCTCGTAACAGAAAGTAGTCGTGGAATTCGTTCTTAGGCTCCAACGCCGTTGCCAAACGGAAGAACCAAATCGCCGCGTCATATTTTGACATGTCTGCCCAGCAGATTCCCCGCATGTGGGCTACAAAATCCGGCGGCAACCGAGAAGCGTTTTCGCGCAGCAGATTCAGCGCGTGCTCATAGTCGCCCTTCCGCGTAGTTTCTAAGATTGCCGAAGCTGCCTCGGCAGATACGCTCTTCGCATCGGGCGTCGCACTAAGAGAAGTATTTAGATCGGCAGCAAGCCCTTCGAGAGTATCTTGTTCTGAAGTGCTAAGTTGCCACCAATGATGCTCTAGTTCTGCCCGAATCTGGTCCGCGACATTGCTGTCTCCCTGGTTTTTACGGCGATAGTCGTGCAGCAGTAGCTGCAATCGGACCGCTTCAAGGAATTGCGGTGATTTGTCGGCAGTCATGTTGGACGATGCCATTCTATTCCTCGTCTATAAGCCAATCGCTCTTAGTGGCGGCCAACATGTATTGAAACACGTCGATCGCTACTTCGCCCGGTGGCTCGACTACACCGTGTTTTTCCGAATCCAGCCGCAATGCCAAACTCGAAAACGCAAAACCGTCCGCGAATTTCGCACTTTGATGACGCCAAACCTTAGACAGATTATTCCCGATCGCCGCTTTCCGTTTCCTCTCGTCAGCAACTAAGTGAGCTAGCCGAGGAGGAATCAGAAAATATGGCAGTTCGCGCCAATCTGGTCCGACAGACATTCCGCCGGTTCTCGGGAGGACGGTTTGTTGCTCGGTCAATTCTACGTCGCCCCGCGGCGGCTTTCCCACCCGAACTCCCAGCATGAACTTTTGGTCGCCGACTCGCGGAAACTCTCCGTCAGCGAGCATTGCTCTAAAGAGCCCTGGCATTGGAACCTACCCGAATTAAAGGTATTTCCACTGCCGCACGTCGACAAAGTGACCGGCACAAGCGGCGGCGGCCGCCATGGCGGGGCTCACCAGGTGGGTGCGGCCCCCCTTCCCTTGCCGGCCTTCGAAGTTGCGGTTGCTCGTGCTGGCGCAGCGCTCGCCCGGCTCGAGCTTGTCGGGATTCATCGCCAGGCACATGCTGCAGCCGGCCTCGCGCCACTCGAAGCCCGCGTCGAGGAACACCTTGTGGAGGCCCTCGGCCTCGGCCTGCCGCTTCACCTCGCCGCTGCCGGGTACGACCATGGCGCTGACGTGCGTCGCCACGTGGTGCCCCTTGGCGGCGGCCGCGGCGGCCCGTAGGTCTTCGATACGGCTATTGGTGCAAGAGCCGATGAACACACGGTCGAGCTTCAGGTCGGTAATCGGCGTGCCGGCCGTTAGCCCCATGTAATCGAGCGCGGCGGCGGCCGTCTTGCACTCGGTCTCGTCTTTCATCGATTTCGGGTCGGGTACCTGGGCCGTCACCGGCGCCACCTGGCCGGGGTTCGTCCCCCAGGTGACCTGCGGGGCGATGTCGGCCGCATTGAGCACGAGCACCCGGTCGTACTTCGCGCCCGGGTCGCCGGGGAGTTGCTTCCAAGCGGCCACGGCCTTGTCGAACTCGGCTCCCTGCGGGGCAAACTGGCGGCCCCGGATGTATTCGAACGTTTTCTCGTCGGGGGCGATCATGCCGGCCCGGGCGCCCGCCTCGATGGTCATGTTGCACACCGTCATCCGCTCTTCGATGCTCAGGTTGCGGATGGCTTCACCGGTGTACTCAATGCAGAAGCCGGTGCCGCCATCGGTCGTGATCTGGCCGATGACGTAGAGGATCAGGTCTTTGGCCGTCACGCCCGGCGGCAGCTTGCCGTCGATTCGGATCTCAAACGTCTTGGGCCTGGATTGCAGTAGGGTCTGCGTGGCCAGCACGTGCTCGACCTCGCTGGTGCCGATTCCAAACGCGAGTGCGCCGAAGGCACCGTGGGTGGCCGTATGGCTGTCGCCGCAGACGATGGTCATGCCGGGCCGGGTCAGGCCGAGTTCGGGGCCGATGACGTGGACGATTCCCTGGTTGGGGTCGTTCAGGTCGTACAGCCGGATGCCGAACTCCCGGCAGTTGTTGCGGAGCGTATCGATCTGCTGCTTCGAGATCGGGTCGGTGATCGGCAGCCGGCGGTCGGTCGTCGGCACGTTGTGGTCGGGCGTGGCGGTCGTCAGCTCGGGACGGCGAACCTTGCGGCCGGCCAGTCGGAGCCCTTCGAACGCTTGGGGGCTGGTGACCTCGTGCACGAGATGCCGGTCGATGTAGAGGATCGTCTGCTTGCCCGGCTCCTCGTGAACGACGTGCTGGTCCCAGATTTTGGCGAACATCGTCCGCGGCGTGGCGGTAACCATGGCGCTCGTGTTTCCTGTACGGCTGACCTCACTAAGTGGGCCGGCGAGGCGGCCCGAATTCCTTATTCTATCCGGAGTGGGCGGACCTTTTAAGGCCGCGCAGCGGGCCTTAATACAAGAAACACTGCTAGGCCGCGCAGCGGGCCTAAAAGCAAGAAACACTGCTAAGGCCGCGCAGTGGGGCTTAAAACAAGAAACGCTGATAAGGCCGCGCAGCGGGCCTGAATATTAGAAACACTTCGGCCAACTCTCCCCGATCGGCCCGCCGCGAAAAAGGGCCTATTTAAGGGCCTGTTTACCGGGGAGAGGTGCCGGCCCATCGGCCGGCCTAGCCCGTGGTCATGGCCGCCCGGGCTTCTTCCAACTGCTTCTGGCTGTCGACCTGGTTCTGGTCGACCTGGTTCTGGCTGTCGACGACGCCTATACCCAGGCTGCGGGCCTTGGCCAAGTCGACCTGATACAGCTCTTGTCCCGCCGGCGTGGGGTATTTTCCCGTGATGCAGGCCTGGCACAGGGCTCCGCCGTCGAGCCCGATAGCCCGGGCAATCGCGTCGACCGGCAGGTAGCGCAGCGAGTCGGCGCCCAGCCTGTCCGCCATTTGCTGCTCGATTTCCGGCGTCAGCGGCCCCTCCTTGAGAAACTTGGGGGCGAACAGCTCACCGATCGTCGACATGTCGATGCCGTAGAAGCAGGGAGCGATGATCGGCGGGCAAGCGATCCGAACGTGGATTTCCTTGGCGTGCCCCAGATCGCGAATCCGGCGCAAGAGCACCTGCATCGTCGTCGAGCGGACGATGGAGTCCTCGACGAGAATCACCTTCTTCCCCTCGAGCACCTCGCGGAGCGGCGTGTATTTGCTCTCCGCTTTGTTCTTGCGGTTGCCGGCCCCTTCAATGAACGTGCGACCGGAATAGCGATTGCGAATCAGCCCTTCCCGCGACGGAATCTTCAACTTGTAAGCCATCGCGTCGGCCGCGGCCTTGCTCGTATCGGGAACCGGCACGACGATCGTTTCATCGTCGATCTCGAGCGTTTCCATGTCGGCCAGCTCTTCCCCCAGCCGCGTTCGCGAGAGGTAAACGCTTCGGTCGTCCATCGTGCTGGCGACGTTGGCGAAGTAGATCCATTCGAAGAAGCAGTGGGCCCGGCGCGGCGATTCGGCGAATCGTTCGGATCGTACCACGCCGTCGATGATCGTGATCGCATACCCAGGCTTGAGCGACTTGATGCTCTCGGCCGCGAAGCCCAGATTCAACAGAGCCACGCTTTCGCTCGCCGCCGCAAACAGCGGGCCTTCCTGCGCATAGCAGAGGGGCTTGAGCCCCAGCGGGTCACGTGCCAGAAGCATGTGTCCCATGGCGTTCAAGAGCACGATGCTATAGGCGCCGTCGAACTTCTTGGCCACGTTCCGCATCACGTCGACCAGTCCGACCTTGGCGTCGCCCGACCACTGCCTGCCGATCTCGTGCATCAAGATTTCGGTGTCGGTGTCGCGGGCCAGGTGGAAATCGTCCTGGGCGATCAACTCTTCGCGGAGTTGCCGGTAGTTCGCCAGTTGGCCGTTGAAGCCGAACGAGAACCACTTGTGCTTTTGCAGGTGCTTGCGTTCGAACGGCTGGGCGTAGCGGCGGTCTTCGGGGCCGCAGGTGGCGTAGCGGACGTGGCCGATGGCCGCCGTTCCGGCGTGTTTCTTCATCAGGCTTTCGGCCTTGCCGCGGTGCGAAAGCCGAAATACCTCGGTGACGGACCCCAACTCTTTGTAGGTGTCTAGGAGTTGGTCACGACCGGCGTTGTAGGTCGTGATGCCGGCCGAGAGCTGCCCGCGGTTCTGAATGTCGAGCAGCATCCGCGGAATTAACCGCGCTGCGTAATCCGGCCCATCAGGACAGAGAGGGCTTTGCTCGCCGTTGGGGAGAAAATAGACGGCGGCGACGCCGCACTCATGGTGCAAATCGCTCATGCTTGGTCGACTTTGGCGGTGAGCAGGGCGGTTCGACGTGGTGCGCGATTCCGACGAGCAGCGCCCCGGGGGTCGTAAAAGGACTCTCGCGAATACATCGGAGAGGCCCACTCGACCGACGGCCCGCACGCGTCAGACAGGTTATTGTAGGAGGTAGGCCGCTTTTCCTCAACCGACCAGTTTGCGGCTTGTCGGCTGAAATGCGGCGGTCCGCTTGTTTGCTTCCGGCCGAAAGGGGTATCCTTCGCTCGGAATTTTTTTTCGCGCACGCTTTTCCGCAATCTTCGGCATGTCGCTCCGCCAAGAAATCGCCGCCCTCGCCACCACGATCGTCGTCAAAGTCGGAACACGGGTTCTGACGCGCGACGACGGCTCGCTCGACGAAACGCGCATCGAGGCGCTCGCCGAGCAATTGCATCTCTTGATGCAAACGGGCCGCAAGGTCGTGCTCGTCAGTTCCGGGGCGGTCGCCTCGGGCATGGGGCGGCTCGGTTTGACCGAGCGCCCGACGGACCTGGCGAAACTGCAGGCCGTGGCGGCCGTCGGGCAGAGTTGCCTGGTGCAATCTTACGACCGGATCTTCCGGACCCTGGGGCGTCCGGCCGCGCAGGTGTTGTTGACGGCCGACGAACTCGACGAGCGGCCCCGCTACCTGAACATCCGCAACACGCTCCTCACGCTCCTGGAGTACGGGGCCGTCCCGATCATCAACGAGAACGACACGGTCAGCACCGAGGAACTCGAAACCACGTTCGGCGACAACGACCGCTTAGCGGCGATGGTGACGAACCTGATCCGGGCGCCGCTTTTGGTGCTGCTCTCGGACGTGATGGGTCTGTACGACGGCGACCCGCGCGCGCCGGGGGCGAAACTGATTTCGACGGTGACGAAGCTCGACGAATCGATTTTCGGCCTGGTGCGCGACAAGAAAACCGGGCTGAGCAAAGGCGGGATGGCCAGCAAGCTGAATGCCGCCCGGATGGCGACGCTGGCGGGCGAGAACGTGATCATCACGAGCGGCCGCGATTTCAGCGTCTTGAGCCGGATCGTCGCGGGCGAAGAGGTGGGCACGCTGTTCGTGGCCCAGGGGCAGGCGATCACCAGCTGGAAGCGGTGGATCGGCTTCACGGCCCAGCCGCGCGGCACGCTGGTGGTCGACGACGGCGCGCGGCGGGCGGTCGAAAGCACCGGCCGGAGCCTGCTGGCGATCGGCGTGGTCGACGCCCAGGGAGATTTTACCAAGGGGGACGTCGTCGCGTTGCGCGACCGCACGGGGGCCGAGTTCGCCCGCGGCCTTTCGAATTATTCGGCCGCCGAAGTTTTGCGGATCAAGGGCCTGAAGACCGATGCGATCGCCGCGGCGCTCGGGCACTGCCCTTATCAGGAAGTGATCCACCGGGATAACATGGCGGTGACGGTGTAACACTCGCCGTGAAGCCGCGCTTAGAACATTGAGCGGAACGTTTGAAGCCGCCGGGGCGGCAGAATGTGATTCCGCGCGTATCATCCAACGGTCGGAACGCCCGCGGCGGCGCTGCCGACCCGTGCGGCAAATGCCGGATTACGTTCGCCAGACCGTATTTCCGGGTGTAAGAATAAACCGTCGCTACGGCGACTTTCGCCGGACGCGGCGGATTCTCAACCGGGAGATCGGTCGCATGAAACGGGTTACTTCGCTGTTCGTCGCATTCTGCTGCGGAATCGTCGCTGCGCCCCTGGCACAGGCTCAGGCTCCCCCGGAAAAGATCAACGTTGCCGACAGCCGCGTCTACGTTTTCGTCGATAAGAATCCGCGCGGTCACCAACACGGCGTCGAAGGGCGACTATCGGCCGGAACGGTTCGGCTCGGCCAGGCGGCAGGCGCCGGCCAGATGACGTTCGACCTCCTGTCGTTCCAAGTCGATTCCGACGTGGGACGTCGTTACGTCGGCTTGGAAGGACAAACCGACGAGGGGGACCAGGTCTCCGCCACGGATAGCATGCGTGGCGCCTCGGTGCTCGACGTCGCCAAATTCGCAACCGCCAAGTTCACGATCGACTCGGCCAAGCCCGTAGCGGCGGTCGAAGGGATCGCGGGCACGGCGCATCAATTCGACGGCGAACTCGATTTGCACGGCGTCAAGAAAAGAATCAGCTTTGTCGCCGGAGCCGAGACCATCGAAGGCGGTCGCGTTCGCATCCGCGGCCGATTTTCATTGAAGCAAACCGACTTCGGCATCAAGCCGTTCACCAAGTTTTTCGGTGCCATCGGCGTCGCCGACGAATTGCAAGTGCACGGCGACATCTACCTCGTGCCGTAGTCGCCGCGCGACTTCCAAGCAAGTGTTTTCGATTCACTCCTTTTCGGCGACGACCAACGACCGGATGCTTTCTTGTTGGTGAATTTCGTATGACACGCACATTTTGGAACGGGTTCGGTTGGGTTGCGCAGGCGACGTTCGGCCTGATGGTCGTCATGGTGTTTTTCTTCCTCCGCGGCTACGACGAGCCCCCGGCCGGCGGTTCCTGGTTCGACGGCCTGATCGACTTGGGCCTGGCGCTGCAGTTCGCCGTGCCGCACAGCACGCTCTTGTTGCCCGCCGTTCGGCGGCGATTGACCACGCGGATTCCCTCGCCCATGTACGGCGCGTTCTTTTGCCTGGCGGCGAGCCTCTCGCTATTGCTGGTGGTTTTCTGCTGGCGACCGATCGGCGGCGCGCTGTGGAACCTTTCCGGTAACGCGCGAACGCTCGCGGTCGGGGGCTACTTCGGCTCGTGGCTCGCCCTGCTCTAC
>Ga0163153_10007144_pt1 | contig 12166 bp, 10 predicted proteins | sample OliLakLV19MP6IB1_FD_148629 | JGI IMG/M metagenome (GOLD analysis project Ga0163153, IMG submission 148629) | Freshwater microbial mat bacterial communities from Lake Vanda, McMurdo Dry Valleys, Antarctica - Oligotrophic Lake LV.19.MP6.IB-1 | ecosystem: Environmental > Aquatic > Freshwater >... | reverse complement strand
CAAAGTCGCCGGATGCGTTCATCGCCACATCCTGCGGCAACTGAGCGGCGGAGGTGTATGAATTGACCTGAAACTCTGCTCCCTGGGAAACACCCGAAGCATCGAACCGACGCCCAAAAACTCCTTCGCCGCTGCCGTCTTGGCCCGTGCTCGACCAAATCACCACCGCGTCGCCGTCTGGGTCCATCGCCGCATGCGACTGCCACTGATAACTAGAGCGAGGCTCCGATGCTGGGAATTCGGCTGCCAAGCTAACCGGAACGCGAATCGCAAATGAGCGTACAAAGTCGCCGCCCATGACACCGTCCTGGTCGCCATCTAACAAATTGCCGCCCAGGTCGCGGACGCTGTCCATCAGCCGCAACGAATAAACTCCGTCGCTGAGCATTGGACTGATCTGCAACACCACTTCGTAGCGTCGCGTTGCTGGGTCCGACTCAAACCCTAGTTCGACGATGTGATCGGTAATGTCGACGCCATTTCGGAGGAGTTGCCAGTTGCCTCTATTGAGTACGTTCCTTTCCGCACCGTTCGCATCAGTTGTCACAAGCTGTTCGGAAATGACTACGCGAAGTTCGTTGATTGTGCGGGCCAATAAGTCGGACTCGGCAATTCCATGGGCGTCCGGAATGTCGACACTTGCGATATGTGGCGGTCGGTCGATGACAATGGCGTGGCCGACCGTATCAATTGTCGCTCCGGTGCTTTGCTGAGCTACGTGAAGCGTGACTGAATAGACTCCACCGGCAATGAATTCATGGGACGCGAGCACCCGAAAGATCCCCAGCCCGTCATCCAGTATTGTTGCGGTCGAGTTCTGCCCATCTCCCCAATCGACCGAAACTGAGAAATCTGCCGCAGTCGACGGATTTGCACGGTTATCTTGGAATCCGCCGACTGCCACTGAAAGCAGTGTTTGGGAATCGACGAGTAGCTGTGAGCTTGTTGCGGTCAGTCCGGTGAACGGCTCTCCGTTTGGTCCGGCGATTGTGCGGTCGTCAGTTGGATGAGTTCCCGCGACCGAGTCAATCCACGAGGCCTTCGCATAAGTGCTGGTCATCAGGTCGTCGTCAATCCCTAAGATGCAGCTCCGCACCTGGGCGGCACTAAATACCGCCAAAACCTCCCAAATCGTCCGCGGACCTGCCAGGCCCTCTACTACGCGGCGAATGAGTGCGGGACCGCCCGAATCACCGTTCACTAGAAAGCTTCCGTCATTGCGTTCTAGTTCATAAACTGCGGCACTCAATCCAAAATCATCGGAGATGCGATTCTTTCCCCAGCGTTTAACTCCGAACTCGGAGACTGGTACATCAGGGTCCTCACAAGGATTATTGTGTGTGCCGCCAAAGCCAACCATCTCGAAGCTCTGCCCCAACGGCACACGCGTGCGAAACAATCCCAATGAAGCGACGCCGGTGGCTGGCTCGGACAAATGAACGAGTGCAATGTCCCTGACAGACGTCTCTGTCGCTTGCCCAGGCGTGTAGCCGGGGTAAATCACGATCCCGTCTTCAGGAATCAGAATTCCGTCTCCACCGCTTCGAATGCCGCCGTCGCCGCTGTGGTATCCTGCACCACCCGGATAGAAAGTGGCAGGTTCTCCTAGTCGCCTGAAGCAATGAGCGGCAGTCAAGACCCATTGTGGAGCTGAGGCATCCGAATTCAGCAATGTGCCGGTACAATGCGCCCCATCATTTGTCACAAGCGCCCCTACGGCGGCCAATGGGTTCAAGAGCGATGGAGTTTGTTCGAGTTCACCAAGGTGATTGCCGATCAGCAGTCGTCGCGATTCAAGCAGCTCAATGTGACCAATTCTTGCCTTCGCAGAAGGAGCACAGCGACGGAGTAACGTTTTTGCCACCTTCATGGTGCTCACAGTTCGTCGCTTTGGATCTGCACGGAAAGTCGCGATTCAGCTGACAATAACTTCGCGGTATTGGTGTGTCAATCTAGAAGTCGAGTCTTCAACCGCGTCGGTCCAAAATACTGGGCAGCGGATGATACCTCGAAGCGATCGACTTCGTCGATTCGATTTAGCATTCCGGCGTACCGTCGTCGGCCCGTCCGCTCTTTTTCTGTCCTCTCGTCGGGCAGACGAACCTTGCCCACCGGCTCCGCATCGGCCGCCACTCGTAGGGGCCGAGTGAGGAATGCAAAGGCGTTCAGCGAGGTTCGCATGCTACGCGGCACGGAATGGCACGGAATCAAATCTCCTCCGACCGCTCACGCAAAAAGCCATTTCTTTTAAGCCAATCCTGAACGGCGAATTCGACAATCTCCTGCTGCGTGTCCGGCGTCGCGTGATTGAGCTTCTGTTCAAGATAAGCTCGCCGCAATGCCTGAACGGTGCCGTATTGAAGCTTTGTCGTAATCGGCACCTTCCACGATTCGGGGACTTCGACCCTCGCTCGCGGTGACGATGAAGTCCGTGTTCTGGTCCGTCGCGGCGAAGAGCGGCGTTCTTGGTCGACTGCCTCGGACGGTTCGCCTGGTGACGAAGCGAGTTCGACCTTGATGCTCGATGTCTTTGTCGGATTAGCCGGTTTCGCGTTGCCTTGAATGAATCCTCGGGCTTCTGCCGGGAGTGTTGCCAACGCCTCCCCTATCGAACGTCGTTCAGTCATTTGCAGCCTCCTTTGCAATGAAGAATTGAGGCGTTTCGTGAGCGGCTGCGACTGGCGTCCCCGCCAATAGCTCGCGAAATAGCTGGTCGATTTCGGTCGTTTCGGCGAGCACTCTTTTGCCCATGCGACTAACAACAGTGCCCTGTAGTGCAGCATCTCGGTACGCGTTGCGGTCGTGAATAACGGCGTCGGCGACAACTAGACCAAGTGATGGAGCTACATCACGAAGCTCCCGGCTAATCTTCTCTCGCTTCTTGATGCGGTTGAGGACAAGCCGGCCCTCGGGTCGTCCGCCATTGATTTGTTGAGCGTATCGCAAAATAGTCGTGGCATCTTTGACGGACCAAAGGTCGAGAATCGAGGGCGTAATGGGTAGAACGGCCAGACCGGCAAGAATGAGCAAAGTCCGACTTACGTCGTCGAGTCCCCCTGGACAGTCCCCCACCACAAAATCATGGCTCTGAATCAATTCTTGGGCGTCTGAGAGGCATTCCTCGGGCGTGCTCACCTTCCGAATCTCAATTTGCGGCTCCGCAAGGGCGGTCCACCGAGATGACAAACCCTGTTTGTCGGCGTCAATGAGTGCGACCTTCGCACCTTGGTCAAAGCACCACACGGCCAAGTGAACGGCGAGCGTCGATTTCCCGACTCCGCCTTTGGTATTTGCAAGAGCAATCAGCATGTTTCGGACCGTAGCCCGAAAGTTGCCTGCCTGACAAGTAGGTTTTTTTGCTGAGTTGATGGCTGACCTGACGAGTGGGCAACTGACGAGTCCGGAAGTCAACCAGCAAGTCGGCAAGGTTGCTGGAAAGCCTGCCGCTCAGCCGAACATTCAACTGCCTGACCCGAAGAAAGTTGATTGCGAAACTCGCTTGTCCCGTTGTACGTTCGTCTTGCTTCAAGTGCCTTGAAGTGTCAGCAACCGAAGGGCAGCGGTGAACCTGTTGCCTTTCGGTTGCGAATACGTGCGAGTTGCCCAAGGACATCGGTGCGACGCATCCAAGGCACGCAGAGGTGCGAGCTGCCCAAGCGTAGGTGCGAGGTAGCCAGTGGCATCGGTGCGACCGGCCCAAAAGACAGGTGCGAGCTGCCCGAGCATTAGGTGCGGCCTACCCAAAACAGCATGGGTAAATGGCCGCAGACGCTTGGGATTTGAGGCCTAAACAATTGAGACGATTTAGACCATTCAACAACAGCGGTTGTTGTTGATTCAGTAAGGAATGGAATGGAAGCGGAGAGAACACGACGCAGTACGCCGGAAAAGACCAAGGCATTGAGATTTGGCAAGGACGAAATGAACCTGTTGGAGTATTCGTTCTCGTCGGTCGGTACGAAAGTCGACTACGCGACGAAGAGCGTGTTATTCACGAAGGCAGAATGGGACCCGATGACAGCGGCCCCAATCGAGCGACGACTCAAGATTACGTTCTCCGGCGAATATGGCCGTCCGACCATCGAAGACGATGAACTCTACCTTGGGCTGCTGTTACTAACGAAAATAGCCGGATGCCGTTCGCCGCTGGTTTCCTTCACGCAATACGAACTCATTGAAGCCGGTCGTCTCACCAAGCGAGGCGATTTGTATCGTCGAATTGATATGGCCTTTAACCGGCTCAAGGGTGTGCAATTTGATTTCAAGCGAGCGTTTTTCGACAATGCCGCGAAGTGCTGGGTGGACCGCACATTTGGACTCATCGACGACGTGAAACTCTACAATCGCAACGAATACGACCACGCCAGGCGAGCCAATGGAGGGTCGCGTCCTCGTGGCTGGTTCAAATGGGGCGACGCCGTCTTCGACAGTTTCGTGGCAGGATTTGTCAAAACGCTCGACCTCGACATTTACCACAATCTGCGGGGCAACATTGCAAAAAAGATGTTCCGCTGGTTTGACAAGGAGTGGCATCACAAACAAAGGATTCGGGTCGACCTTCATCGGTTTGCGGAAGAGAAACTGGGAGCCAAACGAGGGCAACCCCGTTCGGAGCTTCTGCGGCTATTGCAACCGGGCTTTGCAGAGTTGAATTCCCGCGGCCTCATCGGTGCGGTCAAGGTGACGGAGCTTCCGAAAGGAAAAGCGGAAGTCGTCGTCGTGCGGCCCAGCAACTCGGTCGGTTTTGAGGCAACCCGCGATTTGAGCGATGACCAGCGAAGGCTTGTCGAAGCGCTTTCCGCCCGCGGTGTCAAGCGAAACGGAAAAACGGGCCCCGCCGAGCTTGTGCGAACCTGCGACCCGCAACGCATCAACCGAGTGCTGGAACACTTCGACTATCTAAAATCTATCGCGGCGACAAAATCTCCCGGGTGGATTGTGTCCGCCTGCATGTCGGAGCAAGAATTCACGGCACCCCGTGGCTTTACGACAAGCGAGGAGAAATCGCGTCACGCCCAGGCAAGGCAACAAGCCGTGACAAGTCAGATGCAAGTCGAAGCCAAGCGGTTGGCTGAGATAGCGACGGAACGCGAGCAATCCGCATCGAAGCAGCAGTTCGTTGAGGCGTACCTGGAATCATTGCCGGCGGCGGAGCGACTAATTCTCGAAAGCCGGGCCGTCGCAGAAGCCCCGTCTCAATTGCAGAAGACCTACTTTGCCGCGAAGCGACTTGGCGACGGCACTTTCTTTCAAAAATGCCGGTACGAACTGTTGTTCACCTTCCTCAATGCAGCAAGCACGACAGTCAACGAAGAGCGGAAGAAGTAAGTCGCTGACGATGCACTTCACAAGCAGGTCACGCGGTGAGCAAGCTCCCCGACGCCTGAAAGCGGTGCGGCGTCTGCGTGTGAAGTCGCTTTCGGAAACGAAAGTTGATTGCAGGCGAGAAATCGTTCTATAGTCGTGCCCAGAATGGGCCGTCGGATGGCCCTTTGATTGTCAGTGTTCGTGTAACGCTTTGACGTGCCTTTCAAGAGCGAACGCACCCGGTAAAACTGGTCACCAACCAGTCTAAGGGAGCGGTTCAACCAACCGCTATGCGTTCGTGCTGTAGAGCATGGTACATCGAGAGGTGTTCGCCATGCTCGACGGAGGCTTCTCAGTGCAATCCGGCTGGCTTTGTTGGCCAGACGAGTAATCCTGAGTCTCTATCCGATAGGCGGCCCCCACAGGCCGCAATAGATGTGGGCGATGCAGACAGACTTTGGTTCTCTGAACTAAAGCCGTCATGATTCAAAGTCGGTGCGTGAAGTTCGCTTCACAAATCCACCTGCGGGGTTCGGACCTTCCTTGATAGGAAGGTTCGTTCAACGCACGCCGGCGTCGGGAGCCACTATCGCAGCGATGCGAGGTGCCGGACCGTGACAGGTTCGGGGAGGCTGGTAAATCCAGCCCCGTGAATAGCTCAACGATGAAAGGCCCGTAAGGGCTTGCCGGTCAGCTTCTTGGGAGTCGATGCCGAGAATGCGACGCAGCGGTCGATAGGCCAAGCGTCGCGGCGAGTAAGCCTCTGACTCATGGGTAAGGGGGAGTTTCTACGTTTTGCCCCCTGAAATCGTTGTCCCTCCGGGACGACGGAAACTATGCCGGCCTGGCGGCCGGCCATAGAGTCAGTAGGCCTGAAGGCTAACCCCTTCTGTAGCCACGAGACCCAAGCGGTGAAGAGCATGACTAATGCAGGAGCCGCTACGGATACCGGGTTGGTCCCCGGTGCCTGGCCAGTCAGCCAGGTGCTTCAAACTCCGTAGCGGGGGAGTGTTTCCTGATTAGAAAGTCGGGCGAGTTGTACGCGGGAGCGTGCGATAAGCCCGAGCGGTGTGCATGGCAAGGCAGTCATGACCCGTTCGCGTGTTCCAGGTGGTGCTGAACACAAATGCGACGACGAAAGGGAAGACAGCAATTGTTCTCTTGAAATGGAGGTTCGCGGCGTCGCTCCGTAAGGACGGGCGCCGCGTGCCGTTTCCGTGGTTGGAAGCTTGGCGGTCAAACGAGACTTGTCCGGGAGGACTGTTCTCCTTTGGCAGCGAATTGACGGTGAACACTCGACGTGTCTATTGGATGCGGCGATTGTCACCGAGTGGTTTTGTTACGGTACGCCTATGGAATTGGCGGCAGCGAACTAGAAATGTAGTCCGCTGCCGCCACGGTGTCCGTCAGGTTTGCAAGGAAAGGGCATTTGGTTTTTTGCCTGGCGTTTTGCAAAGCCTGAACTGAAGGAGGCCGGCAGCAGATTTCGCTCGTCTGCCGGACGAAACCAGCCAGCTTTTGCCGAAGGATTTTTAATGGGGCAAGTTCGCTTGCCCCTTCTTTGAAAGTCGCTCCGCCGGGGGCGATTTTCCAAGGAGGTGACCGATGAACTATCGCTCGGAAGCAATGTCGCTGGAAGGATTCGTCCAGCAGTTGGCGTCTAATATTTTGCCGCATGGGTACTGGTTTTATGTGACCGGGCGTGTGCCGCTAGGCAAGAACCCGCAAGCCATCGACGAAAAGCTGACGACAAAATATGGAATTACTATCTCGCGGCAGCAGCGAGCTCGCCGGAAGCTTGCGGGGCTCGCGAACCTTCATTATCTGCGGATAGGTTCCCTTTGGGTGCTGCTCGCGACTCGCGGCGAGCATCGGTTTTTCGCTGAGGAAGCGGAGGCGATTCGCGATGTACGCAAAGTGCCACTGCAAGTAGGAGGTTACTCATTGACCGTTCGTCAGGGCGGATTTTTGAAACGACTTCCCGGAGAGCCGAAACAAACTCCCGACTCGAAGCGTCGTGTCCGGGTACAAATCGCCCGTGAAAAGTATCGGGATTTGAAGAGCTATTTCTTGGAACTCTCAACCCGAAGGGCCGTCGAGGAAATGGCTCGCGAGTTTTTTGGCGTTCCCTTTGAGCCGTATGCTCCGATTCGGAGGCAGCTCTTGAATATTCTTCGGCTCGTGAATGCGAAGCGGCAGGAAGCGGGACTTGCGAAGGTCCCGCCTACCGTGCTTCGCTATCGCCGGCGAATCGTGAAACCGTTTGAGCAACAAACAGACAGGCAAGCCGACGCTGCGTGAAAATCCGTCCAGACTGTCCGGCCTGCATCCTACTACGCGGCAATAGCACCAGTGTTCTGAGCTTGTTCAGTTGCCTCCAGCCGACGGATTTCTTCTGTGGCTCGCTCAATGACGGTGTGCAGTTCCGCGTCATGGCGTCCAAAGAAGTTTTGCGAACAGCCAGTCTTGCCGCTCGACATGGACTTCCACGAGCGTGAAAGTGAAAAGTCGTAGTACGCGTATCCTGACGGAGACTGTCGTCGCCAGATTGACGCGGCCACGGCCCCTTCGCGGATGGTCATCACCGGGTCGGTCGCCTTGACCTCTCCATCGGCCTTTTTCTTTTTCGATTCAATTCGTTCTTCAGTCATGGTTTATCCTCCAATCAAACAAGGTTTTGAAGGATAATGCCACAATGTGGACGGTTACTCAAATCCGGCCCACCACACCGCCGCAATTGTAAGGGGGAGCGGGCTCGCCCATGAAGGCAATCTACAAGAAACTGCTCGAACAGTCGGAGCACGCGGCTCTCGCCGCTATTGAAGTTTACAATAAACCTGACTTCAAATACCGAGAGGAGTCGTTCGTCATATTGTTGATTAACGCTTGGGAGCTCCTCTTGAAGGCGAAGATTCTTCGCGATTCAGGAAGAATGCAGAGCCTCTACGTTTATCACGGTCCGAAGCAACGACGCATCAGAAAGACTCGGTGCGGAAACCCGATGACCATCGACCTGTTCGGAGCGGCAAAGAAGCTGAATCTCGACCAGACTGCCATTGGAAACCTGGAGATGCTGACAGAGATTCGCGACGCTTGCGTACATTTCCATCCGGGCGATGGACTGAAGGAATTAGTATTTAACCTGGGTGCTGCGGCACTTCGAAACTATGTGACCTTGGTGCAGCAATGGTTTAAGAGGAGTCTGGGCAAGTACGACTTCTTCATCTTGCCTATGGGTTTCTCACATGGCTTCGTCGGCTTCGACGGGACGGCCGTGGCTGGCATTCCGAAGGAATTGGCCCGCATCTTCCAAGCGACCAAGCAAAAGCAGCAAGCGTTGGCCGCGTCTTCGGGCGATTTCTTGTTTGCCTGTGAAATTGACATTCATCTCCGGTCATCGAAGAAATACGCCGGAGATGCGACGGCCATCGTGAAGGTCGACCCGAGTGCGACGACCGGAACAGTGGTCGTGCAAGAAAAACGAAAACTGGACCAGTACCCGTTGTCATATAAGGAGGTTATCGCGAAAGTTCGCGAACGGCTTCCCGAGGTGAAGCAGGGAGCCATTGATGGCGTAATTCGCCGTGAGAAGGTCAAGTCGAATAGTCGGCTGTCCGTTTACAGCTTTCTGAAAAAGGCCGACGAGAACAGATATCTCAACACGGGAGCTGTGAAGCCTGGGACAACGTCTATTTACAACCATGACGCAGTCGAATGTCAGCGGGCACTCGAATACCGCCACTGCGGGCGGAATGAAAAGCAGCCATTTTGAAGCCCTTTTAGTTCGCCCTAGGTCTTGCGCAGGAAATCAACACCTGCGGGAGGCCGATGATGGCGAACGTGCTCAAGATGGCAATGATTCAGTCGATACTGCACTTGCATTCGTTGCGATGGTCGCAGCGGCGGATTGCGCGCGAGCTGGACCTGGATCGCGGCACGGTGGGGCGATACCTGTCGCGCCACCTGCGCCCGTCAAATGCGGCCATTTCGCCCACCGGCTCCGACGCGCCAAATGCAGCCACTTTTTCCGGCCTCCCGGGACCGAGCGGCATCACGACCGATCGCAGGGCCGGCGCCGATTCTACGGTCGGGTCAAATGCAGCCATTCCGCCCACCGGCTCGGAGGCGCTTCCGACCGCGCCCAATACGGCCATTCCGTCCGCCGGCGATGCACTGCCCGGCGACCCGGCTGGGCCGGCGTTTTCGCCTGACAGGTCGTCCGCAGCTGGTCGCAAGAGCGATTGCGAGCCATGGCGAGAAGTCATCCAAGCCAAGCTCGACCAAGGTCTCTCCGCGCAGCGGATCTGGCAGGACCTATCGACCGAGGCGACGTTCCTTGCCGGCTACGACAGCGTGAAACGTTTCGTGCGCCGGTTGACCCACACCCGGCCGTTGCCGTTTCGCAGGCTGGAATGCGCTCCCGGCGATGAAGCGCAGGCCGACTTCGGCAAGGGCGCGCCAGTCATTACCCCGGAGGGGAAGCGCAAGAAGACGCACCTGTTTCGGATCGTGCTCTCGCACTCACGGAAGGCCTATAGCGAGACCACGTATCGCCAGACGACCGACGACTTCTTGCACGTGCTGGAAAACGCCTTCTGGCATTTCGGCGGCGCGCCCCAGGTGCTGGTGATCGACAACTTGAAAGCGGCCGTCAAGCATCCCGACTGGTACGACCCGGAACTGGTCCCCAAGGTGGCCGCCTTCGCGGCCCACTATGGCGTGGCGATCCTGCCCACCAAGCCCCGCATGCCAAGGCATAAAGGCAAGACCGAACGGGGCATCGACTACGGTCAAGAGAACGCACTCAAGGGACACGCCTTCACGAGTTTGGAAGCCCAGAACGATCAGCTGCTGCGCTGGGAGACGAACATCGCCGACCAGCGGATTCACGGCACCACGCGAAAACAGGTCGGCAAGGCCTTTCGCGAAGTCGAGCGACCGGCCTTGCAACCGCTGCCGCGAGAGCGGTTCCCCTCGTTCCACGAGGCCGAAAGAATCGTCAATCGCGACGGCCACATCGAAGTGGCCCGGGCGTATTACTCGGCGCCGCCCGAGTATCTGGGGCTGAAGGTGTGGGCGCGGTGGGATCTGCGCACCGTGCGGGTGTTCAACAGCCGCATGCAACAGATTGCGATGCACGCCCGGCACGAACAGGGCCGCTTCAGCACGCACTCGGCCCACATCGCGCGCGAGAAGATCAGCGGCCTGGAAGGGGGCGCGACGCGCCTCTTGGCCAAGGTCAAGTGGATCGGCCCCCATGCGCACGCCTGGGCTCAGGCGATGGTCGCCGCCCGCGGCATCGAGGGGACGCGCCCCTTGATGGGACTGATCAGCCTGACCAAGCGGCACGACAGCCAGGCCCTGGAAAAAGCCTGCGAAATCGCCCTCTCGCACGGGGCTTTTCGCTTGCGCACGATTCGTGAGCTCTTGAAACGGAGCGCTCCGAAACAGCAGCCGCTGCCGTTTCTCGAAACGCATCCGTTGATTCGGCCGCTGGACGACTACGCCGGCATCGTCGCCGCGGCACACCAGCGCCAAGCAGATCGCCGCGTGCGCGGCGAAGGTTTTAAGAGGCATGGCTGGACAGAAGAATGCTCGGCGGCAGCCGCGCGACCCGCGCATGAAAAACGCCCCGTCGATCGCGCGTACGATCCGCAGGGCGCGGCAGAGCTTCCTCCGCCCAGGCCCGGTTATCCCTGGGCAGGTTGCTCCTCAGCAGAGCCTGCCTCCGTTTCACCGGACAGTTCGAGTGTAGTTCGTGATTCCTTCCCTGCTCAGGAGATGCTTCGATGATGCACGATTCGTTACAAAGCAAGCTCAAAGAATTGAGACTCTCGGGCCTGGTTCAGACCTTGGATGTGCGGCTGCAAGAAGCGGCCGGCCACCACCTGACGCATGGCGAGTTCTTGGAACTCATCCTGCAGGACGAACTGCTGGTCCGCAGCGAACGACAGATCGAACGCCGCGTGCGGGCGGCCGATTTCCGAGAACTGAAACCGCTTGATCAATTCGACTTTAGCTTCAATCCCTCGATTCCGCGGCAACGCGTCTTCGAGCTGGCCACCTGCCGGTTCATTCGCGATCGTCGGGATGCGCTCTTCGTCGGACCGCCAGGCACCGGCAAAAGCTTCTTGGCCCAAGCCATTGGCTTTCAGGCCATCAAGCAAGGCTTCGCGGTGCTGTACCGCTCGATCTTCGACGTGGTCCGCGACTTCCTGCACGATGAGGCTTTCGACGGACAAGAGAAGGTGTTGGCGCGCTACCTGAAGCCAGACCTCTTGATCGTGGACGACATGGGGATGAAGAATTTACCCAAGCGGTCGGGAGAAACGCTATTCGAAATCATCATGCGTCGCTACGAGACCAAGAGCACGCTGATGACGAGCAATCGACCGCTGGAAGATTGGGGGAAACTCATCGGCGACGTGCCGGCGGCGACAGCGATTCTCGATCGTTTTCTCCATCACGCGGACATCCTTTCGATCAAGGGCAAGAGTTACCGGCTGCGAAACCGAGCGGCGACAGAGGACGCGGCGACGACCCACGACTCGGCGGCGGAAGCTTCGGTTGTCGAGCCTGACAGCGCTGAAACGATCCTGGCAACGGCCGTTCAACCACCCGTGACCAAGTCAAATGCAGCCATTCCGCCCACCGGGCCGGAGGGGGAAAAACCGTCACGCCGAAGCGCAGGAAAACGCAGCACAAACGCGACTACCGCTTGCCAATCGTAGAGATTCCAACGATCATCAACCCCGGCTGCCCCAATCCGCCCACAAGTGGCGGCATTTGAACTGCCCGATGACATCCATAGCACGCGTTTCGTGGCCGGATCGACCACGACCGTGGCGTAACGATGTCC
>Ga0163153_10007143_pt1 | contig 12167 bp, 8 predicted proteins | sample OliLakLV19MP6IB1_FD_148629 | JGI IMG/M metagenome (GOLD analysis project Ga0163153, IMG submission 148629) | Freshwater microbial mat bacterial communities from Lake Vanda, McMurdo Dry Valleys, Antarctica - Oligotrophic Lake LV.19.MP6.IB-1 | ecosystem: Environmental > Aquatic > Freshwater > Lake... | reverse complement strand
CGACCGTGATCGCACGGACAGAGCAGCGCATCGTCGTACTCGAGCTTCGTCACGCACGGGCCAGCCTGGCAGACGAGCGCACTTATCCGTTCGTTGTCGTTCTCGAACGACTCGTGCACGACATCGAGGCGGTCGACGACGCAGTAGAGGTAGTAGACGCGCGGTTCGAGGCGCCACGGCAACGACACCGCATGCTGCAGCGCGACCTGCTGGCCCATGCCGAGTGACGGCACCGTGTCCCCGCCGAGGTAGATGCTCTGCGTCGTCCACGGCTGCGTCGGCGACAGGAAGTACTCGACGGCGAAGGATCCCGCGCTCGCCGGCCCGTCGTTCCTGATCGTCGCCGACAGCACGACCGGCGTGCCGGGCACGACCCACACGAGGCTCGAGCTGAACGCCGGGATGCGCAGCTGCGCCGCGGTCGGATCACTGACGGTGACCTGCCAGGTCTGTGTCTCGCGCATCACGGCGGTCGGATCGAGCCGCACGATCGCGCTCTGGTCCTGCACGCTCGCTTCGACCGTGTGCACGCCGAGCGCCACCGTGCTCGGATCGAACAAGAACGTCGTGCTCGTAGCACCGGGCACGATCGTGCCGTCGACCTTCCAGGCGATCAGCGGGTTGTTGCCCGCCGGGACGAAGTGGCCGATCGTGAACGTCTGCGGCGTGCCGGCCTGCACCATCACGCTGCTCGTCGCGGGCGTGAACTGGTGGATGGTGTCGACGATCGAGTTGGTCACCTTGGCGATCTGTTCCTTGCACACCGCGCACAGCGCGACGCCGAGGCTGCGCATCAGGCAGTTGTTCTTCGGCCGCCAGAGACCGAACTGGTTGTAGCCCGCACCCTCGAAGGCGCTGATGCCGTCCGTTCCCCACCAGTGCGACCACTTCTGTCCGACCGGCGAGGTGGTGATGTTCTTCTGCGCCGGCTCACCGCCCGAGTAGGTCGTGTTCACATACTCGTACTCGTCCGCGAGACTGCCGAGGCTGTGGCCGAGTTCGTGGATCTGCACCTCGGTCATCGAGCCGCCGTTGTAGCTGACCGCGAACGTGCCGGCACAGCCGCCGTAGCGCGAGTCGTTGACCATCACGAGCACGCGGCCTTCGTTGGCTGGTGCCAGCGCCGCGTCGGCGAGGGCCTGCGAAGTGTTGCCGATGTAGAGGCAGCGAGCGACGCCGCCGGTGTTGTACGACGCGTTGTAGACCGTGTTGCGCCAGATCGGCGGCACCGCATCGGGATGGTCGGCACCGCTCTCGACGCTGGCGCGAAACACCGTGTGCACGTTGTAGTAGGCGGCGAACGTCTGGTACGGCTGCTTGCTGAACAGCGCGGTCAGGAAGTTCTGGCAATCGGTGTTGAAGAGCGCCTGCTCGAACGCCTGGTACCCGTCGGCAAGGATGACCATGTCGTAGCGCGTCTGCGTCGTGCCGTTGGCGAGCAGCGTCGTGACGACCGGCGCCTGGGCCGCGGTGGTCGCGGCGAGCGCGAGAGCGGTGAGCAGCAGCCTCATCGGCCACCTCCGGCGAGCTGGCGCACGGCCGCGCCGTCGACCGTGCCGACGGCGGTCTTGCCGCGCGTGAACGCATAGCTCGCGGCTTGCACGAAACACGGCACGGAGACGAGCATGGCGATGCGCGGATCCTCGACGATGCAGCCTTGCACGCGCAGCGCCTGACCCTTGCGCAGAGGATCGAGGTCGAACTTCGACAGGTCGAGTGGCACGGCGGCCAGTTCCGTTCCCGCGGCATCGCGGATCGACAGCGTCCAGTCGCTGGTGAACCCCTTCGGCACGCCGGCCCACGGGTCGGTCTTGTGGTTGGCGTGCGTCACGCCGAGCTGGTCGCGATCGCCTTCGACGACGAGCACGTAGTGCCCGTTCGCCGCGGGCTGCTCGGGGGGCGGAGCCGAGCCGCCGGTGTCATCGCGCCAGGAGAAGACGGCGACGCCCGCCAACAGGGCGCCGGCAACGAACAAGTAGGACAGATGCATGGACAGACTGGAGGGCAGGGCGCGAAGGAATATAGCCGAGGTGGACACCCTTGCCCGGTTGCGCCAGCATCCGCCGATGGACTTCCGCGGCCGCGTGTTCCTCGCCCCGTTGACGAAGGGCGGCAACTTGCCGTTCCGGCGTCTCTGCCTCGCCCATGGCTGCGAGGTCACGATGTCGGAGATGGCCTACGCCTACCAGGTCAAGAAGCGCAGCAAGAGCGAGCTGGCGTTGCTGCGCAAACATCCCGACGAAACGTGCTTCGGCGTGCAGATCGCCGCGTCGAAGGCACCTGATGCGATCACCGCCGGGCTCGCGGCGGTCGAACGCGGCGCCTCGTGGATCGACCTCAACTGCGGCTGTCCGATCCATGACACGGTGCGGCGCGGCATGGGGGCGACGTTGCTGCAGCGGCCGGCGCACCTGGGGCGGCTCGTGGCGGAGATGGTGAAGGGGCTGCCGGTGCCGGTGACGGTCAAGATCCGGCTCGGTTGGACGGAAAGTCAGTCGAACGCGAGCGAGGTGGCGCAGGCGATCGAGGAGGCGGGGGCTGCGGCGGTGTGCGTGCACGGCCGTTCGCGCGAGCAGCGTTACTCGCGCGCCGCCGACTGGGACGCGATCGCGCGCATCACCACGGAGCGGAGCATCCCGGTGATCGGCAACGGCGATCTGTTGACGTGGTACGAGACGCACGAGCGCTGGCAGAAGTCGGGCTGTGCGTCGGTGATGATCGGGCGCGGGGCCCTGATCAAGCCGTGGATCTTCCGCGAGATCACCGAGAAGAAGGCGTGGGAGCCGACCGCCGAGCAGCGGCTCGCGGTCTACTACGACCTCGCGCAGAAGATGAAGGTGCACTTCCGCGACGACGAGAAGGGCCGCGAGCGCACGATGCGCTTCCTGCCCTGGCACTTCGAGTTCTTCTGTCGTTACCGGCCGCTATCCGCGCAACGCTGGGTCGAGTCGTCGCACAGCCACCCGCTGATGCAGACGCGCTTCCCCGACGACGAAGGGGACCTGCCGGTGCTCGAGAAGCTGTTGCGCGATGCGCGGCCCGAACTGCATGCGCGGCTCGCGACGTTGCTGTGGGAGTCGGTCGACATCGCCGAGGCGGAAGCGCGCGCGCTCGCGTTGGCGGTGGAGATGCCACCGGTCGCTGGCGAAGCAGGCGAGATGGCGACGGCGCACGGGTGAGCCACGGTCGTTCAGGTGAACTGAACGTAGTACCACGGTCCCCACAGGTGCAGTTGGCGGACCAGCGCGCCCCCGAGTACGTCGCGCGGCGCGTCGGCGAACGTCTGCGAACGATCGTGCACGACTCCGTACCAGTTGTCGGCGATGCCCCCCCAGCAGACCGAATACAGCGCGGGCGGCCCCTTCTCCGTCAGGTAGAACTCCGGCACGGCGCGCCCGGCTTCGGCGCGCTGCACGAGCTCGGTGTAGTGCGATTGGTTGCGCAACAGCTTGTGCGCGGCGGACAGCCAGCAGAACGGAACGTTGACCCACGGAAAGGCCGGGCCGAGCGCGAGCACGATCGCGAGCAGCAGCGCAGTCTTCAGATGCGGCGCCGGCTTGCGCCGGAGTTTCGTGATCAGGGCGTCGAGCGCGAGCAGGCACGCGCAGCCGAAGCCCGCGAGGTAGGCGAAGGGCAGGAGGCAGATGCCCATGCCGCTCGAGAGGTCGCATTGAAACAGCAGTCCGATCGCGACGGCGATCACGAGCATGAGTTGCATGCCTTTCGAGGATCTCTCATCCAGCATGTGCAACTTCTCGAGTGCTGACGGAGCGGACGGTGTCGCGCACCTCGGGTGCGACGACAGGGGGGCCGGAGAGTATCCTCGAACGAGCATGGATGCCGAACAACGCACACGTGAGGCGGTCGCCCGTTGGGTGGCGTCGTTGCCGTCGGCTGCCGAATGTGCGCGCGCCGAGGTGGAGCCGTTCTTGCACATGACGATCGCCGAACGGCTCGCCGTCTTCGATGCATTGCAGCGCGCCGGGGATCAACTGCTCGCCGGTCGGATGCCGGTGCGAGACCCAGCGGACGATGACTTCGCCGCGCGATGGCGAGACCCCGCCGTTGGCCGGCCTTCTGAGTGAACTCCGGCAAGATCTCGGCGTCAGCGATGCCAGTCTGGTGGCAAGACGATGCGCCGCGTCTCGCCATCGCCGGCTCCGACCACGACGGACGCGACCGTGATCCACTGGGCATCGAGAGCGCCCGGAACACCCTGGTTCTGCGTCTGGAACCGCGTCCGAGCGGCCTCCCCTTGCAGTGAACGGGGCAGGCAGTGGAGCGTGAAGGAGCCGACCTCGAGCTCGCGCACCGGTCGACTACTTCTTCGGCTGCTCCGTGACCGTGATCATGACCGAGGTGTCGCTCACGGCGTCGCTGACCTCGATCGTGCTGCCGAGTGCCGTGCCCAGTGGAACGATCCAGTTCCCTATTCCGGCCTCGACCGGGATCAGTGGGAGTGGCTGCGGTTCCTTGCCGGTCTTGTCGGTCACTTGGAGCTGGGTCGCTTTCGATCGGACCGTGAACACGACTGCCTCACCCGCCGCAGCGCTCGTCTTGTCCGCGCCGAGATCGAGCTCGGTGTGGTGGGCTGGCGCGTAGTCGTGCAGCCAGGTGTCTTTCAGCCACCTGTGCAGCAGGTTCGTGCGATAGAGACCCCACACGACCCCGCCGAGCAGCAGCAGGACCAGCAGCACCTTCGGCCACACGCTCTTCTTCGGCGCGAACGGATCGGCCAGCGTGCGGTGCGAGCCGGCCGGCAGCTTGCGCAGTTCGGTCAGCGATCTGCCGAGCGGGATGTTGACCCTGGTCAGGGCGTTCACGGCCCAGCCGTTCGCGTCGAGGATCGGGCCGAGGTTGCGCTGCCGCAGCTTCATGAACGCGATCAGCATGGCGGGCCCCGAGATCAGCAGGAACACGCCGAGCACGCCGAGCGGCATCAGGTACCCGAGGTCGAAGAACTTCGCGAGCAACGTGCCCATGATCACGGTCACGCTGCTGATCGCGACGCTGATCGCGGCGAGCACGCCGATGTCCATCTTCTTCTGCGCCGGTGCAGCGGCGGCAGGAGCCGGCGCAGTGGCGGCGGTGCCCGTCGTCGTCGCCTTCGTCTGCAGCTTGTTCAGCGCCTCGGCGTCGGCCGCGGCCGCGCGCTTGGCGACCTGTTCCTCGATCCAGCGCAGCACCTTCTTGTATGGCGACCAGATTGCCTGGCCGATGCTGATCGGGTTGTCGACGATGCGGTTGATCGTCGCGTTCCAGTCCTGACCCTTGCGGTCGTAGAAGATGCCGTTGCGGCCGGCGAACAGGTTGTCGCTGTCGCCGGCGGTGAACGCGCAGGCGACCTGCATCTTGTGGCCGCCGGGACGGGAGCAATCGACGTAGGCGAGGTGGGTCTTGGCCATCGGCGCCATCGTCGCGTGCTTGGCTGAGTCGGCGACGTGGAAGCAGAGGTCGAGTGCGCGGCCGTCGAGGAACAGGCGACCCGCCTGGAAGATCGCGTCGCGCCCGTCGTGCGGGTTGTAGAAGTCGGTGAAGCTGACGTAGTTGTTGAGCAGGCAGGCGAAGTCGCGGTGCAGGCGCGTCAGCTTCTCGACGCGCGTCATCGCTTCGACTTCGCCCGCGACCGCGAGGTCGTCGTCGATCGCCTTCTGCAACAGGGCCTTGGCGTTGCTGGCGAGGATCGCCTTCACGCGGGCGCGGCCGAGGCTCTCGACGGCGCTGCCGGCCTTGCTGGCGAGCCAGGCGGCGTGGCCCTCGAACTTGCTGCACAGGGCCGCCCAGTCCGCTTCGTTCAGCGCCTGCTTGTCCTTGCAGCAGGCGGCCTGCAACGCGGCGATGGCGCTGGCCCAGGCGGGATTGACGCCCTTCGTCAGCGGCAGCGCCTTGTTCGCTTCGATCAGCGCCAGCGGGAAGTGCGCGACCTCGCTCGCGGTGATCGTCAGGTCCTTGGCCGCGGCGGTCATGTAGGCGGCTTCTTCGCGGTTGACCGCGGCGAGTGCGCGCGGGTCGTAGGCGGCGAGGCGGCAGCGGCCGAAGAAGTCGTCGACCTTTCTGCGCACCGCGAGGAACGCGGCGTAAACGGCGGGCGTACCGTCGCCAAAGGGCATCACCGTCTTCGCCTCGGCTTCGGCCAGCGTGTGCCAGGCGTCGAATTGGGCGCAGGCGGTGAAGAACGCATCGAGCTGGGCCTGGTCGAAGCCGGTCTTGCCGGAGCGATCGGGCGCGCCGCCCATGCAGGCGACGACCTCGAGGGCCACCATGCGCGCGGTGGGATCGTCGATCGTCTCGGGCGGGACCGAGCCGTCGCCGTTGCGCCGGGCCTTGATGAACACGTCGGCCGTCTGCGCCGCGTCGGCGACGGTGATCACGGTCGCATCGCCCTTGCCGAGGCTGTGCAGGATGTGCTGCGCCGAAGCGAGCAACGTCTTGCCCTCGGCGGTGTCCTTGCGCAGGTTGGCGAGCAGAACGCCGTCCTGTCGGTTGGCCAGCGCGTCGGCGTTGTGCAGCACGTCGCGCAGCCAGCGGACGGCGGCCTTGATCTCGGGCGGCCGCACGTACGCGTCGTGGTCGGTGTCGAGCAGTTCGAGCGTGCGCGCGTCGAACTCGAGTCCGCTGACCGGGCAACTGAGCGCGACCCAGAGCTTCTCGTCGAGTTCGTCGAGGTGCAGGATGTCGGCGCCCTTCGTGAGCAGGACCTGGTCGACACCGCCGGCGCGGTAGAAAGACCACCGGTGGGCGGTGGCCTTGGGGGAGACTTGGTGCATGGTTGGCGAGGTGAGAGGAGCGAACGACTCGCCCGGGGGGGCGAGAGCTTTTCGCGCCTCGCCACAGCCGTCAAGTGAATCGCAGCAGAAGGGCCGGAAGGTGTTCGTACGCGCGGATCGTGGAGCGCGGTCGTGCCGCGATGCGGCGGTTGCGGAACGTGGCCATGCGGATAGGTTCGCGCGGATGAACAGGGCGCCAGCGGACTACCCGGCTTCCGTCGAGGACTATCTCACCAGCGAGGTGCGCTCGCCGACCCGGCGCGAGTACGTGGGGGGTGCGGCCTACGACCGGGCCGACACCGACAATGCGCACAACCTGATCGCGACGAACGTCCTGATCGCGCTCGGCGTGCGGCTGCGTGGGCGAGTTTGCCGACCCTACAACTCGGACACGAAGGTCCGCATCCGCCTGCCGTTTCAGGTGCGCTTCTACTACCCCGATGCGATGGTCACCTGCCGCCCCAATGCGCAGGACGATGCGTTCCAGGACGAGCCGGCCGTCGTCGTCGAGGTCGTGTCGAACGAAACGCGCCGCATCGACGAGGGCGAGAAGTGCCTCGCCTACCAGGCGATCCCGACGCTTGGCGCCTACCTGCTCGTCGAGCAGGACAGCGAGCAGGTCGTCGTGTTCCGCCGGACGGCCGATGGCTTCGTGCGGGAAGTGCACGAGGGCATCGCGGCCGTTGTCCAGCTGCCCGAGATCGGCTGCGATCTGCCGCTCGCCGAGGTCTACGAGGGCGTCGAGTTCGGGTGATCGAACGCCGGCTCTGTCGCCGATCGCCTACTTCGCCGGGCGAGCCGGCACCGCCGCGGACTTGCTCGGCGCATCGGTCGACGCCGTGGCCGACGTACCAGCCGGTGCACCGTTCGGCAGCGTCACCGCGCTCACGTAGGCGCGCGCCGCGTTCATGCACGTGTCGAGCTGGCTCGTCGCTTCCTTCTCGGTGGTGGCGACGAAGATCAGCTCGGGGCGGATCTCGCGCAGCGATTCGAGGTTGAGGTCGTGGCCGAGGAACAGCGTGTGGTCGCGCAGGGCGCGGTGGAAGGTCGCGAGCGTCGTCTCGGCCGCGTCGGCGGCGGTCACGATCGCCGCGAAGCGGACCTTGCTGCGCTGCAGCCGCGTCTGGCCGCGCTGCGCCAGGTCCTCGTTGGTGATGCTCGCGCAGTCGCGCTCCCACTGTTCGAACACGCAGGTCGCCGCGGCCTTCATCGGCCCGACCACGTCGTGGAACCGCGCGGCCTGCTGTTCGGCCGCGTCGATCGACTGCACGAGCCGCGCATAGAGTGCGACGACGTCCTTGCTGCCGCTGTCGGCCGCGGTCAGCGTGCGCAACTGCTCGAGCGCTTCGGTGGTGCGCGCGCACGTCACTTCGGCCTCGCGGCGCACGTGTTCGACACTGGCCGTCAGGTCGTCGACCCGGGCGCGCGCACCTTGCCAGCCGGTGGCGCAGGCGGAGGCGAACATGGGCAGCAGGAGCAACAGCCGCAGCGGGCGAAGGTGGGACATTCTGGCTTCCGAGGTGTGTGGTGAGCGGCGCTGAATGCGCCAGCTGGTGCCTCGGTTCTTCGGCGGCCCCGGGCAGCGGCTTGAAGGGGTTGGCCCGGAACGAGACGGACCCGGGCTCAGCGAGTCAGCGCGCCTGCGAACAGGCCCGGCTCACCGGCGCGCACGGCGGCCTGCAGCGCGAGCGAACGGTCGATCGCCGTTTCGGCGTAACCGAGCGGCAGCGTCGGGCCGTCGAGGTCGGCCCAGGTCGGCGCCCCGCAGCGGCGATCGAGTTCGAGGCGCGTGCTGCGCTGCAGGTTGCCGTCCCCGCTCGCGGAAGCGAGCGCGGCGAGGTTGATCACGGCCGGCAGGTAGTGGCGGTCGACGGCGATCGCCTTCTGCCAGAGATGCCAGGCGGTCTCGCCGCCCTCGCTGCCACGCCAGCGCAGCGTCGCCATGGCGAGCAGGTTGAGCGTGCGCGGATCGTTCGGCGCCAGGTGGTTGGCAGCGAGGGCGGCGGTCGCGACCGTCCGGCCGTCGGCCCAGGTCGGCAGCATCGCCACGGCGCGGCCGAGCACGCGTTCGAGTTCGGTGCTCTCGGGCCGGCCGGGGCCCGGCGCGGCGAGCGTCGCGGCGAGTTGTGCGAGCCGGTTGCCGAGGCGGTGGTCCTGCACGCGGCGATGGCCGGCGGCGGCGATGCGCTGCAGACGCGCGGGGTCACCGAGCAGGGCGAGGACCACGTCTTCGAAGTCGTCCGCGCCGTAGAGCACGCACTCCTCGTCGGGCACAAGGAAGTCCCGGACCTCGAGGTTCTCGCGCTCCTGCAGCAGCAGCGCACCGCAGGCCGGCACCTCGAAGGCGCGCAGGTTCATCTCGCCGCGGATGCTGCGATTCCAACCGATGCGGCAACGATTGAGGAAGCGGCCGTAGCTCGCGCCGAACACGCCGCTCTGCACGTCGACGGCGACGCCGTGTTGGCGCAGTTGCCGCACGCGATCGATCCACGGGCCGCGTTCGCGCTGCACCGCGGGATTGAGGTTGCCGGCGAAACCGACGTCGAGGTCGCGCGGACCGACCTCGGGCATCAGGCGGTGGAACGGCCGCTTGTGTGCGTACTGGTTCCAGTAGCGCACCTCGGCGAACGTCAGCGCGCGGAACAGGTCGACGCCGGCGCGGTCGCTGAGTACGACGTCGAAGAACGGCCAGAGGCCGGCGAGGTACGGCAGCGACAGGTTGTAGTCGGAGACCACGCCGACGACCGGGATCGGACAGTGCTCGAGCCCGGCGGGCAGCGGCTCCTGGTCGGGCCAGTAGAGCAGCAGCAGGTCGGGCCGGAAACCGTGCGGCAGCGCCGCGGCGAGTTCTTCCCAGCTACCGGTCGACGGATCGAAGGCGACGTCGAACGGAAAGTGCACGCCGTCGACGATCATGCGCGAGGGCGGCCCGTAGGTAACCAGCTCGACGCCGCGCATCGCCGCGCGTTCGTCGAAGCACTCGAGCGGCAGGTTGCACAGGATGCGCATGGCGCGGATCAGGCCGCGGGCAGCGCCGCGAGGTTGGCGCGCGCATCGCCGTGCTCGGGTTGCAGCACGAGCGCACGTTCGAAACTCTGGCGCGCACCCTGCACGTCGCCGGCCTGGTAGAGCACGACGCCGAGCCGGTTGTAGGCATCGGCGGTGCGCGTGCCGACCGCGAGTGCGGCGCGGAACGCCTGCGCGGCGTCGGCCATGCGGCCGAGCCGGTGCAGCACGTGGCCACGCGCGGCGTGCAGCGCTTCGTCGTCGACACCGCGCGCAGCGAGGTCGTCGTAGACGTGCAATGCTCCCTCGCCGTCGCCGGCCTGCAGGCGGGCGTTGGCGATCTCACGTTGCAGCGCGAGGTCGTCGGGGGCGAGGCAGGCGGCGGCGGCGAGGAATCGCGCTGCCTGCTGCGGCTGATTGCCTTGCAGCAACTTCGTCGCCTCGGTGCGCAGTCGCTGCAGCAGATCGGTGGTCCCGGTCTCGACGTTGCCGCCCGCATCCTCGACGAGGCGCAGCTGCCGGCGGCCGAGCGCGGCGGCGTGGCTGACGAAGCCGAGCAGCGCCTGCTCGAGCTGTTCGCCGTGGTGCGCGGCGGTGTAGCAGCTCGCGAGCCGCAGGCCTTCGCGGCGCAAGCCGGCGCGCACGTCGGGCACGCGGCCGGCCAGCACCAGCGCTTCGGCCATCGTCGCCGGATCGCGCGGTGGCACGAACAGCGTGTAGCGATCGGTGCCGCAGACGGCCTGGTGGCTGCGGAAGCACGGGATGTCGGTCAACACGGTCGGGATGCCGCACGCCATCGCCTCGATCGCGGGCAGGAAGAAACCCTCTTCGGCGCCGCGGCTCGTGCCGAGGAACACGTCGAGCGAACGGTAGAAGTCGCCCATCTGCGCCGGCGGCAGCTGTTGGTGCCACTCGACCGGGAACAGCGTCCCGCTCTCGGCCGCGGCTGGCGCGGTGTTCGTCGCGCGCACCAGCACGAGCTTCTGGCCGGCGAGGTGCGCGAGGCGGCACGCTTCGTAGCCGGTGGCGAGGTCCTTCCAACCGATCTGGTACGGACCGACGAGGCCGACGCGCAGCGGCGAGCCCGGAGCACGTTCGGTGCCCGGTCGGTGCACGTCGTGGTCGATCGTGTAGGGGATCTCCGTGGGTTGCAGCGCGAACTGCTTGCGCAGCAGCCGCGTCAGGTTCGCCGAGATCGTCACGTGCCGCACGCCGGGCAGGCGGTAGGCCGCTTCGATGCGTTCGCGCAGCGCTGCGTTCTCCGGGTTGTCACCCTCGTAACCCTGGCAGTAGTGCACGGGCACGCCCTTCTTCGGCCCCGCACTCGCGGCCCACGGCACCGTCGTCCAGAACGTGCCGATCAGCACGTCCGCGTCGGGCAGGTGTTCACTCTGGAAACCCTGGACGGTGCGGAACGCGCAGTCGAGTTTCATCCACGCGGGCGGCCCCGACCGGCTCAGCACCGTGACGTGATGGCCGCGCCGCTGCAGCCAGTTGGCGTCCTCGAGCGCGGTCTTGACGCCGCCCCACAGCTGGTCGGCCACTTCCAGCAACCACGTGATGCGCATGCTTTCGACTCCGGAACGTCCTCCATCGGCTCGATGCCATGGGCGGACTTGAGTCGGAAGCAGCCTCCGTTCCTGGCCGGCGACGCTGTTCTACCTGACCTGCACCGTGACGCCGTTCGAGAACGACAGGTTGCCGGCAACCGGTTCGAAGCAGGCGTGCTGGACGTGGAACATCGCGCCGATAGCACTCAGCCCGAGGTTGAAACCGTACGTGAGCTGGGCTGGCGTGTTGCCGTCGGTGAAGACGATCACGCTCGCGTCGATGCTGGTGTAGAGCCGGCAGCTGCTGGTACCGAGCAGCGGATCGAGCAGCAGCGGCAGCGGCTGTCCCTGGTGGACCGATGTGCTGAGGCCGAACAGGACGGCGCCGAGCGAGCCCGGCGCGTGGTTCAGCGACGTCGCCGTCAACGTGCCGCCGACCTGCGGCAAGCCCGTGATCCACAAGCTGGCGGGACCGTGCACGCCGTTGCACGCCACGCCGAACGGCGCCATGAAGCCGGCCAGCGGTTCGAGGCCGCGCACGTCGGTGGCCCCGGTCATCACGCCGATCAGCGTGGTCGTGCCGGTGGTGACGTCGACCGAGAACAGCGAGTTCGTGCTGGTGCCGCCGCCGACGAGCAGGCGCCCGTCCTGGTGCGAGCACAGCGTCTTCAGCCCAGCGGGCCCGCCGATGCCCGGGAACGGATCGATCGCCGCACCGGTCAGCTGGTCGAGGATCAGCAGTCCCGCGCTCTCGTCCCACGCGTAGAGCGTGCCCTGATGCAAGGCAAGACCCTCCACCTCCAGAAAGCCGGTGCTGCCGATCGGCGTGATCGCGCCGTTCCAC
>Ga0163153_10007137_pt1 | contig 12174 bp, 14 predicted proteins | sample OliLakLV19MP6IB1_FD_148629 | JGI IMG/M metagenome (GOLD analysis project Ga0163153, IMG submission 148629) | Freshwater microbial mat bacterial communities from Lake Vanda, McMurdo Dry Valleys, Antarctica - Oligotrophic Lake LV.19.MP6.IB-1 | ecosystem: Environmental > Aquatic > Freshwater >... | reverse complement strand
GAGGATTCACAGAGGACACGGAAAAAGAAAAAAGCTGATGGATGTCCGCGATGCTGCATGCCGGGCCTCGAATCACAATCGATTTTTGCCTTTACTCTGTGTCCTCTGTGAATCCTCTGTGTCCTCTGTGTTGAAAACAAACCGTTTGCCGTTCGGGCGATCTCCCCGCCAGCCACGTTCAGCCTTCCCCACCAAACACATCCACCCCCGAAAACCGGCACGCGGGAGAGGCGTGCCCGACGCGGATCACCTGCGACGGTTCGCCCTTGCCGCAGAAAGGCGTGCCCATCACCTCGAGCGTGGAAACATCCCCCACGCCGGACAGCGATCGCCAGAAGGTCGCCGAGACGCCGCGGTAGTTGGGGTTCTTCACCACCTCGGCCAGCTTGCCGTTGCGGATCACCTGGCCCCACTCGCAGCCGAACTGGAACTTGTTGCGCGAATCGTCGATCGACCACGACACGTTGGTGCGCATCATCACGCCGAATTCGGTCGCGGCGATGAGCTGCGCGAGCGAAGACGAGCCCGCTTCCACGTTGAGGTTGGCCATGCGGTCGATGGGTGCGCGGTTCCACGAACACGCGCGCGTGTTGGCCACCCCGGGCATGCCGGCGCGGGCCTGGGAGATCGCCCCGCCGAGCGGGCGTTCGAGCAGGCCCTTGCGAATGAGGTATTGCTTTTCCGCGGGCGTGCCGTCGTCGTCCCAGCCGTAGCTGGCGTATTGCTCCGGGCGCGTGGGGTCGTAGGTGACATCGAGCAGGGCCGAGCCATATTGGTACTGGCCGAACATGTCGAGTGTCACGAAGCTCGTGCCGGCGAAGTTGCGTTCATCACCCAGGATGCGGTCGAGCTCCAGCGGATGACCGATGGATTCGTGGATCTGCAGCATCATCTGGTCGGGCATCAGCAACACGTCCATGGCCCCACTCGGGCAATTGGGCGCCGCCAGCAGCTGCAGCGCGCCTTCGGCGACTTCGCGCCCGCTGCCCTTCAGCCCGAATGCATCGAGGATCTCGAGCCCGCCCTGGCGGCAGAAGCCGTTGTAGCGGCCGGCGTGGGTGCGTGTTTGCGTTTCGCCTTCGTGGTGTGCGGTGGCCGAAAGGTTCGGCACCACGAAATGGAATTCCTGCTCGACCGCGCCGCCGTCGGCGGTGAAATACGCGCTGCGCGTGTCGGTGGACCAGATGTTGGCCTCCCAGTCGACGATGCGGTTGCTGACGCGGCACTGCTTCGACTCGCCGGCCAGCAGGTCGTATTTGTCGCGGCGTGACAGCGTGGCCGGGTCGCGCGCGACGGGGGAGCGATATTCGCCCTCGGGACGCGGCATGTCGGCGCCGCGGTAATAGGTGACGCTGCGCCCGGCGGTGAGTTCGGCGTAGCGCCGCGCGCGCGCCAGGGCCTCGCGCAGCCCTGCGGGTGAAAGGTCGCTGGTGGCGGCATAACCCAGGCCACCCTGGTCGATCACGGTGGCCATCACGCCGCGGCTCACCGCGAGTTGCGGGGGTTCGGCCACGTCCTGGCGCACGGCCAGGTATTCGCTGGACTCCTCGACGTAGCGCAGGGCGCAGAACTCCACCGCGGGGGCGGCTTTGCGGAATTCGGCCTGGAGGGTTTCGTGCATCGGGGGCTCCCAGAAGCGAACCGGCCGCCCGAAGCGGCGGCCAGCCGCTATTTTACCCTTCCGGGGGGCGGTTCCGCGGTTGCGCGCGGGCGCCCCTCAGCGCCCCGCGAGGCGTTCCAGCGCCGGCCCGCTGACACGCGCCAGCAGCCATTCGCGCATCACGCTGGCGCCGAGTGATTCGTAGAACCTGATCGAGGGCTCGTTCCAGTCGAGCACCCGCCATTCGAACCTTCCGCCGCCGCGTTCCACCACCAGCGCCGCCAGCCGCCGCAGCAGCGCCTTGCCGATGCCCGAGCCTCGATGCGCCGGTTCCACAAACAGGTCTTCCAGATAGATGCCGGCCTTGCACAGGAACGTGGAGTAGCTGGGGAAAAACAGCGCGAAGCCCACGCAGCGTCCCTGCACCTCGGCCATCAGCGCCTCACACACCGGGCGCGCTCCGAAGAGGGAATCGGCCAGCATCTGCCGCGTGCCCACGAACATGTGGGAGAGTTTTTCGTATTCGGCCAGCTCGCCGATCAGGCGCATCAGCTCGCCCGTATCGGCCTCGGCCGCGGGGCGGATCAGAAACTGTTTTTCCACGCGCGTAGTTCCGCGAACACCTCGACCTCTCCTTCAAGGGCGCGTTGCGCATGCGCCGATGCCGAGGCCACCACTTCGGGCTCGCCGCAGCGGATGAACGGATTGGTCGCGACCTCGTCGGCGATGGTGGATGGCAGGGTGGGCGCACCTTGCGCGCGTTTTTGCGCCTCGCGCGTGGCGCGCTGCGCCAGCGCCTGGTTGCCGGGTTCCACCACCTGCGCGAACTTGATGTTCGCCAGCGTGTATTCGTGCCCGCAGTAGACGCGGGTGGCGCCGGGCAGCCGCGCCAGCTTGGCCAGGGAGGTGTTCATCTGGGCCGCGGTGCCCTCGAAGAGGCGCCCGCAGCCGCAGGCGAACAGGGTATCGCCGCAGAAAAGCATGTCGGTGTTGTAGAGCGCGATGTGCCCCGCGGTATGCCCGGGGATGTCCAGCGTCGAGAGCTCGATGCCGATGCCGGGCACCTCGAAGCGGTCCCCTTCGGCGAGGCGGTGCTCGATGCCGGCGGGCACCTCGCGCGCGGGCCCGAAGGTGGGGCAGGCCCAGTGCCGCACCAGTTCCGGCACGCCGCCCACATGGTCTGCGTGGTGGTGGGTCGCAAGCACGGCCCGAAGCGCGAGCCCACGCGCCTTCAGGAATTCCTGAACCGGCTTTGCGTCGCCTGGATCCACCGCCACGGCATCGGTGCCGTTTTCGATGACCCAGATGTAGTTGTCGGTAAACGCGGGCACTGCATGGATCGCCATCATGGTTCCGAGTCTATTAGAATTGAGCCCTCAATGGCCACCCATGCGATCCAGGACTGGTTCCAGGCGCCCCTCGGGCAATATCTGCTCGAAAAGGAGCGAGCGTACCTCGACGACGTGACGCCGGACATTTTCGGCTTCCACGCGTTGCAGATCGGCATGCCGGGCGTGGACCTGATGCGCGAAAGCCGCATCGCCCACCGCCTGCGCGTGGCCGCTTCGGGCACCCCGGATCTCTACGCCCATTGCCACGAACTGCCGATCGCCACCCAGTCGGTGGATCTGGTGGTGCTGCCGCACGTGCTGGAGTTTTCCGAAGAGCCACACGCCATCCTGCGCGAAGTCGACCGCGTGATGATGCCGGAAGGGCGCCTGGTGATCGTGGGCTTCAACCCGTGGAGCCTGTGGGGCATGCGCAGCGCGCTCGGCTTCTCGGGTGAGCAGTACCCGTGGAACGGGCGCTTCGTCTCGCTGCCGCGCGTCAAGGATTGGCTGGCGCTGCTGGGCTTCGACGTTTCCGCCGGCCGGCTGATCGCCTACGCGCCCCCCTTCGAAAGCGAAAAGCTGCGCCGCCGCTTCGCCTTCATGGAACCCGCGGGCGACCGCTGGTGGGCCGTGGGCGGCGCGGTCTACATGCTGCAGGCCATCAAGCGCGTGCGCGGGATGCGCCTCATCACGCCGGCGTGGCAGGAAAAAGCCGCGCGCGAAAAGTCGCTGGTCGCCGCCGCCAAGCGCGAAGGCCACGGCGCCGGCAAGCCCGTCGCACACCTGCGGGTGGTCAAGTAAAGACCGTCCACATCCATACCGACGGCGCCTGCAAGGGGAATCCCGGGCGCGGCGGCTGGGGAGCCGTGCTCGAATGCGACGGCAAGGAGCGCGAGATCTTCGGCGGAGAGCCCGCGACCACCAACAACCGCATGGAGATGACCGCGGTCATCGAGGCGCTCACGGCGCTCAAGCAGCCCACCCACGTGATCCTGCATACCGACTCGCAATACGTCATGAAGGGCATCACGGAATGGATCCGCGGCTGGAAGGCGCGCGGCTGGAAAACCGCCGCCAGGGAACCGGTCAAGAACGTGGACCTGTGGAAAAAGCTCGACGATCTCTGCGCGCAGCACACCATCAAATGGGTCTGGGTGCGTGGCCATTCGGGCCACGACGGCAACGAACGCGCCGATGCCCTGGCCAACAAGGGCTGCGAGTCCGTGGCATGACCGCGCTGCCTGTTCGCCCTCTCTCCTGGGAGAGGGCCGGGGTGAGGTCCTGACATGAGAAGAATCGTCCTCGACACGGAAACCACGGGCCTGGAACCCGGCGAGGGCCATCGCATCATCGAACTCGCCTGCCTGGAGATGCACGGCCGCCGCACCACGGGGCGCCACTTCCATCGCTTCGTGAACCCCGAACGCGACATCGACATCGGCGCCACCCAGGTTCACGGCATGACGGCCGAAGACCTCCTCGACAAGCCGAAATTTCCCGACATCGTCGACGAGTTCCTCGAATTCGTCTCCGGCGCCGAGCTGCTGATCCACAACGCGCCCTTCGACGTGGCGTTCCTGAATGCGGAGCTCACCCGCATCGGGCGCCCCGGCGTCGACACCGTTTGCACCGTCACGGACACGCTGATGATGGCGCGCGAGATGCACCCGGGAAAAAAGAACTCGCTCGATGCGTTGTGCGAGCGCTACGCCGTCGACAACGCCCGGCGCACGCTGCACGGCGCGCTGCTGGATGCGCAGCTGCTGGCCGACTGCTGGGTGGCGATGACCCGTGGCCAGGAAACGCTCGACATCACCCTGGGCGCCTCGCCCGTGGAGGCGCTGCTCGCCGGCGAATCGCCGATCCAGGTGGTCCTGCACGTGCTGCACGCAAACGCGCAGGAGCTGGCCGCCCACGCCGCGGTCTGCCTGCACATCGAGCGCGAAAGCAAGGGACGCTGCGTCTGGCTGCATCTTGAGCAACCCCACTGACAAGCCGGTGAAACACGATCCGCGCAAGCAGCTGGCCGCGCGGCTGGTGGCGCTGGGCGCCATCCCGATTGCGGTTTTCAGCGCCGTCTACCTGCTCACCGCCAAGATGCTGGGCCTGGAAAGCGTGCAGTCGCAGGTGTGGACATTGTCGATTGCGCTGGCGGGCAGTGTCGGCAGCCTCTTCCTGCTGGGGGCCCTGGGTGCGCGCACGCTGGTGGGCGAGGTGGAGGCGGTGCGCGATGCGGTGCGCCACGTGGTGGGCGGCGGCGCGCGCCCCGAATTGCCGCAGCTTACCCCGCCGCTGGAAGAGCTGAAGCACGAAGTGCTGGGCCTGGCGCAGGAATTCCAGGCGCAGCAGGGCCGTCTGCAGGAAAAGCTCGATACCGCGCGCCAGCAGATCTTTTTCCTCACCAACCACGATGCGCTCACCGGGCTGCCGAACCGAAAGGCGCTCGAAGATCGGCTGGAAAGCGTGCTGGCCAGCGCGAAGGCGCAGGGCAGCACCCACGCGCTGTTGTATGTGGACGTGGATTTTTTCCACCGCATCAACGATTCCTTCGGCCACCTGGCGGGCGACGAGCTGCTGCGCCGCATCACCCCGGTGCTGCAATCGAGCCTGCGGGAAGGTGAAACGCTCGCGCGCATCGGCGGCGACGAGTTCGCGATCCTGCTGGAGAACTGCAGCGCGGAATTCGCCAACGCCGCCGCCACCCAGGCGCGCGACGCGGTGCAGGCCTGGCAGTTCGAATGGGGCGAAAAGGCCTTCCAGGTGGGCGTGAGCGTGGGCGTGGTGGCGATCACCAAGCTGGCGCCGGGCCTGTCCGCGGTGATGAGCGAAGCCGACACCGCGTGTTTCACCGCCAAGGAGCAGGGGCGCAACCGCGTCTTCGCCTTCCACGACACCACCACTTCGCAATACATGCGCCAGACCAGCCGCGGCTGGCTCAAGCGCATCAACGACGCCATGGCCGAAGGCGCCTTCACGCTGCTCTACCAGCCCATCGTGCCGATCGACGGGCCCCGCGACGCGGGCATCCCGCGCGTGGAGGCGTTGCTGCGCATGAGTGATTCCGGCGGCGAGCTGATCCTGCCGATGAACTTCATCCCGGTGGCGGAGCGCTACGACCTGATGCGCACCATCGACCGCTGGGTGGTGGACCGCGCCTTCTCCGACTACCGGCGCCTGTCGAAGCTGCGCGACAACCCGGCGCCGGCGGAATTTTCGATCAACCTTTCGGGCCACACGCTTTCCAGCCCGGAGTTCGCCGAATTCATGCAGGAAAAGTTCGCGCAATACGGCGTGCCGCCGCAGTGCCTGTTCTTCGAGATCACCGAAACCGCGGCCATCGCCAACGTGGAGCGCGCGCGCACCCTCATCGAGTCGCTGCGCGCGCTCGGCGTGCGTTTCCTGCTCGACGACTTCGGCTCGGGGCTGTCGTCGTTCAACTACCTCAAGCATTTCCCGGTCGACGGCATCAAGATCGACGGCCTGTTCGTGAAGGGCGTGGCGAAGAACTACCTCGACTACGCGCTGGTGGAATCGATCCACAAGATCGGCGTGAGCCTGGGCCTGCAGACGATCGCGGAATACGTCGAGAGCGAGGACATCGCGCGCAAGCTGATCCAGATCGGCATACCCCTCGGGCAGGGATTCCATCTTGCGCAACCGAGGCCGTGGGAGCAGCTTTTCGAGCAGGCCTGAGATATAATTCTCGGGCATTTTGCGAACCCCATAACAACACGATTCAGCCAACCGCCATGCACCCCACGCGCCTCCTCGCTGCCCTAGCAATCGCCACGTCGGCCTTCGGTGCACACGCCGCCGGCGATGCCGCCGCCGGCAAGAACAAGATCTTCCAGTGCCAGGGATGCCACGGCATCGCCGATTGGAAGTCGGCCTTTCCCGAGCTCTATCGCGTGCCCAAGCTCGGCGGCCAGAAGCCGGAATACATCGTCGCCGCCCTCAAGGCCTACAAGAGCGGCGATCGCGATTTCCCCACCATGCGCGCCATGGTCCAGAACCTGTCCGACCAGGATTTCGCGGACATCGCGGCCTACTACGGCTCGCAGCCCGCCACCGTCGCGGAGAAGAAATGATGAAGGCCCGCATCCTGCTCGTCGCCGCGCTTTTCGCGGCATCCACCTCCGCCCTGGCCGCTTCGGGCAACGCCACCGCCGGCAAGAAGAAGGCGGCCACGTGCGCGGCGTGCCATTCGAGCCCGAACGCGGAAGGCGTCAGCCCCAGCCCGGAATTCCCGAACCTCGCCGGCCAGTACCCGGACTACCTGGAAACGGCGCTCAGGCACTACCAGAACGGCAAACGCAAGAACCCCATCATGGCCGCGCAGGTCCAGAAACTGAGCCACAAGGACATCCTGGATCTGTCCGCGTATTTCGCTTCGCTGAAAGGCCTGTCGGTCAAGCACTAGGCCGCTTCGCTTACGAAAGAGCCCGGCCGAGCGCCGGGCTTTTTCTTTCATGATGGTTCCGTACAACGGCCCGCTGGTCCATTTGAAGGAACCGTGATGAATCGCACCGTTGTTCAGGAAGCGGGATGAAAGCGCCTCGGGCGGCCCGGCCCGCCAAGCCCGCGCCGCGCGCGCTGGGCCTGGACTTCGGCACCACCAACACGGTGCTTTCGTGGGCGCAGCCCCACGCGCCCGCGGACCCGGTGGTGTTCAACTTTCTCTCCAATCGCCTGTTTTCGTTCCGCTCGGCGCTTTGTTTCTGGAACGAAGGTGACGACGACCGCCCTAAAGTCCTCTCCGACGCGGGGCCGTGGGCGATCCAGCGCTTCATCGAGATGGAGGGCGATTGCCGCTTCATCCAGTCGCTCAAGAGCTTCGCCGCCAGCCGCCTCTTCGAGCAGACCTACATCTACGCCAGCGCGTGGAAGTTCGAGGATCTCTTCAACCGCTTCTTCCGCGACCTGCGCAAACACGCGCACCCGCAACTCGACCAGCTTCCCGGCGAGGTGCTGGTGGGCCGTCCGGTGGAATATGCCGGCAGCAGCCGACCCGATGCGAAGCTGGCCATGCAGCGCTACCAGGCGGCACTGAAACCCTTCGGCTTCACGCGCATCCGCCAGGTCTATGAGCCGGTTGCGGCGGCGTTTTTCTACGCGCAGTCGCTGCGGGAAAGCGCCACGGTGCTGGTGGCCGACTTCGGCGGCGGCACCACGGACTTCTCGGTGATCCACTTCGACGTTTCCGCCAAGGGCCTGCGCGCCGAGGCACTGGGCCATTCGGGTGTTGGCATCGCGGGCGACCGCTTCGACTACCGCATCATCGACCATGTGGTCCTGCCGCAGCTCGGCAAGGGGACGAACTACCGCAGCATGGGCAAGAGCCTCGAGATGCCGCGCTCGTGTTTCTCCGGCTTCGCGCAGTGGCACGAGCTTTCGGTGATGAAGACTTCGCGCGATTTCGGCGATTTCAAGGAGGTCGCGCGCTTCAGCGAGGCTCCGGATCTGGTGCAGCGCTTCGTCCGCCTCGTCGAATCGGACCAGGGGTACACGCTCTACAAGTCGGTCTCGGACACCAAGGTGGCGCTTTCGCGCGACGAGACCGCGGAGTTCCTGTTCCAGGGACCCGGCTTCGAGATCCGCCAGGTGGTGACCCGCGCGCAGTTCGAAAGCTGGATCGAACCCGAGCTCGAGCTGATCGAGGAGGCGCTGGACCAGGTGCTGGCCAATAGCTCGATCGCGGCCACCGATGTCGACCGCGTGTTCCTGACCGGCGGCACGTCCTTTGTACCCGCGGTGCGGCGGATCTTCGAGCGGCGATTTGGCGCCGACGTGGTGGAGGCGGGCAACGAATTCGTCTCCATCGCCAACGGCCTGGCGACGATTGGCCTGAGGGACGACGCCGACGCGTGGTCGGTGGAACCCTGAATTCGGGGACGTGAATTCGGGGACGCACCCTACTTTTCAAAATTTGGGGACCAAAATTTGGGGACGGACCCTACTTTTCCGGACTGGGGGTTCCTTGAATTCGGGGACGCACCCTACTTCTCCGGAGTAGGGGTTCTTCGTGCCCCTTCCGGAAAAGTAGGGTGCGTCCCCAAAATTGCAAAATTGTTCCGGAACAGGGGTTCTTCGTACCCCATCCGGAAAAGTAGGGTGCGTCCCCAAATTTATGGAAAAGTAGGGTGCGTCCCCAAATTTGTCCCCAAATTTGGGTCCGCACCCGATTCTCGGATGCAGTCGAGGTACGTCGCATTGTTAAACCCGGTGCCGTTGCGCTGCGCCTGCCAGATCACTTCGCCCAGGCATTCGAGGACCACGTGGCGGGCATCGTGCATGGAGCCCAGCTTCAAAGCGAGCGCCTCGATGGCGGCACGGATGCCGGGCGGCTGGTCGATGGAAAACTGCTCCTCGATGGCCAGGTGCATCTGGAGGTGCAGGAAGGGGTTGGGCTCGCCGCCTTCGGGCTTCCAGTCGCGGTCGAGGTAGCGATCGCGGTCTTCGAGGACCGCGTGGTATTCGGGGTGTTCGAGGATCACGGCAAGCGCCATGGATTCCAGCGCCGTGAGGGGCGAGGCCGCGCGGTGCTTGTCCCAGAGGTCGAAGAGGAATTCGCGCGCCTGGTCGCGGGTGGGGTTGAACATGACCTACTTCTTCGGGGCCCTGGGTCCCGGCTTGCGCGGGGATGGCATCCTGGCCTTGCCCTTCGGCAGCACTTGCCTGGGCTTCTCCAGCACCGGGTCCAGCGCCGCGTAGGCCGCCTTCTCCTTCCACTCGCACTGCCCGTACACCGGGCACTTGTAGCAAAGCGGCTTCTTCGCCAGGCACGTGTAGCGCCCGTGCAGGATCAAATAGTGGTGTGCGTTGTAGAGGTACTTCGGCGGCGTGACCTTCATCAAGCGGGCCTCGACCTCCACCACGTCCTTGCCCGGCGCGAGGCCCGTGCGGTTGGAGACGCGGAAGACATGGGTGTCGACCGCGATGGTGTGTTCTCCGAACGCGATGTTGAGCACCACGTTGGCGGTCTTGCGGCCCACGCCGGGCAGCGCCTCCAGATCCTCACGCGTCTTCGGCACCTCACCGCCGTGTTTGTCCAGCAGGATGTTGCACAGCGCGATGACGTTTTTCGCTTTGCCGCGATAAAGCCCGATGGTGCGGATGTATTGCTCCAGGCCCTCCACACCCAGCGCGGCAATTTTCCCGGGCGTGTTGGCAACCGGGTAGAGCCTGGCGGTGGCGACGTTCACGCTCTTGTCCGTGGCCTGCGCCGAAAGCGCAACGGCCACCAGCAGCTCGAAGGGTGTGGAATGCTCCAGGTCACTTTTCGGGTCGGGGATCGCTTTTGCGAGCCGCTTGAAGAATTCTTCGCGTTTGGCGGGGTTCATTGGGGGCGCGGGGTTTGTTCGTGTGCGGGATTCAGTCGTAGGAAGCAAGCCGAGAATCGTGTTCGCGCGCATCGCGGGCCAGCCGGGTGGCGCGCGCATCGTGCCGTGCGCGCGAAAGGCCGGGATCGGGCAGCTCGGGCACGGGATCGAGCGCGATGCAATCGACGGGGCAGGGCGGGATGCAGAGCTCGCAGCCGGTGCACCAGCTCGCGATCACCGTGTGCATGAGCTTCGAGGCGCCCACGATGGCATCCACCGGGCACGCCTGGATGCACTTGGTGCAGCCGATGCAGACTTCCTCGTCGATCACGGCGACCTGGGGCGCGCGGTAGAGGCCGTTGGCCGGGTTGAGCGGCTTGGGTTCGCGGTGAAGCAGCGCGGCGAGAAGCGCAACGCCCGCGTCACCGCCGGGCGGGCATTGGTTGATGTCGGCCTGCCCCCCGGCGATCGCTTCTGCATACGGGCGGCAACCCTCATAGCCGCACTGGGTGCATTGCGTCTGCGGCAGGATCAAGTCGATCTGGACGGCGAGCGGCGTCACTGGGATTCGGCAAGCAGGGCGTCGGTGAGCTCAGTGTAGGGTAGCCACGCTTCCTCGGCGATGCCGGCATGGCACACGCTCCCTTGCCAGATCAGCACCGCATTACGCAGCTCGCGTTGGCGCAACAGCGTGGTCGCCACGTTTTCCTTCGCCGCCAGGTCGAGCACGTACGGCAGCACCGCCTCGGAAATCGCCTGCGACGCGGCCGCTGGGTCCGCGGCGGGGATGTTGGGCACGCAGTAGTGCACGACGCCTTCCTCGACGTAGGTCGGGTCGGCATGGGTGGTGGGACGCGAAGTTTCCGCCACGCCGCCGGCATCGATGGAGATGTCGGCGATCACCGCGCCGCGTTTCATGCGGCTGACCAGGAACCTCGGCAGCAGCTTCGGGGTCGGGGTTGCGGGCACAAACACGGCGCCCACTACCAGGTCCGCTTCGAGCGCGTGTTGCTCGATGGATTCCGGCGTCGCCACCAGCGCCATGAAGCCCTGTTCGCGCAGGTCGTCGGCGGTGCGTTGCGTGCGGGTAAGGATCACCACCTGCGCGCGCTTGCGCGAGGCGGTCCGCGCCGCCTCCATCCCCGCGTGGCCCGAGCCCAGCACCAGGACTTTGCGCAGGCCCGCTTCCGGGGAGATTCTTCCCGACGACGTGCGGGCGAATTCGTCGCGGACACCCGCCTTCATCCCGGCCTCGACCGCCATGCGCCCCGCGATGTGCGACATCGGGGCGAGCAGGGGAAACTGCCCGCGTGAATCACGCACCATCTCGAAGGCAATCGCCGTCGCCCCCTTGGAGGCCAGCTCGCGCGTGCGGTCCGGTTCGCCCGGCAGGTGGTGGAAGGAAAATATCGTGGCACCCTTCGGCATGATCGCGAGGTCGGCCGGTTGCACCTCCTTCACCTTCACGATCAGGTCGCTGTCCCACACGTCGCGCGCCACCACGATGTCGGCGCCGGCATCGCGATAGGCCGTGTCGTCGAAACCCGCGCCGAGGCCCGCGCGCGTTTCGATCCGCACATCGTGGCCGGCCGCCTTGATCTCGCCCACCGCACGCGGCAGCAGCGCGATGCGGGGTTCACCTTCCTTGATCTCGCGCGGAACGCCGACGATCATTTCAGTGCGCGTCGCGCTTGCGCGATGAGGTCCGGCCCGCGGTAGATGAAGCCGGTGTAGATCTGAACCAGGCTCGCGCCGGCATCGATCTTGGCCTTCGCATCGGCCCCGGAGAGGATGCCGCCCACGCCGATCAACGGGATGCGCCCGCCGAGCGCTTTCGAAAGCTTCGACAGCACCCGCGTGGAAGGCGCAAACACCGGCCGTCCACTCAAGCCCCCGGCCTGCAGCGCATGGCGGTGGCCGGCGA
>Ga0163153_10007136_pt1 | contig 12174 bp, 11 predicted proteins | sample OliLakLV19MP6IB1_FD_148629 | JGI IMG/M metagenome (GOLD analysis project Ga0163153, IMG submission 148629) | Freshwater microbial mat bacterial communities from Lake Vanda, McMurdo Dry Valleys, Antarctica - Oligotrophic Lake LV.19.MP6.IB-1 | ecosystem: Environmental > Aquatic > Freshwater >... | reverse complement strand
GACGGGAAGCGGCCTGGCGAGCCCGACGAGATGCAACGCCCGCGCAAAACGGTGGATCCAGGCTGAGTCCTGTCCTCGAGTCTCGCGGTCAGCTTCGGCCGGCGGGCTCGGGAGCAGGCGCGGCGGACACCGAAGCCGGCTCGCCGGCGTGCGGCGGCTCGATCGTGATGTTCGGCAGCACGCGGTCGAGCCAGCGCGGCATATACCACGATTTCTCGCCCATCAGGGTGAGGAATGCCGGTACGAGCGTCATCCGCACGATCAGCGCGTCGGTGATGATCGCGACCGCGAGCAGGAGCCCGAACTCCTTCGGGATCCTGTCCGCGCTGAGGATGAACGCCGCGAAGACGGTGCCCATGATGATCGCGGCGGCGACGACCACGCGCCCGATAGCCGCGATCCCGTGCTCGACCGAGTCGCGCGTGTTCAGTCCGTGCACGTGCTCCTCCCGGATCCTGCTCATGATGAAGACCATGTAATCCATCGAGAGACCGAACAGGATCGCGAACGCGATCGGTGGCACGAACGTCTCGATCGGGCCGGTCTTGTCGAGGCCCGTCAAGCCGAGCAGGTGGCCCTCCTGCACAACGAGGCCGAGCACGCCGAAGCCGATGAAGGCAGAGAGCAGCGTCGTGACGGCCGCCGTGAGGGAGACGACGATCGATCTGAACGCCATCGCGAGCACGAGGAACGTGACACCGATGATGAAGAGCAGGAAGATCGGCATCCGCTCGATGATCTGGTCGGCGATGTCCTTGAAGGCCGCCGTCTGCCCCGACACGTACGCGACCGCGTCGCCGCCGGACGTGGCAGCCGGCACGACGTCTCCTCTCAGCCGGTCGACGAGCTCGTCGGTTGCGGCGTCCTGCGGTGCCGACGTGGGCGTCACGAAGACGAGCGCGACGGTGCCCGGATCGTTGAGCTGCGGGTCGCCCACCGAGGCAACGCCTTCGAGCCCCTGCACGCCGTTCGCGATCCGCTGCGGCGCGCCCTTGTCGCCGTTGACGTCGACGACGATCGGGATCGGACCGTTGAAGCCGGCGCCGAAACCCTCGGCGAGCAGGTCGTACGCGCGGCGGCTCGTCTGCTCGAGCGGCTGCGTCCCCTGGTCGGCGGCTCCGAGGCGCACGAGCGCCGATGTCCCGGCGAGCATGATGCCCGCGATGAGCAGCACGGGAAAGACGATCTTGGCGTTCGCGGTAACGAACCTGCCCCAGCGTGCGACGAGCGTCTTCTCGCGCGCCTCCTCGGAATCGTCGACCGGGCGCATGAACGGCACCTTGAGGCGATCGATCTTGTGGCCGAGCAGCGCCAACACCGAAATCAGCAGCGAGTTCGCGATCAGCACTGTCGTCAGCACGCCGAGAGCACTCCCGATTCCGAGCTTCGTGACGAAGTCGAGACCGATCAGCGCGAGGCCCGAGACCGAGATCGCCACGGTCAGCCCGGCGAACAGGACCGCCCGGCCGGCCGAGGCTCCGGCCTCCGCCGCCGCGTCGGCAGGCGAGAGACCGTCGTGGAGCAGTTGCCTGAAGCGCGTGACGATGAACAGTGAATAGTCGATTCCGACCCCGAGCCCGATCATCGAGACGAGGATCGGCGTCACGGTGTTGATGTCGGTCTGCCCGGCGAGGATGAAGAGAAGCAGGAACGCGGTCATGAGCGCCACGATCGCGAGCGCGATCGGGATCAACATCGCGACGAACGTGCGGAAGACGATGAGCAGCACGATGATCGCCATCAACAGGCCGAGACCCTCGGAGATTCCCTGCTCGAGGGGCGGGAACTCCGCGGAGCCATTGAACTCGACCGTGACGCCGGCCGGCTCGACTGTCTCGCGAACGGCTTCCTGCACGGCGACGACCGCCTCACGGTCACTCTCCTCGATCGTCTGGTCGAACTGGGCCTCCGTGTAGGCGATGCGCCCGTCGTCGGAGAACGTGTCCTTGCTGAACGGATCACCGACATCGGTAATCCCGGCCGCTTCGTCCGTGGCCTTGAACTCGTCAGTCTTCAACAGCGCGACGGCCGCCAGCACCGCAGCCTTCCGCTCCTCGGTGTCGAGTCGCTCACCATCCGGCGCCGCGAACACGAGGTTCAGGACGCCGCCCTGCTCGGACGCGAACTCCGCCTCGATCAGGTCGGTCGCCGTCTGGGTGTCCGAGCCCGGAATCGTGAACTCGTCCCGCAAGGAGCCGCCGATCGTCGCTACGAGCACGATCAGGGTGGCGATGATGCCGATCCAGGCAAAAACGACTCGCCACGGATGCCGCGCACACGCGCGCATCCAGCTCGCCAGCCCGCCGGTCGCCAGGCGCTCGTGGGCTGCCAGTCGCTCCGTCGTCCCGTTCTCCTCGTGCTGCGTCATACTCGCGAATCCTCCTCGGCCCGGTGGTTCCGCGGAACGCTACACGAGCCCACATCCCGGGCGGGGTACGGGTAGCCCCACCATTCGAACCGAGGATTAGACTCACTCGATGGCGCGCCGCAACCGGGTGACCCCGTTTGGCGATCGGATGAAGCCGGCCACCCGGATCAGCGGCGCGCGGTGGCCGACTTCAGCCGGGCGCCGGGGTTCCGTCGTGCTCATGCGCGCGCCACGACGTGCCGTGGCGCTAGCGGCCGAGGCCCTGTGTCCTCAGCCACTCCCCCACGCGGTTGAACAGGCCCGGCGCATACGTGTCCGACCGAAGCATCTCAGCGGTCAGGCCGGTCTTCGTCTCGACGAGAGCATGGTTCGCGTTCGGGAAGTCGATGACCGTGACGTCGCGACCCTGCTCCGCGGCAACTGTGGCGAGCCGCCGCTCCGACAATCCCGGTGGGACGTGCCGATCGCGGCCTCCGTACACCCAGAGTGAGGGGATCTTCAGCACAGCAGACACGCGCGAACGCGCTCAAAGGGACAGGCGATGGCGAACAGACAGCTCTTTCTCAAGGCCGGAACGACAGCACAGCTCGTCGAACGCATCATCGAGTCGCAACTCGAGCCGGTCGGCATTCCGGGCTACTTGCTCGCGGCCCTGACCCACGTTCGCGACCTCGCGCCGGTGAGCCCCTCCCGGGTCTCGGCCGCATCCGGGATGCCCGCGACGACGCTGCGGGACAACATCCAGCGCCTTGTCGATCGAGGGCTCGTCCGACGCGTGCCCAATCCGGACGACGGGCGCTCGTATCTCCTCGTGCCGACGCCGCGCGGCAAAGCGGTCGCCGCGGCTGCGGGCGACGCTCTCCATACCGTCTATCTGGAGCTCGAACGGCGGCTGCCGCGGCCGCTCCGTGAGTACGAAGTTGTTCTTGACGCGCTCAACGAGGCGATGCGTGCGGTGGTCGACGCGGAAGCCCAAGCATCGGACTAGACCGAGGACTCGAGAACGTTCCGGTGCCGGGCTGAAGCCAGGCACCACCCACACGCACCGTCCGGCACCTCGATGAGGAGAACGGCCACCGCCGGGCCGAGGGCAGCCCAGAAGGCTGGCCGCAATCCTTCCGCGTGGCGCCGCGATGATACGGTGGCCCACGGGCGTCCAGCGTCCAGAGCACCCGAGCAAGGAGCACCGCATGCACACTCGCCTGGTCAAGCCGCTGCGCAACCTGGTCGTCCTGCTCTCCTCGTTCTTCCTGCTCGCCGTCGGCTGAACGGTCGCCCGCGCCCCCGGGAGGGGCGCCAACGATGCCGTCGTCGCGGGCTCTGCCTGCCGTCGCCGGCGGCCCGGGCTGCCGCGCTCGGATCGGCTGCGCCGCTGAACTCAGCTCTCGATCTGACGGAGTCAAAGGTTTAGAAGCGGACCAACGCGGGCACCTCAGTCACGTCCGGACAATCCGCAGGAGGTAGCACGACAATGACCGACGAGCGCAGCGACGACCGACCGGGCATCGGTTCGGATGCCGACACGGAGATCACCGAGGTCAGAGAGACAAGAGAGATCGTCACCGAGTCTGGCCCGCCCGTCGGAGGAACTCCGGTCGATCCTCTTCCACTCGCTGCGGACGCCGACGTCACAGCGCCTGCTGTCGTGTCCGAGACCGAGAAGGTAGAGGTCCTAGCCGACGGAACGGTCGAGCGAAGGCTTGACCGCGTCGAGCAGCCTGCAACCGAACGACGTCGCGCGAATGTTGGACCGGCATTGCTTGTGATCCTCCTCCTTGCACTGGCTGCGATCGCCGCCGCCTGGTACCTCTCCCGCGACACGCAGAACGACATCCCGGCCATCGTCGGCCTTTCGCTCGATCAGGCCGTGCAGAAGCTCCAGGACGAGGGATTCAAGTCGGATATCTCGAGTCAGGCCAACGAGGAAGATCAAGGAATCGTGTTCGAGCAGCGCCCCTCTGCGGGCTCGAGCGCCGATGAGGGCAGCACCATTCTCGTGCTGGTCTCAAAGGGACCGGAAACGGTGTCGATCCCGAACGCAGTAGGAGTGACGGAGGCAGAGGCCCGCGATCGCTTTGCCGAGGCAGGGTTCAAGGTCACCGTTGTCAAGGTCTTCTCCGACGAGCCCGAGGGCATTGTGATCGCCCAGAACCCGTCCGCAGGCGGCCAGGCAGCGAAGGGAAGCGCCGCGCGGATCAACGTCTCCAAGGGAACGGGGCTCGTCAACGTCCCCGACGTGACAGGCCAGCAGCGATCGGCCGCGGAGTCGGAGCTCGTGCAACTCGGATTGAGGGCGAACGTCGTCAACGTGCCATCAGATGATCCGGCCGGCTCGGTTGTGGCCCAGAACCCCACGAGCGGCCAACTCCGCCAGGGTGAAGCGGTACGACTCAACGTGTCAACAGGGCCGTAGAGTCACGGGATCCGAAACGTCGGAGCGAAAGGCCGTGTGACCGTCCCGAACGGGCCGTGCGACTACCCGAACAGAATGACGCTGCGGATACCGTCCTGGTGGTGCATCAGCTCGAAGCCGTGATTGACCTCGTCGAGCGTGATCCGATGCGAGAGAAGTGACTCCACATCGATCTCGCCGGCGAGCCAGCGGTCGACGAGCAGCGGCACCTGGGTGCGGCCCTTGACTCCGCCGAACGACGATCCGGTGACCCGTCTACCCGTGATCAGAAAGCGCGGCACGACCTCGAGTACCTCGCCCTTGCCCGCGACGCCGCACATCGTCGCGAGCCCCCAGGCCTCACGCGCCGACTCGACCGCCTGACGCATCACCGAGACGATCCCGGTCGCCTCGAACGTGTAGTCGGCGCCGAAGCCCCCTGTCTCGACCCTGATCCAGTCGACCGTGTCGTCGCCGGCGACCCGCATCTCCGTGGCGCCGTGATGTCGGGCCTGCGCGAGCCTCTCGTCGGAGAGGTCGACGGCAATGATCCGTTCGGCTCCGGCGAGCCTGCAGCCAATCACGGCACCGAGGCCGACGAGGCCGGCGCCGAAGACGACGCACGTCGAGCCACGCTCGACCTTCGCGGTGTAGAGGGCGGCGCCGATCCCGGTGGAGAGGCCGCAGGCAAACGGGGCGCAGCCGTCGAGCGGCGCCTCCGGGCTGACCTTCGCGAGCGCGATCTCGGGCATCACGGTGTACTCGGCGAACGTCGACGTCCCCATGAAGTGCCGCAAGGGCTCGCCGTTTCGCGAGAGGCGAGCCGTTCCGTCAGGGAGGTAGCCGAGGCCCTGCTGATCACGGATCGCGATGCAACGGTTGGTGCGATCGCTGAGGCAGTGGACGCATTTCCCGCACTCGGGGGCGAAGAGCGTGATCACGTGGTCGCCGGGCGAGACGAGCGTGACGCCGTCGCCGATGCGTTCGACGACACCGGCACCTTCGTGGCCGAGCACACAGGGGGCGTAGCCGGTCGGGTCGGCGCCGGATGCCGTGTAGAGGTCCGTGTGGCAGACGCCGCAGGCGGCGAGTCGCACGAGAACCTCGCCCGCCCTTGGCTCGGCGAGGTCGACCTCCTGGACGACGAGGGGGCTCCCGAACTCCTCGAGAACTGCTGCGCGCATTCTCATGCGGTGAGCATAGTGGCCGGCTCTGGCGGGGCACACGACTCCGTCTCGGGCAGGGGCAGGACGGCCGGCTCGCGCAGGCCACCTCTGTCCGCGCGGTCAGTCGAGGAGGGATGCGATTGCCGCGTAGCCTCTCGCACGAGCGTGCTCGAGAGCGGTCACTCCCTCGTTGTCGCCGATCGACCGATCGGCGCCGGCTGCGATCAGGAGGCGCACGATCTCACGGTGCGCGGGACCACCGCTCCCGAGCACGACCGCCTCGAGCAGAGCCGTCCAGCCGAGGTCGTTGACGTGATCGACTTCGACGTCGGTCCTCGCGAGGAGCGCCCGCACCATTTCGACGTGCCCGCGCTCAGCGGCGGGGATCAGCGCCGTCCCGCCGAACCGATTGGTGAGCGTCACGTCGGGATCGCCCTCGAGGACCTCGTCGAGCACTGCGACGTTCCCCGTCTCCCCGACGGCGAGGAACGCGTTCGACTTCGTGTCGTCGCGGAGGTCGACGTCGGCCCCCGCGGCGACGAGGAGCCTGACCGCCTCGGCGCTCCCGGCGTAGGCCGCTGCCGTGACCGCCGAGCGACCTGCACCGTCTCGTTCGTCTACGTCGGCGCCCCGAGCGAGCAGGAGCGAAACCGCTGCCGCGTCACCGCGGGCCGCAACCTCGACGAGCTTCCCCGCAGGTACCTGCTCGGGCTCGTCGGCGCAACCGACGAACACGAGGAGGGCCAGCACGACGCTCACCGACCCGCGCGCGATCAAGCGAGCAGCCGCTCGTAGAGTCGAAGCGTCTCCGCTGCCGCGACGTCCCAGCCGAAGCGCTCGACGGCGCGGATGCGGCCCGCGACGCCGAATCCGTCTGCGCGTGCCGGGTCAGCGAGCAACTCGTTGATCCGGGCGGCGAGATCGGCCGCCATCCGGACCGGGTCGGCGGGCGCCCCGGTGCCGTCTGCCTCCGCCTCGTACGGCACGAGCAACCCGGTGACACCGTCCTCGACGACCTCCGGGATGCCCCCGACGGCCGTCGCGACGACTGCGGTCTCGCACGCCATTGCCTCGAGGTTGACGATCCCCATCGGCTCGTAGATCGACGGACAGACGAAGACCGTCGCGTGCGTGAGGAGCTGGATCACGTCGGGCTTCGGCAGCATCTCCTCGATCCACACGACGTTGCCGCGCGCAGCGCGAACCGTCTCCATCTTCTTGGCGATCTCGGCCGCGATCTCCGGGGTGTCGGGCGCGCCGGCGCAGAGGACGAGCTGCGCTGCCGGGTCGATCTCGGTCGCAGCGTCGAGGAGGTGGGTAAGACCCTTCTGACGCGTGATCCTCCCCACGAAGAGGACCGTTGGCCGGGCCGGCTCGATCCCATGACGCTCCAGCACGTTGGCCCCTCGGTCGGGCTGGTACTCGCTCGAGTCGATGCCGTTGTAGATCACGGTCGTCCGTGCCGGGTCGATCGCCGGATAGCAGGTGAGGATCTCCTCGAGGTGCGCGGCCGAGACGGCGATGATCGCGTCCGCCGACTCGAGTGCGGTGCGCTCCGCGAAGCTCGACAGCGCGTATCCGCCACCGAGCTGCTCGCGCTTCCACGGGCGCATCGGCTCGAGGCTGTGCACCGTCGAAACGTGAGGGATCCCGTGGACGAGCTTCGAAAGATGCCCACCGAGGTTCGTGTACCAGGTGTGGCTGTGCACGAGCTCTGCGCCCGCGACGCCTGCCGCCATGCTCAGGTCGATCGAGAACGCCTGTAGAGCCGCGGCCGACGGATCCGGCCCGGCGAGCGCCTCCCAGGCGCGATAGGCGACAACGGCTGGCCCTCCCTGGACGAACGACCTCTCCGCACCAAAGCAGTGCACCGTGACCTCGGTACCCCGGGCGAGCTCACGCGCCAGATACTCGACATGGACGCCGGCACCCCCGTACACCTCCGGTGGGTACTCGCGCGTGAGGAGCGCAACCCTCATGCCTCGACGACGGCGCCCTTCTTGACGACGGCGACCCCGTTCGACGACATCGTAAATCGCGCCCGGTCCTCCTCCGCATCGACGCCGATCCGCGCGCCGGGCGCAATCCGCGCGTTCTTGTCCACGATCGCGTTCCTGACGATCGCCCCGCGACCGACATCAGCGCCGTGCATCAGCACCGAGCCCTCGACGAGCGCATGCGAGTGGACGTGGACGCCCGGCGAGAGAATCGACCGGCGCACCGTGCCGCCCGAGACGACGACGCCCGCACAGACCATGGAGTTCATCGCCGAGCCTGTCCGGCCCTCCTCCTCGAACACGAACTTCGCGGGCGGCAGCTGCTCCGGCCAGGTCAGGATCGGCCAGTCCTCATTGTAGAGGTTGAACATAGGATCGACCGAGATCAGATCCATGTGCGCGTCGTAGTAGGCGTCGAGCGTTCCGACGTCGCGCCAGTAGGCGAGGTCGCGGTCGCTCGCCCCGACGATCTTGCTGTTCGCGAAGTCCCACACGCAGGCCTCACCGCGCTCGACGAGCTCGGGGATGATGTTGCCGCCGAGGTCGTGGGCGGAGGTCTCGTCGGCGGCGTCGCGCGTGACCGCGTCGATGAGGACGTCGGCCGAGAAAACGTAGTTCCCCATCGACGCCAGCACCTCCCCGGGCGACTCCGTCATCCCGACCGGGTTCTTCGGCTTCTCGCGGAAGGCGCGGATCGTTCGCGAGTTGGCATCCGTCTCGATCACGCCGAACTCACCCGCGCTCTCGATGGGAACCCGAATGCCCGCGACGGTGATCCCGGCGCCGAGGGCGATGTGCTGCTCGATCATCTGACGCGGATCCATCCGATAGATGTGGTCGGCCCCGAAGACGCAGATGACCTTCGGCCGCTCGTCGTAGATGAGGTTGAGGTTCTGGTAGATCGCGTCGGCCGAGCCGGCGAACCAGCGTGGCCCGCGGCGCATTTGCGCGGGAACGGGCGTGACGTAGTTGCCGAGGAGCGGCGAGAGGCGCCACGTCGTCGTGATGTGACGGTCGAGGCTGTGGCTCTTGTACTGCGTCAGCACGCCGATCTTCAGCTGGCCCGCGTTGACGAGATTGGAGAGCGCGAAGTCGATCAGCCGGTAGTTGCCGCCGAATGGAACAGCCGGCTTTGCGCGATCCGCGGTGAGCGGCGCAAGGCGCTTTCCCTCACCCCCGGCGAGGACGATTGCAAAGACCCGCGAGTTGCGCATCGCACAAGCGTATTGGTTCGCGCGAGGAGCGAGGCGGGACCGGTCCCGCCTACTCTCCGGTCGAGGCGATCCGACCGAGCCCGAGCCAGAGTGCCCGTGTCGACTCGACATGGCGCACCATGGCCGAGCGCGCAGCATCGGGCTGACGCTTCGCAATCGCCCGGATCAGGATACGGTGCTCCCGGTCGGCAAGCTCGCGTGCCCCGGCAGGCACAGGGACGAGCCGCGAGATCCGGAACACCTCACTCCGGATCCGCCCGATCTCGCTCGTCAGCCGTGACGAGCCCGAGGCGTCCGCGATCACGAGATGGAGCATCGTGTCGCGCTCGCTCCACTGCGGAAACGACGTCACCTCACGCATCGCTGTCGCGAGCTCCGAGAGGTGCTCGGTCTGTGCGGCGGTCGCCCGCTCGGCGGCGAGCGCAGCCGCGCCACCCTCGACGACGCAGCGATAGTCGACGAGATCGCGGAGCTGCTCCTCGGTCGGGATCGAATCGTCACCGACCGCCGCAACGCGGCGTGCGTCGCTCGTGACGAACGTTCCACCTCCCCGACCACGCCGGGTCTCGACGAGCCCGGCGCCGCGGAGCATCGTGAGGGCGCTTCTCAGCGAGACGAGGGAGATCCCGAGGTCGCCCGCGAGTCGCGCTTCGGGTGGAAGCCCGTCACCGGGCTGCAACAGCCCCATCCCGATCGCCTGGCCGAGACGGGCCACCGTCTCCGCGACGACGTCGCCTCGTTTGACCGGGGCGAAGACGGTCTCGCCGACGATCCGCTGGACGACCGACTCGAGGTCAGTCGGCTGCGCCACTCGCGCGCCCGTCCGGTACGTCCTCGAGGACCGCCTCGATCATGTCCTCGAGCTCGAAGCTCGAATGGATCTCGCCGATGTGCGCCTGCACGAGCGGAACGATCGCGTCGGCGTCAGCCGCCATGACCGCCCAGTCACAGCCGGCCTCGACACAACTCCAACGGACCGCCATCTCAACCAGCCTCGACGCCGACCACGAAGTCGATCGTCGGATCGAGGATCTGGTCGATCAGCGTCGCGTCGGGAGTGATGCCCATCTCCCGACAGCGATTGCGGTAGTGACGTACCTTCATCGTCTGGTATTTCCCGAGGTCGAGCCCGGGCACGGCCTTCTGATACTCGACGAGCCCAACGACGTTGCCGCGATAGGCGTCGAAGATCTCGTGGACCGCCTCCTCGTACTCCGGGTTCTTCTCGATCAGGATTCGGCATGCCTCGGTGCCGAATGTGATGTGGCGGCCCTCGTCCATGAGAATCAGCTTGAAGCCCTGGTTGAGTGTCGGAAATGCATCCCACTGGGCGGTCGCGTCGATCACGATCTCGTACGACGGCATCGTCAGGACGCCCTCCACAAAGGCGTTGTAGGCCGCCGAGAACTGCACGAACGCTCTCTCGATCTCGGCCTCGGACCCCGAAACAGACGCCTCGAGGAGCCTGCTGCCGTAGTGCGGAAGCGCCTCGTGCATCACGTCGCGAACCTCGAACCGCCCAGAGGGGTCGATGGTCTTGCCCCGGACGAGGAAGTGGGGAGCGACCTCATCCGGATCGAGGACGCCGACCACCTTCTCGTGCCAGCGCATGAAGAACTCGGCGTGCTTCGCCTCCTCCATCAGGAACGTCGAGAGAAACATCGTCCAGTCGAACCTCCGCAGTGCATGAGCGGCAGCGAGCATGGGTACGAGCTCGTCTGTGACCGCCTGCTCACCGGCGAGGAACCTGATCGTCACGCCGAGGAGACCCTTCTGCTGCTCCGGCGTGATCCGCTGCCAGTCGAGGGCGTCCTTCGTGAAGTCGAGATCCTCGACGCTCCAGACCTTACGAATCGCCTTCTCGTACTTCCGGTAGATCGGCCCCGCGAGCATTTCTCGCGAGAAGTGGAACTTCGACTCGATTTCAGCGACCGATGACACTCAACCCTCCTCTAAAGCGATGAAAAGGGATGTTATAGGTATTGGGGCAAGCGACGCAAGCATCACCCCGAGGGCGACGCTGTACGGCGCCGAGGCGCCGTTTCGCATAGCCCCTACGCGATCGCGTCGTACACGCGGCGCTGGAAATCCGCGATCAGCTGCTCGCTCTCGCGCATGAGCCGACCCTGCGGCACGGTGCCCGTATCGAGCCCGGCCTGCACCGTGACGACGAGATCGACGTCCTCCTGGCCCACCTGCTTGTCGAACGCGAGCACCTCGTCGACGATCTCTGCCGGAACGTCCCTGCCGAACCAGTAGTCCGTCACCTCGATCGTCCTGCCGGTGCCGTCCGGGACCCAGCGCTCGATCGAGATGTTTTGCGGCCCCGGCACGATGTTGATCGTGGTCGCGGGCCAGAGGAAGTGGTACTGCGAGCTCGCGATCTCTCCGGCGGGGATATATGGCGCCTTGTTGGTGCCGTTCAGCGCCGCCGCCCGGACGGGGCCGATCTGGCTCGAGAACGTCGGCGAGACGGAGAGAGCGTAGGAATCAGGATCGACGTTGATCACCTTGCTGAAGCCTGGATGCGCGGCGGGGCAGTGATAGCACTCGAGGTAGTTCTCGAGGGCGACCTTCCAGTTCGCCTCGATCGGCCACTCACCGTGTGAGTGGAACCGCAGCTGCTCGAAGTCGAGGCCGCTGCCCGCGACGATGTTCGGGAGATCGCCCAGCGTCTCAGCGAGCGGCGCCGCGTCGGGATCCGGGTTGACGAAGAGGAACGGACCCCACGTATCGACCGACGCCGGCAGCAGGCTGAAGTTCTCCGGGTCGAAGTCCTTCTCGCGCTCGGAGCGCGGGACCTTCTTGAGTGAGCCGTCGAGGTTGTAGGTCCAGGCGTGGTACGGGCACTGCAGCGTCTCGCGACAACCATGCTCCCGCGCGATCACGTAGGCGCGGTGGCGACACACGTTGACGAATGCACGCAGGACGCCGTCCCGGGCGCGGGTGATCACGATCGGGATGTGCCCGATCTGGGTCGACGCGAACGAGCCCTGCTCGGCGACATACTCGGCCGGCCCGGCGTACTGCCAGGAAC
>Ga0163153_10007135_pt1 | contig 12174 bp, 10 predicted proteins | sample OliLakLV19MP6IB1_FD_148629 | JGI IMG/M metagenome (GOLD analysis project Ga0163153, IMG submission 148629) | Freshwater microbial mat bacterial communities from Lake Vanda, McMurdo Dry Valleys, Antarctica - Oligotrophic Lake LV.19.MP6.IB-1 | ecosystem: Environmental > Aquatic > Freshwater >... | reverse complement strand
TGCCTGGCGCGGGCGCAACCTCGAAACCTTCGGCGCCTCGATGCATGAGGTCGCCTCGCGGCTGGCCGAAACCGCGGCCGATCGAGAAGCGATGCCCGAGGCGCGCGAGGCGGTGGCCATCGCACGGCGGGTCGGGCGCTGGATCGGCCGTCCCCGCGAGGGCGCGCAGCCCGAACCCGCGGCGCAAGCGGCCATGGAGACGCTCGGCAAGCGCCTGGAGGCCCGCACGCGCGAAGAGATCGATCGCCTGATCGGGCTGCATGGCCTGTCTGGACGCGCTCGCGTGGAGATCGTCGCGCGCACCGCGGAGCAATTCGCCGTGGCGCGGCCGGCCGATGTCGCCGGCACGAGCCTGCTGGGTGGCCTCATGAGTGGCGCGGCCGGCGGGCTCGCGGCCGACCTTTCCGCCGGCGGCCTGACCCTCGGCGCCGGCATGCTGGTGGGCGCCATCCTCGGCGCCCTGGGCGCGGGCGGGGCCGCGCGCGCCTATAACGTGATGCAGGGGCAGCAGGAGGGCCTGGTGCGCTGGTCCCCCGAGCTGCTGGCCGCGCAGGCGCAGACCGCGCTGCTGCGTTACCTCACGGTGGCGCATTTCGGCCGCGGACGCGGCGACTGGATCGAAGGCGAGGCGCCGGCGCATTGGCGCCCGCTCGTCGAGGAAGTGGTGCTCGCGCGCGTGCCTGCCCTGAGGCTGGCCTGGGCGCTGGTCGAGAGCGGCGCCGCAGCCGCGGCCATCGCCGAGCGCCTCGAGCCCGAGTTGCGCGAGGCCACGCGCGAGGCACTCGTGCGCCTGTATCCGGAATCGGGGGGAATCTTCGAGGCCCGGGAAGCAAGCTCCCCGGGCCCCTGACGGCCAGGGCGTCAGCTTTCGTCGCCGCCCACGGTCCCGCCGTCGGTTTTCGTGATCACGATCGTCGCCGAACGCGGCCGCGCGCTACCGCCCTCGGGCCAATGGCTGAGCCACGCCGACGGGTTGCCGATGTTGGCCACCGGCGTGCCCTCGCCCGGATGCTGGATGTTCACGAACAGCGCCTTGCGATCCGGCGTCTGCGCGAGGCCGGTGATCTCGCAATCCACCGGGCCCACCAGGAAGCGGCGCAGCTTCTCGTCGCCCAGCGGTGCGCCAACAAACGTCGGCACCGCCTTGGTCGCCGCGCCGTCCGTGTTGTTGATCGTCTTCGGACCGCCGTCGCCCACCTTGCCCGGCACCGCGGCAAGGAGCATGCAGTTGGTGACGTCGGTATAGGCGCCGTCGTCGGTCTGGATCCAGAGCAGGCCGTTGCGGTCGAACCAGAGGCCGTCCGGGCTGGAGAAGTCGTTGGCGGCGGTGAGGCCCGACACGTTGATGTTGGCCGCATCCGCCGTGGAGCGCGCGCCGAAGAGGAACACGTCCCAGCGGAACGTGGTCGCCGCGGCGTCGTTGTTGCCCTCGGCGAAGCGGATGATGTGGCCGTTGGGGTTGCCACGCTGCGCGGTGCCGTCGGTGCGCGCGTCGTTGTAGAAGCGCGGGTTGGCGGCATCGGTGGCGGCGATGGGGCGCTGAGAGGCGGCGTTGTTGGTCAGCGTGAAATACACCTCGCCGTTGGCCGGATTGACGGCAGCCCATTCGGGACGGTCCATCTTCGTGGCGCCCGCCGCATCGGCGGCCAGGCGCGTGTTCACCAGCACATCGGCCTGGCTCTCGAACGCGTAGGCCGCGTTGCCGCCGGTGATGCCGTTGGCGCCAAAACGCAGCTCGACCCAGGTGCCGGTGCCGTCGGCGTTGAATTTCGCCACGTACAGCTTGCCGTCGTTGAGGTACTTGTCGCCCGCAACCATCCCGCGCGTGGCGTCGGCCGGATCCCAGTTCGCCGTCGACACGTATTTGTAGATGTATTCGTTGCGCGAGTCGTCGCCCATGTAGAACACCAGCGGCTTGCCGGAGGACACCGGGCCGGGCCAGGCGCCTTCATGGCCGAAGCGGCCCATGGCGGTGCGCTTGCGCGGGGTGGACGTGGGCGCGAACGGGTCGATTTCCACGTTCCAGCCGTAGGTGTTCGCGACATTGCGGAAGTCGTCGCTGCCGTTGGCCGAGGCGCCAAGTTTTTCGGCGTTCCAGCGCGCGAAGGAAGTGTCGTTCGGATCGGTGGCGGTGGCGGTGGCCCAGAGCTCGCGCCCGGCACCGGCCACTCCGTAACGCGCGAACGAGGCCAGTTCGCGGGCGCTGCGCTGCGCATTGTCGGTGGCGGTGGTGCGGCGGAAGTAACCGGCCCAGTTCTCCTCGCAGGTGATGTAGGTGCCCCAGGGCGTGTAGCCGTTGGCGCAGTTGTTCACCGTGCCGCGCGTCGCGGTGCCCGCGGGCGAGTAGCGCGTCACCATGAAGGCGGTGCCGGCGGCCGGGCCGCTGAGCGTCATGTCTGTCAGCGTGGTCACGCGGCGGTTATAGGTCGAGTTCCTGCTGTACGTCACCGCGCCGCCGTTTTTGGCGACCTCGATGACACTTACGCCGTGGACGTGGAATTCCTTCACGACTTCGTCGGCCACCGTGCGCTTGCCGGCGACGATGGTCTGGCCGAGGGGATGCAGGAAGGCCGGGGTGATCGCCTCGTGGTTCATCACCAGCAACCCGCGGCCGCTGGAGTTGGCGTCGTAGCCGCCGGAGGAACCCTGGCCGAAGTAGTGCATGCCGTCGTGGTGGTCGCCAGCGCGTTGCGCGTAGCTGGCCGCCGCGTCGGTGCCATTGTTCAGGTATTCGGCGACACCCGCCGCGATCGGGTCACCCAGGCGGAAAAGGACCGTGGCGGTATAGCCGGCCGGCACCACCACGGTGTCCGCCCTGCCTTTTGCGACCGCGCTGAAGTCGAGCTTGAGGCTCTTGTTGTCGTCCGAGCTGCTGCAGGCGGCGATGGCGGAGCCGAAGAAGCTGCCCGCGGCCAGGCCGAAGGAGCCTTTCATCAGCGCGCGGCGCGACATGCGCGCCTCAAGGACGGAATCGAAGCTGGGGTTGCGGGAGTTGTTGGTGGATTCGTCGATCTCGTTGGGGTTCATCGCTCGCTCTTTAGCTGGCATTGGGGAGCGGCGATGGTGCTGATCGGGCGTGACAGCGCCATGACGCAACGCGTCATCGCCTTGTCACTACTTCAGGGAACGCCGATTTCCGCCGATGCCACGCCGATGCCACGCCGATGCCACGCCGATGCCACGCCGATGCCACGCCGATGGCCGCCGATAAAAGCAAAAGAAAAAGATTCGTGGCCAATTCGAGCCATGGCACGAAGCCCATAGGTCTTTTAGTTCGCGAGGTGCATCGGCGGCAATCGGCGGACATCGGCGTTCCCTGCATGAATCAGTCCTGGAGCTACGGTCACAGGACTGTCATGAACCATCGGTACAGTTCCGGAAACTCGATGACCAACAAGGGAAATCCAATGAAATTCGCACACCTCCTGGGCGCAGCGTTTGCAGTCGCCGCGACCACCTCGGCGCTGGCCGCCGACATCACCGGCGCGGGCGCCACCTTCCCGTATCCGATCTATTCGAAGTGGGCCGACGCGTACAAGAAAACGACCGGCACCGGGATGAATTACCAGTCGATCGGCTCCGGCGGCGGCATCAAGCAGATCACCGCCAAGACCGTCGACTTCGGCGCCTCCGACATGCCGATGAAGGCCGAAGACCTGCAGAAAAACGGCCTGATCCAGTTCCCCGCCGTCATGGGCGGCGTGGTGCCGGTGCTCAAGGTCGAAGGCGTGAAGCCGGGACAGCTCAAGTTCACCGGCGAACTGCTGGGCGAGATCTACCTCGGCAAGGTCGTGAAATGGAACGACCCCGCGATCGCCAAGCTCAACCCGGGCGTGAAGCTGCCGGGCGACGACATCACGGTGGTCTACCGCTCGGACGGATCGGGCACCACGTTCCTGTGGACCAACTACCTCTCCAAGGTCAGCGCCAACTTCAAGAGCGGCATCGGCGAAGGCACCTCGGTGAAATGGCCGGCGGGCGTGGGCGGCAAGGGCAACGAAGGTGTCGCCTCGTACGTGCAGAAGATCAACGGCGCCATCGGCTACGTGGAATACGCCTACGCCAAGCAGAACAAGCTGGCCCATGGCCAGGTGCAGAACAAGGCCGGCAAGTTCGTCGAACCCGATGACGAGACCTTCAAGGCTGCCGCCGCCAACGCGGACTGGAAATCGGTCCCGGGCATGGGTGTGGTGCTGACCGACCAGACCGGCGACAAGGCCTGGCCGATCACGGGCGCCTCGTTCATCCTGTTGCACGCGAAGCAGGCAAAGCCGGAAGCCGGCCGCGAAGTGATGAAGTTCTTCGACTGGTCGTTCAAGAACGGCCAGAAGATGGCCGCCGAGCTCGACTACGTCCCGATGCCGGACACCGTCGTGAAAGAGATCCAGGCCTCCTGGAAGGGCGTCACCGACGGTTCGGGCAAGGCGCTGTACTGAACGCCACCGCGACCGGTCCCGAAGGGCGGCAGGTCCGCCCTTTTTTCCTTTGACTGCCTGGAAACACAAGCATGAGCGCCGTATTGGATAATGCGAACCTCTCGGGTCCGGACTCGTCCGTGACCGCCACCGACCGCTCACCCCGGCCGCCCATGCTGCGAAACAACGCCCTGATGGATGCGATCTTCCGGAACCTCACCCGGTTCTTCGCGTTCATGGTCTTCAGCCTGCTGGCGGCGATCATCGTGTCGCTCGCCATCGGCGCGATGCCCTCGCTGCGCGAGTTCGGCATGCCGTTCCTCTGGACCGAGGAATGGGACCCGGTGCAGGAGAAGTTCGGGGCGCTCACGCCGATCGTGGGCACCCTGGTCACCTCCGCCATCGCGCTGCTGGTGGCGATCCCGGTGAGCTTCGGCATCGCCATCTTCCTCACGGAGCTCTCACCGGTGTGGCTGCGCCGCCCGCTGGGCACCGCCATCGAGATGCTGGCCGCGATCCCCAGCATCATCTACGGCATGTGGGGGCTTTTCATCTTCGCGCCGCTGTTCCAGACCCACGTGCAGCCGTTCCTCAAGGCCACCATCGGGCAGATCCCGGGCGTGGGCCTGCTCTTTTCCGGCCCGCCGATCGGCATCGGCATGCTCACCGCCGGCATCATCCTCGCGGTCATGGTGATCCCCTTCATCGCCGCGGTGATGCGCGATGTCTTCGAGCTGGTGCCGCCGCTGCTCAAGGAATCGGCCTACGGCCTGGGCTCGACCACGTGGGAAGTGGTCTGGCGCGTGGTGCTGCCCTTCACCAAGGTGGGCGTGATCGGTGGCGTGATGCTGGGCCTGGGCCGCGCGCTGGGTGAAACCATGGCGGTCACCTTCGTGATCGGCAATGCACATCGCCTGAATGCGTCGCTGTTCGCGCCGGGCAACTCGATCGCCTCGGCGCTCGCCAACGAATTCAACGAAGCCGTGGGCACGCTCTACACCGCCGCCCTGATCGAGCTCGGCCTCATCCTCTTCCTCATCACCACCGTGGTGCTGGCGCTCTCCAAGCTGCTGCTCATGCAGCTCGCGAAGCGCGAAGGCGTGAGCACATGAGCGCCAACCTGAACGACGCCAGCGCCCTGGCCCGCGAGGACAACCCGATCTTCCGGCGCCGGCACCGGCGCAACGCGGTGATGATGAGCGTGTCCACGCTCGCCCTGGCCTTCGGCCTCTTCTGGCTGATGTGGATCATCGGCGTGTTGCTGTGGCAGGGCGCGGGCGCCCTGCGCCTGTCGCTTTTCACCCAGATGACGCCGCCACCGGGCGGTACCGGCGGGCTGGCCAACGCCATCTTCGGAAGCGTGCTGATGGCGGGCGCCGGAACACTCATCGGCACGCCCATCGGCATCCTCGCCGGCACCTACCTGGCCGAATATGGCCATCGCGGCTGGCTCGCACCGGCCACGCGCTTCATCAACGACGTGCTGCTGTCGGCGCCCTCGATCGTGATCGGCCTCTTCGTCTACGCGATCTACGTCGCCCAGGTCGGCCACTTCTCGGGCTGGGCCGGCGCCATTGCCCTGGCGATCATCGTGGTGCCGGTGGTGGTGCGCACCACCGACGACATGCTCAAGCTGGTGCCCAACAGCCTGCGCGAAGCGGCGGTTGCCCTCGGCTGCCCGAGCTGGAAGATGATCACGATGATCTCCTACCGCGCCGCGCGCGCCGGGATCATCACCGGCATCCTGCTGGCGATCGCGCGCATCGCCGGCGAAACGGCGCCGCTGCTCTTCACCGCGCTCAACAACCAGTTCTGGTCGACGGACATGAACAAGCCGATGGCCAACCTGCCGGTGGTGATCTTCCAGTTCGCCATGAGCCCCTACGAGGACTGGCACACGCTCGCCTGGGGCGGCGCCGCCCTCATCACCCTGCTCGTGCTCGGCATCAATATCGCCGCGCGGGCGCTTTTCTCGAGGAAGTGACCTTGGTCTCGATCGCCATGGATGCCCCCATCGCCCGCAACGCCCCGGCCCCGATGCCGGCGCCCAAGCTGACGGTGCGCAATCTCAATTTCTACTACGGGGGTTTCCGCGCCATCAAGGACGTGAACCTCGAAATCCCGGCCAACCGCGTCACCGCGTTCATTGGCCCGTCGGGCTGCGGCAAGTCGACGCTGCTGCGCACCTTCAACCGCATGTTCGAGCTCTATCCCGAACAACGCGCCGAAGGCGAGGTCCTGATGGGGGGCGAAAACATCCTCACCAGCAAGCAGGACGTCTCGCTCATCCGCGCGCGCATCGGCATGGTGTTCCAGAAGCCCACGCCCTTCCCGATGTCGATCTACGACAACATCGCCTTCGGCGTGCGCCTGTTCGAAGACCTGCCGCGCGCGCGCATGGACGAACGCGTGGAATGGGCGCTCACCAAGGCAGCGCTGTGGAAGGAGGCGAAGGACATCCTCAACCAGAGCGGCAACTCGCTTTCGGGCGGCCAGCAGCAGCGCCTGTGCATCGCGCGCGGCATCGCGGTCAAGCCCGAGGTGCTGCTGCTGGACGAGCCGTGCTCGGCGCTCGATCCCATCTCGACGGCAAAGATCGAGGAGCTCGTGACCGAGCTCAAGAGCGACTACACCGTCGTCATGGTCACCCACAACATGCAGCAGGCCGCGCGCGTCTCCGACTACACGGCGTACATGTACCTGGGCGAGATGGTGGAGTTCGGCGAGACCGACCAGCTCTTCCTCAAGCCGAAGCAACAGGCGACCGAAGACTACATCACGGGCCGCTTCGGGTAGCCGCCTGCCGGTGGCGCAAACAGTTGCGCCGCTGTCAACAAACTGAAACCCGGGCGGCGGACGATGCAAGGTCGCCATGCCCCAGAACGTCCTCTTCCTCTGCACCGGAAACTCCGCGCGCTCGATCATGGCGGAATCGCTGCTCAATGCGCTGGGCGGGGGGCGTTTTCGCGCCCATAGCGCCGGAAGCCGGCCCCTGGGACGCGTCCACCCGCTGGCCGTCGAGCTGCTCAACAAACACGGCTACGACACGGCCGGCGCGCGCAGCAAGAGCTGGAGCGAGTTCACCGGCAAAAACGCGCCCCCGCTGGCCTACGTGATCACGCTCTGCGACATGGAGCAGGCGGATTGTCCGGTGTTCCCGGGTCGCGCGGTGCGCGCCCAGTGGCCCACGCCGGATCCCGCGATGACCGCCGGCCCTGCCGACGCCACGCGCGCGGCGTTCCTCGCGACCCTCGGCGCCCTGCGCCGTCGCGTGCAGCGTTTCACGGGCCTGCCGTTCGAAAGCGTCGATCCCGTCGCCCTCACCGGCCTGCTTGCCGAGATCGGTACCGAAACGGCCTGACAGCCGCGCCGGTTGTCGCGAAGGCGTCATGGTCGGCTGCGATGATGGCTACGCGTCGCTCGAGGCTTGCTGGGAACCTCCTTCGAAGCGGCGCCCTTCAGCTCCTTCAAGCCCGCCCCGTGCGGGCTTTTTTTTGTCGCCAAATCGTCACAGGGCTGCCACGGCGCTGACTTGCGCCGCGTGGACAATCGGTTGGCAATGGAAGCTGCGACGTCACATCAACAAGCCGCATTTCCCCCGCCGGTCGACATCGACGACGACGACGGGCTGCCGACACTGCGGTTTCGCGCGATCTTCATCTCCGACATCCACCTGGGCACGCCGGGTTGCCAGGCCGGCCACCTCCTCGACTTCCTGCGCCACACCGAGAGCGGCGAGCTCTACCTCGTGGGCGACATCATCGACGGCTGGCAGCTCAAGCGCCGCTGGTACTGGAACCAGGCCCACAACGACGTGATCCAGAAGGTGCTGCGCAAGGCGCGCAAGGGCACGCGCGTGACCTACGTCGCCGGCAACCATGACGAGGCGATGCGCCACTTCCTCGGCCTGGCCTTCGGCGGGATCGACATCCGCGACGACGCGGTGCACGTCACCGCCGACGGCAAACGCATGCTGGTGATCCACGGCGACCTTTTCGACGCGGTGGTGCAGGGCGCCCGCTGGCTCGCACACGTGGGCGACGCGGCCTACATGTTCACGCTCAAGGTGAACCGCTGGTTCAACCATGCGCGCGCCAAGGTGGGCCTGCCCTACTGGTCGCTTTCGCAATTCCTCAAGCATCGCGTGAAAAACGCGGTGAGCTACATCACGCGCTTCGAAGACGCGCTGGCGCAGGAAGCGCGCCGGCGCGGCCTCGACGGCGTCATCTGCGGCCACATCCACAAGGCCGAGATCCGCGACATCGATGGCATCCGCTACTGCAACGACGGCGACTGGGTGGAGAGCCTGACCGCCCTCGTCGAGCTGGAAAGCGGCGAGCTGCGAATCATCGACTGGAAGGCCATCGAGGCGCTGCGGGTGGGCGCCACAACCGCGAAGGAAGGAGCAAGCCTTGCGTATTCTCCTGGTGACTGACGCCTGGGCGCCGCAGATCAACGGCGTGGTGGTGACGCTCACGAACACCGTGCGTTGGCTGGAACGCTGGGCGCACGAGGTGCAGGTGTTGTCGCCCGAAGGCTTCCGCACGATGCCGATGCCGACCTACCCCGAGATCCCGCTGGCCCTTTTCCCGGGCCGCGAGGTGGCGCGGCGCATCCGCGACTTCGAGCCCGACGCGATCCACATCGCAACCGAAGGCCCCCTGGGCGCCGCCGCGCGCGCCTACTGCGTGCGCCACAACCTCAACTTCACGACCGCGTACCACACGTGTTTTCCCGAATACGTGAAGCCGCGCTTCGGCGTGCCCCTCGCCATCACCTATGCCTGGCTGCGGCGCTTCCACGGCCGCTCGTCGGCCGTCCTGGTCGCCACCCCGGCGATCCGCGCGCTGCTGGAGGAGCGCGGAATCCGCAACATCGCCGACTGGTCGCGCGGCGTCGACACCGACCTTTTTCAACCCCTGGGCCAGCGCTTCACCGACCTGCGCCGCCCGGTGTTCCTCTATGTGGGGCGGGTGGCGGTGGAAAAGAACCTGCCGGCATTCCTGAGCCTCGATCTGCCCGGCACCAAACTGGTGGTGGGTGACGGGCCGGACCGCAAGGTGCTCGAGCGGCGCTTCCCCGAGGCGGTTTTTGTCGGCGCCAGGACCGGGGTCGAGCTGGCGAGCTACTACCAGCGCGCCGACGTCTTCGTGTTTCCAAGCCGCACCGATACCTTCGGGCTGGTCCTGGCTGAGGCGATGGCTTGTGGGACGCCGGTGGCGGCCTTCCCGGTGCGCGGGCCGATCGATGTGGTGAAGGACCCCGCCGCCGGGGTGCTCGACAACGACCTGGCCGCGGCGGCAATGCAGGCGCTTACGCTCGATCGCGAGAAGGTGGCGGCCTACGGCCGGCGCTATACCTGGGAGAACAGCACCCGCCAGTTTGTCTCCAGCCTGGTGCCCGCCCGCGCCAGCCTGGGCCGCCTTGCCGAGGTCGCCTGAGCCGATGAGCGCCATCGATCCTGACGGCACGGGAGTCCCCTCCGAAAGCCCGTTCAAGGGCAAGACAGGGCTCATTCGCGTGTGGCACGCGTTTTTCAACTCGCTCTCCGGGCTCGCCGACGCGTGGGTGCACGAAAGCGCCTTCCGCCAGGAGGTGATCCTGGCCGCGGTCCTCGTCCCCGCCGCGTTCTGGCTGCCGGTATCGGCCATCGAGCGTGCGCTGCTGGTTGCGGTGGTGCTGCTGGTCCTGATCGTGGAGCTGCTCAACTCGAGCGTCGAGGCGGCGATCGACCGCATCTCCTTCGACCAGCACTCGCTGTCCAAGCGCGCCAAGGACATCGGCAGCGCCGCGGTGTTTGTGGCCCTGGTGCAATGCGTGCTGGTCTGGGCCCTGGTGCTCTGGCCCCGCTGACCCGAAAATCGGGGACGGACCCTCTTTTCCCCGGCAAGAAACGCCCAAGGTTCCTGTGGCGGTCGCGGGAAAAGAGGGTCCGTCCCCGATTTTCGGCAGGAAAAGAGGGTCCGTCCCCGATTTTCGGGTCAGGCAGCCCTGGCGAGGAATCGGCGCGCGAAAGGATCGCGCATGCGCGCGAGGGGCAGCAGCAGGGGGATGTCGGCTCGCATCGAATGGCGGTCCTTCCCCGGCTCGCCACACGCCCACGCGCCGAGGTCCAGGTGTGCACGCAGCGATTTCTGGGGCCGCGCATCGATGGCGTGTGTCAGCGATTCGAGCGGCAAGCGGCGTCGCGGCAGGGCGCGCAGGTCCTCGGGGCTCATGGAGTGCTGGCTGATGGCCCTGAAGAGGGAGGCCGCTCGATGACCGCCGTCGGCGAGGCTGATCGATGCGGTGCCGAGCACGTAGTCGTAACCGTGTTCGACCAGGTAACGGGCGAGCGCGGACCAGAGCATCAAGTTGACGTTTGCCGACCGGTAATCCGGATGCACGCAGGCCCGCCCGACCTCCACCATCCGGTCGCGCAGCACGTCCAGCAGCGAGAGGTCGAAGCAATCCTGCGCATGGTAGGAGCCGGCGCGGCGCGCGGCATCCGGCGCCAGGATCCGGAAGGTTCCGACGACGTCGCCGCTGGCGGTGTCGCGCACGATGAGGTGTTCGCAGTGGATGTCGAAGCGATCCTCGTCGACGCCCGCCCGATCCAGGGTGGTGGCGAAACCCGGCTCCTGCGCGAACACGCGGTAGCGCAGGCGCTGCGCTTCCACCACCCGCGCCCTGTCACGCGACACGCGCACCTCGAACCTCGATCCGATCGCCTGCATTGCCGCCTCCCTCGGAACGTTTCTGCCCAATCTAGGCGCCCCGCGTGACCGCGTGGTGACAGCCCTGCCGTTGGAGCTGGAAGAGCTCGACCGCATCGTTCAGGCGGGAGGCGCCGCACTCGAGGTGCGCACCCTCTGCAGCGTCGGGCCCGCCGGCGAGGAGTTGCCGGTCACGGCCGTGTGCCTGGGCAACCCCTCGCCCAGCGTCCCGGCGGTGGGGTACTTCGGCGGCGTGCACGGGCTCGAGCGGATCGGCGCGCAGGTCGTGCTTTCGTTCCTCGGTTCCCTCGTCGCCCGCCTGCATTGGGACGAGATGCTGCACGCCCAGTTGCAGATGCTGCGCCTGGTGTTCATCCCGGTGGTGAATCCAATCGGCATGCGCCGGCGCACACGCGCCAGCTCCGGGGGCGTGGACCTGATGCGCAACGCGCCGATCGAATCGGACGAAAGCGTGCCGCCCCTGGTCGGTGGCCATCGCTGGAGCCCGCGCCTGCCTTTCTACCGCGGCCCGGCCGGCGCGCCGATGCAACCCGAGGGCGCGGCGTTGTGCGACCTCGTGCGTTCGGAGATGCTCTCGCGGCCCTTCAGCATCGCAATCGACTGCCATTCGGGTTTCGGCACGCGTGACCGCATCTGGTTTCCCTACGCACACACGCGAAAGCCCTTCGCGCGCCTGGCCGAGGTGCACGCGCTCTCCCGGCTCTTCGACGGCAGCCATCCCGCACATCCCTACGTGTTCGAGCCACAGTGCCGGCAATACCTCACACACGGCGACCTCTGGGACTACCTCAGCGCGCAGGCGCCGCCCGCACACGTCTTCCTGCCGCTCACGCTCGAGATGGGCTCGTGGCGCTGGGTCCGCAAGCAACCCTCGCAGATCCTCTCGCGGCTGGGAATCTTCAATCCGCTGCCCGCCGACCGGCTGGATCGCGTGCGCCGCAATCACCTGCTCTGGCTCGGTTACCTCTGCCGCGCGGGCCACACCTGGCGCGAGTGGTTGCCGACGGGAGACGACCGCGTGCGCCACGAGGCCCGCGCGGCAG
>Ga0163153_10007132_pt1 | contig 12177 bp, 13 predicted proteins | sample OliLakLV19MP6IB1_FD_148629 | JGI IMG/M metagenome (GOLD analysis project Ga0163153, IMG submission 148629) | Freshwater microbial mat bacterial communities from Lake Vanda, McMurdo Dry Valleys, Antarctica - Oligotrophic Lake LV.19.MP6.IB-1 | ecosystem: Environmental > Aquatic > Freshwater >... | reverse complement strand
CTGGAAGGAAGTTGGCTGGGTGGGGGTGGAGGTGCTCATGGTGAAAAATATATCCGCGGAAAACACCATCGACGCCCGAGAGCAATGCAGAATATTGCTCCCGGTCGGCTTTCAGGTACACTTGTTGCTCGTATCGCTCGACTCCAAAGCCCTCAAAACCCTGGAGCAGACCGCACAATGGCCAAGTACAACATCGCCTGGATGCCCGGCGACGGCATCGGCAACGACGTGATGGAAGCGACGCGCATCGTGCTCGACGCGATGAAGCTGGATGCCGAGTACATCCACTGCGACATCGGGTGGGAGTTCTGGTGCAAGGAGGGGAACCCGCTGCCGGACCGCTCGATCGAGATCCTGAAGAAGACCACCTGCGGCCTGTTCGGTGCCATCACCAGCAAGCCGCAGGATGAGGCGAAGGAGGAGCTGATACCCGAGCTCAAGGACAAGAAGCTGGTCTACTTCTCGCCCATCGTCAAGCTGCGGCAGATGTTCAACCTGCACACCAACATGCGCCCGTGCAAGACCTACGAGGGCAACCCGCTCAACTACCGCGGCAGCCGCCTGAACAACCCCGAGGGCAAGGATGTGCTGATCGACCAGGTGGTCTTTCGCGAGAACACCGAGGGGATGTACGGCGGCGTCGAGTTTTATCCGCTGCCGGATCCGGTGTACACCGCGCTGTGCGCGAACCCGAAAATGAAGCCGTGGAAGGACAAGGGGCTGGAGAATGTCGCGCTGTCGACGCGGATCGTGAGCGTGCAGGGGTGCACGAGCATCTGCCGGCAGGCGTTCGAGTTCGCCAAAAAGACCGGACGCAAGCGAGTGACGCTCGTCGAAAAGCCCAACGTGCTGCGCGAGACCGGCGGGCTGATGACGCGCATCTTCCGCAAGATGGGTGAGGAGTACAAAGCCGGTGGGATCTGGGCCGACGAAGCCAACATCGATGCCATCTGCATGTGGATGTTCAAGAACCCGCAGGATTATTCGGTGATCGTCGCGGAGAACATGTTCGGCGACATCGTGAGCGACCTGTGCGCCGGGCTGGTGGGCGGGCTGGGCTTCGCACCGAGCGCGAACCTGGGCGACAAGTACGCGGTCTTCGAGCCGACGCACGGCAGTGCCCCCAAGTACGCCGGCCAGTACAAGGTCAACCCGCACGCCATGCTGCTGACGGCGAAGATGATGCTGGACTGGCTCAAGGAGACCGACAAGGCCCAACGCCTCGAGTCGGCGGTGACCCGCGTGATCAAGGAAGGCAAGGTCCGCACCTACGACATGGGCGGCAAGGATTCGACGATCGATGTGGCGAAGGAAGTGGCGAAGTACGCGGCATAGCGAGGACGCCGAATGGCCCGAGCAAACATCATCCCGGTTATGCACATCGAGCTATGCCAAGCGCCTTATCATTACGACACCCGCCGAGGTGCTGTATGGCGATGACTCCCAATCCACCCTCTGATACACCCAGTGGTCATCCTGAACCGAATCAGGAATCGCAGACCTTGCGAGACGTTCGCCGGTGGCCAGGGAGGCCTCCGAACAGCGGGAGCGCATGAGCCCCACCGGGAAGGCGCGACAGGATCAAGAGTTGGAGACCCAGGCGCGCCGCCTCGGTCTCCGCGTCGTTAGCCCGGAAAGTCTGGCGGCGCCGACCAAGAAGGCGGGGTAGCCCGCCATGAAAGTTCACTACGACAAGGCGACCGATTCCGTGTACATCCGGCTGGCGGATGCGCCGGTCATCGACTCGGAGGAGGTGCGCCCCGGGATCGTCCTGGACTTCGACGCCAAGGGCCGCGTCATTTCGGTCGAGATCCGGAGCGTGAGCAAGCAGTTGCCCGACGCGGATGTCGGAAGGATGCAGTTGGAGGTCGCGTAAGCCCAACAGCCGTCGCCCCCGTGATCGAGGAAGGCGAGGTCCGCACCTACAACATGGGCGGCAAGGTGAGCACGCTGGATGTGGCGAAGTATGCGTCGTAGCGAGTTTCACGCGGCCAACGGAAGCTCGGGCCCAGGCCCGGGCACGGACGCGCAGGGACTTATGCAGGCCCTTGGTTTGTGAGCGCAGGAGTCTTCTTGAAACGGCGTGAAATGAACTCCCTCGCGAACTCGCTATGCGGCTACCTCTGCTCGCGCAATAATGACGTTGCGGGGTATTGGGGGGTGGGAGTGCTTTGCGCCATTTCAAAGAAAGATGAAAAGCCGAAGTTCAGCTTTAAGATTTACCCCGGACGAGCGCTCACAATCTACGGCTGCGAGATCACCAACTCCAAGGCTGTCACAGGCAAGCTGGTCAAGTTCGGGGTTGATTCGATTGAGGGTCGGCTCTCGTTTTTCCAAGATGGCCGTTACGCGAACGGCGCCGAGAAATACACCTGCGGTATCGCTATCGCAGTGACACAGGGTGGCCGTACTGGGATGAGCATGAGCAACGTTGAGTGCTGGCCGCACGATCCATCACGCGAAGGACGGCGGGGTGTTGCCGAAGCGACAGGAGTCTCGTTGCCGCATCGGTTGAAGAATTTGCTGAAATAAGCCCGCGGACACGCGGGAACGATCTGGCCGTGCAGGGATTCGTCCGCGTCTTGGTCTACCAGCGCAGGAACGGGTTCCGCAACCCCCAAAGCCTCCGCCGCTTCGCGCACCCATCCCGGCGAACGACAAGACAATACCATCTGCCGCGAAGAGTCGGGCTTCACCGCATCCCGATCGGGAGAATCGACCATGGGTATTTTTGCATCCCTCTTTGGCCGCTCGAATGGCGACAGCCCGGAACGTTTTGTGAGTAAGGATGGGTTTCGCCGGAATCTCGCCAAGCAAACGACCATGTCGCCGCTCACGATCTCGCAACTCCGCGAACACGGTGTCGCCGAATCCTCGCAACGCAAGCTCGAGTTTTTCTTTTATACGAGTGCCGCCTCAAAGGCGGCGGCGCTTGCGAACGCGCGTCGAGAGCTCGGCTATCTGGCTGAAGCCGAGAAAGCGGCGCACGACAAGCGGCTGCAGATCGTCACGGGCTGGACCACGCCGATGCTGGTGTCGGAACAGATCGTGGTGGCATGGACCGAGCAGATGTGCCGACTCGGCTACGAGCATGATGCCGAATTCGATGGGTGGGGAACTCATCTCACATGACGACCGGAGTGCATGGCACCACCAGCGAGGCGGCCGCACCCGTGTTACTCGAACGCGGCTTCAAACTGATCGAGTGCGTTGGGAGAAGGCAACTGAACGAATATCGCCATCAAGTCTCCCGCTCATCCTTCCACGTCAGTCGCTTACGGATCAGGTAGATCGTCTGCACCGCGACCTTGTATTTTTTCGCCACGGTCTTCACAGGGAGCGGCGAAGCGCGGATCCACTTGACATCCTTCAGCGTGAGTTTGGCCGGGCCGCGGCGGGGGCGCTCCCGCATCGAGTGCCTGCTGGCCTCCGTTCGCGTGACCCACTTCAGATTCTTGACGCGGTTGTCGGCGTAGGCGCTGTTGAGGTGAATGACGCAATGCCGCTTCGATGGACGCGTCCCGAGGAACGCAACCGCGACGAGCAGATGGACCACATGGACGGACGCCGCGCCGGTCTTGGATCTCAACGAGACGTTGGGAAACCCAGCCCGGTCGAGGAACACCGCCTTCGGGCGCGAGCGATCCGTCACGGGCTTCTGCCCAGGCACGAGAAACGTGCGCACGCGACCGCGGTCGGAGACCTCGTATCCCTTCACCAAGCGGTTGCGACCATCGCGAACGGGACGCCAGTTTTCCATAGGTTTATCCGCCGCACCTGGCCGCGAGCGCGGCCACGAACTTCTTGAGATACAGGTCGTAGCCGAACAGCAGCTCCATCATTGCGCGCGAGATCGACTTTATCGCGTTGGCACTGGTGCTTGTAGGTGCATTGAACTGGGGACTCCGTGCCGCATTCAGATTCGACCTCGTGGCAGTCATCTTCGGCGATTTTACCGCGCTTTCACGCGTGGTCCATGCCCTGGTCGGCGTCGCGGCCATCATGGTGATCGCGCGGCTGCCGGTGCTTGCCAAGCTCCGCACCGCGTAACGCCGGCTGGAAGATAGAATGGCGGCGTGGAGCACCCACTCGCGAGCGCAATTCTGATCACCTGGCGGCGCAACGGTACATATGCGTTGCGTCTTGTCGCCGATCTCGCGGATGAGCAGTGGGCGATGGAGCCCTTTCACGGGCGTACGCTCAACCATCCTGCGTGGGTGCTCTCGCACCTGAACGTGTACACACCGATCTGCACGGCAATGCTGCTGGGCTTGGCATTTGAGGATCCGCTGGAGCACCGTTACGGGCAGAAGTCCGATGTCTCGCTGGATCTCAGCGCGTATCCGCCGCCAGCCGAGCTCGCGGCCGCGTATGCGCTGCTGCACGACCGGGCCGAGCGCGCGCTCGCGGCCGCCGATGAGCACATCCTGATGTCGCCCAACCCGCTGGAGCGTTGGCGCGCGGTGCATCCGCGCATCCTCGACATGATGGTGACATTGATGGTCAAGCACGAGAGCGGGCACCTGGGACAGCTCTCGGCGTGGCGGCGGGCGATGGGGCTGCCGCGGGTGGGGATGTAGTCGGAATTGCCGAACGCGGAACGCGTTGCGTTCGGGTCTTTTCGTGACCGGCGTGCGCTCCCGAGGGCTAGGCTTTATGCCTTCAACTCGCCCTTCTGGAGCATGCACGCATGGCCGGCAAAGCACACGTCGATCCCAACAAGAAGTACCTCTCCCACACCCTCGCCGAGTGGGCCTGCGGCCTGAAATACGAGTACCTGAGCGCCAAGGCCATCGAGACCGCCAAGCTGTTCTGGTACGATTCGATGGGGTGTGCGCTGGGCGGGAGCGGGCAGGAGGATGCGCACATCCTGCTGGCGCACTACCGCGAGATGGCGAGCCCGCCTGTCCGAGGCGGGCCGGGCGACGCTCCCGCCTCGGAGAGGCGGGTTGCCCAGGATGGCCCTTGCACCTGCTTCGTCTCCGGCTTCAAGACCAACCCCGTCGACGCGGCCTTCCTCAACGACCACATGATCCGTGCGATGGATTACAACGACATCTACTGGAAGTCCGACCCGTGCCATCCCTCCGACATCATCGCCGGGCCGCTGGCGCTCTGCGAATACAAGGCTTTGTCGGGCAAGGATCTGATCCTCGCGACCATCATCGCCTATGAAGTCGAGATGCGCCTGTGCGAGTTCGGGCTGCCGGGCATCCGCGAGTATGGGTGGCACCACGCAACGCTCACGGCTTTCGCCGCACCGATCGCGGCCGGGCGCGTGCTGAACCTGACCGTCGACCAGATGGTGCAGGCCATCGGCATCAGCGCTTCGCGCACATTCACGCCGGGCGCGGTGACGGCGGGCAAGCTCACGAACATGAAGAACACGGTGGACCCCTGGGCGACCCGCATGGGCGTGGAAAGCGCGCTGCTCGCGCAGCGCGGCTACAGCGGCCCCGAGCACATGATCGATGGCAAGGAGGGTCTATACGCCGTGTTCGGCCACGTTCAATACAAAGGCCAGCCCGCCCGCTTCGATACCGAGTTGCTCACCGGAAGCCTTCCGCGCAGCACCGGCGATCACTACAAGATCATCGACTGCGGCATGAAGTCCTTCCCCATCGAGGCCCTCTCTCACGCGCCCCTCACCGCCATGATGAAGTGCGTCAAGGAAAACGGCATCAGGCCCGCGGATGTTGAGGAAATCAAGGTCGAGGTCATCGCCCGCGCGGCCGATATCCTCGGCGATCCCCACAAATACCGCCCCGACAGCAAAGAGACCGCCGACCACTCCCTGCCCTACTGCATGGCCGTCGGCCTCGTCGACGGAATGGTCACGCCGTTGCAGTTCAAGGAAGAGCGCGTCATGGATAAATCGCTCATTCCGGTGATGGACAAGGTCAAGGTCGTCGCCAACCAGGAGTTCGAGGCGCTCTTCCCGAAGTTCCAGCCGAGCCGGGTGACGATCGCAACGAGCGACGGCAAGTCCTTCACCAAGCGCGTCGATGTCCCCAAAGGCGACCCCCGCGACCCGATGACGGCCGAGGAGATCGGCGTCAAGTTCCATGCGCTGGGGGATGATGTGATCGGCAAGGCCGCGTGCGACAAGCTGGCTTCGGCCATTCTGTCGTTGGAGAAAATCGCAGATGTGCGCGAGTTTACCAAACTCACCATCAAGGCGTAATGAGCCGTGGGGCGGGAGGTGCCCGCCCCCGACGGGCGGTCGCGCGGGTGCGGATCTCTCCAATGATGCCGATGACGCGACCTTCGCGTTTCAGATCAGTGGTCGGAAGTTGTCGCATGATCGCCTCGCTCGCTGTCCGCAACGCAGTAGCGGCGCGATGATGTAGGAAAGCAGTTGCGGTTTGATGGGTTGTCGAGCCGGTGACGATGCACGGGGTGCGGTCTCCGCCGACTGTCACGCAGGCTTTGCGCGACCGGCAACTTCGCTCGCCCGCGCGAGCGAACCACCCGCGATTGCGACTCAGCGCGCCGCTTCGCCGAAAACAATTCCGGTGTTTTTTGTCACACCGCTGCAAGGTCGCGGAGCGTTCTCCGCAATCCTTCCGGAGGCGTGTTTCCTCCCGTGCATCTCGAACCAACCGCTTTTCCCAACCCGAATGGAGACCTCGCAATGAACGCTCGAAACAACAGCCTGATCAAGACAGCTTTCGCTTCCTCGATACTCTTCGCCGCGGCCGTGCCAGCGCTGGCACAAGTCACCTACGACCGCACGCTCGAAGCCTCCGAAATTTCGATCTCACCCGCCGGCGGAACCGGCCTGCCCGGTCAGGGCTACGACATTGCCGCACGCATCTACGTCATCAACAAGGGATCGCTGGGCGTCGACCTCAGCCACCAGGTGATCGTCACGGTGAACGACATTCCGCAGTTCGCGGCGTACAGGATCATCTGGCTTGGCCCGCAGAACACGCTCTGCACGACCGGCGGTTCGTCGTGCGCGGGCAGCAGTTGCTGGATCTCATCGAGCTGCAGGCGAGCCTTCGACGGCGACTGCGCGTGCTTCGACTACTACGACTTCGTCGCGCCGAGCTCTCTTCCACTCGTCTCCGGAGATGTCGTAGGCGTGCAGATCGTCGCGGCCGCGGGTGCCGTACCCGAGCAACTCTCCGACAACGACGCCGCCGCCGTCACATTCCGGCCTCCGTGCCCACCCGATGTCAACGGATCGGGGGAGCTGAGCGTTCAGGACATCTTCGACTTCCTGGCGGCGTATTTCGCGGGGACGGCGGCCGCCGACTTCAACCAGAGCGGTGCGGCCACGGTTCAGGACATCTTCGACTTCCTGGCGGCTTACTTCGCCGGCTGTGCATGATCGAGTCTGACACATTCTGTCGTGGATCACCGAGCCGGGGGCATGTGCCCTCGGCTCGGTGCATTGGCACGCATCACGGTCGATCGACCTTGAACGTGTCGCCCGCGAGCGGATCGCCCGACTCGAAGCCCTTGCGGAACCACCTGATGCGCTGCTCGCTGGAGCCATGCGTGAACGAGTCGGGCACGACGCGCCCCTGAGATTGTTTCTGAAGCCGATCATCGCCCACCGCGGCCGCGGCGCCGATCCCTTCGTCGATGTCGCCGGGATCGAGCAGATTTCGCTTCGCGGCGAAGTGTGCCCAAACGCCCGCGAGATAATCAGCTTGCAGTTCCAGCCGCACGGAAATGTCGTTGCGTTCCCGCTCGCCGACGCTCCGCTCCATCGCCTGCACCCGCCCGGTGGTGCCCATCAGGTTCTGCACATGGTGTCCGACCTCGTGCGCGATGACATAGGCCTGCGCGAAATCGCCGGGTGCCTTGAATCGCTGCGCGAGTTCGGCGTAGAAGTCCAGGTCGATGTAAATCTTTTGGTCGAGCGTGCAGTAGAACGGACCCATGGCCGCGTCGCCGGTTCCGCATGCGGTTGGCGTCGCGCCGGTGAAGAGCACGAGACCAGGCTCGCGATACTGCTTGCCCATCTGGCGGAAAAGGTCTCGCCACACGTCCTCGGTGTCGCCGAGCACTTTCGTGACGACCTGCTTGACCTGTTCTTGCGCGGGATCGAGCTGGCCGCCGCCACCAAGCCCACCACTGCCACCGCCGCCAGTTCCGGCTCCGCCGCCCGGACTTTGAAGAAGCGAGAGCGGGTTGCCGCCCATAATCAGATACAGCACCAGCAGCACGATACCGCCGACGCCGCCCATGGCGAGCTTCGGTCCTCCGCCAAATCCTCGCCCACCGCCCTGCCCCCGGCGGTCTTCGACGTTGTCACTCGAACGCATGTTGTCGGTGCGCATAGGCCGGCTCCTCGATCGTTCGACCAGTTTAGCCGGGTGGTGAACTCCGCTCGCTCAGTTGCCAGGCCAATCTTCTCCGAAGACGAACTTGCCGTCCTTGTGAAAGACCTCGCCATCGGCCGCGATGGCACCGCCGGGGCGTGCGATCTTCGCGCCCGCGGCCGACGGGCGCATCTCGCAGACCATGTCCCAGTGCAGCCCGCTCTCGTTGGTGTTTCCGCTTTCGGGATATCCCGCGCCGACGGCGGCGTGGAAGGTGCCGCCGATCTTCTCGTCGAAGAGCGTGTTGCGCGAGAAGTCTTTGATCGAGTAGTTGGTGCCGATGGCGATCTCGCCCATGTTGCGCGCGCCCGCATCCTGATCGAGCATCTCGATGAGGAACTTCTCGTTTTTACGGGCGGTGGCATCGACGACGCGCCCGGCCTTGAACTTGAGGCGGACACCCTCCACCTCGCGCCCCTGATACACCGCGGGGAACGTGTAGTTGACGTGTCCGTCCACCGCGCCGTGCTTGGCGATGCCCCCCTCCATCGTCGGGCCGGCGAAGACCTCACCGTCGGGAAAGTTTTCCTTGCCGGCGCAGTTGATCCAGGTGGCTTTGGAAACATCGACGGTCAGGTTGGTTCCGTCATGCCCATCGTGCGCGGGCACGCGGAAGTCGATGATGTTCTTGCCTTGGAGGTATTCGCGCACCCGTTCCTGGCGATCGTGTACGGCCTGCCACGCGCCGACGGGGTCGGGCAGGTGCAGCAGACCGGCGTTGTACACGAAGTCCTCATACTGCCGAAGCGACATCTCCGCATCCTGGGCCGCGGCGTTGGTCGGGTAAAGCGTGCCGCACCAGCGAAGGCCACCGGGCTCTCCCTGCATGGCTTTGGCCGCGCGTTCCATAAACGTCTTCATGATCGGCTTGCGGGCCGATTGCAGCATGGCGACCCGCGCGGGGTCCATACGCCCGAGAAACTTGGTGTTGAGGTCCGACCAGACCGAGATGAACACGTCGATGGTGTTGACGCGGTGAGTCTCGATCGGCGAAACGAATCGCAACTGCTCCTCGCCGGCAAGCTCGACGTGCAACTCCTGCAGCTCTTCGGATCGGGGCATCCAGTAAGGATGGCCGCCCGCTTTCAGAACCCCCGCGTAAATCTCGCGGATCAGCGGCATGGCGATCGCCTCGCCGCTGATGCAGACCAGGTCGCCCCTCTTGACGGCGGTGCTGTAGCGGACGATCACGTCCGCGAGTTTGCTGTGGCGCGGATCGGGCATTGCGAGACACTCCAAATGGACGGACGGCTCAGGAGCATATCGCAGGCTCATGCGTACCAGATTCGCGCCGCGGGCAAAGATATGGAAGATCTCGTGGTCACGACGCGCGCGCTCGGTGAGCGTTGGTCGCGGCCGCGGCCAACCGCTCGGTAAGTCGCTTGCACAGCGAGACTTTCACCGCCTCCATCGATGGGCAGGCCGCGCCCAGCTCGCGGTGCAAGCTGGTGACCTCGCGCCCGGCCAGACCGCATGGAACAATCAGTTTGAAGTGGTCGAGGTTGCTGGTGACGTTCAGTGCGAGGCCGTGGAAGGCGATCCAGCGGCGCACGCGCACGCCCATCGCACAAATTTTGCGCGGTGGCAACCGTGCCACCGACCCCGGCTCGGCAAGGTCGGTGCTCGCTGCGGGTACATCCGGTCGTTGCACCAACCTCGTAGCACGAGGGTCGATAGTACAAACCCACACGCCGGTTGCGCCCGCATCGCGTCCGGCCGCGATGCCAAAGTCCGCACAGGTTTCGATCACGGCGGCTTCGAGCAGCCGCATGTAGTCGTGCAGCCCCAGCCGGAGCGCGTTCAGATCGACGATCGGATAGGCGACCAGTTGGCCCGGGCCATGATAAGTGATGTCACCGCCGCGGTCGGTTTCGGCGAGCTGGACCCCGGCCGCGCCCAGCATGGCATCGGTGGCAAGCAGGTGCTTGCGGGCATCGGCACGACGCGAAATCGTGATCGCCGGCGGATCGTGTTCGACGAGCAGTATCCGCGCCACTTCGGGGTTGGCCGAGTCGCGCGAGGCGAGTACCTCGGCGTGCTGAGTGAGTTGAATCTGATAGGCCGCGGCGTAAGCCAAGCGACCAAGGTCGATAATCGGAATGGCCTCGGGCACGAGCAGAGGATAGGAAAACGCCGCGAGCCGAGAGGCTCGCGGCGAAAGTTGTTCGAGAACAAAAGAAGGCATCGAGGCAAGAGGCATCCGAGGCATCGAGTAGAAAACCGGCTTCAATCCTCGGCTTCGGCCTCATCGTCGGGCGCGGCCTTGGTCGGCGTCGCGGCCGCGGCGATGCGGGCCGCCAGAAGCTTCTTGCGGACTTCCTCGAACAGCTCGCGGTTGTCTTTGAGAAACTTCTTGGCGTTCTCGCGTCCCTGGCCGAGCTTGACCTCGCCGTAGTTGAACCAGGCGCCGCTCTTGTCGATGACGTTGCCCGCTACGGCCATGTCCAGGAGGTCGCCGGAAGCGGAGATGCCCTCGTCGAACATGATGTCGAACTCGGCCTCGCGGAAGGGCGGGGCAACCTTATTCTTGACGACGCGCACGCGGACGCGGTTGCCGATGGCGACGTCGGCTTCCTTGAGCGAACTGGTGCGCCGGATATCGAGCCGCACGCTGGCATAGAACTTGAGGGCGCGCCCGCCGGGCGTGGTCTCGGGCGAGCCGTACATCACGCCGATCTTCTCGCGGATCTGGTTGATGAAAATGACGGTGCAACTGCTGCGGGCGATGATGCCGGTGAGCTTGCGCATGGCCTGGCTCATCAGACGAGCCTGAAGGCCGACCGAGGCATCGCCCATCTCGCCCTCGATTTCGGCGCGGGGAATGAGGGCCGCGACCGAGTCGATGACGATCACGTCGACGGCGTTGGAGCGCACCAGCAGCTCGCAGATTTCCAGCGCCTGCTCGCCGGAGTCGGGCTGCGAAACCAGCATGTCGTCGATGTTGACACCGATCTTGCGGGCCCACGAGGGATCGAGCGCGTGCTCGGCATCGATAAACGCGGCCACGCCCCCGGCCTTCTGCGCCTGTCCGATCACGGTCAGCGCCAAGGTCGTCTTGCCCGAGGATTCCGGGCCGAAGATCTCGACGATGCGCCCGCGGGGAATGCCCTTGCCGCCGAGAGCCAGATCCAGCGAAACCGCACCCGTCGAGATGCCCGGAATGTTGAGGTAGGCGTGCTCATCCAGCTTCATGATCGAGCCTTTGCCGAAGGCTTTCTCGATCTGAGAGACGGCCTGGCCGATGGCCAGCATCTTTTCCTTAGAAGGCTTGGGGGCGTCGGGCATCGCGGGCCTGCCCGAAGCGGAGTTGGAACCGCTTGAAGCGGGCTTCACCGAACCGGATGCGGCGGCGACGGGTGCGCCGGGCTTGGCTGCTGGCGAAGTGGCACCGGCCGGTGACTGAGGGGTCGAGCCGGGCTTGGTCGTAACAGGATTGGAGGGGGCAGGGGCTGCTATGGCACCGTGCCGCGGAAGCGGCTGCTTGGTTTCGACCGTGGCGGTCGAGCCGTTGGCGGAACCTGAGCCCGAGGAGGAAGAGCGAAAAGCCATGATGTCAACCATCCTTTCAAACTGCCGCGAGGGGCTGGGGAAGGAACAGGTTCGGAAAGACTGGCCGGAGGCCCGTCCAACCAAAACTATTCCTCCGCAGGTTCGCGGGGGCCGGCGCAAAGTCGGGAGTGTGTGGAACGATCACGGGCGAGAAGCCCGCGCCACCAACTGTTCCGAACCGGGGGCGGCGCTGGTCGCGAGCCCGGCACCAACATGATACCAGAACCCCAACATCTGTCAATGTTCGGGGAGAGTTTGTGGATAAGTCCCCGAACATGGCGGTAAGTGTTTG
>Ga0163153_10007131_pt1 | contig 12177 bp, 16 predicted proteins | sample OliLakLV19MP6IB1_FD_148629 | JGI IMG/M metagenome (GOLD analysis project Ga0163153, IMG submission 148629) | Freshwater microbial mat bacterial communities from Lake Vanda, McMurdo Dry Valleys, Antarctica - Oligotrophic Lake LV.19.MP6.IB-1 | ecosystem: Environmental > Aquatic > Freshwater >... | reverse complement strand
GGCAGGTTGGAGTTGACTTCGCCGGCCTGGTGAGGCAAGATCCGCCCCATGAGCGGCCCCGAATTCAGCGATCTCCGACCGATCAATCAACAGGGGATTTTCTCCCCTTTTCAGTACATCACGAGGTCCGCTGAACAGGGCGTGAATTTTGGTACGATCTGGCCAGTTGTCGCCGCGGACCTGAACGGCCTCGATGCCTTCCGAGAAGGCACGACGCTCTTGATCTATTTGGAGGTTGGGTTCCCAAAAACTCAGGTCGGCCCCGTGATCAACCCCAATGGGGCGTACGTGTCCGGGCTGCGCATCAAGCCTTGGTGGCTGCGGTCAGCGGTCGAATTCCGCACGCCAGGCAATCCAGCAATGAGCGGCAACCCATACGGGGTCATGGGCGGTCAGCCCGCACCGGGAGGCACACCGTACCCGTCGCAGATTGATACGGACGTGTTCCGCGGCTGGAGTATTTTTGCCCAGCCGTTTGACCCGCTAAACGGTCAGCAATTCGAGCCCGTCAACACCAACGTTCTCGGAAATCGAAACGTATGGCTGCCTTCGCCGAAGAGGCTCGACACGGTACCCTTTGCGCTCGGTAGCGCGCCGCTGAACACGGCGATTGATCGCACGAGCGACTCAGTCCTGCTCGACGACATCTGGTACGTGCCGTTGCCGAATCCTAGCGAAGCCCCGTTCGACGCCTTGCCGTGGAACACCAATTCCCCGGATGACCTGCCGCCGATCCCCACGAATCACCGCCAGAACAAGGTGTTCACCTACCCTGCGTTCGGGCGCTGCCTTGGCGTCAGCTTCGAGATCACACTCGCGTCTCTCGCGAACAACGCGCCGTTCGTGGGTGCTGGAATTCCTGTGGCCCCCGGTGACAGCTATCCGTCCGTGCGGATTGGCTACCGCTCGGGCGTCACGCACTCGATCATCCAGGAGCGGGTAGGGTGAAGTGGGTCCGCCACGAGAAAGTGCTCGGACCGCGGCGCGAAGGCACCGGCTTGTGGGTATACACCTCGACTTGTGGACGTTTTGACATTCACCAGCGTCGGGATGGTGGCTACGTCTTGGACGTGGACGGTCAACCAGCTGTGCGTTCTGACCGAGAGCACGACACGCTACGCGATGCAAAAGACGTGGCGAATATGATCGCGGATCCTGATTATGAGCCCACATGAGGCCAATCGACCCACGGTTTGTCAACGACACGGACGATCTGGTACAACGCTCGCAACTACGTGACCGTGCAGCAGTCGATCCAACAAGATCCCAGCGGACAATACCAAACCGCTGCCTGGCGGCGACTTCCGTAACCAGAGCCCGCTTCCGCGGGCCCTCACGGTGCTCTAGCTCTGTGTACCCCGCGCGAGCGACGCCCGGATGATACCTGTGGAGGGCGGTCGGCGCCGAGCTGCCCGGATGCGCTGCACGAGCGCGTCGTCGACCGCGTAGAAGAGGTTCCTCATCGCGACGTTTCCGACCGAGCGCGCGAGGAGCACCCCTCCGACAGGGATACCGTCCATGGCTCCGCCCCAGTGTCTGGCGCGCGGTAGCGGGTCGACGAGGGCGCTCTTTTCAAACAACTCGACGGTCGTGCGAACGTAGTCCCAGTCGTCGATGTAGTTGCGCCAGTTCACGCTGGCGGGGAGGCCAGGGTCTTCGAGCAGCGGCCCCCACGGCATGTTGCGGACCCATTGGTGACGGTCTGTAGGCTGCGTGGTGCGATGGACCGAGCAGTAGCGCCGTACACGACCTTCAAAGCTGCCCGAGCCTAGACGGTGCCACCTGCGTAGGAGTACGTGCGAGATGGCGGAGTGTTCTGTGCGACGGCGCCAGCCGGCTTCGCCGAGAAGGCACTGAGCGAGAGCGAGGCGGGTGCTGTCGGACCATTCGATCCGAGTGGGTTGGACGTCCATGGTTTGTGCGGCCACACGCGTCGGAATGAGCGCGAGGAGCAGCACGGCGAAGAGGTTGAGGATCTTCATGCCGGCGAGCTTGACCCACGCGACGCAACTAAGCTACCGTTGGGCAGTGTCCGATCAGCCCCCGGAGAAGCCACCTCAGACGAGCCAAGATGCAGCAGACGCGGTGTTGTTTGCCGCCCGTAGGCTGGTTCACGGGATGAGGCGCGAAGGCGTCCCACAAATTACTGTGCAAAATCTGCACGAGCAGTTGTTCCGCGCCGTCGACATGTACGAGTCGATGAGGTAAGCTCGCCGCATGCGCAAGAAGAAGCTCACGGCCGAGGTCATCCGCGACACCAAGCAGGCGCTCGATCTGATGCTGGCGGACGTACCGGATGGGCAGGTCGTAAATCTGCGAAAGCTCCCCGAGCCCTTCCGCAGCGTGCTCGATCACGGCCAAGCAGTCGGCATGACCTTCGGTCGCAAGGCCGCAGTCCGCGTCAAAGACGCCGCAGGCCACTACACGGACGAGATGATCATCTTCTCGATGGCGGTGCGCAGGAACTCGAAGAGACGCGCGCGACGGACTTCCCGGCGCATGGCAGCAAAGCGTCGTCGTACTTCTCGTCGCTGAAAGCGACACCCAAGGGCCTCCGGGAGAGAAAAAAAAATGGACAACAACCGTCATCGCATGTGGTCCGAAGGTCGCGAGAGCAAGAGCACGGCAGCGGACGCTCTGGAGGGTCTCGACTTCGAGCAGATGGAGAACGTCAAGGAAGAGGTCACACGGGCTGGCGTGCTGCACATGGGAAATTGCCTGAAGTGCGGCAGGCAGTGGAAGATGATCTCCAAGTGGCCCGAGATCGCCGGTTGGTTTCTGGGCCAAGCCGTGCCCGAGACGCAACCGACACGTCAGGGCATCCTGACCAGCCCGAAATGCCCCGTCTGCGCAACACAGCAGCGGTTCATCATCCCGTGGCACGACGTCAAGAACCACGTCGACATGGGCGTGCGGTCGGCGATGATCCCCGCCACAATCTACCAGGCCACTGTCTTCGGCCGCTGAATCATCCGGCCTCGGAGGCGAGAGAAATCCGCCCCCGAGGCGCGTCGAGAACGCGCTCGGCGACCTCCATCTTGGCAAGCGCAATCTGGATCACGCGGGCGTCCAAAGTGCGATCGACGATGAGGTAGTGGACGTTCACGACCTCGGACTGACCGATGCGATGGGCGCGATCTTCCGCTTGCTGCAACCACGACGGGTTCCAATCGGCCTCCGCGAACACGACCGTGTTAGCGGCAGTGAGGGTGAGACCGATACCAGCCGCGCGGGTCGAGAGGATAGCGAGGCGGATTCGCGGGTCGCGCTGAAACGTGTCCACGATCCCCTGCCTCGTGTGCGCCGGTGTACTACCGTCGATGCGGATGGTGGACCTCCCGCCGAAGCACTTCGAGAGCACATCGAGCAAAATCTTGTGATGCGCGAACACGATGATCTTGCCTCCACCTTCGAGCAGGTCGGAGACGTAGTGGCAGACGGCCGGCGCCTTCACAACCGCAAGCGCAGCGCGCAGCGCCGCCACCTCGTCGAACGGGCAATGCTTCGCGGTCAGAGAGCCGATCGCTTTCTCGAAGTCGACGTTGCTTCGCAACAGTGCCTCGACATCTCTCTCTAGCTCTTGGAGCCGAGGGACCGCGGCCCGTTCGCGCTTACGGTAGGCGTCGCCGCTCGTACCGCAGTCGAGAGCGACGACTGAGCGGATCTTGGGGGGCATGTCCTTGAAGACCTGCTTCTTGAGGCGCCGCACCATCACGTCGGAACGCAGCGCGTCCTGAAGCTGCTCGCAACGAGAATTTCCCTCGAAATCCCAGCTCCCATCGCGCTTCTGCTGCGCGCCACAGAAACGAAACAGATAGTCGCTCTCGTCGCGAGCGCAGTCCGCATCGAGCGCGCGAAGCAACGGAAGGAACTCCTTCACACGGTTCTCGAATGGCGTGCCTGTGAGAGCGAGCACGCGCTCTGCCACATGAACAAGGCCGGGCAGAATTCGCTGTCCGCGTTCATATCGACCGAAAATGTTCCTTGTCCGCTTGCTGGCCGCGTTCTTCAACTTGTGGGCCTCGTCGAGGATGATCAGCGACCACCGATGCGACATCAACGAGGTCGTGAGATTATCGCTCGCGATGGTCGCGAAGCGATCGTAATTCATCACGAAAACTTCGGTGCCCGGTCGCACACGCGGGTCAGTGATCAGAGCCACACGACGCCCACGGGTGTCCCACCGAGCCCATTCCGTACCCCAGTTCGTGACGACGGAAGCCGGACATAGGATGAGGATTTTCGACCCCTGTGGGAGCGAATTTGCAACGATTACGGCCTGCACCGTCTTCCCGAGCCCCATCTCGTCTGCGATGAGCACGCCTTTTTTACCAGCAGCGAAGCGCCGCAAAGTGAAAGAAACGCCGGCTTTCTGAAAACCGTAGGGTTTTTTCCCCTGCGGTACGAGGCTGTCATCGAACTCGTGGCTGTCGGTGGCGCGGGAGCCGGCTATTTGCTCAGCGACGGGAAGCAGCAGCCGGGTGGCGTCATCGTCTGCGTGATCAAGGAAGTGGACGGCGATTTCTGCCTTCTGTGTCCACCAGACGCCGAGAGGCACGCAGGCCGGTGCGGGGGCTTTGGACGCTTCGGAGGCGTGCGAGAAGCCCGCGCGTTGCAGGGCCTCGCGTTGTTTGACTTGCTGTGGTTGGAGCGCCGCGAAGAAGACAGGGGTGCCGTCAGCCATTAGTGTGGTTTGGAGCAGCAGCTTCATCGGTTCCGCCCAGGGCTACGAGACGGCGTGCGGCGATCTCTTGGAGCAAGGTGAGCATGTGTTGAGCGCGCACAAGGGACCAGCGGTCGGCGACGGAGAGTCCGGCAGAGATCATGGCAGCATCGACCTGCGCGAGTCGAGCACGCCAGCCGAGAAAGAACCAAGGGTCTCCGTCAAGAATGGCTGTTTTGACTTCGCTCTTGCCTACCTCGAAGAATCTCTTGAGGGTGCGGCGGACGAAGAACGGCAGCTTTTTATCGTCGATGCCGGCGAGGGTGACGTCCTTCTGTGCGTGGTAGAAGGATGTGGCGAGCCCGGCGAGGGTTTGGTGGCGGGAGGTCGGGGGGATCTCCAGGTCAGGGACGTACATTACCGAGCTGCGACGTGGGCTGCAAAGATCGGGTTGAACAGCGCCTTTTGACCGCCCCCAAGGATTCGCTTGGCGCGGATCAGATCAACGGCGGTGTGACCCTTATGCCCAAGCGCCACAAGGGTCATGCCGGTCACGAGCCCAGAGCGGTTCGCCCCCATGGCGCAAGTCACCAACACGCGACGACCAGCCCGAATCTCCTGAGCGAGGGCCGTGCCGATAGCCGCCACCTTCTTCTGGATGAGCGCAGGGACCGGCTTGTACGGGTCGTCATCCATCGGCACGTAGACCGCTTGCTTCGTGCGCGGAAGCGCCCGCAGCTGCGGTTGAAGCTCCTCCGCGCAGAAGACCACGATGTCGAACGGACCGAACGCAGAGATCGGCGGTCGCGGGTAAGACCCCTGCGCCAGACCAGGGATGATCCAGTGAAAATCAAGTGTCGACATGTCTGACAAATCATAGCCCGCACAACCCGAAAACGCAACTTGTTTTGTCAGACAAAAGAGGGTAAGGTCGCCGCATGATCGCCGAGAAAGCGCCGGAGGAAACCCACATCCGCATTGATATTCTCTACAGACGGCTCGCGCAGGGGCTGGATTATCAAGTGGCGGTGGGCTTCAGGGGGGCAAAGCCCGCGGGGTACGGGCCTCGGGTGACGTGCGGGATTTTGTTCATCGCGCTCGGGTGCTTCGATTTGTGCGAGGGGATTTCTCGGGATGTGGGGGAGAGGTATACGGAGCACGTGATGGTGAATACGGATTCGCGGCAGATATATTCGACCAAAAAGAGTGAGGCGCGGGACGTTGTCTCGACTGTCATAGCGCAGCTCGCGAGCGATGCGGGGGTGCCGGCGTCTGCGATGACCGAGGCGATGGTTTCTCGGTTGATTGGAGAGGCTGTGGAGGTTCTCAACAACGACATTCCTGTGAAAATCAACGCGACTGGAGGTGCCGCTTGATCCGCTTCCGCCTTGTCGAAGATGAGCGCCGTTACATCGCGCTCCGCACGGAGCTGTACGTGCGCCTTGCGCAGTCGGGTGCAGACGTCTCCGCCATCGCCGACATCTTGCGCAACCTCGGTAAGATCGAGTCCTTCTCTTATGCGGAGGGCATCCGCCAGGGCGTCATCGCCATGAGCGCGCAGACGGGTGACGCCGTGGATACTTCGGCGCTCGATGTCCACCACCAGCTCTACGGCCACGCGGATACCCCGCTGCACGAGGTCGAGCGCATGGAAGGGATCGCAGGGTACGGTGTCTGTGAAGAACGCCCTTGGGAGTTCGCACCGCTGACGCTGGGTGAGGCGAAAAAATACTACGCGGCGCCGGTGCCGTCTGCTCGGGCGGAGGACTGTCTGGAGGACTTGCAGGAGTCTTCGCGAGGCAAGACGCTGGCGGAGATATTCAGCGAGGAGGTGGCGGAGGATGCGACCGACGAGCATCTGCACCGGGTGGCGTCCCCGGATTTTCTCGACCGGGTGCGCGAGGAGCTTCTGAACGCGCAGAGGACGTTTGAATCTTGGTCGGATCTGATTTACCATCTGCATCGCGCGACAGGTGTCGATGCAGGTGCGCTCGATCTCCAGCTTTCGACGGCTGAGGGCCGTGCGGTTCTCGATCAAGCCGGATTTTTCAATCTCTCGCCTGATGAAACATTCGACATGGCTCGGTATTTCGAAGAGAGCCCTGTGCGGATCCAACAAGACGAACCCTGATGCCAAAAAACTTTTTCGAGCTTTCAGACGAGGATTCGGACGATGATGCGGACCGCCGGCTTGCCGAGCGGCTCTCGTTGTCCATGCGTTTGCAGCCGAAACCGAAGGCAAAGCCGAGGGCGAAGAAGGCTTCGGTCAAGAGGGCTTCTGCTCGCCGGGGCTCAAAGCGTCGGGGCTCAAAGCGCCGAACGTCACGTCCTCTGGTCCAGCCTGTCGCCGCGGCGGTGCGTCCGGCGCCTGCGCCTGCGGCTCGTCCGGCGCATGCAGCAGATCTGGACATCGTCGCAAACGCGCTGAACGCCTCGCGCAACGTGTTCGCGACGTACCTGGATTGGCGCGAGGCCCGAGAGGCAGGGCCGCTCTTTCACAAACTTGTGGAAGTGTCCGACGCCGCAAGCAAGGCGTCCGAAGAAAGCTACTCGGCTGCCGCGCGGCGACGGGCGGCGGGTGAGCAAGAAAAGGCTTCGCTCCTCAGCGCAGCCGCCGTTACGGCGGCTGGCGCAGCGCAGCTCGGGAACCTGTGCGCCCAATTGGCCCAGGCAGGACGATTCCCAGACGATGCAGATCGTCAAAAACAGTGGGAGCTGTACCTGAGCGTGTCCAAGCTCCTACAGCGCGCGTACGCGGTGCTCGACGCCAAAGACGAGCTAGTTCAAGCCCAGGCGCAGGTAGCTGCGCTACCCGCCGCAGCCCCCGAAAAGTTCTGGCGCGAGGTCGAGGCCGATGACGCTCGCCGCGCTGCACAGGCAGACGCCCCGGTGAAGCCCCTGAGTGTGCAGGAAATGCGCGAAGGTCTCGAAGACCTTGAGATGGAGGAGAGAGTCCGGGGCATCGGCCTGCCCAATCAGGCGGAGCCTGTTGGTGAGCCTCCGGTACGTGCGCCGTACATGGCAGGCGGCGGGACCGAGCTGGCAACGGCTTGGACCGGCCTGTTGCGGTTTGTCCCGCAGACCGTGACACAGCTAGGGATCGCGAGAGAGGTGCGAGAAGGTACGCTGTACCAACAGCACCTCGGAAGCGGCGCCTACGCTACGGCGTTCGCGCTCCCCAACCCGATGTACGTTCTCAAGCTGACTACGGACGCGGAAGATGCCTACATCTCGATGAAGCTCGCAGAGGCGAGCCGAGAGGGACGACCGCCCGTTGGTCTCATCCGTACGTACATGGTTTTCAGGATCAAGCTGCCATTCGATATCCGGACACGAATGAGCGAGAATGTCAGTACCGTCTACGGTATGGTGACGGAGCGTGTTCTTGCGCTCAGTGATTTCATGAGCAAACGCGCTACTTCGCCGCTGGTTGATCGCGCGATGGAGACGAAAAAAATAGGTCGTCAAAGCGCGTTCGGCCTGATGAACACGGCGTATGACGAAGCCTCTAAAATCGTCGGTCAGCATAACTTGAAGTCATACCTCGCCATATATGGTAGTCGCACGCAGACAGGCCGCGATTGGCTCGAAGCCTCTGAATGGTGCGCGTCCCGAGGGCTCGTGTTCGGATCGGATGCGCACGCGGGTAATTTTGCCGTCGCATGGCGCGACGGACAATTCTGTGCTGTGAAGTCCGATCTCGGGCACAACAGCGTCCTCGGTGGCAAAGCATTGGCGAGCAAAGGGGCTTCACGTCTCCCGCTCGCCGCGAACAAAAGGGACCGAACATGAAAAAGACGACCAAGACGTTTATGAAAGCTCCTCCGAACGGACAACTCATGCAGCTCGCGCCTGCGCCTGAGCCTGTCGAGGTTCCCATGGACCCGCACGACGTCGTACTCGTGCAGCTGGCCTCCGAGAGGTTGCAGAACGCGCAACTGCACATGCAGAACCGTCAAGGCGAGCTGACCGCTCTGGTCGCTCAGCTGCGGCCGAAGTACGAAGACGGCGGGCACACCGTGCAAACCATCGACATCGCTCGCGGTGTGCTGACGCGCATGCCTCGGTGAGACGATGCCCCGCAGCTCTCGTAGAAGGACGTCGAAGGGACTCTCGCGAAATCCAAAGATCGTGGGATTCGCTCTCGTCCCCAACCGAGATATGCGGGGCCTTTTCGACTCCTGTTTCCGTGCGCTACGCGAACGTTTTCCTGATTTTCCGAACGTGAGCTTCCGTCTGCATGAGGATGCGGGCGATCAGGGCCGTCATTACGCGTACTGCGAACAGAAGCCCGATCGTTCGCTGCACATCACGTTTGCTCCCGACGCCGCGGAGCTTTCAAAAAAGCACATCATCGGCCTGATGTACCACGAGCTAGGGCACGCGGTTGATTTCGAGTATCCGGGGCGGCATCTGACGTACCGGCTCGGCAGCGGCATCCCTCGCGAACGCGAGCGCCGCGCGGACGAAATTGCTCGGCGTGTCTTTGGGGTCGACATCCAGTACGATCCCCGCATCGGCTACGTCCAGTGTGTACGCTGTGACGGCGTGTCTCCCCGCCCGAGAGGTCTGAAATGAGCGAAAGCGTCCGCTACGTCCGTTACAAGAGCAAGGCAGGTTTCGTGGCGCGCGGCGGACCAAAAGTGGAGCCGCCGACCCAAGACCTTCACATGGCCCGCACTTTCTACCTGGTCGCGCAGCTCGAAGCTGCCAACTGGGGCACCGTGCAGAACTACGACGGCGCGGCGATGAGCGCTGGGCCTTTGCACGTCATTGGCGTCTACCCTGCGACGGGGCAGCAGGGGCCGCTCTGGTCGATGCTCCGTCGGGTGTTCGATGCTTCTTCTTCGGGGAACATCGGCGCGCTGAAGAGCAGATTTTCGGAGATCGGGTGGAACGTCGGATCTGACGGCGTGGTGCGTAACGCAGCCGGCACGCCTGTCCCAGGCGCGACGCTCGTCGAACAACTGTCGGGCCCTGGTGGCGTCGTACCCGCGGCTGGCCCTGTGAATGAACGAGCCAAGGCGTGGACGGTGGCTTTCCACAGGGCGTTCACCGACTCGAAGAGCTACGCGGGTCAGTACGAAGGCACCATTGATTGGCTGCTCGCAAATTTCACGTCCGAGGCCGCCGCGTACGACAAGTACGTCTCTGCTTTCCCTACGGCTGCGACGGGTAGGGCTTGGTTGCGGACGGCGAACATGGCGCAGGTTGGTCCTTACATGGACCTCGCCATGGCGGTTTACCACGCGTTTAGCGTCAACGCTCCAGGGGCGGCGAAGACGATTCTCGACCGCGTGCTCGCGCAAAATCTCGGAGAGAAGGCGTTCGCGAAGGCGCTCGTATCTGCGCTTGGTAAGAGCACGTACGGCAACTGGATCGAACGCGGGCGGCGCACGATGCTGGTGGTGACACGAAGCGGTTTGTGGCCACCTGCGGTCGTCGAGGATGTTTATCCGGGTGCGAGGGCGGCGTCGATGATCGCATACGCAACCGAGGGGTTTCCCTACGTGCTCGTGCTTCTCGGGCTCAGCTCAGGCTGGTGGTATTTCTTCCGGCTGAAGTCGTGACGACTGTCGTGCTGATCGGCGACAGCCACATGGAGGCCATCGCGAATGACCTCGCACCTCTGCTCGCTCGCCAAGATCTGCACGTCGTCCGCGCCGTCGCGAGCCGCGGTAAGTCCACGGCTTGGTACGTAGAGACAGGTAAACTCGGAGAGATCGTCGCGGAATTTCGTCCGGACATCGTAGTCGTCGAGCTGGGGACAAACGACCAACCGAACGTCAACTACACGCGAACACTCGCGGCGGCGGTTGCGCAGATCCGGGCACAAGGCTCACCCGAAATCATCTGGTTCGGGCCCTCCTACAGCGCGGGTTCGCTGTCGCCACGACTCGCTGAGATCCGCTCTCGCCAGTCCGCCACACTCCCAGGACTGAACGTTCGCTGGTTCGATTCCTGGCCCATGACGAGAACCGGACACGGACCGGACGGTATACACTTCACCCGAGCCGGTTACCAAGCCTGGGCTGAAAAAATGTCAGACAAAATCGAAGTGGTTTCGCAACCTTCGCTCGTGCTACCGTTGGCGGTCGCGCTTGCGGTGGCCGGTGGAATCTTCCTCGCCAAGGCTTTTTTCCGATGAGATTCATCACCAACATTCCCTCCGGTGGTGGCGGCGGAGGCGGTCAAGGCCCGCCGGGACCACCAGGCCCAGGGGGGCCTTCTGGACCGCCCGGACCGCCCGGACCTCCGGGTCCGCCTGGGCCTGATTCGGGCTCTTCGCCGAACTACGTCTTCGCGGACTTCGGCACCCAAGATCCAAGCCAGGGTCGCTACACGTCGTGGACGGATCTCATGGCGGAGCTGGCGACTATCCAGCTCGGCGCCGCCCCCTTGGTGCGACTCGCGCTCCAGACAGGACCGTTTGTCGTGCCACTCGCGGGCATGCCGGTCAACGGCTGGGACTTCCGCGGCGGCACCATCGGGAGCTTCTACGGGGCAACCGGCGCAGTGGTGCTCGATGTTCCGGACGGCGTGAAGTTCGACATGCTCTTCGGCATCGGAGAACTAGGGGGCGTAAACGGCTCTGTTGTGATGAAGATCGACCCGGCACTAAACACGGGCGTCCTAGAGTTTTCGGCGCTCCCGCTGGGTAGCGCGTACATTTTTTCGATCGGCAGTGGCAGTGCAGTAGACCATTCGACCAACACGGGCGCTCTCATGCGCTCTCCTGGCGGCTTTCCGACGACGACGATGGTGCTCGCGCTGACAGCAGCTAATCAGAACGTGGGACTCGCGCCTCCGCTTTCCGGCCCGCTGCTGGAGCTGAACGGAGACGACGGTGCAGTGGGTGTTCAGCGGATCTCTCCAGGCGGTCTGCCAGACAACTGGCTCGTAGGTGGTGGTCCGACCTCAAGCCTTGTCAGCATCTACGACATCAACGCGAACCCCAACACACTAAACCCTGCGGCTTGGGTGCCCGGTTTCACAGGCGGCGGCGTCGTCTACCCATTCCCGCTTGAGCTGTCGAGCCTGCTATTTTATGACGATTTCCTCGTCGCCCCGGCCCTTGGAGCGTCGAACGTCCAGGGCGCCATTGATGCCCTCAAAGGCGCGAGCAGTCCGGGGTTCCTCTCTGGCGCGTGGTTGCAGGCGGGACTGTCTTTGCGTGATGCGGTCTACTCGACACCTGTAGCGGATACGCTCGGGCTCGCCGATCGCGCCGGCCTGGCTACCGTCTTGCCGTTCGTGGGGCTGATTTCGTCGATCCCTGCGCCTGGTACGGCGAGGGTGACCTATGCCGGCGAGTTTCCCTGGGGCGCTCTCGGCGGGCCACCACTCACGCCCGGTGCCGTCTACTACCTCGGCGCGGCAGGCGCGCTCACCACGACTCCCCCAGCGTCGCCGCCGGACCCATCGGGCACCGTCCTGCTTCGTGTCGGATACGCGAAAAGCGTAACGGTGCTCGTGCTCTCTCCTGGAGAGCCCGTAGTGCTTCTCTAGCAAGC
>Ga0163153_10007130_pt1 | contig 12178 bp, 8 predicted proteins | sample OliLakLV19MP6IB1_FD_148629 | JGI IMG/M metagenome (GOLD analysis project Ga0163153, IMG submission 148629) | Freshwater microbial mat bacterial communities from Lake Vanda, McMurdo Dry Valleys, Antarctica - Oligotrophic Lake LV.19.MP6.IB-1 | ecosystem: Environmental > Aquatic > Freshwater > Lake... | reverse complement strand
CCTCCTTGGGCTGGTCTTCTTGACACAAGCCATTCTGAGGAGGAGCCTTGCGTTCACCTATCCCAATCGATGGACTTGGAACTACTGAGTGTAGTCATCTTGCTCCGCAAGATGGCACAGCACGCCACGGCGTGCGAGTCGTAGGGCGGGTCGAGCGGAGGTGGATTAATCCATATCGCAACGGCCCAATCCGCGCTGACCCGCCGTTCGCGGGCGTCTGCGCCCTCGCCAAGGAATCGACTAAAAGTCGGCCGAGTTCCGTCCGTGGCACGGCGGCCCCCGCGCCGTCATTTCCTTTCCGCGATCACGCGCGGTAGGCGGCCAACGGCTGATTGTTGAAGTCGCCGCCGACGAACAGCAGATCTTGCTGCTCCTCTTTCCCGCGGGCCAACATCACGTTGAACGACTCCCCGTCACCCTGCGGGTCGCCGTTTCGCTTGCGTAAATAAACGATGTAGGGGTTGCCCCAGTTTTCGAAGAGGAGGAAGGGGTGCTCGGTATCTCCTCGAACCATCGAACCCGCCAGGTAGATTCGCTTACCCTTGAGTGCTTCCCCAGAATCTGAGTGTCGAGACGTCAGCCCGACGCCGGGTAAGGCGGCCGGAATCGAAATACAACACCGGCCATGTGAAGCGGGCGGAATGCTATCATACTCCGCCGGCGGCGGAAGCGAGCAAGCGCGCCCCCGTCAAAAACCCGTCGAGGTTTTCCAATGCTCGCCTGATACTACGGTGGCGGCTCAGATAGATTGCCGGGGAAAATGCGTCCGATGCGTCCGATGCGTCCTGTCTAGCATTTGGCGCGTCCGGATGCGTCCGACGCCGCGATGAATGCGTCCGAAAGTGCGTCCGACGGCTGCTCGGGAATTTGCGTCCACACCGTCCACACCGTCCATAGCGTCCATAGCGTCCGAAGCGTCCGGTGTTCTTGGTTCCGACGGCGGGTTGCCGTTTCGGGACGGTAGCGGCCGGCGTAAATCACCGTGGGCTCGACCGTCCCTACCGTCCCACCCCGGATGGAGGAGGGACGGTTCCGGTTTTAACTCGGGGTTCGCCTTCGAATTGTCAAAGAATCTGCGGGACGCCGGTGTTGTCGGCACGAGATCACTGCTAGTTGCAATCTAGGTGGACTGCATTCGATCGGTTCATTGACACTAATCGAACACGAATCCGGATCGGACCGGGGGGAACAGATGGAGCCTGCTTTTCCGGTGCGTGAACCTCGGCTTGCTTGCGGTTCGGCGCGCACGGGGACAAGATAGAGACCCGCCCGTTGGTCGTCCCGTCTCGCCCCGCCAGGATCCCGCCGTCATGCACCGTGCCCTATTAGTTCCGTTTGCGGTTGCATCGCTTTGCTTCGTAGGGGCGGCGTCGACGGACCTGCCCGCCGCCCGCGGTCGCGAGGGATTCAACGAAGCGGTCGTTGATGCTCCGCTGCCGGCGGCCGAAGCGGCGGCCACGATGGTGGTGCCCGAAGGTTTTCAGGTTGCGCTGTTCGCAGGCGAACCCGACGTCAAACAGCCGATCGGATTTGCGATCGACGATCGCGCGCGCCTGTGGGTCGCCGAGGCTTACAACTATCCGCGGCATGGCACCGGGTCGGGCGACCGCATCGTGATTTTCGCCGACGAGGACGGCGACGGCCGGTTCGACAAGCGAACCGTTTTCTACGAGGGGCTCAATTACGTCACCGGGATTGAAGTCGGCTTCGGTGGGGCCTGGGTCATGTCGCCGCCGAACCTCTATTTCATTCCCGATCGCGACGGCGACGATTCTCCCGACGGCCCGCCGGAGGTGCTCTTGGACGGCTTCGGCAACCACGCCAACGCCCACAACCTGGCGAACGGTTTTTCCTGGGGGCCCGACGGATGGTTGTACGGTACGCACGGCCGCACGAACTGGTCGCTGTTAGGAAAGCCCGGCACGCCCCAAGCCGATCGCGTTCGTTTCGACGGCGGCGTTTATCGGTATCACCCGCTGCGGCACGTTTGGGAACCGTACGCCGACGGCACGACGAACCCCTGGGGAATCGACTGGAACGACGTCGGCGAAGCGTTCGTTTGCAATTGCGTGAATCCGCACTTGTTCCACGTCATTCCCGGCGCTCATTACGAGCCCTGGCGTAATCGCGAGTCGAGTCAATATGCCTACCGCCGCATCGACACGATCGCCGATCATTTGCACTTCGTCGGCCGAGGCAACGTGCGCGACGGGCTGGGCTCGCAGGCCGAAGACGCCGCCGGTGGAGGCCACGCCCATTGCGGAACCATGGTCTATCTCGGCGACAATTGGCCGGAGAAATATCGCAACACGCTGTTCACCAATAACATTCACGGCCGGCGAATCAACAACGATTTGCTCGCCCGCCGCGGTTCGGGTTACACGGCCTCGCACGGACCCGACCTCTTGCGCTCGCAAGATCCGTGGTTCATGGGGGTGACGCTCCGCTACGGACCTGATGGAGCGGTGTTCGTTTGCGATTGGTCGGACACGGGAGAATGCCACAGCACGAAGAACACGCGGCGCGAGACGGGCCGGATTTATAAGATTTCGTACGGAAAGCCGGCCCCGCCTGATGGAGGCTCGGCAAAGCTAGAAGGCACAGCGACGTTCGATCTCAGCCGCCTCACCGACTTGGAACTGGCCGAGCGGCAACTGCACCGCAACGACTGGCATGTGCAGCACGCTCGCCGACTGCTCCAAGAGCGCGCGGCGGCGGGCCGCGACCTGACCGAAGTCGCCCGCCGGCTCCAAACCGTATTCGCCGACGACTCCAACGTTCCGCGAAAACTGCGGGCCCTCTGGGCCTTGCACGTCATCGGACGGCTCGACGCCGAGTTTCTCACGGCTCAGTTGAATCACGAAAGCGAGTACGTTCGCGCCTGGTCACTCCGGCTGTTGGCCGAACCCGGCGAACCGCCGCCGGCAGCCCTGGCGAAGTTCAGCGACCTGGCCGAGAGCGATCCGTCGCCGTTGGTCCGCCTCCATCTGGCGAGCACGCTCCAGCGGCTCACCTTGGACCGGCGCCGGCCGATTGCCGAAGCCCTCTCGCGTCACGCGGAGGATGTGAACGATGAAAACATCCCGCTGATGATCTGGTACGGCATCGAGCCGCTGCTCGCCGGAGACACCGAGCCGCTGATCGCCGAAGACGTGAAACGCTTCGTGGAGTTGGCGGCCACGACGAAAATTCCGCTGCTGGCACGGCACATCGGTCGGCGAACGGCTTCGACTCCCGATCTGGATGCGGCCCTGCAGACGCTCTCCGTGCGGTTCGCCGGTGTGGAAGGCGAACCGCAGGCGGAACTGATTGCAGGCGTAATCGAAGGGTTGGAGGGTCGTCGCAGCGTCGCCATGCCGCCCGGTTGGCCGGCGGCCTACGCCGAACTCCAGGCGAGTTCGCGGGAATCGGTTCGCGAGCGATCGCTCGAGCTCGCCTTGATTTTCGACGACCCTCGGGCGCTGGCCCTGTTGCGCAAGCGGGCCGTCGACACGTCGCAAGGCGTGGAACTGCGGAATCGGGCGGTCGAGGCGCTGGTGGCCAAACGACCCGTCGACCTCGCCCCGCTCCTATTGGAGTTGGTGCGCGATTCGGCGACCCGGCGCGCCGCGATTCGCGGACTCGCCGAATACGATCATCGCGAGACTTCGGCGACCTTGTTAGCCGGCTACGATCGTTTCGACGCGGCGGCTCGCCAGGATGCGCTACAGACGCTGAGTTCACGTCCTGCATGGGCCGTGCCGTTGCTGGATGCGGTCGAAGCCGGCCAAATTCCGCGTACCGACGTGACGGCCTACACGGCTCGGCAGTTACTGAGTTTGAACGTCGAGCGAATCAACAACCGACTGCAAACGCTATGGGGCCAGGTTCGGACGACCTCGGCCGAAAAGCGTAAGCTCATCGCCGACGTCAAAAAACGGCTGACGCCGGAATCGCTCGCCGGCGCCGATCGTTCCGCCGGCCGAGCTTTGTTTCAGAAAACCTGCGCGAACTGCCATCGCTTCTTCGACGCCGGCGGCGAAATCGGCCCGAACATCACCGGTTCGCAGCGGACGAATCTCGACTACTTGTTGCAAACGGTCTTCGACCCGAGTGCCGCCGTCAACAAAGACTACCGGATGCAGATCATCGAAACGTCGGCGGGCCGCCTCATCACGGGCCTGATCGTGAGCGAAACGAAAGCGGCGGTCACGGTGCAAACCTTCAACGAGAAGATCGTCGTGCCGATCGCGGAAATCGACGCGCGGTCGGAGTCGCCCCTCTCGATCATGCCCGAGGGCATGCTGCAAAACCTGTCGACGTCGGACATCCGCAATTTGTTGGCCTATCTGATGGGCCCCACGCAGGTGCCGTTGCCGGAAGGCGGACCCTGACGCCACCGGGTGACGCACCTCGCGTCGTCATGCGACACGTCCGCATGCATGGCTCCGGAGATTCCCTAGAGGGGCGGGTGCCTGATTAGAATCAGGTCGGTGCTTATTCGATCAGGCCGCCGAACCGGGTCCACGTCGCGGCCGGCCAGTACCTGTACTGCACGTCGCCGAGCACGTCGCCCAGGGCCACGAAGCCCATCGTGCGGCTGTCGCGCGAATTGTTCCGGTTGTCAGAACGACTTCTGTTGAACGACCGCAGATGGGAGTGCCATTTCAGGAGACGTTTGAACCGGCGAAGGCACTTCGGTCACGCGATCTAACCCTTGCCTGGTAAACGAGAATAACTCGCCACCCTATGAGTTTGGCGAGCCATTCCGATTTCGAGTCGGGGCGACAAGACGGCTATTGAACTTTTCCTGACCGGAATTGCTGGCTGGGACACCGGCTTGCGGCGGCGGATGGAGGACGGAAAGCCTGTCTCAGAATGACCTTGCGCCCTCACCCACCCAGCATCCCATGATTGCGCCTCACGGCGACGGCGCGACGGCCTCGGGCGGCGGTTGAGCGCACTAGCTACCGCGCCTCGGCAGGCATTGCATGATGCGCATTCCCCGCACCCGGCCGGATGACGCCGTCTTCCATCTCATATGTGGTGTCGAACACTTCCAGAGTCCGCTCGTCGTGCGTGACTACGATGACGCCGGCGTTCTGTTCGTGAGCGACCTTGGCGAACAGTTCCATCACCTGCCGACCGCGATTTCGGTCGAGGGCGGCAGTCGGTTCGTCGGCGAGAATGATGCTCGGCTGATTGGCCAGGGCACGGGCGACTGCGACTCGCTGTTGCTGGCCGCCCGACAGTGCCGCGGGCATGTTGTCGGCGCGGTCGGCCACGCCGAGGTAATCGAGTAGCTCCAAGGCACGTTGGCGAGCCTTACCGGGACGCCAGCCCGCCAGTTCGAGGGCCACTTGGACGTTCTCCCGGCCAGAGAGGAAAGGGATCAGGTTCGACTTCTGGAAGATGTAGCCGATGTGCTTCCGCCGGAAAGCGGTCGGGTCCACGATGGCTCGCGGGCCGTCCATCACAAGCTGCCCGTTGATCAGGATCTGCCCGGCGGTGGGCGGATTGATTAACCCCACAGCCGTCAGGAAAGTGGACTTGCCGGACCCGCTCGGCCCCAGCAGGGCGACCACCTCGCCGCGACGGACGCCCAGCGATACGTCGCGCATGGCCACCACTTCAGTATTGCCGCTACCGTAGACCTTCGTAAGCAGTTTGGTCTCGATGGCCAATGAATCGCTCACAAGTTCTCCTCAACCCGATAGGGCCTCGTTGGGGCTGACGCGCGCGGCCTTCCACATACCCAGAAGACTCGAAAGGACCGAGATTCCCAACACGATCACGGCTAGCTCGATCAGGTCGTTCTCCGTCAAAATGACCCGGCGCGGGAAGCGGGGGAAAATCCGTTGGCCCAGCAGGTAGGCGATGCCATAGCCGAGGGCACCGAGGACGAGGGCCTGCTGTAGGATCATCCCCAGGATCACACGGTTCGGAGCGCCGATGAGTTTCAGTAGGGCGATGGATTGCAGCTTGTCCAGAGTCATCGTGTACAGGATCAGCGCCATGACGATGGCGGAGATGATCGTGAGAAGCACTCGGAACAGGCCGATCTGGAGTTTTGCTTTTTCCACCGGGCCGGCCAACATGAGTTGACGTTCGTCTTCCCGCGTATGGACCGATACATCGGCCCAACCGGAGATCGTGGAGGCCACTGTAAGCGGATCAACGCCGGACTGCACGCGCACGAGAATGGCGCTGACGGCAGGCGGGGCGAGGGCAGGAATGGCGGCCGACACCCCCTCGGCCCGGTCGAGCAAGCCCGGCTGGGTGCTGCTCAGGTCAATGCGATCCGCACGGCCGCGGCGAGCGGCCCGTTCCAGACGGATGGCTTCGCCCGGCAGGTCGAATTGGACCGCTTGCGCATCCAACGCGGTGAAAAACGCCAGGCCGTTTCCGCCGGAGTCAATCATACCCGTGGTCAGACCAACGACGGTGAACGTGTCCTTGCCAAGGGGGATTTGCTCATCCAGTTCCAGGCCCAGCGTCCGGTCTGCAATCATCTCATAGTGATTCTGGGCCAACGGTCGCCCGGCCATCAGCGGCAGCCATTCACCCCGGTCGGTCGGCCAATCCAGACCGAGAACGGCCATGCGAAGCGGCTTGCCGCGATGCTCGCGCTGGATGGTATGAAACACGAACTTCCGCGTGTCGGCGACACCGGCGATGGCGGCGACACGGTCCACCAGATTGGGAGGCAATCGCGAAACTTCGGCGAACGGCCCGCGCGTGCCGCGTTGCACCACCCACAGGTCGGCACCAGCTTTATCCACCAACAGCGTCGCGTCCTCGATGATGCCACGGTAGATGCCGCCCATGCCCATGACGATCATGAGCAGCATCCCGATCCCCAGTGCCGTGAGGGCAAATCGGCCCAGGTTGTGCCGGATATCTTTGACCGCGAGATTCATCGCCCCACCACCCTCTGGCCGTCGGCCACCTTGGCCCCGTTTGTCCCCGCCGGCGCGAGGACGACCTCGCCAGGCTTTAGCCCTTCAAGCACTTCCGCCATGTCCCGGCCCCGCAGACCCAAAGTCAAGGAACGCCACTCCGCACGACCCTTCGCGTCCACGAATACACCGGGCTGGCCTTCACGCCAGACGAGGAAACGAAGGGGGACGATCGCTTCGGCGTGCTTGCGGGCGGTTTCGATGTAGACCTCGGCTCGCTGGCCCACCGACCAGTTCGCGGGTAGCTGCTGCGGGGCCACATCCACGCGCGTTTCGCGGGTCTCGCGGTCGGTCTCTCGGCCCAGCCGGAGGACCTTACCGGCGTAGGAGCGGTCCGGTTCAGAGCGGAACACGACCCGAGCCGGCTGCCCCGGTTGCAGCCGGGCCATCTGTGTCTCGTCCACCCAGGCACCAACCCACAACTCCTCGGTCGCAACCATTGCCAGGATGGAACTGCCCGGAACCACGACGTCACCCGCGTTGCGGTCCCGGCGAACCACGATTCCCGCGAACGGGGCCTTGATGATTGCATCATCCAGCCGGGCCTGGCGAAACTCCAGGGCCTTTTCCGTGGCCACCAGTTGCTTTCGCCCCTCGGCCAGGGCTGCCTCGGCACGGGATTGACCGGCCCGGGCAACGGCGAGGGCCTCCACGGCTCCGTCGAAATCCTCCTGGGACACGGCCTTGGCCAACAGTAGCCGTCGTTGGCGGCTTTCGTTCGCCGTCGCCAATTCCAGGGTTGCCTTGGCGTGAACGATGTCGGCTTGCAACCGCTCGACGGTGGCCTTCCTTGCGGCTACGTTGGCTTCTTCGATCTCGACCTCGTGTTTCAGGTCATCGTCAGCCAGCCTTCCCACAATTTGCTCGGCTTTGACCTGATCACCTTGGTCCACGTCCACCTTCGCCAGGCGACCGGGGATTTTGGTACTGATGGTTGCCTTGACGTGCGCCTCCAGCGTGCCTGTGCCCATCACTTCGGCAACAACCTCGCCGGGTGCGACCGGGTGTTGTTCAGCCGCAACCGGGGCGAACTTGAACCACCAGACCGCCGCACCGATCAGAGCCAGCAACAGCGCGATCTTGCCGGCCGTCCGGAGGCGGCGACGCCAAGCTCCAGATCGTTCAGCGGCCATCGGCGATCTCCTTCACCATGTGCTTCACTTCAGGTTGTCCTCGGGAAGGCGGAGTTTCGTAGACTCCTCTCGTGCAACTTGGATCATTCTGCCGGGCACTCGACTTCTCGCATCGTGAATCTTCTCACACAAGTCCATTTCACGGGCGATTTGGATTTCCCTCGTCGTTGTCATAGACAGGGGGCGAACTCGGCCCGCAGCTTCCGCTAAGTCGATCCTGCTCCCGTTTGCGCGTTGGACGGCCCTCTTTCAAGTCTTCTGCAAGACGATCGTGAGGAATAGCCATTGCACCTTCTCCTTTTTACTAGCAAAGGGTATGCCGACGCATCCATCGGATCGGAAGTGCTTGCGCAGGGACAAGTAACAGCGATTTTGCTTGGCTCTACATCTGCCGCATCAAGGTTCAGCCGTCCCAAGCCGTGCGGAAATGCACATGGTCGAACGGAAAGCTACGTGACCGCCGCCAGGGCGAAAGACTTCCTTCAATGCCTTACGCTCGCACATGCGAAGGAATTGCTTCGGGCCGGTAAAACCATTTTGGGCACTGCGTTCGAAGCCGGTCTATCCGGCCCCAGTCGCTTGCACGACCTTTGCGTCGAGCTCGAAGCGGCCTCTCCGGGTGAAATGAAATTGGGCGGCAACGGTTGGGCGATCACAGCCGGATTTGCAAACACGCCGTTCGGTAAGTGCCTGATCGGGGAAAGTCCGCGCGGCATCTGCCATTTGTCATTCATCGATTCCGCAACCGACGCGGAAGCGTTATCTGAAATTCGGGAAGCATGGCCGAACGCGCGCTTGGTGCGTCGAGATGCTTCCGCATCAAGAATTGCGAACCGCATATTTTCCAATGCCGCAAGCGCAAATCACGCGCCGCTTCGTGCCCTTGTGTCGGGTTCCGCGTTTCAAGTTAGAGTTTGGCGAGCATTGCTCGGCGTTCAGCCTGGAGCGCTGACCACCTACGGTCGCTTGGCCGAGGCAATCGGTCAATCAGGTGCGTCCCGTGCGGTCGGATCTGCAATAGGAAAGAATCCGGTGGCTTATCTCATTCCCTGTCACCGCGTGATTCGCGAGACGGGCGTCTTGGGTCATTATCGCTGGAACGCCCTTCGTAAGCGGGCAATGTTGGCTTGGGAGAGCGGAAGAGAGAGGCGGCGTCATGACCCGTGAACGCTCCGTTTACCAACCTGTTCTCGAGCGAGTTCTCACTCATGCCGCGGCGCACTTGGAAAGCCTACAAGACGCCCCCGTTTCAGCGCTAGTGACCAAGGAACAACTGCGTTCTCGATTGGCTCGATCGTTGCCCGCTCGTGGCACGGATCCTGCTCACGTAATCGACGACTTGGTGGCGGACACCGCGGGCGGACTGCTCGGCAGTCCCAGCGGCCGATTTTTCGGCTGGGTGATCGGCGGTTCGCTACCTGCCGCCTTAGCCGCGGATTGGCTGACCTCGACCTGGGATCAGAACGCTGCGCTCTACGCATGCGGACCGGCGGTGGCCGTCATCGAAGAGATTTGCGGCCGGTGGCTTAAGCAATTACTCGGAATCCCTGAGAAAGCAAGTTTCGCGCTCGTAACCGGTTGCCAAATGTCGCACGTCACATGTCTTGCGGCGGCCCGTCATCACCTGTTGGAGGCCGGCGGCTGGGACGTTGAAACCAAGGGCTTGTGGGGTGCCCCGCGGATCTGCTTATTGACGGGTACGCACAGACACGGATCAATCGAACGGGCAGTGCGATTACTGGGACTTGGGCGAGAATGCATCGTCGATCTTCCACTCGACGACCAGAGCCGACTGAGCAGCCTATCATTAGAAAAAGCACTGAAGGAGAGAGAAGGCGATCCTAACATCGTCGTTCTGCAGGCGGGCGACATTAACACGGGAAGCTTTGATCCGTTCCGGGAACTTATTTCACTTGCTCACGAGCATCATGCATGGGTTCACGTCGACGGAGCGTTCGGCCTGTGGGCAAACGCTAGTCCCAAGTTGCGCCATTTCTTGAACGGCGCGGAGGCGGCGGATTCGTGGAGTACTGACGGCCACAAATGGCTCAATGTCCCTTACGATTGCGGATATGCGTTCGTCGCTAACGCAAACGCCCATCGCGACTCATTGTCGCTACGAGCGTCGTATCTAACGCATGGGGGCGTTACGGGAAGCTCCCGCTCGCCCGCATCCAGGCCGGCTAGCAAGTTCGCCGGCCGGGGTATCGAAGGCGAGGGAGTTTTAACGCCAAGACGCAAAGGTGCAGAGGCGCAAAGAAATTCGGAGGGAGGGTTTGTCTCTGCAGAATCGGAAAACGGACGACTTCGCTCCAGGTCCGCGACTGGGCAGGCAGGCTCGACCAAGCGGAGCTTGGCCCTACGTGCTGGTGTCCGTGTTTCGGAGTCGCATGCTGCGCATGCGATTGCCCTCTCGGCGGAGCGAGAGGACTACTTTGGTCGCGGAGCAGGCATGCTGCCGGACGCATTGTGTTGACGGACGAAATAAATCAGCAATCCCATGCCGAGAAGCGTACTCAGGACCGAGCCGAGCAACGTGCCGAACTTCCCGGCCGAGAGAAGCTCCGGTTCCAACGCCAGCCCGGCGATGAACAGCGACATGGTGAAACCGATACCGGCCAGGCAGCCGGCACCGAAGAGGACTTTCCAGGTTACCCCGTCGGGCAGTTTCGCCAGGCCGAGCGTCACGGCCGCCCAGCTAAACGCCACGATACCCAGAGGCTTGCCGAAGACCAGGCCGGCGGCGACGGCCAGAGCGACCGGTTCCGCCACGGCAGCCAACTCCACCCGCACACCGGCATTCGCCAGGGCAAACAAGGGCATGATCCCGAACGCCACCCAAGGGTGAAGCGCCGTTTCCAAACGATCCAGCGGGGAGATGGTCTCCTGGGCGGTGACGGTCAAGAGTTGAACCGCCTCCTCATGGTGGTCCGACGCGTCGGCGTCGCGATCTTGGCCTAGCCAATGCGCCACGCCCTCCGCCACCTTCGCCAAGCTATGCCGTGCGAACCACGGGCTCGCGGGAGTGAGTAAGCCTAGAACCACTCCCGCTACCGTCGGGTGGACCCCGGATTTCAAGAAAGCCAACCAGATGCCGGCCCCGAAAATGACATAGACGGGCACCGGCCGGACTCCGATCCGGCACAACAAGTTGAGAAAGACGAAGTCGGCCGTGCCGAAGGCCAAAAACGAGAGCGAGTTATCGGCGGTGTAGGCTATGGCGATGACCAGGATGGCGCCGATGTCGTCCACGATCGCCAGAGTGAGGATTAGGATCTTCAATCCCCAGGAGATCCGAGAGCCGAGCAGGGCCAGGAATCCGACTACAAAGGCAATGTCGGTGGCCATGGGGATTCCCCAGCCGCCGGCCCCCGGCCCCCCGCCGTGTACCAGCAGGTAAATACCGGCGGGCACGACCATTCCCCCGAGAGCCGCCGCGGCGGGGAGCGCGGCCTTGCGGGGGTCGCGGAGTTCGCCGAAGACGATTTCGCGTTTGATCTCGAGGCCGACGACGAGGAAGAAGACGGTCACAGGGAGGATAGCCGCCGTTGGAATGGCCCCTGCGTGCCGGTACCGATCGCTGAGGGAGAGCGCGCTTTTGGCCGCCCTCCACGGCGGGTCAGCGCGGCTTTGTCCGTCTTCCGGTTGCCAAGTCGTTTCGCCGCTCGACCCGCCCTACACCGGATGGCCGGCCCTACTCTCCCACTTCTTCGATCGTCGGGGCGAAGCCGCGGCGGAGCGTGTTTTCGGTGATCGTCCGCGGCAGTATGAACTGCAGCAGGTAATCCGGGCCGCCGGCCTGGCTGCCGATGCCCGACATCTTGAAACCGCCGAACGGTTGTCGCCCGACCAAGGCGCCGGTGATCGGCCGGTTGAGATATAAGTTGCCGACGAGAAACTCCTTGCGGGCTCGCCGCAGGTTTGCCGGGCTCCGCGAATACATACCGCCTGTCAGCGCATACGGCGTGCCGTTGGCAATGCGGAACGCTTCATCGAGATCGGCGGCTTTCAGAACGGCGAGCACCGGTCCGAAGATTTCTTCTTGGGCCAAGCGTGAGGTCGGCTTAACGTCGGCGAATATCTGCGGGCCGACGAAGTATCCTTCTG
>Ga0163153_10007128_pt1 | contig 12181 bp, 14 predicted proteins | sample OliLakLV19MP6IB1_FD_148629 | JGI IMG/M metagenome (GOLD analysis project Ga0163153, IMG submission 148629) | Freshwater microbial mat bacterial communities from Lake Vanda, McMurdo Dry Valleys, Antarctica - Oligotrophic Lake LV.19.MP6.IB-1 | ecosystem: Environmental > Aquatic > Freshwater >... | reverse complement strand
CCCGTCCTCCAGCTATTTTGGATATCTTAGTCAAAAATAAGTCACTTACTCAAGATCACGCTGACCAGTTGCTGGTTGAACAGATCCAGACGGGCAAGCCGATTGATCAACTAATTGAGGAGCGAAAGCCAGTTTCAGAAGAGCTGCTCAGTCGAGCCAAGGCCGAAGTCTTTGGCGTGCCGTTCATCAAGATTGGTGAGATTGGTATCTCCCCGGAGGCTCTGAATGCTTTGCCGGAGAGCGTGGCTCGTCGATACGGGATGTTGCCGTTTGCCTATGAAGAACAAGCCCGAACGCTATCAGTGGTGATGAAGCAGCCACTGGACTTGCCTGCCATTGATTTTGCCGAACAAAAAACCGGACTGCGTTTAGTTGTGCATTACGCCATGCCAACTGAGTTGGAGCGGACTATTGCTGAGCGCTATGCCCAAAGTTTGTCGAGTGAAGTCACTCAGGCTTTGGAAGAAACTACCCAGGTTTCAGACCAGAAAAAACAGCAGCAAGATTTATCAAACTTATCGGGTGAAGTGGTGCGTCAAGCTCCGATCACCAAAATCGTCGAGACAATTCTGACCTTTGCTATGAAAGCTCGGGCTTCAGATGTGCATATAGAACCTCAGCTTGATCGAACTCGGGTTCGGTACCGGATAGATGGCATCCTGACCGAAAAATTGATCCTCCCCAAATCAGTTCACGAAGCCACTGTTTCTAGAATTAAGATTTTATCGGAGCTCAAGCTTGATGAGAAACGAGTGCCTCAAGATGGCCGCTTTACCTTCAATAATGATGGTTTAGAGGTAGATTTGCGTGTCTCAACTCTGCCCACGATCAATGGTGAGAAAGTGGTGATGCGGTTACTCAAGAAAAATGCTGACGTACCCACTTTACCTGAACTCGGATTACGGGGTTTTGCTCTGCGGAATGTAGAGGATGGTATCAGGGTACCTCACGGCATTATCTTAGTGACTGGACCCACCGGTTCAGGAAAAACTACCACCCTCTACTCCGTCTTGCACATGATCAACACTCCCAAGGTCAATATTGTGACCTTGGAAGATCCAGTTGAGTACGAAATGCCCGGTATTAACCAAGTGCAGATTAATCCTCAAGCCGGTCTCGATTTTTCCTCCGGCTTGAGATCTTTCTTGCGTCAAGACCCTAACGTCATCATGGTGGGAGAAATTCGGGATACGGAAACGGTGGAGTTGGCGATTCAGGCGGCATTGACTGGTCACTTAGTCTTCTCTACTTTGCATACTTCTTCAGCGGCTGGAGCTTTGCCTCGGTTACTGGACATGGGTGCGGAGCCATTTTTGTTGGCTTCTTCAATGACACTAACTATGGCACAGCGAATTGTTCGGTGTTTACACCAAGATTATAAAGAGGAGTACACCCCTGACAAAGCCGTGATTGATGACATCAAAACGGTTCTGGGAGATAAGTATGAACTCTGGTGTAAGCAACACGCTAAAGATCCTAATGTCATGACCCTCTTCCGTACCAAGCCTGATCGACCTCAGACAGAACCAGAGTACAAAGGCCGAATTGGTATTTTTGAAGTCATGAAAATTACTGAAGAGATGAGTCACTTAATTTTTGAGCGAAAGAGTGCAGCCGAGATTGAAAAAGTCGCTCTCAAAGACGGCATGTTACTGATGAAGCAAGATGGCTACTTGAAAGCCCTAGAGGGAATAACTACCATTGAAGAAGTACTACGGGTGGCCCAAGTATGAACATTCACGATATTCTCAATTTACTCATCGATCAAAATGGCTCTGATATTCACATCATCACTGGTTGCCAACCGACCTTGCGGGTTGATGGTGAGCTTAAACCCATTGATGGCTCTCCCCTACTCACACCGGAAATGGCGGAGGCTCTGATCTTGCCGCTGATGAACCAAGAACAGCGTGACTATGTAGCTGTCAATAAAGAGCTGGATTTTGGCTATCAATTTCAAGACAAAGGTCGATTTAGAACCAACGTCTACAACCAAAAAGATCACTTAGCCGCGGCTCTGCGGCTGATCCCTGCCAAAATAAAGTCGGTGGATGAGTTGCAGTTGCCAGCCATTTTTCACGACTTCACTAAGTACAAACAAGGTCTGGTCCTAGTGACGGGTCCCACCGGAGAAGGCAAATCGACGACCTTGGCAGCTATGATTGATGAAATTAATACCAGCCGAGCTGATCATATCTTAACCATTGAAGACCCGATTGAGTTTGTGTACACCCCTAAGAAAAGCATTATTTCTCAGCGAGAAGTAAACCATGATACTCATGGATGGGAAATTGCGCTGAGGAGTGCTTTGCGGGAAGATCCTGACGTCGTACTAGTCGGAGAGATGCGAGATTTGGAAACGATCGCGGCCGCGATCACCACGGCTGAGACCGGACATTTGGTGTTAGCGACTTTACACACTGCCACTGCCGCCCAGACAATTGACCGGATTATTGATGTGTTCCCGGCCCATCAGCAGTCCCAGGTTCGCCAACAGCTGGCAAGTGCTTTACAAGTAGTTATCTCGCAGAGATTGATTCCCATGGCTCAGCATGGCCGAATCGCCGCCTTTGAAATAATGGTGGCGACCTCAGCTATTCGCAACTTGATCCGAGAGGGAAAAACCCATCAAATTGACAACGTACTTCAGACATCCGCCGATAGTGGGATGATGTTAATCGAAACCAATCTGGCCCAGCTGGTACAGCGAGGGGCCATCACTGCCGAGACTGCTCGTGCCTACTCTTTTAGGCCTGATGAATTTGACCGAGCTAACAGCTCAGGAACTGTCTAATGCCACTGTTTCGTTACACTGCTAAAAATGATCACGGGGAAACCTTGAAAGGTAAGGTCGAAGCCCAGACGACGGTTCAGGCAGCCGCTGTGCTGAGGGGTCGAGGTTTGCTGATTATCTCGGTGATTCCCATGAATGCTGGTGGCAGTAATCCGTTGCAGGACATCCTGTTTGGGGTCAAGTTTGATGACGTAGTTACGTTCACTCGGCAACTCTCAACCATGATCACCGCTGGTCTCCCCCTGACCCAGGGCTTAACTATTCTGGCCCAACAAAGTAAGCCCACCATGTCAAAGCTCGTGAATGATTTGCTGCGTGAGATTGAAGGAGGCACTAGTTTCTCAGCTGCTCTGGAAAAGCAGCCAAAAATTTTCTCTAAAGTGTATACACAGTTAGTCAGAGCTGGTGAGGCCGGTGGTGTCCTAGACACGGTTTTGGAACGGTTAGCTGAGAACATGGAAAAAGACAAAGATTTTAAAGCCAAAACTCGTGGGGCGTTGATTTATCCAGCAATTGTGGTGATTGCCATGTTTGTGGTGGCCTTGGTGATGATGATCTTTGTGATTCCCAAATTAACTGAGATGTACAAAGACTTTGGAGCTGAGTTACCATTTGCGACTCAGTTGCTGATCGATGTCTCAAATCTGGTGGCCCGATTCTGGTGGATCGGTGGTTTAGCTGCCTTTGGGGGCTCAATCTTGTTTAAACGCTGGGTCAAGACCAAATCTGGACGAAGAACCTGGGATATGTTGATGCTTAAGTTGCCCGTGTTTGGAGCGGTGAAGCAAAAAGTGGTATTAACTGAGTTTACTCGAACCCTATCGTTATTATTAGGAGCTGGCATCTCTTTGTTGCAAGCTCTAGAAATTGTGGCTGAAGGTTTAAACAACAGCATTTATGGTGATGCGATTAAAGACTCTACCCAGCAGGTGGAAAAAGGAGTCACCTTTTCCCAGTCAATTAGTAAGTACACCACGTTTCCGCCGATTTTGTCGCAAATGGTGGCAGTGGGAGAGGAAACCGGTAAACTTGACGACGTTCTCTTAAAGCTGTCCCTGTACTTTCAGTCCGAGAGTGAGAACTCGATCAAGAACATGACGACCGCTTTGGAGCCAATGATCATGGTCGTGCTGGGACTAGGGGTAGGTTTAATGGTGGTGGCAATTATCATGCCTATCTATAGTTTGACCAGTCAATTTTAACTCGTTCTTGCGCTTTGGTTTCAAAGTATGTAGGCTTATTTATATATCAAGTTAGAGTAACCTGCCTATGACTTATCTAAAACGATTCCGTTCTGCTTTTCAAACCATTCGCCAGTCGACCGCTGGTTTCACCATGATTGAGTTATTGGTCGTAATCGCAGTCATTGGTGTCCTTGCTGTGGCGGTACTCTCCTCTATTAACCCAATTGAGCAAATTAACAAAGGTCGTGATACGCGAACCCGGTCTGACGCAGCCCAGCTCATTAATGCTGTGGATCGCTACTATGCGATTCATGAGGCGTATCCTTGGAACAATGATAGTGACTCCGGTTTTGTGGCCACAGTTACCACGCCTGATCTAGAATACGAATTCAGTGGCGGCACTGGTGCCGATTTCCAATGGTTGGATAACTTAACCGAGACGGGTGAGGTCAAAGACGGTTTTACTAACCGCTTGGAGGCACAAGACACCAGCTCAACTGGTGCATACTCGATTTCGCTTTTCAAAGAAGGTGTTACCAACGCTACTATGTACGCTTGCTTCATCCCCACTTCCCTGGCCTTCAAACAGGAAGCCGCGGATAACTGTGAATCCGGCGCAACGCCAGATAACCCAGTCGCGGGTGGCTCAGTAATCTGTGCTAATGGCTCAGGTGCTGCGACAGTCAAGGAAGATCTAAACTTTATCTGTCTACCATAGGACGGTCTCTATGAAACTTGAAAACCCCGCTCCGGCGGGGTTTTTTGTGCTTTGAGATTGCGCTTGCTTCCAGAGATGACTATACTCAACGAGTATGTTCTTGGCATTTCTTGTGGTTTCTCTAGTTTTATTTGTGCTGGGGGCCGTTGTTGGCAGTTTTTTAAATGTGGTCATTTATCGAACGGTCATTGAAGAGTCCTGGGTAGCAGGCAGATCTCGGTGTGATCACTGCCGGAAACAAATTGCTTGGTTCGACAATGTTCCCCTACTCTCTTATCTCTGGCTGGGCGGAAAATGTCGTTACTGTAAAGGTCAAATTAGTATCTCACATCCAGTGGTGGAGCTGTTGACTGGGGTTTTATTTGTCTGGTGGTATTGGGGTGGTTCGTTATTTTTTGAGTTAACTAGGGCGCCTTTTCAGACGCTGCAACCGTTGTTTTGGCTCGCAATTGGGATTCTGCTGATCATATTATTTTTTGCTGATGCTCTTTACATGATTTTGCCCGATATGGTCATCGGAATGCTACTGGTACTGACGGTGGCATACCGGATTGTGTTAGTGACTGCGGGCATCATGGAGCTGGCTGACTTAGGTCGAGCAGTGATGGGCATGGTACTGTCAGTGGCACTTTTTGGCGGGCTGTGGATGATAACCAAAGGTCGGGGGATGGGTTTTGGTGATGTCAAGTTAGTCGCTCCACTGGCCCTGATAACTGGTTGGCCACTGGTGGTGGTGAGTATTTTCTTGTCTTTTGTTTTGGGGGCGATCTCGGGAGTGATTATGATTGCCCTGGGTAAAAAACGCTTTGGCCAAACAATTCCCTTCGGGCCTTTCTTAATTTTGGGCTGCTGTCTTAGTCTTATATGGGGTGATAGTTTATTTTTGTGGTATATCGGGTTACTCTAGTAGTATGCGAATTATTAAATTCCTGCTGATCTCAGCTGTCATTGTGGGTGTGTTAGGTGGCATTGGTCTTCTGGTGGTCAGGGAAGTCATGTTGATCTGGGGTATGTCCCACCTGAGAACCTCAGTCAGCAAAATGAGGAATATCTCAGTTAATATCAGTCCCTATGTCAGGGAGTGTCAGAAACGGGGTGAAACCGACTTGACCCAGGAAGTCATCGATAAGATTCAGCTGAAGTTTACCTCTGATACAGAGTATCAATTAGAGCTGGTCTGTCGACAGTTTCAGCTTGACCCGATTGTGGTGAGTAGTGATACCTTGCCACCTTTACTGACTAAAGCGCCAGGATCGAGTGGGTTGCTGTGGAATGAACCGCTCTCCAGCATCACCTTAACTATCTGGGGTCGAGAGCGGTCGCTAATCTTGGAAGGTAGTGATGTCTCATATAGTAACCAGCGGCCGAATACTCCAGTAGGATCAGGACCGGTGGCGAGCTGTCAGGGATATGGATTTAGTTGTTGCCAAGCAGAGTCCACCCAGGGCATGGGAGATCAAATCCCGGGAGTGTCTGACTGTGCCCGGAGCTGTTACAGCAGTTGTATCTCGAGACCGATCGTGCTCTCATTTGGCAGTGAACCTTTTTTTGATCCTAAAACAAGAAGCCTGACTGTGGCTGCGGGTGAACCGGTTACTTTCAGTTTTGTGGTTGATATGGGTTCAGCCAAAACTGGCACCACCACTATTGAGTATGGAGATGGCCAGTCAGACACTTTTTCTGAAAATACGCAGACGGTGGATCATCAATATGTTTGTCGTCAGGCAGAGTGTCAATTTACGGTCGGTCTGCGGGTAACTGATAGTAGGGGCACTTTCTCCGCTGCCACTCCGATTACGCAGTTGACCGTTTCCGTTATATCTAACTAGCACATTTAACAAAAACTAGTTATGATGAAGGTATGATTAAGCTTAACTTTAATCGAACCAAGCGAAAATTTGGCTTCACTCTGCTCGAACTGCTGGTGGTGATCTCAATTATTGGGATTTTAATCGCCATGGGCACGGTGGCATTTTCAACTGCCCAAAAACGTGGTCGCGACTCAAAACGACGAGGTGATCTTAAGGCAGTCCAAGCAGCCTTTGAGCAGTACAACGCCACAAATACCGGTTATTCAGCTAGCTGTGCCGCGATGGCAACCTCGGATTATATTCAGTGGCACCCTGCCGACCGATCCCCAGACTGGGGCTGACTATAGCTGTGTGAGCACCACCGCTGATTACTGCGCCTGTGCGCTTTTGGAGGATGAAACGGGTGGCAACTCCAGTGATGCTGCCTGTGGCTTTGGGGGCGCAACCCCCTCATATTTCTGTATCACCAACTTACAGTAATGAGACACTAAAGTATGAAAAAAACCCTTAAAGTCTGCCGCTCACCCGGATTTACCATGATTGAGCTGCTGGTGGTCACGACCATTATTATCTTGCTTTCTACCATCGCCCTCGTCAGCTATAGCCGAGCCAATGTGAGTGCTCGCAATGGCAAGCGCAAAGCCGATCTAGAAACCGTCAGGCAGGCCTTAGTCCTCTACCGGACTGATAGTGGTTCTTATCCGGTCACAAGCGACTTTGATGACATGATCACTGACTTAACTGGCTACCTAGGTACCACCAGTATCACCGATCCGCAAAACGAGGCTCCCTACGAATACACATATAGCTCAGCAGCTGGTGTGACCTTTACATTGGAAGCTAAGTTAGAACCGGATGCTGAAAATTACCCTTTAAGTAACCCCTAGCTGGTGAGTCACAGGTATGGTCACTCGTTCTACTCCACTCCGTCGACACTTTGCCGCAGGTTTCACGCTGATTGAGTTACTGGTGTCAGTTACTATCATGTTGCTGATCGTGGGTGGTGGAATCGCAGCTTTCATCACTTTTAATGATAAGCAGGCCCTGCGAGGAGCGGCGAAGGAGCTCCAGACCTATTTTAGAAGTGCCCAGATTAGTGCTAGAAGTGGAGTTCGACCGGATGTGTGCGATAAATTACTCAGTTATGCTGTCACCGCTACTGCGGGTTCGAACCAGATTCGTTCCTTGGCTGTATGTGAAAATGGTAGCCATGAACAAGCTTTATATTTGTTGCCAGCCTCGGTCTCAGTAGTTGGAGCTCTGAACATGGAGTTTCAAGTCTTACATGGTGGGGTCAATAATGCTGGTGACGTGTCACTTACCAACAACACCAACACCTATACTTTTAGTGTGACTCCAGGAGGAGAGATAAGTGATGGTGATTTCGACGAATAGCGATATGAAAAGATTTGACTTTAAAAAACGAGCTTTAAAAAAACAAGCTGGTCAAACCATAGTCGAGATCTTGGTGGCGACGGCGGTGGTGGCACTCGTATTGACAGCGGTGGCCAGCGGCTTAACCTACTCCATTAAAAGTGCCTCAGAAAGTAAGTATCGATCAGTCGCGACCAGTAAGGCCCAGGAAGCGGTAGAGGTTTTCCGGTATCAGCGGTCTACTCTTGGTTGGGAGACTTTTGTCGAGGTCTTAGCCACTGGAGGAGCCTACTGTTACAACACTCTGCCAACCCCCGAACAATTCTTATCCATTGGCAATAGTATCTGTGATACCGGCGTAGCGGACTCTGGTACCGAGTTTAAACGTGATGTGTTGGTAACCGTGGCCGGAGATGAAAACTCAGTCACGGTTGAATCTACTGTCAGTTGGACTGACGGCACAATTCTCCGTGACGTCGTAGTTACCCAGCAACTCTTCAATACTAACTAAAAATTTCGGATGCTGACACTTGATCCAAAGCTCTGTTGGCTCACATCACGGTCAAGATCGACGCCGGGGGTGCCTTTTTGGAGGGTAAAAGTGGTTGTTATGTATGGCGATGCCTGATCCGCTGTCTGGGTACAGTTGAAAGTTGGTCCAGATAGCAACGTGATGCTGCTCGAGGTCAGAAATCGATCCACGGTGCCTGAACTAGAGGCAATTTTCGATGCACTACTGTCGGAGATATCATCGACAGCGGTGATGGTGGTGATTCCCCCGTCAATTGACTTTAGCACCAACTCATCCATGCCGGCGGCACAAATTTGATCGTCAGAGTTGGGTAAAATATCGACCGCATTTCGAATCAAAAACTCAATTTGGGCATTGGCGTAGTTGCCCTCATTCTTGATCAGGATGTTTGAAGAAGTTTTGGTGTTACTAATCAGAAAGGTCATGAATAGAGTTGAGGCAGTCAACAGTAACATCACTGTCAGGGAGACCACCACTAGGACTTCTATCAGGGTGAAACCGGATGGCGGGGGTTTGGAGCTAATAGGAGGAATGTAGCGCATAAAAGCCCATAGCTGGTCACTGGTCATGGTTAGTTTGACTCTTGCCACACCAATCTCGGTTGGGCCATTCGCTCGGGTACATTTTTGAGTAAGTCAGGCCTGAAGATGAAGCGTTCCACCGCTTTGGTGTTATTTTCCACATTTCGAAGTGGGTCTGAGTCTGAGGCGTAGTCACGTCCTAACGAAACTCCTGACCAACCGGCGAAAGTGCCGGCTCCAACGAAGGTTTGATCACCACCGGCAGCGGAGCCGGCACTTTGGACAGTTAATTGCCCATTGGCGATGTACATACCCTCTAGATTTGGTGTATTGCTGGTCAAGGTGTTGTTGCCAACATTGGCTTCAATGATGATGTCTTCTGAAACAATGAAGGCGAGAAAAGCGCCATTCTCGACCTGAATTAATTGTTCCACATCGCTCGGGTCGCTGATGGTTAAATTACCTTCTACGAAGACCACCATTTGGTTGATGGGATCACTCGCTTGGATGTTCCACGCCTGTTGAATGGTTAAATCGCCTTGATGGTAGTAGGCCCGTTTGCCGCCCAAAGGTGGACCTACTGGCTGGGGAGCATCGTCAGCGTTGCTGACAAAGTCATCGCTACTAGCTGGATTAGTGCCCATGCTGAACAAGCGATAGAAGTAGTCATAGGTTTCTCTAAACTTGGTCGAGGTGGTGCCTTTGGCAAAGGTTTGGCTGGTGCGGTCAGTGACTTTTGTACTTTGGTAACCAGCTTCGGCGTCAGTATCAATGTCGCCGCCGCCCGTGAAAGCAATTCCCGAGCTGTCATCTGTGTCATTAAGGTCCTTGGTAAGAATGAACGGATTACAACCAGCTCCGAGGTCGCACTGGTCGGGAATGGTGGAGACCATGGCTCCCCCACTCTGGGCCGCGGCATAGGTGTCGCCACCTATGACCTGCCACCAGCCGCCATTGTTGAGATTAGACGGCCTCAGGTAAAAGTTGACTCCTGATTGAGGTGAAGCAATGCCACTGTAAACACAGCCAGCTGGACAAGTACATTCGTAGTCAATGCCGGCTGAGGCTTCACCTGGAGTGAGGGTGATGATGTTGTTGGGGCTCGATGAGCTGGGCCAATACTCTGCGGGAAGGGTAAAGGTTGAGCCGAGTACGGTGCCGTTGACACTGGTACTGGAGCGAGTGTCAGCCTCGATACCACCACCTGTGCCCAGTGCAGTTGTACTGGCACCAGACAAGTCACAGGTGCTGCCACTCAGTGCAGCTAGGCCGCTCGGATCGCTGAAGAAAGTTCCCGAGATTGAGCCTTGGACAGTGAAGGTGGAGAAAGAACTAAAGGAACCTGTATCAGTTCCACATGTGGTATTGATAGGTTGGACGCGGAAGGTGTAGGAGGTTTCAGCGGGGTCGGGGGTGAAGGTAGTGCTGGTGGTATAGACAGTGTCGCAGATGGCTGAGGAGTTATTACAGTCTGTTCCTGCTGGAAAAAGTTCAATTAAGTATTGATCTGCCTTAGAAGCAGAAGTCCAAGAAACAATAATAGTATTTGAAACAGAAATAGCAACCACACTGCCATTGCTTGGGGTAAGACTAACGGATGTTGGTGCGCCATTGTCTGTGTTAGAGCAGCTACTACCACAACCATCACTTTGGCCACAATAGGGAGCACTGCATGAGGTCGTACAGCTAGAGTTACCGCATGATTGATTATTACAAGACTGAGACTCTGTTTGGCCATTACAGGAGTTAGTGCGAGTCCGAGAGCCACCACCACAGCTAGCTGAGCAAGAACCCCATGATCCCCAGCCACAGCCACCGGGAGGTGCTGTTGGACAGGCCTGAGTGTTACAGGCTTGTGTTTGAATGCCGCCGGTGCAGGAATTAGTTCTGGTCTGAGTTCCGCCTCCACAAGTCGCGGAACAGGCACCCCAAGCGCTGTAGGTGGTGCAATCAGCGGAGCAGTTGCTGCAGGTTTCCCCCGTGTTACAAACCCCATTATTATTGCATGAGGAACCATTTACAACACAACTTCCAGACGGGCAGATTGCGCAGGGGCTGGAACAGGATATTCCATATTGAGGGTTGTTTGCGCATTGAGCAGAAGATGCATTTGAAAATGTACAAGAATTACTGCCCCCACTACAACTGCCCCCAGAACATTGCGCGCTGCTAATGCAATTATTGCCATTAGTGCTAGAGCAGTTGCAAGTACCAGAATATGGAGCAGATCCTCCACAGCCACTACCACTCCCACTACATGACGAAAGCGTTGAGCTGCAAATACAAGTAGTTGCTCCACCAGTACATGTGCCCCCACTTATTTGGGTACTTCCACACAGAATAGACCCACCACACCCTGCGAAAGCCTGAGGTATTAAATGAAGGATATTTATAGAAGAACTTCTAACAGCACTTTCTACTCTGAATAGAGGTTTCTGAAGATAACCAATTTTATTAAAAATGTATTCATCTATGTGTCCGAAGCGATCAAGCGGAGGAGACTGTAGGTTAACGAAAAGGGTTTCTATTACAATATTTGAATAATTTATATCAATCGGTATCCTAAAAACCTCTGATATATTCTCGGTAACATAGACGGGAATGGTAAATGTTTTATTATCGGGGGACATAACCCCACCATAATAGTCTATGACTTTATCACCGTTTATTACACTAGAAACTAGTAGCCTCTTGGAAAGATCGGGATCTTTGATGAGATCTTGTGGTAGAAGGTCGAGTGAATAGATGTTTACAATTATAATTTGTGGTTCAAATATTTGTGTTACATTTGATGTTCTCTGAACAGCAGAATTAGGTAGGTTAGCATACGCTTTATAATCACCTATTTCTAGTTGATTAAAGATTTCTTTGGCATAATCATCTTCAAAAGTGTTAGAGAGCACTCGATTTTTAGAAATATGGTTAATAACTTTAATTGTAACTTCATCAGTTTTGAACTGAACTTCAGTTGATGAATGTATCAATCGTTGAGACAACACGAAAACAAACAGAACAGCAAAGAGTAAAAAAAGACTTAAGAATCCTATTGTAAATTGTTTTTTTCTCACATATTAAATATAGAAACAAACTGATTCTTTTTCAAGGCTAAATAAATAAGAAGGAAGTTCTTAAGATTGCGAGACGATTATTGTGAGGGAGTTTGGGTTCCCTCCTAATCTAGATTCAATATAGTCCTGGATAATAACTGAGTCTAACGAGTCTTTTTCGGCTGTTATTGATGCAAAAA
>Ga0163153_10007126_pt1 | contig 12181 bp, 14 predicted proteins | sample OliLakLV19MP6IB1_FD_148629 | JGI IMG/M metagenome (GOLD analysis project Ga0163153, IMG submission 148629) | Freshwater microbial mat bacterial communities from Lake Vanda, McMurdo Dry Valleys, Antarctica - Oligotrophic Lake LV.19.MP6.IB-1 | ecosystem: Environmental > Aquatic > Freshwater >... | reverse complement strand
TATAATTGATGTAGGACAATGGGAAAGGATCAACGCACTGATGACCATGCTATCCAAAGCTGATTTTACCATCGGATTTAAGACCGAAGGTCAGATGAAGCACTTTGGTTATGACAGCGTAGTCCCTCATTTACGCAGCAAGCACGAGCTTGAAAATTTTCTGGATCTTCTCACTCCTCTTGGAGTAAATATTTCAGAAGAGGATAAAAAATTAGAATACTTTTTAAGTACAGAAGATTATAACTTTGCAAATAATTTCTGGAAAGAGAACGGATTTGAAGGAAGAACTGTAATTTGCCTTCATCCGGGCTGCGGTGAAAACGGCAGACCGAGAGAGTGGGATGTTCAAAACTATATTGATCTCGGGAAAAGACTTGTGGATTTTGATGAAAATATAAGGGTCCTTATCACGGGCGCATCGCATGAAGAAGAAAGATGCAGAGAAATTGAAAAAGGTATCGGAAGAAATGTGACAAACACAGCAGGCAAATTTCCGCTCGACAATGTAGTTGCTCTGGTTCAAAAATCGAAATTAATTGTATGCAGTAATACGGGAATGCTTCACATCGCTTCCTGCGTCGGAACCAAGACCATGGGATTGCACGGTCCTACCAATCCTGCAAAATGGGGTTCATATAACAAGAACGCTGTACTTATCCAGAGTGATAAATTTTGCAGTCCCTGCCTTTATCTCGGACACGATTATGGATGCCAGGTACCTCAATGCATGGCTCATATTTCTGTTGATGATGTTTTCATTTACATAAGAAAAGCTCTTAATCCCGAATTGTTTCAAAACCCGGTTCCGGTATTAAATTAGAAAGTAATTAAAAAATAGAAAATCAATATGGCAAAAACAAGTTTCCCAACTTTTGACACAATAGAGTCTTACGGACATGAACAGGTCGTCTTTTGTTCTAATAAGGAATTAGGACTTAAAGCTATCATCGGTATACATAATACTACACTCGGTCCTGCTCTCGGCGGAACAAGAATGTGGAATTACGCAAGCGATGAGGAAGCTTTGATTGACGTGCTGAGATTGTCAAGAGGTATGACCTATAAAGCCGCGGTTGCAGGTTTGAATCTTGGCGGCGGTAAAGCGGTCATCATCGGTGATTCCAGAACTCAAAAGACCGAAGCTTTATTCAGGGCTTTCGGAAGATTTGTTGAAGGGCTGTCCGGAAGATACATTACTGCCGAAGATGTCGGAACAAGCATCAAAGATATGGAATATATAATGATGGAAACACGTCACGTGACCGGTGTTCCAATCGAGGTTGGCGGTAGCGGCGATCCGTCACCCGTTACAGCTTACGGAACTTATGTCGGCATTAAAGCATGTGTGAATGAAGTGTTCGGAAGTGATTCGGTTAAGGATAAAAAAATTGTGATACAGGGTGCCGGCGGAAACGTAGGCAAGCATTTATGTAAATATCTTCACAAGGAAGGCGCGATCCTCTTTGTAAATGATCTGTATGAAGATAAATTAAAAGCCATTGTTGAAGATTGTAACGCTAAAATTGTTTCACAGGACGAAGCCTTTACAATGGAAGCTGATGTGTTCTCACCTGCTGCTCTCGGCGGAATCATCAATGATGAGACGATTCCAAAGCTTAAAGTAAAAATTGTCGCCGGAGCCGCAAACAACCAGCTTGGTGACGAAGAGAAGCACGGTAAAATGCTTAAGGATAAAGGAATATTATATGCACCTGACTATGTGATCAACGCCGGCGGTTTAATAAATGTTTATAATGAGCTGGAAGGTTACAACAGGGAAAGAGCGCTTAATCAGGCATCAGGTATCTATGACATTCTGAAAAAAATAATCGAAATTTCAAAAAAAGAGAACGTGCCAACTGAAGTTGCATCGAGGAAAATTGCCGAAGAAAGAATAAACGCAATCTCGAGTGCAAAGAGGATCAGAGTTTACAGGGACAGGACGTTATTTAAATCCAGAAATATTTAGTAAAATCAGCACTTATGGAAACAGCAATATGGATAATCGCTTCAATTGCAGTTGTAGTAATAGTTGCAATTTATATAATTACTTCTGTCGGGAAGTACAGTAATGATTTCGCGGGAAAATTTTTTGGTGAAAAAGATGACAAAGATAAAAAAGATACCCCTGATTCAGAAAAAAAAGCAGAGGAGTGAGTTAGTTATTCTGGCGTGTTATAGGATTTACTAAAGCAAATTTTTTTACAAGTTCTGTAATTTTTTTAAGATCGATCATCTGAATGCATTCCAGGTTGTAAGGACATACTTTTTTCCAGCATGGCGAGCATTCAAGCCCTTCAGGTATCAGCTTTTCACCATTATCATAAAGATCTATTTCACTCCAGCAGGACAATCCAAACCAGGCGATCACATATTTTTTCAGTGCAATAGCCAGATGCATTCCGAAGCTATCACCGGTAATGACAATATCGCAGATGCTCATAAATCCCGCTCCGCTACGGATCCCGGAATTTGTTGGTGTGTAAATTATATCTTGCTGAACTTTCTTTGGCAGACTCTCATATATCTTCAGGTTCCTTTCCGTGTCTTCCTTGCCACCAAGCAAGACCACTCTGAAATCATCATACTTCGCGAGATCATTTATTAATTCAATATGCTGATCGATGGTCATTTTCTTATTCGGAAAAAGATTTGAACAGCCTGTGTTAAAGCCTACATATATTTTTTTCCTGTCATATTTTATCTGCTGCTTGTAATTATTTATAAAGTCGAGCTCTGTCTGCGTAAAATCAAAAACGTATTCATCCCGTTTGTATTCCAATGCGAATGTCTCCTGAATTATCTGACTGCCGGATTTCTGATTATCTCTGAACTTAAGCTGATCATCAATACCCATTCGATAATTGTACATTGCTTCCCTGTTTGCCGGAATGATCTGCCGGTCATCGTTCATAAGAAATCCAAACTTCTCCTTTGCTTTCACTTCGTTTGCGAATGCACAGGCATAAAATGATTTATCCGAATTCATCATCACATCAAAATCCATATTCATTACTATCATTCTTTCTTCATCATCCCAGGCAAGGACATGGTCGATAAACTTATTATTTTCAAGAATCGCCTTCGCGCTTTTCATGGTGATCCAGTAAACAGTGCTTTCCGGATACTTTTTTTTAAGTGCAGTCAGTATGGAAGTATTCAGGAGAACATTGCCAAGGGCATCGAGGGAAATTATTAATATCTTTTTACCGGTATGGGTATGTGAGTTATCCATCTGGCAGCCGTTCTCGAGGCAGTTCTTATAGGAGAGGCAGGGCTTGTAGCCGGTAAAATTTTTACACTTCGGCAGTTTTAAATTATCAAAATCCATTTCCTGCATTACTGATTTAGGTTTTGGTTCATTAATTTTACGACATTTTTGAAGTCACTTTTTCTGTTTACAAAATCCAGGTTTTCGGCTTCAAGTATCAGACATTTTCCATGCTTGTAATTTTGTATCCACTCTTCATAGCTTTCATTCAGTCTTTCAAGATAGCTAACATCAATATTTTTTTCAAAGTCTCTGCCCCTGAGCTTTATCTGCTTTACAAGCTTCGGAAGGCTTGACCTCAGATAGATAAGCAGATCAGGCGGCTGAAGGAAGTATGTCATTTCCCTGAAAAGCTTTTTGTAATTATCATAATCCCTTCGTTTCATTTTCCCAAGCTTATGCAGGTTCTTCGCAAAAATTTCCACGTCCTCATAAATGCTTCTGTCCTGTATGACCGATGTTTTCTTTTTTAAAATTTCTTTGTGAGTTTTAAAACGGTGCGAGAGAAAATATACCTGAAGGTTAAATGACCACCGGTTCATGTCTGCATAAAAATCTTTAAGGTAAGGATTGTTGTTAACTTTTTCATAATACGGCTTCCAGTTCATATGCTCAGAGATCAAGTGGGTCAGTGAAGATTTTCCCGAGCCGATATTCCCTGCGATCGATACAAAAACTTTTTTATCTTTCATCAAATTATAAAAAAACCGTCAGTTGAAGCTGACGGTTAAAATTTTCCTTAATCTTAAGTTTATATTTTTTATGAAACAGCTTCTTCCTTCAGAGCTTTGGTCTTAGTGCTGCCATTGGATGCTTTAACATCTTTATCCGAAATGGTAGAATCAGCCACAGGAGCTTTTTTCTTTTTCTCTTTGATCTTTGTAGCGGCTTTACCGGTCAATCCTCTCAAATAGTAAAGCTTTGCTCTTCGGACACTTCCTTCTTTCATAATTTCGATCTTAGCGATCCTCGGCGAGTTTATGGGAAAAATTCTTTCAACACCCACACCGTTAGAGATCTTCCGGACACGAAATGTCCTGTTGATCCCACCGCCCTTAATTCCCATTACAATACCTTTGAAAATCTGTATTCTTTCCTTGTCACCTTCAAAAACATTTACCGATACACCGATTGTGTCACCTACGTGAAACTGAGGAATATCGTTTCTGATCTGCCCCGCCGTCACTAAATTTATTTTTTGATTCATGATGTGATGCCTCCTTATCTCCTTGGCTTTTTAATTCTTATTTATTTTTAAAATTTTCTTATATTTTGCTTTAGCTTTTTTTTCTCTCCAGAGGTTTATCTCTTTATGATTTCCTGATAACAGGACTTTAGGTACTTTCATCTTCTCGTAAACTTCAGGTCTTGTGTACTGCGGATGATCAAATCCTGTCTCAACCTGAAATGAATCCGTGATCGCGGATTCACCGTCTCCTAGAACTCCCGGTATAAGTCTCGATACCGCGTCAATGAACACATAAGCTGCGATGTCTCCGCATGATAATACATAATCTCCGATCGATATTTCCTTTGTTACTAATTTTTTTATCACACGTTCGTCTATTCCCTTATAGTGTCCGCAGATCAGCATGAGATTGTTCTTCATTGAAAATTCGTTTGCCCTTCCCTGTTTCAACTTTGTTCCCTGAGGCGAGAAATAAATTATCTCATCATATTCAAACTTTGCTTTCAGCTCTTTTACTACCCGGAAGACAGGTTCGGGTTTGAGTATCATTCCCGTCCCGCCGCCGTAAGGTGAATCATCTATCTGCTTATAGCTTCCGTCAGCATAATCCCGGAGATTGTGAATATGAACTTCAACAATTCCTTTGGCTATTGCTCTTGAAACCAAACCATGTTTTAAAGAACTTTCGAGAATATTTGTATTGGCGCTTATTATATCGAATCTCATGAATTACTTTACTAATCTAAAAATCCTTCAATAAGCTCAGTGTCGATCCTTCTGTTTTTCAGATCAATTTTCCTTATGAACTCGTCACGAAAGGGAATAAGAATTTCCTTCCCCCGGTATTCAACATTAAACAGATCACCACTTCCGTAATTCACAATTGAAATAACTTTTCCTATCAACTCTTCCTTACTATAAACATCACATCCAACCATCTCATAATAATAATAACTTCCTTCTTCAAGCTTCATCCTATTCTTCTCATCTATCATCAGCATCATATTTATCAGCGGCTGCGTGCTTTCAATGCTGTCAAATCCGTCAAGCTTAATGTTGACATACTTGTCATAAACCTTTGCAGCGGTAACATCAAAATCAAAGCTGTCTTTTTTAATATTAAAAAAGAACTGCCCATCCTTCTCACTATATAATATTACTGCCTTGAGTTTTTCAAACCGTTCAGGAAAATCAGTAAGTGAAATGATTTTTAAATTACCTTTTATACCGATCGGCTTGGTTATCTTACCGATAGTTATAAAATTTTTATACTCTAACAAGATTTAAAATGATCAGTTTTCTTTTTTTATCTTATCAGGTATTTCCATAAAAGCTTTCTTGCCCTGCTTTGATGCAACGGCTGAAAGTAGTGTCCTTATAGCCTTGGCTGTCCTTCCCATCTTTCCGATGACTTTGCCGGTCTCGCTGTCTTCTACATGAAGAATAAATTTTACTTTATTCTCCTCTTCGATGACCTCTTCAACCCTTACGGCTTCAGGATTATCTACTAGGTGTTTAGCAATGAATTCAATAAATTCTTTCATTTGGGGAGCTCCTTTTTTAATTAAAGAATATTGAATTGAATATGTTTATATAAAACTATTATTCAGCTTTTTGCTCACCTGATGCTTCGGTGGTACCTGATGGATCCGGTGTATCTTCTGCCTTAGGCGCTTCTTCAACTTTTGGTTTATCTTCTGCCTTAGGCGCTTCTTCAACTTTTGGTTTATCTTCTGCCTTAGGCGCTTCTTCAACTTTTGGCTTATCTTCTGCCTTAGGCGCTTCTTCAACTTTTGGCTTATCTTTTGCCTTAGGCGCTTCTTCAACTTTTGGTTTATCTTCTGCCTTAGGCGCTTCTTCAACTTTTGGTTTATCTTCTGCCTTAGGCGCTTCTTCAACTTTTGGCTTATCTTCTGCCTTAGGCGCTTCTTCAACTTTTGGCTTATCTTCTGCCTTAGTCGCTTCTTCAACTTTTGGCTTATCTTCTGCCTTAGGCGCTTCTTCAACTTTTGGTTTATCTTCTGCCTTAGGCGCTTCTTCAACTTTTGGTGCAGCTACTGTCTTCGGTGCGTCTTCAACTTTTGGAGCCTCTGCTGATATAGGAGTAACCGGAGCATCTTTTGTCTCAGCTTTTTTCTTCTTGCTCAATTTTCTTCTTGCTTTCTTTTCACGTGCACGAACAAAAGATGCCTGCTTGTCTGACAAAAATTTCTGCATCTCCGTTTCGATCGCTTCAGGTGCAGATCCGGCTTTCTCAAGCTTCATCTTGAAGATCAATCCTTCGCTTTTGAACAAGCTTCTTACAGTATCAGTAGGCTGAGCTCCAACATTTAACCAGTACTTTGCTCTGCCTTCATCTATCTTTATTTCCATAGGATCAATGTTTGGATTGTATGATCCGATGGCTTCTATGAATCTTCCATCTCTGGGTGAACGGGAGTCAGCAACTACGATCTTGTAGATCGGATAATGCTTCTTTCCCATTCTTTTTAATCTTAATTTTACCAATGTATTATTTTATGTTTTTTACTTTTGAAATTTTATTTAAGATTTGAATTCGTTCATCATATTTGCAGGTAGCTTCATTCTCTTCATCAACCCTCTTCCTTTATCTTTGCTGAATTGCTTCATCATCTTCTGCATGTCTTCGAACTGCTTTATGACTTTATTTACTTGCTGTATTGGATTACCGCTTCCGTCGGCGATTCTTCTTCTTCTCGTACCATTAAGCAGATTCGGATTTTCTCTTTCCTTATTAGTCATTGACAATATCACGGCTTCGATCTTTGTCATTACGGATTCATCAATATTCTGATTCTTAAGCATTTTATTTGCTCCGGGTATCATTGCGATTATTCCTGCAAGCGATCCCATTTTCTTGATCTGACCCAGATATGCAAGAAAATCATTATAGTCGAATTTATTTTTTCTGAATTTTTCTTCAAGCTTTCCGCTTTCAGACATATCAAACTCGGTCTGCGCCTTTTCAACGAAAGTAACAATGTCACCCATCCCGAGAATTCTTGAAGCCATTCTGTCCGGGTGGAACTGTTCGATCGCATCAAGCTTTTCTCCGATACCTGTAAACTTTATCGGAACGTTCACTATCGCTTTAATTGATAATGCCGCGCCTCCTCTTGTATCACCGTCAAGCTTGGTAAGTACTACTCCGTCGTAATTTAATTTGTCATGAAATGTCTTTGCTGTATTGACCGCATCCTGTCCTGTCATCGAATCCACTACAAACAATATTTCTTCCGGATTCAATGCATCCTTTATGCGCGAAACCTCATTCATCATTTCCTCATCTATTGCAAGACGTCCGGCTGTATCAATTATAAGAGTATCTCTGGCGTTTTGTTTGGCATATTCAATGGCTGCGTTGGAGATCTTTAGCGGGTCTTTTTCATTTTCGTCGGAATAAACAGGAATGTTAATTTGTTTTCCTAAAATTTTTAATTGCTCTATCGCCGCAGGTCTGTAAACGTCACAGGCGGCAAGTACAGGATTTCTTCCTTTGGATTTCAGATATTTTGCAAGCTTAGCCGAAAAAGTAGTTTTACCCGACCCTTGTAAGCCCACAAGCATTATAATGGATGGGATCCTCTGTGAGAAATTTAACTCAACTTTTTCAGAGCCCATTAGCTTAACAAGCTCGTCATTGATAATCTTTACAATTAATTGCCCAGGAGTAATGCTTCGCAGCACGTTCTCACCGAGTGATCTCTGTTTGACCTCATTTAAAAAGCTTGTAACGACCTTGTAATTAACGTCAGCATCGAAGAGAACTCTCCTTATTTCACGCAGGGATTCATCAATATTATTTTCAGAAATCTTTCCCTGCCCGCGGATTTTTTTTAAAACACCTTCGAGCTTATTTGTTAAGTCGTCTAACACAACGAAATGTAATTATGATTATTTACTAAATGTGTAGTTTTAAAATACCAATATTAATGATTTTTTTCAAGGATTATAATTAATTGTGGATTAAAAAGAAAATTGTAAAGTTTGTTTCGAATAAAGTGCATAAAGTCAGTATTAAGAATATAAAAAGTTTAAATGTCCACTACTTTCAACTTACTCAACACATTGAACATACTCAACGGGCACTACAATCCTGACAGATTTTTACGAACTTTACAAAACTCAACTATAATCTGAATTGAATATTCTCATTATAAATATTATGTTGATAACGGTAAAAAAGTAATAAATTATTTAACCAAATTCATTTATGAACGAAGTAAAAACAAGCTCACACACAATTTTCCCACCGGCAGGATCATGGAACAATGCAGGCGAAAAGTCTCATTCGATATTCCCACCGGCAGGATCATGGAACGATGCAAGTAAAAAGTCACATTCGATTTTCCCGCCTGCTGGTTCGTGGGGTAATGCAAGTGAAAAGTCTCATTCGATATTCCCACCGGCAGGATCATGGAACGATGCAAGTGAAAAGTCACATTCGATTTTCCCGCCTGCTGGTTCATGGGATAATGCAAGTGAAAAGTCACATTCGATTTTCCCGCCTGCGGGTTCATGGGATAATGCAAGTGAAAAGTCACATTCAATATTTCCACCTGCTGGTTCATGGAAGTAAAATGTAACTTGTGTTAGTATTTCAAAGTCCCGTAATGTTTTTTGCGGGACTTTTTTATTAATATTAAACCTGCATTGCAATTGTACCTGATTCAGAAAGAACCTCGTTAACATTCAATCCAAAGCAAATTTAATTTAAATGATAAACCGAAAAGAATTAATAAAACTAAAGTGTGACCTGCTCATTAACGGTCTGAGACTTAATGAATTAAGGAACGATCTGATTACTTCCCAGGATTGGGAAGAAAGCCGGGCTGCGAATTTTCTGCCTGCCGAACTTAAAATGCCGGAAGGTGTCTTTGTTCAGGTGCGTGAAAATCCGGAAGCTAACTTCAGGCTGAGAATTAACGGAACCGATCTTATTGTAGAAGACAAAGTAAATAATGTTATCTGTTCTTCCGAATTTGTTTCCCTTCCGCCGTTCTCAAAAAACTATACTAATGATCTTACGCCTTTTGAAAAGATAGTTGTCTACAACGGCACATGTAACCTTAACTTCACCTGGAATTATTATTGTGATTACTTCCGCACAAAGACCGAATGCAGATTCTGTAACCTTACACCCGCTCAGGATTTCTATCCCGATGAGAATATTTCCAATGCGAGGAAGACTGCTTCACAGGTTGCAGATGTGATCGAAGCCGCAAAAAAATATCACCCGGATCCGAGATCGATATTAACAAGAGGTACGCCTGCCGATAAGCAGGGGCTTGGCGGAACGACCCAGATACTTGAAGAAATTTCACAAAGATTTCCTTATAAGAATGACAGGGAAAGAACAAAATTACTTATGACAGTTTCTCCGACAAAAAAAATTGAAGAGGTGAAATTACTTCATGATCTTGGACTTCATTCGGTCTCGTTTAATTTTGAAGTATTTGATAAAGGTTACTGGAAGGCAATCGTTCCGGGTAAGGATGAAAATATCGGCAGAGAATTATGGGAAGAATCACTTATCGATGCGGTAAAGCATTTTGGTGAAGGAAGGGTTTTCTCCGCGATGATCGCGGGACTTGAGCCGAGACAAACGCTCATAGAAGGAGTACATTGGTGCTGTGACAGAGGAGTTATCCCGATCATTGTTCCATTCAGTCCGGAGACCGGAAGTCAGTTTGAGGGTTTCAGACCACCGACATTCAAATGGATGTTCGATACGCATATTGAAGCCGCTGAAATTATTTCTCAGAAGCTTCCTTTTATTACAACTGAAGAATACTGGAAGCTTGATGCTCCAATCTGCGCAGAATGTTTTACTGGAGGATTTTTGTTTGATGTTATTAAAGAAAACGCCGGACTTAAAGAATATCATTCAGGGAATGAACTGAGCAAGACACCAATTCAGTTGGAAGTTATTAATTAGTTCACCAGTCGTAGAGCCAACGCCGTTCGTAGAGCCAACGCCGTTCGTAGAGCCAACGCCAGTCGTAGAGCCAACGCCGTTCGTAGAGACAACGCCAGTCGTAGAGCCAACGCCAGTCGTAGAGCCAACGCCGTTCGTAGAGCCAACGCCAGTCGTAGAGCCAACGCCAGTCGTAGAGCCAACGTAGTACGTAGAGCCAACGCCAGTCGTAGAGACAACGCATGCGTTGTCTGTTGAGAGAAAATTGGAGTTACAAGTTACAAGTTTCAAGACGTTTAACATCTGACTAATCTTTTAAAATTTAGAAATTAAAATTGACACTCGACGAAGCAATAAGATTAAAGACCGAGCTCCTTATAGAAGGGCTTACCATTTCCGATGAAGCATTGACAACAGTCGGGCAGGGTGGTCTTGAAAAAGTTTTCTGGGTATTTGAAATGACTCCATCAACTCACAAAGGAACGGGTGACGGAACAAGACCTCTTCCAAATGATATGCTGCTGCCTTACGATCTTTATGTTGATGTGCGCTATAGTCCGTCCTCGGCTTTCAGAGTTCACAAAAGCGGAGACGCGATAATATTATTAAAAAATAATATTGAGCTTTGTGAAGTAAGATGGCCGAGACGTCCTGCATTCTATGATATGAAAACAAGGAGCGGTGAGTCGATGAAGAAGGTTGCTTCAATGAGAGGCGACTGCGGACTGCGTGTATGTTTTGATAACGCGTGTAATTATTTTGCAAAAGGTGAACAATGCAAGTTCTGCAATATTGTTCCGGCAAGACAGAGGAACAGGGATCACGTTGTCACACGAAAGGAAGCCGATGATATTTATGATGTTGTAAAAGAAGCGATAATTGATAATCCTGTTTGTTCACATCTTGCAATGACTGCAGGCGCTGCTAAAGATGACGGACTTGGAAATCTCCCCAAGATCCTCGAAGCGCTAAAGCCCTTGTTAAACAAAAAAAATTTTCCGATAGTCACGGCGATCACTGCGACCAGAACCAAAGAGGAAACAGAATATCTCTGCTCGACAGGCATCAGTTCAGTCGCCTTCAATCTCGAGATCTGGGATGAGAAGATCTTCAATGAGATCTGTCCCGGTAAAACAAGAAGAGTCGGACGTGAACGCTGGATCGAATCATTAAAGGAAGCAAGAGAACTTCTCAAGCCGGCAAGAGCGCTGAGTTCCTTTGTCGTGGGACTTGAACCGATGGAATCTGTATTAGCAGGAATAAATTATCTTTCTTCCGAAGGTATCTGGCCGATAATGAGCCCGTTCATACCGATGGTCGGTACTGATTATGAAGGCAAGCAGGCGCCCGATACTGATTGGGTCTGGGATGTTCACGAGAAAGCAACCGAAATAATTTATAAAAACTTACCGGATGCATTCTGTGATGAGATCTGGAACGGAGACATAGGTATATGCCCGTCGTGTACAACAACTAAGTTGTTCTTTGATTTTATGAGAAGAATAGTTCCGAGAGAAAATCCAAGAAGGATGATGTCGAATGAAAGTGTCGAGGCGTTTCAATAAGAACAAAATGGGTAATTTTAATAAGTATTCCTTTTTCAAATGGATCCTCTTTTTAATATTCAATCATAAAAATAAATTTTTACATTTTTACTGATTTTCAATTTATTAATTTTGATTAAAAATAATTTTATGATAGATCATATAATTAAACCAGGAAAGAAGGAAGAATTGATCATTAATCTTCCTGAAGAATTATTAAATAAAACATTACGGATAAC